>Ga0209899_1000228_pt1 | contig 10938 bp, 9 predicted proteins | sample GWRWS1_0_10_FD_187228 | JGI IMG/M metagenome (GOLD analysis project Ga0209899, IMG submission 187228) | Riverbed sediment microbial communities from areas with vegetation nearby in Columbia River, Washington, USA - GW-RW S1_0_10 (SPAdes)... | ecosystem: Environmental > Aquatic > Freshwater >...
AAAGTTACAACCCCGACGCGGACGTGGCCCTGGTTCGTCGAGCCTATGCCTTTTCAGCCAAGGCGCACGAAGGCCAGACCCGTCAATCGGGCGAACCGTACCTCCAGCATCCTCTCGCGGTCGCCGGGGTGTTGACCGCGCTGAGATCGGACGTGACGGCCATCGTCGCCGGACTGCTGCACGATACGGTGGAGGATACGCTCGCGACATCGGAGGAATTGGAGCACGAGTTTGGCAATGACATTGCGCGTTTGGTGGACGGGGTGACCAAGATCGGAAAGATCCCGTTCAGAAATTACGAGGAGAAACAGGCCGAAAATTTCCGGAAGATGATCCTCTCGATGGCCGACGACATCCGGGTCGTCCTCATCAAGCTGGCCGACCGGCTCCATAATATGAGAACGCTGGAGCATCTCCACGAAGCCAAGCAGCAGCAGATCGCCCAGGAAACGATCGAGATTTACGCCCCGTTGGCCAATCGTCTCGGCATCGGCTGGATGAAGAACGAGCTGGAGGACCTCTGTCTCAAGTCCCTCAAGCCTGACGTCTACGCGAATCTGACGTTGCGGGTCGTGAAACGTGATGAAGAACGCCAACAGTACGTCCAGGAAGTCATTCAGGTGGTAAAGCGCGCGTTGGCTGACGCCGGCCTGACCGGCGAGGTCCATGGGCGCCCCAAGCATCTGTACGGGATCTATCAGAAGATGGAACGGCAGTCCATCTCGTTCGAGGAGGTCTATGATCTCGCCGCGATCCGGATCATCACGAACGCCAAGATGAATTGCTATGCGATCCTGGGCCTGATCCATTCCCTTTGGCGCCCGGTTCCGGGACGCTTCAAAGACTACATTGCGATCCCGAAATCCAACCTTTATCAGTCCCTCCACACCACGGTGGTGGGCCCCAAGGGCGAGCATGTCGAGTTTCAGATCAGGACCGAGGAGATGCATCGGGTCGCGGAGTATGGCATCGCCGCGCACTGGAAATATAAAGAACGCGGTCAGATCGGCGACAAGGATGGGAAGATATTCAGTTGGCTCCGGGAATTCATCGAGTGGCACCAGGATCTCCCTGACAACCGTCAGTTCATGGACTCAGTCAAGCTCGACCTTTTTCATGATGTGGTCTATGTGTTCACGCCCAAGGGCATGGTCAAGGAGATGCCGCTCGGGTCCACCCCCGTTGACTTTGCTTACGCCATCCATACCGAGATCGGGGACCGTTGCGTGGGTGCGAAGGTCAACGGCAAGATCGTGTCGCTGAAGCACCAGCTTGCCAGCGGCGATACGGTGGAAATCCTTACTTCCTCCACCCAGGTCCCCCATAAAGACTGGCTGAAGTTTGTCCGGACGCCGCGCGCGAAGACGAAAATCAAACATTGGCTCAAGATTGAAGAACAGAAACGCAGCCTCGAAATCGGCCGACGCCTGCTGGAGCGCGAATTCCGGCGCCAGGGTCTGCCGCCGGCCCAGATGCTCAAATCGGATCGGCTGCTGGAGGTGGCACGCGACTCCGGTTTTGAGACGACGGATGAAATGGTTGCCGCGGTCGGGTTCGGTCGTCTGGCGAGCTCAGAAGTGATCAACCGATTGACCCCATCGCGTCCGAGTGGCGGAGGTGGGACCGCCACACCGGAGTCTCATATCCTGAAACACCAACCTGGGAAGTCCGATGAGAAAGGGGTCAAGGTCAAGGGCGGTCAGGACCTCCTCATGCAGCTCTCCCGTTGCTGCAATCCGGTCCCCGGCGATCGGATTCTGGGCTATATTACCCGTGGCCGCGGCCTGACGATCCATTCGGTGGGGTGCCCGAATCTTGAGGCGTTGGACTATGACCGGGACCGCTTGGTGGAGGTCGAATGGGACACCACTGCTCCCAGCACGCACGCGGTGAAGGTCTCCGTGCTCGCGGTTGATAAGACAGGGGTGCTGGCGAATGTGTCCTCGTCCATTGCGGAGTGCGACGCGAACGTCAGCCGGGCCGAGATCACCACACGGGAGGACCGGAAAGCGGCGCTCGATTTTGTGATTGAAGTCATTGATACCGCGCATCTCGACCGGGTCCTCAAGGCCATTGAACGAGTAGACGGGGTCATCACGGCTCGGCGCATTCGAGCGTGGCAGGAACGGTAGGATCGTCCTGTCGGCGACCGATCGGACCTGAACGACGCGGTTGACGACTGCGTGTCTGCAGAGTTCATGAACGTTGGAACGCTTCTCCTCAAGCTCGGACTCACTGGCCTGGGAATTGTCCTGGGACTGGTCGCCCTTGTCTATTTCGCGCGACGACGACAGAAGGGGCTTCCCGTCTCGGTGGTCGTCGTCTTGGTGGGAACCTCGCTGTTAGCCAGTACCCTCCTGCTGTCTAGCAGTGGCGTAGTTGCTCCTCTTCCCTCACAAACCAGGGCCTGGCTGGAGTTCACGAGCTACCTCGGCGTCTCCTTCGTCCTGCTCAAGCTAGTGGATCTTCTGATTATCGGGGATCATCTGATCGACCGGAAGGGTGCTTACATTCCCGACGTGTTACGGACGGTCTTTCTGTTCGTCGGCTTGACCGTCGCTGTCCTGGTCATCCTGCGGCTGGTCATGAACATCAATGTGATTGCGCTGGTGGCTCTCCCCACCGTGGCCACTGCTGTGGTGGGGGTCGCCCTCCGCGATACCCTCGTCCGGTTTTTTGCCGGTATCTCTCTCGGCAAGATGATGCGGGTTGGGGACTGGGTCTCCGTGATGGATAAAGAGGGGGTCGTGACCGATATTGGCTTCGGCCACGTCACCTTGCGGACCAGAGATAGCGACTATGTGGCGCTGCCCAACAATAACGTCATCCAGGCCGGTCTCATCAATTACAGCCGGCCGACGACTGCTCATGGGTGTCACATCCTGGTCGAGGCGGCGTACCGAACCCCTCCCGCGCAAGTGCGCGCCGTCCTGGCGGACGCAGCCTCCGCCGTAGGCGGTGTCTTGACCAAGCCTGCGCCTGAGGCCATGGTTGAGGCCTTTAAGGATTCCGGGATTCAATACCGACTGGAGTTCTGGATTGAGGACTATTCCCACCATCAACTTCTCGAGAGCGAGGTCATGACGTACGTCTGGTCCGCCTTCCAGCGCAACGACATCGAGATCCCATTCCCGCAGCGTGTGGTGCAGACGCTGACGCCGCAGGATGGGGGAGCGATGATGCGACGACAGACGGACCAGATCGTCGCCCATCTCGCCAAGGTTGATTTCTTCGCGATCCTAAATCCACAACAGATCGAGAGTCTTGCCTCGGAGGCTCGTGTCCAGGAGTTTCTTCCCGGGGAGCAGGTGGTCCGTCAAGGGGAACCAGGCGAAGAGTTGTTCATCATGCTGGATGGCACAGCAGAGGTGCGCGTTCACCAGGCTGGCCGGAGTTCAACGGTGGCCTCTCTGCAGAGAGGCCAGTTTTTCGGAGAGATGTCCTTACTGACCGGCGAACCGCGGTCCGCGACAGTGGTGGCGACCACGCCGCTCAGAGTGGTGTCCATTGGGAAGATGGCGCTGAGTCGAGTAGTTCAGAAAGATGGAGATTTGGTGGGCCGGATCAGCGAGGTAGTCGCTCAGCGGCAGGTCGCGCTGGCAGCGACCAAAGAGCGGCTCAGCCGAGAGGGCGCCGCTGTCACGCTGGGGTCACGGAAACACTCTCTCATGGAGCGCATCCAACAATTTCTCTGGGGACGCACACACAGGTAACTGAGTCACAGTGGTCATTGAAATTGAAGTTTGACCCCTCGATGCAACCTTAAGGCTTCCGCCATTCCAGCAGCCAGTTCCAACACGTAGGAGGCTTCTTCATTCGGTTGGTATTGGGGGCACCCATCGTCTGTCCGAGGGCAGGTCGGCACATTCCGTTCCACATGCACGATTTTCTTGTTCCGGTCCATCCAGATGATATCGAGGGGGATCCGGGTGTTCTTCATCCAGAACGTCCAGTGCTGCGGTTGCGGGAAGGTAAACAGCATGCCGCGGTCTTTGGCCAGCGATTCTCGAAACATGAGGCCTCTGGCGCGTTTCTCGGTGGTGTCTGCCAGCTCCGCAAAAATCGTCATCCCGGTCGGGGTTGTCACGCGCACCAGGTTTTCCTCTGACTGCGTCCCGTCCGATCCTGCTACGGTCTGAGGCCAGGTGCCCAAGAGCATCACGAGCACGACGATAGCGATGAGTAAATCTTCCTTGGAAAGCTGGTTCAGAGCTGTCAGTAGGCTACTGGCCGACATGAGCGAATCCTAGCCAGCTCCTTTCCTCTCTGTCAAGGTTCTCACTCAACAGCGTTCAAGTCATGGGCGGAGCGAAAGGTCCTTGAGCGACGCAGGTGTGGGCTTCACGAAACGATGGCCGCCGATTCCTGGATTTGACAACCCTCAGGCAGCAGGATAGGGTAGCAAAATTCGCAGGACGGCGCGAGGTAGTGAGGGTGTGAGCGACCAAAATTGGATCGAACAGTATGATGCCGGAGTTCCTCAGACGCTATCCTATCCTGCCGTCTCCTTGCCCGAGCTGCTGACCCAGTCCGCTGCCCGTTTCCCAACGCGCCCCGCAATAAAGTTTTACGGACGCGTCATCAGCTATGGAGAGCTGGACGCCCTGGTCAATCAGTTTGCGCAGGCGCTGATCAACCTTCAAGTCAGCAAGGGGAGCGTCGTGGGGCTCATGTTGCCCAACCTGCCGCAGACTGTGATTGGGCACTACGGGAGCCTTCGAGCCGGCGCCCTGGTCACCCCGATTAACCCGCTCTACGTCGAACGAGAGATTGAGCACCAAGTCACAGACTGCGGGTGTGAGACCATCCTGGCGCTGGATCAGTTCTATCCCAGGATTGAGCCGCTAGTCGGACGAACCTGCCTCAAGCGTGTCATCCTGACCAGAGTCGAAGATTACCTGCCGTGGCTCAAGCGCCTGCTGTACCCCTTGAAGAGTCTGCGGCAGGGCCATAGGACTGCTCCCGCGCGAGGCAGGGGGACTCACAGCCTGCCGCAGCTCATGGCTGGCCCGGCAACCAAGCCTTCTGTCCTTGTGTCACCGGATGACATTGCCTTACTGCAGTACACGGGAGGGACCACAGGGACTCCCAAGGGCGTAATCCTGACGCACCGTAACTTGGTCTGCAATACCTGGCAGTGCCGTCAGTGGATGACGTCTCTGCGTGAAGGGGAGGAAGTATTTCTGGGCGTGCTGCCGTTCTTTCACGTGTACGGGATGACTGCCTGCCAGAACCTGGCAGTTAGCATCGCAGGGGCACTGGTATTGCTTCCTCGGTTTCACGTGTCGGAAGTGCTGGACGCGATTGCACGTGAGCGAATCACCGTCTTTCCGGGTATTCCTGCCATGTATGGGGCCATCAACAATCATCAAGGCCTAGACCGTTATGACCTGAAGTCCGTTCGGCTCTGTATCAGCGGTGCCGGCCCGCTCCATCCGTCCGTGCAGGATCGGTTCGAATCGCTCACAGGTGCCAGATTAGTGGAAGGATACGGGTTGACGGAGGCAGGACCGGTCACCCATGTCAATCCGATCCACTCCGCGTCCGCACAGAGGCGGCGAAGGAGCATCGGGTTGCCCCTTCCGGACACTGATGCCAGGATCATGGATGTGGAAACCGGAAACCAGGAACTCCCGATTGGCGAGATCGGCGAGTTGGTGATCCGTGGGCCTCAAGTGATGCAGGGATATTGGAAACGGGACCAGGAGACGCAGCAGGCGATCAAGGGAGGGTGGCTGTTCACTGGTGATCTGGCTCGTCGGGATGCGTCTGGCTTCTTCTCCATCGAAGATCGCAAGAAAGACATGATCAAGTCAGGAGGGGAGAACGTCTATCCGCGCGAGGTGGAAGAGGTGCTTGTCCTCTATCCCAAGGTCAAAGAGGCGGTCGTTGTCGGTCTCCCGCTGGGCCTGCGCGGGGAATTGATCAAGGCCTATGTGGTCCTGAAGGACGGCCAGACCGCCACCGCTGCAGAAATTTTGGAACATTGTCGGAAGGGACTCGCCAAGTTCAAGGTTCCCAAGAAAGTGGAGTTTCGAATCGAGCTTCCGAAAACACTGGTAGGTAAAGTGCTCCGGCGTGTGCTGGTGGAGGAAGAACTCAAGAAGCGACAGGCGGGCGAGGAAGATCAGTGAGAACCAAAGCAGAGGAACCACACGGTTGCAATCCGACGATGCCCTGTGCCATCCTGCTGCGGGCTTGTCCAGAGATCCTGCGGAGGGCGAGGAGCGATGAAAGAAAAGCGGATGGTTCTCTACAAGAAGGGCGTCTTTGTTTGTCCCAAATGTCGACAATCCTACCTTCAGGAGAAGTGGCTCGAGGAATGGAGGATCCGCTGTCATAAGTGCGATTATCGAGGAACGTTGACCGAGGTGTCGGTGGAAGAACACATGGACGAGGAATCGGTTCGGCATTAAGTGACGGCGTGGACTACCTTTCTTTATTTGCGTTCGAACACGACTTCATCCTCTATTTCTGGACCGCTTTCCCCTTCGTTGGTTTCTCGCTGATCTAACCCCTAGCCAGAGGAATAGTATGAGCAGGAGTTCGGTTCTTTTTGTCGTGTTTTTTGCCTCCTCGCTCATTCTGCCGAGGGTTGCCCCAGCGACCGAACCGTCACCTCATATTAAGATCCTCGTGGCCTATCACTCGGCGACAGGCAACACGGAAAAGATGGCTCAGGGAGTGGTGGACGGGGCGAAAGGTGTGCAGGGAACGGTTGTTGTGCTGAAACGTGTGGGGCAGGTGACGGCGGAGGATCTCTTTTCGGCCGACGCAGTGGTGGTCGGCTCCCCGGTTTATTGGTCCAATATGGCCGGGGAGGTCAAGACGTTCTTTGACAATTGGCAGCTCAAGTTTGGGGTCTTTCCAGAGTTTAAGATGAGGGATAAGGTTGGCGCGGCCTTTGCCACCGGCGGACAGGTAGCCGGGGGCAAGGAGGTCACGCTCCTGACGATGCTCGCGGCGATGCTCGGAAACCAGATGATTGTGGTCGGTGGAGGAGGGGCCTTTGGAGCGTCAGCGACGACCGAAGGGGAGAGCCCGGGCATTGACAGCAAGGAACTGGCGAGCGCCAGAGACCTTGGGAAGCGGGTAGCAGAAATTGCCTGGATGGTCAAGCGAGGATCTGCACAGTAACCGCTAACTATCTTCCTTTTTGATTTGGTGGCTCAGGTAATTTTCCAGCCCAACCTGCTTGATGGTTTCAAGCTGCGTCTCGATCCAGTCGATATGCTTGTCTGAGTCCTTGACCATGTCCTCGAGCATATGCCGGGTCGTGTAATCCCCGACCTTGGCGCAATGAGAGGTCGCCTCCGTCAGCAGCTTCACCATCTCCTGTTCGGATTTCAGGTCAGACTTCAACTGCTCCGGCACCGTCTCGCCCACGCGGACAGTCCCCAGGCGCTGCATGTTGGGGACTCCTTCCAGGTAAAGGATGTGATCGATCAGTTCCTCTGCATCCTTCATCTCATCGAAGCTCCGTTCTCGAACCTTGTGGTGAAGTCGCTCGTACCCCCAGTTTTCACACATTTTTGCGTGGACGAAATACTGGTTGATGCTTGTCAGATCGGCGGTCAGGATCCTATTCAGGAGTTCGACCACGCCCTCTTTCGCTTTCATCAAGAACCTCCTGCTCTATGGTTGGGAGAGAAGATCATGGTCTGGCGAGCGACCGCGCTATAGGATCCCATTCGAAGATGGCGCTCTCGGCAGACTGAGGTGCGGTTTGCACGTGTTTAAAGATTATCATCAGGGAGGTTCGAACCACTGTCAGTATCGACAGTGGGGAGGGTTGGGACACTGCAGGGCCAGTTTGCACGTGGCCAAGTCCACGAGTTCTTGAATATCACGGGCGCATCGTCCGCAGCATTCATCGTCGTTCAGCCCCAAGACCTCGACCAGTCTTTCTGCCTCGACAATGCCGGCTTGGCCTACCTGTTGAATGTCAGACTCGGTCAGACCCCTACACAAGCAGACGTACATGGGATGGACTCCTTCTCGGGGGATGTAGCCTCTCAATCATCACCGCTGGCCCTTCCATCGAGCCGTGCTATAAACGATTCTGATAACCGTTATCAATAGAATAATTGTAACGACCTGCCTGCTTGCTGTCAAGGAGATTTTTTGGGGCTCTCAGGCCTGGCGGTCAGGCCAGCTCAGAAGCTCTGGCCTGGCAGGTGGGTTGCTGTGTCTGGTTACTAGGCTGTCTGTTCTAGGTCCTCAACCATCTCTCTAATCGAGTCAAACCCGGATTGCCAAAAGGCCTCGGAGCGTATATCTACGCCGACTTCGCCTACAATAGCCTCGGGGCTCTTGGACCCTCCAAGCTCCAGCAAATCCAAGTACTTCGGGACAAAGGCAGGTCCTCGTTCCTTATACATGCGGTAGAGCGCAAGCACCAAGAGGTTGCCGAAGCTATAGGCGTAGCAGTAGAAGGGGCTTCCGAAAATATGTGGGATCGTCAGCCACTCCCACTTGAACTCGTCCGGGACCGCAACCGCCTTGCCGAACTGCTGACGCAGATTAGCGAGGTAGGTTGACGCCAGGTCCTCCAGGGTCGCGCCGTTTGCGATCATGTCGTGTGCGGTATTCTCGAACAGGACAAAATAGGCCTGGCGTAGCACAGTGGCGTAGATATCATCGAGTTGAGCTAGCAACAACCCCTGCTTAACGGCTTTGCTGGTTTCTTGCGCCATCAAGGCATCAGAGAGCACCCGTTCGCCGAATACCGAGGCGGTTTCAGCCAGCGGGAGCGTGGCGTGGAAGGTGAAGACGGAATGGTCCGCTGCCATCATCCCATGCACCGCGTGGCCCAGTTCATGCGCCAGCGTGGCGATATCTCGAGCCTCTCCCGTATAGTTCAACAAGACGTAGGGAGTGAATCCGGGCACCACGCTATAGCAGTAGGCCCCGCTCAACTTGCCAGGCCTGGTGCGAGCGTCGATGCGGTGCTCGGTGAAGACACGTTCTGCCAGCTCAGCCAGTCGAGGAGAGAAGGCCCGATAGGCCTCCAGGACCATCCGGACGGCGTCCTGGTATCGGTACCGTTTTCGGTCAGCCCTGTGTGGTGCATAAATATGATAGCGGGTCATTGGCCTAATCTTGCAGATCCTGGCCTTCAGGCGGAAGTATTCCTGGAAGACCTCGGCGTTTTTGCAACAGACCGACAGGAGTGCTGCGACCGCCTCGTCAGGGACATCGTTCCCAAGATTCCTCGCCCCAATCGGCGACTGAAACTTGCGCAACTGCAGATTCTCACCCTTCCAGTCCTGTACCAGCGTCGTGTAAATCTCGCCGAGCAGGTCATGGTTGGCCGCAAAGACTCGATAGAGCTCCTTGTAGGCCGCTTCCCGCAACCGAGGCGTCGCGCTTCGGAGGTGAACCGACAGTTCCTCGCGGGTCAGGGTCTTTTGCTTGCCGTTGACGGTCAGCCGGAACGTGAACCCGTTGGTGAGGACGTCATAGAGGGTATTGATCGCGCTGCGGCCGGTAATGTTCTTCAGATTGATAATCTTTTCCTCTGGTTCCGACAGGGTGTGGGGTTTGAGCCGACGGATGGACTCCAGGTAGTATTTCAAATCTCCCGAAGCCGCAAGCAGTCGGGCCGCGTTCATTTCATCCACCTTCTGCCACCAGAGGTCAAAGAACAGCATGCGGTTCTGAAACGAAGTCAACCGCTCTTCGACCTTCGTTTTGAAGGCCCGTGCCTGGAGGTTCTTGGTATCCTCCGAGAACCAGAGGTAGGAGTAGGCACCCAATTTGGCTGAAATGACCGTAATTTCCTCGTTGAGGCTTAGGACCTCCTGGAAAGCCTGGGATGTCATATCTGGCTTCAGGCTGTCCCGAAACGATTCAAACTGGGAGACCTTGCTATCCAGATCCTTCGAAAGCGGTTCTATATCATCGGTGGGGTTCTTGAGCAGATGGGACAGGTCCCACCGTTCCGGCATGTTTCCTGAGTGAGAGTTCCGCAGCGACGGTTTCATGCTCATACGTTTCACAATGGAGCGTTTCATGGTGTTCCCCTCGCGAGGGCATTGCCTTACTATGCAATCATAACACTCAGGCCACACCACCGTGAAATCAATTTTATTCATAAATATCAGTAGGTTCTGTGTAGAGAGGATTGCTTGAGCCACGTTGGAGGGAGTCCCGTCGAGGGGGATCAAATGGGTATGATTATGGGCAGTGAACTCGTTGACAGGGTGGACTTGAATGATAAAATCCATTTCCGCACGAGGAGGGCAAAGCGGTGACTGAGTCTGAAGTGAACCGTGCGGTGCAATATGTGATCGCAAGTACCTCCTATGGACGTGAGACCGTTGCAGAGGTTATCAGGACGGGCCTCGCGGAGCTGACCGTCTTGGCTACCACATCTTCACTTCAAGCTGGGAAGGAGACGATTCTCGAGTATGTGTGCCAGTGGACGATCAAACGAACGGGCTACCCTGAGCCGCTTGTCCGGGAGGTGCTGGGGTATGCAGGCCGGTGGCTGGATGCAATGTACGAAATGCTCGCTCGCGAACACCAGGAATTGTATTAAGAGTCGGACCGTTAGGCCTCCGAGCCTTTCTTAACATTCGCGACCTTGGCCACTCTTGGCTGGAAGTTTAACCACGTCCGGTATAAGCCTAGACGGCTGGTGAGCAATCTGCGCAGGTTCCGACAATGAGGAAATTTCGTCACAAGAGAATTCCGGGCCGCTCTCTTGCCCGACAGCGTTTCCGAGTGAGGTTTGGGTGGCCTGCGAGACATGGATGGCTTGCTCGAGCTGAGAGGTCGCTGCGAGCCGACAGGCCCCTGCGATTGACCCGAGAGCTTGAAGCGCAATGGACGGCCCTACACCGCCTCTGTACCGATCGGGGCAGCCGAACCAGGCTTGTTCGTCTGATCGACCGACTGACCGGCAACGATCGTGGCGCCCAGGAGTCGGCGCTT
>Ga0209899_1000229_pt1 | contig 10900 bp, 5 predicted proteins | sample GWRWS1_0_10_FD_187228 | JGI IMG/M metagenome (GOLD analysis project Ga0209899, IMG submission 187228) | Riverbed sediment microbial communities from areas with vegetation nearby in Columbia River, Washington, USA - GW-RW S1_0_10 (SPAdes)... | ecosystem: Environmental > Aquatic > Freshwater >...
GGGAGCGAGACGCAACTCGAAGCCCGAGAGGGTGAAACGGAGAAGGCGTCCCGGCTCGCGGCCGAGCGAATGCTCGAGGCCGAAAAGGCGTTCAAAGCGATCAAAGAACGAGAACGCGCCGCGGAAAAGACCGAGAAGAAGGTCAAGGAAACTGCGGAACTCTTGGCAGAACAGAACAAGGCCAAGGACGCGGCTCGCGCGTCCGAGATCGAGGACAACCGAGAACTCCTCCAGGCCCGGGCTCGGGAGATTGCGAAGCGGACCAAGGAAGTCGAAGGGTTGCGGGCATCCCTTCAGGCGGCCAACGAAGCCTTGGAACGCCGCGAAGTCGAGCTCGAAACGGAAATCACTCGCGAGAAGGCGGCCCTCGAGTCAGAAGCGGACCGATCCGGCGCCCTCGAGAAAGATCTCAACACATCACGGAAAGACTTGGCAAAGACGGTGCGCACCCTGGAGTCCGTCCGGGCGGAAGCGGACGCTTCCCGCCGCCAGGTTCAGGATCACGAAAAGGCAGCCAGTGCCGAACTCACCAAAGCGCGAAGTGCGGTCGAGGAAGAGAAGGGGAAGGTTGCGCGTCTCAAGGACGAAGTCGACGAACTTCGCAAGCGAGCAGGAAAGGCCGGAGAACTGAGTGGGAAGGAATCTGACCTGAAGGCCCGGCTCGCGAAACTCGACGCCCAATCGAAGGACCTCGCGGACCGGGAGGCCACGCTGACCGCGAACGAAACCCGCGTCCGAGAGCGCGAAGCGGGGTCGGAGAAAGCTTCCCGCGCAGCTGCGGAACGAGCCCTCGAAGCGGAGACTGCCCTGAAGGCGATCAAGGAGCGGGAGCGCGCCCTCGAGAAGGCCGAGAGGAAATTCCAGGAGACGGAAAAGGAACTCGCGGATCGAGGGAAAGCGAGGGAGGAGACCCATGGGCGGGAACTCGACGAAGCCCGCAAGCTTCTCCAATCCCGAGACCGAGACGACGCGAAGCGCGTCAAAGAGATCGCGGGTCTGCAGGCTTCCCTGCGGGCTGCCAACGAAGCGCAGGAACGCCGCGAACTCGAGCTCGAGGCGGAAAGCACCCGAGCGAAGGCGGCCCTCGAGTCGGAGGCGCACCGATCTGTTGCACTCGAGAAAGACCTCACCGTCTCGCGGAAAGACGTCGCGAAGCTGATGCGAAGCTTTGAAAGCGCGAAGGCGGACGCAACGGCATCCCGACGACAAGGTCAGGATCGGCAGAAGGAGCTTGCCGGAGAACTCGCGAAGGCGCGAGGCGCGGTCGATGAAGCGAAGGCGGATGCCGCACGCCTCAAGGCGGAGCTCGACGAGCTTCGCAAGCGGGCGGGGAAAGCCAGCGAGCTGAGCGGGAGGGAACACCAGCTCAAGGCGCAATTCGCGAAATTCGATGCACGATCGAAGAATCTCGGAGACCGCGAGGCGACGTTAGCGGGCAGCGAAGCTCGGCTACGGCAGCGCGAAGCCGAGTCGGCGAAGGCTTCTCGGTCCGCCGCGGAACGGGCCCTGGAGGCAGAGAACGCTCTCAAGACAATCAAGGAGCGGGAGCGGGCCGTCGAGAAGGCCGAGAAGAAGCTGAAAGAGACGGAAGAGAAAGTCGCAGAGGGGGAAAAGGCGAGAGAGGAGACGCATTCAAGAGAGCTCGACGAAGCTCGCAAACTTCTTCAGGCCCGAGACCGCGAGATTGCGAAGCGGGACAAAGCGGTCGACGGGCTCCAAGAATCGCTGCACGCGGCGAACGGGGCCCTCCAGCGCCGCGAAATCGAACTCAAAACGGAAATCACCCGCGCGAAGACCCAGCTCGAGTCCGAGACCCATCGAGCGAACTCGCTCGCGAAGAGCTTCGAGACCGCGCGCACCACGTCCGCGAAAGCGACCGAACTGGCGGCCCGTGAATCCGCGGTCGAGAAGACGAAGACGGACCTCGAGTCCCGCGAGAAGCGCCTGGCGAAGGCGCAGGCCGACCTGGACTCGACGGCGAAGATTCTCCAGCGGAGAGAGGGGGATCTGGTCCGCCGAGAGAAAGAGGTCTTGAAGGCGGAAACGGAGAACCAGGAGGCGGCGAAGGCCCTCAACGCTCGGGAGAGGGAAATCACCCAGCGGGACCAACGTGTCGAGACCCGATCGACCGCCGCGGACGACCGCGTGGCGCGGCGTGAACAGGAGCTGCGCGAGCGCACCGAGGCCCTGACGAAGCAGAAGCGAGAACTGGATTCTCAATCGAAGATCCTCGCGGCCCAGGAACGGAGCCAAGCCGAAGCGAAAGACGAACTGGCGGGACTCCGAGCCGAACTCGAACGACGCGAACGACAGATGCAGAAAGCCGCCGAGGAAACCGGGGCGGCGGCCTCTGACCTGAAGTCCCGCGAAGAGGCGGTCGTCCAGCGCGAGACGGCCACCAAGACGAACGAGGCGAATCTCCAATCTCGTCGGAGGGAGATCGAGAAGTTCGCAGCGAAGGTCTCCCAGGAAAAGACCGACCTCGGCAAGCTGCGTGATGACCTTCGGGGACGCCGCGTCGAACTGGATCGGGCCCAGAAGGAACTCGAGCGCTCCACGGCGCAAGTCGCGGAGCGCGGAGCCAATCTCCAGAAGCGGGAGGAGGAGCTCGCTCGGCAATCGAAGGAGCACAACGGAGCCGTCGCAAAAGTGTCCCTTCAAATCGGCGCGGTACGCCAAGCGGAACGGTCTGTCAAAGCTCGCGAGGGTGCCGTGGCCGCGGGCCAGGAGAAACTCGAAGAGGCCCGCTCCGCACAGGCGAAGGCCGAGAAAGCGCTGATCACCCAACGGGCGGCGCTGCAACGGGACGGAAGCAAGCTTGCGAAGGAACGGGAAGAACTCTCGGACCGCCGCGCCGAACTCGACGGCATCCAGAAGCGAATCAAACTCTCGACGACCGAAGTGGACGCGCGCGAAGCGGCCCTCTCGAAGCGAGAAGTAGAGATCGGGGAACGCGCGAGAGAACTCGATGCGAGCCGGGCTCAGGTCACGTCTCAGACGGAGGCCGCGAAGCGGGAGGATCGCCTCCTGAGGGCGCGCGAGGCTGCTGTGTCCAAGGGAGAAAAGGACCTCGCCGAGGCTCAAGGAGCGTTTGCGGAAAGCCAGAAGTCATCGAAAGCGGAACGGTCCGCGATCGCGAGGGAGTCCGATGAAATTGCGAGACGGAAGAGTCGCCTCGGCGCGGACACGAAAGCCCTCGAGCAGCGGGAGAAAGAACTCCGCTCGGGCGAAGCGGGGCTCAAGGCCGGCCAGGCGAAACTCGAAGCTCGCACCGCGGACGTCGAACGACAATCCGAGGCCATCGCGTCGGCGCGTGCCGACCTCGAGAAGCGTGCAGCCATTGGAGTCAAGGAACGCACCGAACTGAAAGACGCAAACGCGGAGATCGAGCAGGCCCAGAAGGAGCTCGATTCGGAGCGAAAGGCCCTTGAAGCCGCTCGAGCAGAGGTCACGGCTCAAATCGAGGCGGTCCAACGGCAGGAGAAGGCCGCGAAGATCCGCGAGGTCCACTTGATGAAATTGCAGGGAGAGGTCACCGAGTCCCAGTCGCTCCTTGCGGGAGCGGATAAGTCGTTGAAAGAGGAACGGGCGACCTTTCAACGAGACGAAACCAAGCTCGCACGGCGAGAGAAACTGCTCGAGGAGCGGGGTCGTGAGGTGAGCGGTGGCGAAAAGGAATTGCGCGCAGCCGTGGACGCGCACAAGTCCGCGACCGCAAAATTCGAGTCCCGGTCAGCGGACCTAGATCGCCGCGAAGAAGCACATGCGGCCGCTCTCGCGGATCTCGAGAAGCGAGAATCCGGGTTCGCCGCGGAACGGTTGGAGTTCCGCGAAGCGAACGCCGAGCTCGAGCGGGCACGCAAGGCGCTTGGGTCCGATCGCAAGGCCCTCGATGCGATGCGGTCGGATCTCACGGACAAGACGAGGTCTTTGGAGACGCGCCTTCGCGATGCCGCGGGGAAGGAGGCGACGCACGCGGAGCGCGAGAAATCCATTTCGTCGACCGAAGCGGACCTCGCGAAGCGCGAGAAGCTCCTTGCATCATCTCGGAAGGAGTGGGAGGACCGCCAAGTCGCCGCCGCCCGTGAGACGAAACGGCGCGAATCAGCGGCCAAACTAGAACTCGAAGATGCCCGACGCCTTGTCGCCGTCGCCGAAACGAAAGAAAAGCAACTCGGCCTGCGGGAAACGGAATTCCGGGCGAAAGAGGAACAGTTGCGCCGATCCGAAGCAAACCTGGAGCGTCGCGAGTCCGCCCTGAGCACCGGCGCAAAAGACGTGACCGCGAAAGAAGCCGCTCTGGAGGCGAGCGAGTCCCGGCTCGCTCAGCGGGGACGCGACCTGGACCGCCGGCGACAGGCAATGGACAAAGCCGCGGACGATCTCGCGGCCCAAAAGAAAGCAATCGAGACGGCCGCCCAGACCCGAGCAAAAGAGGCGAGGGATTTCTCGGATTCCCAGAAAGAGCTCGCTCGCGCCCAGGCTTCTCTCGTCGCCCTCGACAAGCGCACGCGGTCCGATTTGAAGAAACTCGAAGGGCGCATCGCAGCCGCCAAGGCGGCGGAGGCGCGGATCGCGGCCGGCGGGGAATCTCTGCGAACGCGGGAGACCGAACTCGCGGCTCACGAAACGGACCTCAAGGAGAAACTCGGAGACCTCGCCAAAGCCGCGAAGAGCCTGGAAGACAGGCAGTCGGAGATGGGGGAGCGAGACGCTCGGTTGAAGGTTCTTGCCTCAGCCCTCGAGAAACGAGGCGCTGACGCAGACCGCCTCGAGAAAGGAATCGACAAGCGAACGGCGGAGCTCGATCGGATGGAGAAGGAGATCCGCACCGCGAAAGAGGGCTTCACCGCGGAGAGTCGGAAGCTTGCCGAGGCGCGAAAGGCGATGGACCACTCGAAGGCCGAAATCGGCAGACGAACGAAGGAACTCGAATCCCAGGCCGACTCCCTCGAGTCGCGGGAAGAGGAGGCCGCGGAATTGAAGACGAAGGCGATGAGCCTCCTCAAGTACGCGGAGAAAGCGGCGGATGAGAAGAACCGGGAACTCAAGGAACGCGTCCAGGAAGAAGAGGCCCGCCTCGAGGCGGAGAGGACCAAAGTGGGGAAGGCCGCGCGAGCCTACGAGGACCTCGAGCACCGCGAACGCCGTCTCGAGACGGCGACGGCGGAGTTCGATGCACGGACGAAGGCGCTCGACCAACGGGAGAAAAAGTTGAAAGACGAGGTCGGCGGGATCGCCCGCGAGCGAACCGAGACGAAAGCGATCTGGAAGAACCTCGAAGCCGAAAGAGAGCGCGTCTCCCGCAAGGAAGCAACGATCGAATCTCTGATTGAGCGGACGCTCGCGAAGGAGCGCGAAGCCCTCGTCGACGAGAGGGAGAAGGTGCGAGCCGCGGCCGCAGACTTGAAGGGCAAGGACAAGACGACCGAGCGGGAGCGGATCCGGTTGCAGGCTCTCGGCCGGGACTTGGAGACGTTGAAGACGCGCCTCGGGAATCGGGAGCGCGCGATCAAGAACCAGGAAGCGGAACTCGAGCGTCGGCGCCAAGAGGTCCGTCGCATGCGGGAGAAAATCCAGGAACTCCTCTAATCACTCGCGGTCCGGTGTCTTCGACGCCGGGGCGGGAGTCCGGGCCGGCCAACCGTAGGTGTGGAGGAAGAGGAAGATGCTCCCGAAGAGCGGGACGAAGATGAGCGAACTGAGAAGATGGTACAGCGTGAACGGCACCTGGGCTTCGAGGACCATCACGATTCCCACGCCGAACGGCCGCGTGATGAAATACCACTCGCCGAAGGCGGTCCATAGGTCGTAGGCGATTGTGACCGGGACGCTTATGGTCGTGAGGAGCGCGACGGACTTCACGCGGAACAAGACCCTCGGTCGAATCCGGCGGCCCAGGAATCCCACGAACACGTAGCCGGAGACCACGAAGAACGTGATGCCGGTCATCGCGTTCATTCCATAGCCCGTGTACGTCGTCGACCACTCGAGCGGCTGGAGGACCGCCAGCGCCGTCAGCGGGACGAGGATCGTCCACCAGCGGCCGAGGAGGGAGCCGGCGAGGAGGCTCGCGGCGAAGACGGTCTCGATATTCGCATACGAACGCATGAGGACCGTCCCGACGACCGCGACGATGATGAGGAAGACCCCGAGGATCCGCGTCCGCGTGTCACCCAGGCCAGCATCAATGAGGGTCCACCATCCGCGCCCCATGTCAGATCCCCTCCTGAGAGGTGCTGAAGATCCATCGGACGACGTCGTCATCGTTCAACGCCCGGTGGTCCGCGGCAATATTCGGGTAGACGCCGTTCACCTGATACAGCCAGTTCCGATTCCCTTCGCCGTTCACAGACCCGTTGATCGCCGTCACGAAGACGCCTTGCGGGATCTGGTACCAGACGTAGGCGACGGGGAAGGCCAACTTCGCCGACGCCTCGAGGAGCAGTCCGAAGGCCGTGTTGTTGTTCGTGGTGGCCGGGGCATATTGGATCGACCACCCGACGCCTTCGACGTCGAGACGCACAAAGCGGACCGCGGATGCTTGCACCGGGACCGGCTGCAGGAGCTGCGTGGTCGCGTAGAGTCCCGCAATCGCGGCAATCAGGATCGCGGCAAACGCGAAGGCCTGCTGCCGCTCGCTCAGCTTAGGCGCCACCGCGGGGCCTCCGTCGGAACGCGAACGCAACGAGGACGGCAATCACCGCCGCGACCGCGATTGGGGCGCCAACGTACACCCAGGGCGAGAGCGAGCTGGGCGTGGGGATCGGGGCTTGAAGCGATTGCCCGAGCGCGTAGACGTGACCGTTGTCGCTCGGCGCGAACACGAGGCCGTCTGCGACAACCGGGGAGCCGAGGATGTACTCGGCCGGCGCGGGCTCGAACGACCAGATCAAGACTCCGCTCGTCGCGTTCAGGGCATAGACCGTCCCATGTGCGGAATTCGTCGCGAAGACCACTTTGCCGTCCGCGTAGGCGATCGAGGCTTGCACCGGCCCGTTCGGTGCGAAGGACCATCGCCGGGTTCCCGTCGTCACATCGAGGGCCACGACGCGACCGTCTCCGCCGAACGCGCCGCCGCCGACGAATACGGTGCTCCCCGAAACCGCGGGGGATGAGATCCCTGCGTCCACCGAGGCCTGCCAGTCGAGCGTACCGGTCTCCCGGTCGATGGCATACACATTCCCGTCTTTCGAGGGCGCGATTAGTCGCGGTCCGGCGATTGCAGGGGACGCCGCGACAGAGCCCACCGTCGGGAAGAACCAGTTCTCCTCTCCGGTCGTCGCGTCAAGCGAGAGGACTCCGTATGGCGGTTCGAATGTCACCTGACTCGTCGTGTTGTACGTCCCCATGATGCCCACATAGACGGTCCCGTCTGCATAGGCTGGCGAAGAGTAATGGACAGACCCGGTCGCGTGGCGCCACGCGACGCTCCCGTTGTTCGCCCACAGCGACACGACCTCGCCGGGCCCGCCCGATTCGTTGAACGTGCCGATGAACACCCGATCGAACGCGACCTTCGGTGAGGACGTGATGCCGCTGAACAGCGTGTGCGCGAGCAGCGGCGTTTCCCATTGCACGCTCCCCGAGGATGCGTTCAGACGGATGACCGTGCCGTTCGACGTGCCGACGATGACGGAGCCGTCGAAGACCGAAGGGGAAGAGAAGCCTCTTGCCGACGGTTCTGTCCAGACCGTGCCGCCGGTCCGTGCGTCGAGGCCGAACAGGCCATGCATCGTCGGGACGAACACCATCCCGTACGCCACCGCGGGTGTTGCGCCGATCTCACGCGCGCCGGTGTCGCGGTCCCAGATTGGTTGGACGGCGTCAGGGACCGAGGACGTCGAGGCACCGCTGTTCGCCAGGTCCCCCCGAAATTCCATGGAGGGGAGCGGATCGTCGGGCGTCGGGACCGGCAGGCGCACATCGAACGTATGGGAGTCGAACCCGGCGTTATACAGAGCGATCGCGTCTCCGTCGGAGATGATGAGGCTCGAAACCCCGACGGAGGTGAGATCCCATCGATGTATCGTAGCGTTCCACTCGTATAGGCCGATGAATCCGGCCGGCGGGTGGCGATTGCCCAGGTCCAAAATGGCGACGCCGAAGGACTCGTACCACGTCGATGCAATCGGGACTCCGTTCGCGCCGGCTGCGCTCAGAACCGCAAGCCAAGTTGCGTTCGTGACCGCGGGGTCGCTGACCGTTTCGTTCGCCCACACGTATGTCCCGTCGCCGAGATCGAAGAGGATGCGAATCCCCACTGCGGGATTCGCAGCGGTGGGGTTCGGGAAAAGACACACGACCATGAGAAACACCGCGACGGTCGCGGCAGCCCCCCGCGCAATCAACCTCACCTGACTCTCCCCTTCAAGTACGTTTGATGTTTGTTCGATGAACTTGACTATATAAGAATGTTGGCGCGGGCTTAATTCGCGAACGAGCACTCTCTCTTTCAATGGAACTCTTGAGGAATCTTCGGGCCAGCACGCGCGTCCTCTTTCTGTATGAAGTGACGACGAGTCGACACTCGCGGCTTCGGACCATCGCGGAGCGCCTCGGGATGACCGTCCAAGGCTGCTCGGATTACGCGCACGGCCTGGAGCGGGACGGACTCCTCTCGATGGTCGACGGCGAATACCGAGCCACAAAGAAAGGAATCGAATTCCTGCACGACCGTCTCGTCGACTTGAGGAGCTTCGTCGATCGGGCTCGGCGCGAAATGGCCTTCATCGAGACCACGGCGGCGATGGCCGGAAACACGATTCGCAGTGGGAACCGAGTCGGGTTGTTCATGGAAGACGGCGTGCTCGTGGCGTTCACGGGCCGCTCGTCGCCGTCCTCCGGGGTGGCCGTCCACGATGCGACGAAAGGCGAACTCCTCGCGGTCCGGAGTCTCGAAGGGATCGTGGCCCTTCGCCCGGGACGAATCATCATCGGACGGGTGTCGCGTCATGGAGCCGGTCGCCGCGCCGTTCCGGGTGCCGCAGCGAAACGTGTCTTGCGCGAGGCGGACGACTTCATCGTTGCCGCGCTCGACGTGGGTGGGCTCGCCGCCGCGAAGGAACTGGGGCTGAAACCACGGATCGAGTTCGGCGTCGTCCCCGCCGCGGTCGAGGCCGCGGAACGCGGGGTCAATGTGCTCCTCCTCGCACCCGAAGACCGAGCCGTGGAGGCCGTCCAAGCGATCGAAGCGGCGAACGCGAAGATCGAGGACAAGATCCCGTACGAGAGCGTGGCGCTCGGCTGATCACTCGAGAATCGACACGGCGTCGAGCCGCCCGTCGCCGTCGCGGTCTTGTCCCGCGACGACCCGGTAGAAATCCTTTCCCGGAGTATAGCCATCGAGGACGTCTTCGGCGAAGTGGGTCAGGCCGAGAATCGCCGCCATTGTGCCGACGGCGTGCAGCCCGCTGAGCAGGACAATGACGCGCCCGTGATTCCACGGATTCCGGACCTTCGCCACGAGCCCGACTTGCTCGTCCGCATACGGCCGCCGCGTGCGGGAGGATTCCATCCGCCACACCTGCTTCCAGTCGAAGTTCACCGCGAGGTGCGGGTTCAGCTCCAGCGTGATGATGTTGGCGACCGGCCCGCCGACCAGGATCATGTCTTCCTTCCCGGCTCCGAGGGCCTTGACCTCCGTGTCGAGACGGACCACGAGCCCCTTCCGGGGTGCGAAGAGCCGACCGAGGAAGAATCCGAGTTCGACCGCGTACGGCGAGTCGCGAGCGGTCGTGTTGAAGGGGCCGTGCGTGTACGGCGATCCGACGACGATCGAGCCGTCGAAGACGCCGTCGCGGGTGAATTCCGCGAGGAAGCGGGCGACGACGCCGGCATGAGGAAGCATCGGCGAAACGACCGGGGTACCGCGGCCCTTGAGGACGATCGCAAAGGCCTCCGCGGTCGGGGCCAAGATGCGGGCGGAAGCACCCCGTTTCGCCTCCTCTCGAAGGACCTCCAGCAAGCCCGCGGCCTCGAGCCGGCGAACGTGGTAGTAGACCTTCTGTTCGTGGATCTTGAGCCGCTGCGCCAGGGCGTTCGGATAATCGGGTGCCTTCGCGAGCTCCTGTAAGATTCGCCATGCGAGTGGCGAGGTCAAGGCGGCCACCCGTTCCGGGCGATCGAGGATCTCGACCTCCCGTCCTACGGCGCCGTGCGCCGTTTCCTCAACGAGCCAGCGTCGGACCACAGCGTATCAACGGTCTCATTCTATTAACGCTTTTGTAATGGTTATCCGAAAGTTGTAGATGCATTTATAATACTAGCCGCGCCTCACGCTCGGTTATGCCGAATCGCTCCTTGGGCTGTCCGCTCCGCGGACCTATCGAATTCTCATCCGGACAACTGGGCCCGCAAGGGATATACCCATTGCGGGTGGGATGGGGCGTCCGCCGGATTCATCGGCAGGTGCGTCGCGAATGAAGGCCGTCATCCTCGCCGCGGGAGAGGGCGCCCGGATGGGTCCCTTCACCGCCTCGGTCCCGAAGGTCATGATCCCCGTGGGGAACCGCCCCCTCCTCGAGTACGTCGTCCAGGCCCTCGCCGATAATGGCGTGAGGGACCTCATCTTCGTCGTCGGCTACCGTCGGGAGCGGATCCAGTCGCACTTCCAGGACGGGAAGGCGTTCGGGACCCACATCACCTACGTCACGCAGACGAAACAACTCGGAACGGCCCACGCGATCTGGGAGGCCCGCGGGCACCTCGAGGATCCGTTCATCGTCCTGAACGGGAGCAACATGGTCGACCCGCGCTTCGTCGAAGACCTCCTCGCCGCGGCCCCGAAACCGGCTGTGCTCATCACACAGAGCGAACGGCCCCAGAGCTACGGCGTCGTCACGGTCCGCGGCAAAGAGCTGGTCGCGATCACGGAGAAACCGGCCGAGGTCATCTCGAA
>Ga0209899_1000230_pt1 | contig 10876 bp, 8 predicted proteins | sample GWRWS1_0_10_FD_187228 | JGI IMG/M metagenome (GOLD analysis project Ga0209899, IMG submission 187228) | Riverbed sediment microbial communities from areas with vegetation nearby in Columbia River, Washington, USA - GW-RW S1_0_10 (SPAdes)... | ecosystem: Environmental > Aquatic > Freshwater >...
ACGCCTCGAATATGTTGAAACCGGCCCTCGCCCGCGGCGAGCTTCGGTGTGTCGGAGCCACCACCCTCGATGAATATCGCAAGCGCGTCGAGAAAGACCCGGCCCTGGAACGCCGGTTCCAGCCGATCTACGTCGGCGAGCCTTCCGTTGAAGATACTATTGCGATCTTGCGAGGTCTCAAGGAAAGGTACGAAGTCCACCACGGCGTTCGCATCACCGACGGTGCCATTATCGCTGCGGCCACCCTGTCCCATCGCTACATCAGTGATCGTTTCTTACCGGATAAAGCCATCGATCTAATTGACGAGGCGGCATCGCGGCTAAGAATCGAAATCGACAGCATGCCCATCGAGATCGATGAGGTGGATCGGAAGATTCTGCAATTGGAGATCGAGAAGCAGGCTCTCAAACGAGAGGAAGACAAGGCGTCCAAAGAAAGGCTCACTCAACTCGAGCGCGAAATTCACAACCTGCGGGAAACTTCCGACGGATTGAAAGGTCACTGGAAGAACGAGAAAGAATCGATTCAGCGTATTCGTGAGCTCAAGGAGAAAATCGAAGCCACGAAACTAGAGGAGCAACAAGCCCAGCGGCAGGGAGATTTGAACCGCGCCGCGGAGTTGCGCTATGGCACCTTGACTCAACTCCAAAAGGAAATGGAAGCGGCCAACCAGAAACTCGCGGAGCTACAAAAAGACCAAAAGATGCTCAAGGAAGAGGTGGATGCGGAAGACGTAGCCGAAGTGGTGGCGAAGTGGACCGGAATTCCGGTTTCGAAAATGCTCGAAGGGGAGATTCAGAAGCTCCTCAAGATGGAAGACCGTCTCAAAGCACGGGTCGTGGGGCAAGACAGTGCGATCCACGCGGTTTCTAACGCGGTCCGCCGCGCCCGCGCCGGGCTGCAGGATCAGAACCGCCCCATCGGTTCATTTATCTTCCTTGGCCCTACCGGCGTTGGTAAGACGGAGCTCTGCCGTGCCCTCGCTGGATTCCTCTTCGATGACGAACAAGCGATGGTTCGCCTCGATATGTCGGAGTTCATGGAAAAGCATTCCGTCTCACGGTTGATCGGCGCCCCTCCGGGCTACGTCGGCTATGAAGAGGGAGGATACCTGACGGAAGCTGTACGCCGCCGGCCCTATTCAGTGGTGCTGTTCGATGAAATCGAAAAGGCCCACCCGGAAGTCTTTAACGCCTTGCTGCAAATCCTCGAAGACGGCCGCATGACCGATGGTCAAGGCAGAACCGTCGATTTCAAGAACACGGTTATCATTATGACCTCGAACCTAGGCAGTCAGTATATCCAGGATTTGGCTGGCACAAACCGCAAAGAAATGGAGCGGCAGGTAATGGCGGCGCTGCGCGACGCTTTCAAGCCGGAATTCCTGAACCGCGTCGATGAGATTATCATCTTCAACAGCCTGGGGCGCGAAGAAATCAAGTCGATTGTCGAGATCCAACTCAAGCGCCTGCGCCAGAACTTGGCAAGCAGAAAAATGGCCCTTGAGATTACCGATCGGGCGAAAGCTTTGCTTGCCGACAAAGGTTATGACCCCGTCTACGGTGCGCGGCCCTTGAAACGAACCATACAACGATTGATTCAAGATCCGTTGGCAGTCAAGATTCTTGAAGGAGAATTCAAAGAGGGCGACCGAATCAAGATCGACTCTGATGGCGACGAAATGCTCTTTCTCAACGGCGGCTCTGTAGTGGACAACGAAGGCTGGGAAGAGAGGACACTCCATTGAGCGCCGTTGGCGAAGATGAAAACCAGAAGAATTCCCCAAGGACTGGCGCGGGTGCGAAAAGAGCTTCCTCCTCCCGGCAAAATCTTCAAGAGCAAGAAAAAGGATAATCGCAAGCAGTCGAAAGAGGAACTCCGCCGCGAATTGCGGGAATCCCAGCCGGGTAAACCTTCGTAACAAACCTCGGGGATCTGACTTCAAAGGGGGGCAGAAACTTTATCTGCCCCTTTTTTGTTTTTCCAAATTCGATCGCCGATTCAAGCACCGGTAAACGAACAAGGGCGAGCAACCTCGCCCTTGTGGTTTTTCTGGTAGTGACTCATTTTGTTTAACCAGTACCCGTTCTCCGCAGTGAGGGGGTTCGCGGCCAGAGTGAGCCAACGCCTGCAGATCGAGTTCAATGACGCTATCAGGTGAACAAGAGATATCACGGCGAACCTCCAGGCTCATTTTGTTGAGCGTTTGCATCGGCCAGACCATTGTCGGCCTCGATCAGCGCGCTATCACCGTGGCCCTGCCTACTTTGACTACGACCTTTCATACCTCCTTCACGACAATTCAATGGACGATCTTGGTCTACGACCTGGTTTTGATTGGGTTGATTATCACGATGGGCCGGCTCGGTGATCTTTTTGGCCGGCGCCGGTTCTATAGCCTAGGCTTTCTGATATTTGTCATCGGTTCCGCCGTTTGCGGCTTATCTCAGACGCCAGGCCAATTGATTTTTTTTCGCGCCGTTCAGGCCCTCGGCGGATCCATGATCGCCGCCAACGGGCGCGCCATCGTCTCGGTGAATTTGCCGCCGGAGGAACGGGGTCGCGCCCTGGGGCTGACTTCGACGGCGTTTCACATCGGCTTTCTGATCGGTCCGGCGCTTGGCGGTTTCCTGATCGACAGCATTAGCTGGCGCTGGATCTTTTATATGAATATGCCTTTCAGCCTCTGCGGCGCTTATCTCGCTTGGAAGGTCGTCCCGGAAACCAGAACTAATGAAAAAATTGCCGTCGATGTTCCCGGTGCTTTGCTACTGCTTCTGACCAATAGCCTATTCATCTACGCCATCGATCAACTGCCACGGATCGGCTGGCGACATCCCCGGTTTCTTCTGACCTTGTCGCTTTCTGTGATCGCGCTATTGTTCCTGTTACGTGTAGAAGCCAAAACAAAGACGCCGATCTTGACTCTGTCAATGTTTCGCAGCCGGCTCTTCAGTTCGGGAATTGCAAGTCTCTTTTTGATCGCCGGGACTTTATCGGCCATCAACTTTCTCCTTCCCTTCTTTTTACAAAACCTGCTCGGCTATTCACCATCGCAAGTCGGTTGGATCATCGTCGCGGACTCGGTCATCATCATGATCATGGCGCCCATCGCCGGCTCGCTATCAGACCGCTTTGGCTCCCGCCTGCTCTGCACCACGGGCTGCGCGATCGTCGGCGTAGCCCAATTTTTCTTGGCAACCTTGGATCTAAATGCGTCGTTGCTCAGAATCATGCTTCCGCTTATCGTCTGGGGCGTCGGCTGGGCATTGTTTAATGCGCCGAATCAAAGTTCGATCCTGGGCGCCGTGAGTCCGGAAAAAATCGGCGCTGGCGCCGGCATGATCGCGACAACCGCGCGAACCGGCGGCGCCATGGGAGTGGCGCTGTCGGCGACCTTGTTCGGCTACCTTTTGGCGGCCGCAGGTTTAAGCGGCAGCCAAATCGAATCGCCCGAAAGCTGGCGCGCTGCGCCGGAAAACTTCATGGGCGCCTTTTCAACGACGATTTTTGTTTTGAACTTCTTTACGCTGCTTGCGGTGTTATTTTCCGCAGTCAGAGGCAACCGGCACGAATATTAATTCCTTGAACGTTTTGAACGGCTTGAACCGTTTGAACAGGCTTACTCTTGACAGGAACGGGCCTGCCTCACTACTCTGCGGCAGTCAAACGACGGTCAATGAACTATGGGCTGGTATCTCCATATCGACATGGATGCCTTCTTTGCATCCGTGGAGCAGGTGCTTGATCCAAGTCTCCAAGGCAAACCGGTAATCGTTGGCGGCCGCAGTGGCCGCGGCGTCGTCACGTCAGCCTCCTATGAAGCGCGAAAATTTGGCGTGCATTCAGCAATGCCGGGCTTTCAAGCCCAAAAACTTTGCCCCCACGGGATCTTCCTGCCGAATCGCCGCCGAGTCTACTCGGAATTCTCCGACCGAGTCTTCGCGATCTTAGAGCGATATTCGCCCACGGTTCACGCGCTTTCCATTGATGAGGGACTCGTTGATCTCACTGGCACCGAGAGGCTTTTTGGTCCGCCGCTCAAGACCGCCGATGCCATCATTCGCTGTATTGAAGCTGAGGTGGGGTTGCCGTCATCCGCCGGGCTCTCCACGAGTAGAGTCACGGCAAAAATTGCTGCGACCCTGGCCAAACCACACGGACTTATTTATGTCCCATCCGGTTCGGAAGAAGATTTTCTTGCGCCGCTGGCCGTGGAGTTGATTCCCGGCGTCGGGCCGAAAACACACAAGGCGCTAAACCAGAGGAGGATAAAGACCATCGGTGATTTATTGAAGCATGCCGAATTGACCGCGCGCTATCTGGATTTGGGGGCGTCGTCTGAACGACATCACCACCACGACCATTCCATCGGCAATGAGACGACTCTGGATAAACCGGTTATAGAAATCGCCCGGATGGAAAAAATCCTTTGGGAACTGGTGGAAGAAGTGGGCGGCAGACTGCGCGGCGAAGCGCTTTTCGCTCGCTGTTTGACCATAAAGATCCGCTACGCCAATTTTCAAACCATCACCCGCTCGCGCACCCTCCCCGCACCGACCTGTTTCGACAAAGAAATCTTCGAAATCGTAAGCGATCTGTTAAGACAAAATGTCAGTCCGGGCAGAGCGGTACGGCTCCTCGGGGTAAGCGCCAGCGGGCTGCGAAGTTCCGGCTGGCAGGAACCGCTCTTGAATCGTGACAAGCGCACCGCCTACGAGCAACTCTACAAAGGCATCGACAAGCTGCGCCGGAAATATGGCGAGGATGCCATCGGCGCCGCCACACCGCGCAACCGTGCCGGTTGATTTTCCCATCAAAGCTCCTTACTGTTCTGACAACTAATCCAATATGGCAGCTATAATCACTCATCCTTTTCTCGCTGCCTGTCGCCGAGAGAAAACTTCTTATACGCCGGTATGGCTCATGCGCCAGGCCGGACGCTACATGGAGGAATACCGCAAGCTCCGGACGCAACACGACTTTCTCGAACTCTGCAAAAGACCCGACCTCGCCGCCGAGATCACCGTGACGCCAGTAGAACGTTTGGGCGTGGATGCGGCAATCCTGTTCGCCGATATCTTGCTTTTGCTCGAACCCATGGGTGTGGGGCTCGAATATACAAAAGGGGATGGTCCCGTGATCCATAATCAGGTTAGCAGCAGAACCCATGTTGAACAGCTTCTCGAATTCGACCCGCAAGAAGCCCTTCCGTTTGTCTTCGAGGCGGTGCGCAAGAGTTGCGCCGCCCTGAACGGCAAAGTGCCGCTCATTGGATTTGCGGGCGCACCCTTTACCCTTGCCTCTTATCTCATCGAGGGCGGCGGCTCCCGCAACTATCTCAAAACCAAGAGGCTCATCTATTCGAATCCCGGTGCCTGGCGCGGCTTGATGGAGCGACTCTCTTCTCTCACCGCCAAATATCTGAACGCTCAGATCGCAGCCGGGGCGGATGCTGTGCAGCTCTTCGACAGTTGGGCTGGCTGCTTGTCCCCCGAGGATTACGAGAGATTCGTTCTTCCCCATACGCACGCCACCATTGCAAACGTGACTCCGGGCGTTCCAGTCATCCATTTCAGCACCGGCACCGGTGGATTTCTCAACTCTCTCCGGGCTGCCGGCGGCGATATTATCGGCGTGGACTGGCGGGTAAATCTTGATGCGGCCTGGGAGTACTTGGGACATGATGTTGGGATCCAAGGAAATCTAGACCCTGCCGCGCTCCTCGCCCCACCAAGGGAAATCCGTCGGCGAGTCGCTGAAATTCTCCGGCGCGCCGGCGGCAGGCCCGGGCACATTTTCAACCTAGGCCATGGGGTTTTGCCTGAAACTCCTGTCGAGAATGTGATCGCAATGGTCGAAGCGGTGCATGAGCTCAGCTCGCGGTGAATTTGGACAATGAGTCCCCCCTACGATGCGGTGCTTCTGATCGCTTTCGGCGGTCCGACTAGACTCGAAGAGATCCGACCATTCCTGGCACGTGTCACGAAAGGCATTCCTATCCCGCCCGAGCGACTTGAAGAAGTCGTTCATCACTACGAAGCCGTCGGCGGCAAATCACCCCTCAACGAAATCACCTTTCGCCAGGCGGAAGCTTTAAAGAGTATTCTGAAAGAGAACCGCTTACCGTTACCGGTATACGTGGGCATGCGCAACTCGAGTCCGTTTTTCGGTGAGACACTCAGACGAATGGCGAACGACGGAATCCGGCGCGCTTTGGGATTCATCCTCTCTTCCCACAGAACCGAGGCGAGTTGGGATCGCTATCAGAAAAACGTCGCCGACGCGCGCGTGGAATTGGGTCTGGAAGCGCCGGAAGTCGCTTACTGTGCCGGGTGGCACGATCATCCCCTTTTCATCCAAACCTGGGCAGAACTTATTCAAGCGAGCTTTGCCGATATCCCGGTCCACCAGCGCTTGAGCACAGACCTCGTTTTCACCGCCCACAGTCTCCCCACGGCGATGGCGTCTCGTTCCCCGTACGTCGAACAGCTTGAAGTTACGGCTCGCTTGGTCGCTGCAAAGCTTGGCCATGAACGCTGGTCAATCGCCTATCAAAGCCGCAGCGGCAAACCCACGGATCCTTGGCTCGAACCCGATATCGGTGACGCGATTCGAAAACTGGCCGCCGAAGGTCGCAAGGAAGTCATCGTCGCGCCCATCGGTTTTGTTTGCGATCATGTCGAGGTGCTCTATGACCTCGACATCGAAGCCAAGAAAATCGCTGAAGATCACGGCATGCGTTTTCTGCGAGCCAGTTGCCCCAACGATCACTCGATTTTCATCCACATGATGGCGAATGTAATTGAGCGAAAACTAAAAACGGTCGAAGATCGAGGATAGAAGATGGAGAATCGCGCTCCTCGATCATCGATCCTCCATCCTCGACTCGAATCTTCATGACTCGCCGCATCGTCGTGGTCGGTGGCGGCATCGCTGGGCTGGCCGCAGCGCACCGCCTGATAGAGCTGAACAAGGAGAAGTCTCTCGATATCGAAGTGGTGCTGCTCGAAGCATCACCTCGACTTGGCGGGGCCATCGCTACCGAGCGCGTTGGAGATTTCCTCGTCGAAGCCGGTCCGGATTCCTTTATCACGGAAAAGCCTTGGGCGCTTCGTTTGTGCGAGCGCTTAGGCCTCACCTCACGCCTGGTATCAACCCAAGCGGCGTATCAAAAGATCTACGTCGTCCACGACGGCAGGTTGGAACCTCTTCCGGAAGGCTTTTTTCTACTTGCGCCCACACGATTCTGGCCCTTCGTGCAGACGCCAATTTTTTCATTGACCGGTAAACTCAGAATGGCCGCCGAGATTTTTCTGCCGCGTGGCGCTCTGAACGGTGATGAGAGCCTAGGGGCTTTCGTTCGGCGGCGCTTCGGCGCAGAAGCTTTAGATCGAGTTGCGCAACCCCTCCTGGGCGGCATCTATGCAGCGGATCCGGACAAACTCAGCCTCAGCGCAACCATGCCGCGCTTCAAGGAAATGGAACGCGCCCATCGCAGCATTGTTCTCTCGATGGTTTCCGAGCAAAGGCGGCGCGCTCGCAACCGCGAGGCCGGCAGCGGCGCCCGTTGGAGTTTGTTCGTCACCCTCGCCGGCGGCATGCAGGAATTGGTAGACCGGATCGTAAGCCGACTCCCCGAGGGATGTGTGCGCTCGAATACTCTAATCGCAAGACTTATCCGGGATACGGATAAGAACCTCTGGAAGGTTACGACCGGCGGGAACGAAAGCCTTGAAGTGGATGGCGTCGTTCTGGCAACTCCTTCGTTCCAAACCGCAGAGTTGCTTGGCGACGTTGCCTCCACCGCTGCCGATGATTTGAAGCAGATCTCGTACGCATCCACGGCAACGGTGAGTCTCGCGTTCCGACAAAAAGATTTCCCTCGCCCACTCGATAGCTTCGGCTTCGTCGTACCGGCCATCGAGTCGAGAAAAATCATCGCCTGCACTTTCAGCAGTTTGAAATATCCCGGCAGAGCGCCGGAAGGTCATGTATTGCTGCGCGCCTTCGTCGGTGGCAGTCTACAGCCGGAATTATTTCACGACGACGACGCAACCATGGAGAAAAATGTGCGTGACGAACTCGCAAGCTTGCTGGGCGTGATCGCTCAACCGCTTTTCTCACGGGTCTGGCGCCATCCGAACTCCATGCCTCAGTATCATTTGGGCCATCAGGCGCGCATTCAGCGAATCGAAGCGCAGCTCGCAAAATTCCCTGGCCTCGCTCTTGCCGGCAATGCTTATCATGGCGTCGGCATTGCCGATTGCGTTCGCACCGGCGAAGAGGCGGCGGAAAAAGTCATCAATCACGTTCTAGGAGGGTGCTAAAAAGGTTCGGAATGGTTCGAGAGCCTCACCATGAACGGAAAACTTCAATAAAAATCAAGACACCTCCGTTCGTCCTGAGCAGCGTCGAAGGACTCCAAAAGAGTTTTTCAGCAACCTGTTAGTGTAGGGACGGGTTTGAAACCCGCCCCTACTTCTTGACGTCCGCGGTCCAATCGGACTATCAGTCAAACATCAACGAACTCGTCCACGCTTGAGCGGGATTCAGGAGACCCTATATGGCTATGATCATCATCGACTCACAAGTTCACATTTGGGGACCGGAAACACCGAACAAGCCGTACTTTACGGAAAATGCCTCCAAGCCTCATCGACCCATACCACTGGGTCACAAGGAACTGCTGCGGGAAATGGACGCCAACGGCGTGCAACGAACCGTCTGCGTGCCGCCAACATGGGAAGGGTTCAGTAACGAGGAGTCGCTCGTAGCGGCGCGATTGTATCCCGATCGTTTTGCAATCATGGGACGATTGGCAATAGACAAGCCGGAAAGCCATGCGTTGTTGCCCAAGTGGAAAAACCAACCAGGCATGCTGGGGATACGCATGGCTTTTCATCAAGGCCGCGCGCCGTTGTGGCTGGAAGACGGTACCGCCGACTGGTTTTGGGACGCAGCCGAGCGCTATGACGTTCCGGTAATGGCTTTTGCGCCCCAAGCCGTGCCGAAGCTCGGCGACATCGCCGAACGCCACCCAGGATTGCGTCTCATTATCGACCACATGGGTCTTAGCTCGGCGCTTCGAGGCCAGCCGCTGGATGGCGCTGTGGAGAACCTGCTAAAGCTGGCGCGTTTAAAAAATGTCGCAGTGAAAGTCTCCGCATTGCCTTGCTATGTCGCCGAACCCTACCCGTTTCCGACTCTTCATTCTTTGATTCGTCGTGTGGTCGAGGCCTTCGAACCCCGCCGCTGTTTTTGGGGCACGGATCTCTCTCATTTGACGTGTCCATATAAACAATGCTTGACGTTATTTAGCGAAGAACTGAAATTTTTGTCCGACACGGACAAGGAATGGATCTTGGGCCGCGGCATCGCGGAATGGCTGAACTGGCCGCTACCAAAGTAGGCCCGGGGCCTAAGGCGTCGCACGATCCGCATCTTGCCGTAGCCTAATTTGCATTGGTTAACGATTCACAACCCGAGTTTCGGCGTGGCTCGTTACCTGAAGAGGTGCATCGATGGTTTACGTGAGGAAGCTCTTCCGCAGCATCGCACTGCTTTTCCTTCTTTCGCCCGGCTATTCTCCAGCCGCTGAGACTACGCTTCGGTTCGTCACCTGGAAATCGGAGACGGCGCAGATGTGGGACCAACCGATAGCTGACTTCGAAAAACAAAATCCCGGGGTGAAGATCATTCGCGAAATCGGCCCTCAGTCGTCGACCCAGCTTCACGACCTCATCACCCAAAAGCTCAAGAACCGCGACACCGAAATGGACCTCTTTGTTATGGACGTCATTTGGCCCGCTGAGTTCGCTTCGGCGGGCTGGGCCTTTCCCCTGGACCGTTTTTTTTCTCTGGCGGAGCAGAAACAATTTCTCGATGCGCCGATTCAGGCCAATCGCTATCGCGGGCAAGTCTTTGGCGTCCCCCTTTTCATCGATGCGGGCCTGCTCTACTACAGAAAGGATCTCTTGGAGAAATACCGGATGTCGCCGCCGCGCACCTGGCCGGAACTGGTCGAAGAGGCGAAAACGATTCTCACCCGTGAGAAAGACCCTCAGCTCGTCGGCTTTTCCGGCCAATTCAAGCAGTACGAGGGGCTTATCTGCAACATGATGGAGTATATTTTGAGCAACGGCGGCAACCTCTGGGATGACAAACGTATGGTGAGCACCCTCAATCAACCAAATGCGGTGGAAGCGGTGCGCTTTGTCCGCGACCGTATCATCGGCCAGATTGCGCATCGCGGCGTGCTCGCTTATGAGGAGCCGGAATCGCTGGTACTCTTCACGGAGGGAAAGGCAGTCTTTCACCGCAACTGGCCTTACGCTTGGAATGTCGCCAACGATCCCCAGCGCTCTAAAATTGCCGGCAAGATCGGCATGATCCCACTGCCTTCGTTTCCCGGCGGCAAAGGGGTGGCGGCGCTTGGTGGCTGGCAGCTTGCGATCAGTCGCTTCTCGAAGAAGAGTGAGCTTGCCTGGCGTTTCGTGGCCTTCATGACGAGTCACGCCATGCAGAAGCGCATCACACTCAGCACCGGCCGCGCGCCCACGCGCGTTGCGCTTTATAACGATCGCGAGGTGTTGGACCAACTGCCGCAGTTAGAATCTCTGTGGGAGACTTTCAAACAAGCGGTCCCCCGTCCAACGACGCCTGTCTATGTTCCTCTGTCGAATATCATGCAGCGCTATTTCAGCTCGGTGTTGGCGCTGCCGGACACGGATATCGACAACCGTGCGGCCCTGGCCGCAAGGGATATGAACCGCGTGCTGGATCTTTTGCGCGAGGCACCCGCACGATGAGAAGCTCTCACCGTCTCGCCTTCCTGTTTCTGCTACCAAGCCTGATTTTCGTCGGCTTATTCGC
>Ga0209899_1000238_pt1 | contig 10708 bp, 12 predicted proteins | sample GWRWS1_0_10_FD_187228 | JGI IMG/M metagenome (GOLD analysis project Ga0209899, IMG submission 187228) | Riverbed sediment microbial communities from areas with vegetation nearby in Columbia River, Washington, USA - GW-RW S1_0_10 (SPAdes)... | ecosystem: Environmental > Aquatic > Freshwater >...
GACCTGGGCGTTCTCGACCCGGCCCGCGGTGCCGGTGTACTGGCGCTTGACCCCAACGGTTCCGGTGCCCTTCTTGAGGTCGCCGGTCTCGTCGATGACCAGCACCGCCTCGGGATCGCCGAGATGCTCCACGAGGTAGTCGCGCACGTCATCGCGCACCTTGTCTTCATCCCACACCGCCCGGCCAAGCAGGTGCTGCATCCCGTCGGGGCTGGGGTCGCCGGCGTGCTCGGCGATCGTCCAGCAGTTCTTGCGTGGCAGGTCGGCCAGCAGCCCCAGCACGAACGCCCGAGCGCGCCGGCGTGGCTCCACTCGGCCGAACCGTCCCGCGACCCGGCCCAGCAACCCATCCAGTTCCCCTGCCAGGAGGCAGGGTCTACGTCTACGTTGTGGCCTGCGGCCACCATCTGATCTTCGGGTGTCCTCACAACACCGGCTCATCAACGGTGGCCGCCCTGGTCTGCTCGCCGCCAGCCCTGCCGCCCGCTCCACCCGGCCAGCCAGGTCACGATCCACGGATCTAGAGCGTGTTTGAGAAGTTTTTGGATCTTGGGTTGGCGAGTCTGCGTGACCATGAACGTCGATGCCATCAGGGTGGCCGGGTGTCTCGACAGCGGCGGTACTCCTCGGACTTGACCGACGAGCAGTGGGCGCTGGTTGAGCCGCTGCTGCCGGCGCCGAGGACGGGCGGCCGGCTGGAGAAGCATCCACGCAGGTCCAAGGACGGGATCTTGTATGTGGTGCGGACTGGCTGCGCCTGGCGGTACCTGCCGGCTGACTTCCCGCCGTGGCAGACGTGTACTGGTATTTCAAGCAGTGGGAGCAGGCCAAGGTCACCGAGGTGATGCTGGCCGCGCTGCGGGAGCAGGCCCGGGTGCAGCAGGGCGCAATCCCCAGCCCAGCGCCGGGATCATCGACTCGCAAAGCGTCAAGGGCGCGGACACCGTCGGACGCGACAGCCGTGGTTACGACGCCGGCAAGAAGATCAACGGCAGGAAGCGGTTCATCGTCACCGACACCTTGGGCCTGCTCATCGTGGTCGTCGTGCTCGCCGCGAGCGTCCAGGACCGTGACGGTGCCAGGACCACCTTGCTGTCGGCGTACCTGGAGGAACGTCCGGGCTCGCTATGGGGCATTGACAAAAGTATCTTTTACGTAAAGACTCATTTTTGTCATGAGAGACGTCGTCTACCTCGACCAGATCGAGCAGGCTGAGGCCCTGCTCAAGCCGCAGCGGATCGAAGTGCTGCGGCAGCTCGCCGAGCCCCGGTCGTGCACCGAGGTTGCGGTCGAGCTCGACCAGACCCCGCAGCGGGTCTACTACCACGTGAAACGGCTGCTCGAGGCCGGCCTGGTGCGCCAGGCGGCCGAGCGCCGGGTGCGCGGCATCCACGAGGGGATCTACCAAGCGGCCGGCCGGTCCTACTGGCTGTCCCCGCGCCTGGTCGGCCGGATCGGGCTGCGCCAGACCCGCGACCGACTCAGCCTGGGCTACCTGCTGGACCTGATGGAGGACGTGCAGGCGGACGTCGCCGCGCTCGACCTCACCCGGCCCGACCTGCCCTCGATCGGCGTGTCCGGGGACATCCGGGTACGCCCGGAGCAGCGCAAGGCGTTCCTCGACGAACTGCAGCGGACGCTGCAGGACCTGTTCACCCGCTACGGCGGTGCCGAAGGCGACGCGTTCCGTCTGGCCGTCGCCTGCTATCCGAAGGGAGATCCCGATGACCGAACAGCATCAACCGCCGAGTGACCTGCGCCTGCGCGCGGTCGTTCCGGCCCCACCCAAAATCGTGTACGAGGCGCTGACCGACCCGGCCGCGCTACGTGTGTGGCTGGCCGAGCACGCCGACGTGCAGTTGCCCGGCAAGTACGAGTTCTGGGGCCGCTACACGCCGGACGGCGCCGAGCCGCACCAGCGCGTGCTGCACGTGGACGAGCGCACCATCCGGTTCGCCTGGACCGTGGACGGAGTCGAGACCACGGCGCAGTTCGAGCTGGCCGAGGACGAGGACGGCACGCTGGTCACGCTGAGCCAGAGCGACCTGCCGAGCTTCCAAGACGTCCTGGCCGACACGGCCGGTGCCCGTGGAGCGCTGCAGACGTTCTGGTCCTTGGCGATCGCGAACCTTGCGGACTATCTGTCCGGTCGTGAGCTGACACCCAAGTGCGACTTCACGTCGGCCGAGTTGCACGCTTCAGTCGTGATCGACGCGGCACCGGACAAGGTGTTCGACTCGATGGTCCAGCCGGAGCAGTTCCGCAAGTGGTTCGGTGCCAACGTGGACATCGAGCCGTACGTGGGCGGCCGCTTCGCGATGGGCGGCTTCGAACTGGACCCCGGGGGGGCCAAGTTCGTCGAGTTCGAGCCGGGCCGCAAGGCGACGCTGCGCTTCGCCGACGGCTTCACCTCCAGCTGGGAGCTCGACGGGTCGGACGGCAAGACCCGGCTCACCCTGGTGCAGAGCGGCTTCGACCCCACCAACCCGCCGTACCCGGGCTGGGCCGGCTGGCTGGGTGGCATCGCGACGCTGCGGCGCTATCACGAGCTGCCCCGCTGGCGCTCGATCTGGCGCCAGATCGAGGTCGCCGGTGTCCCCGCGGGCATGCTGGCGATCGACCAATGAGCTGAGCGCCCCGGAACGCGTTCCGAGGCGCTCAGCAACAACAGCTCACAGCTCGTGTCGTCCATCCCGGGAAGGAAGCAGCGCATGGCCTCACTGGTCCTGAAGATGTCCGTCTCGCTCGACGGCTACGTCGCACCACTCGACGGGAGCACCGACTCTACGGCGTGGCGCTGCTTGTAGATCTCAGGGTCGAAGGCGGGTGGCCGGCCGCCCTTGGCGCCGAGCTTTCGCCGGTGGGCGGCCTGGTCGTCCTTGACGGGGATCGTGCACTTGATCCGGCGCTGGCGCAGGTAGGCCCGGTTGGCCTTGGAGCTGTAGGCCTTGTCGGCCAGGACCCGGTCCGGTCGGGTGCGGGGCCGTCCCGGACCGCGCCGAGGCACCGTGACCCAGTCCAGCACGGCGGCAAATTGTGGGCTGTCGCCACGCTGCCCGGCGGTGATCAGCACCGACAGCGGCTTGCGGCCCTGCTCACAGGCTAGATGCAGCTTCGTGGTCAGCCCACCCCGCGAGCGGCCCAGCCCGTGGTCGGCTGGTTCGGGTGGGCCGATGCCGCCGGGTGGTTCGGCCTGGAGGTCCCCTTTTTGCGGGCGCCGGCGGCGTGCTGGTGGGCGCGGGCGATGGTGGTGTCGACGCTGACGTCCCAGCAGATCAGCCCGGCCGCATCAGCACGGGCCTGTAAGCGGGTCAGGATCCGGGTCCAGGTGCCGTCGCGTTGCCAGCGGCGGAACAGGCCGTAGATGGTCTGCCATGTCCCGTAGCAGGCGGGCACGTCCCGCCCAGGGGGCGCCGACCCGGGTTCGCCATCGGATCCCGTCGATGAGCTGGCGTTTGGTCCACGTGGGCGGGCGGCCCGGCTTGGTGCCGGTCGGGAGCAGTGGTGCCAGGATGGCCCACTGTGCGTCGGTGAGGTCAAACCGGCCGGTCGCCGGTATCGGTCTGGTGGTCACGAGGTCTCCGGGTTCTTGGTCTTCTTGGTCGAAGTACCAGTTACCGGAGACCTCGTTACTTTCCGGTCAGGAGGCATCACAGGACTACTGCGCCGCCCACCTCTGAAACAGGCCCTAGCAACTGCTCTGGTGCCATACTTCCGGGCATGTTGCGCACGGCCTTCACCGACCTGGTCGGCTGCCAGGTCCCGATCCAACTGGCCCCCATGGGGGGTGGGGTGGTGACGTCGGAGTTGGCCATCGCGGTCAGCACGGCCGGCGGGCTCGGCATGCTGCAACGCGCCGGCCCGGACCCCCTGGCCGACCGTATCGGCCGGCTCCAGCAGGCGCAGGCAGGACCGTTCGGCGTCAACTTCACCCTGCACCACCGCAGCCCGGGTGACCGGGCCGAGTTCGAGCTGGCCGCCGGTCGGGCGCGGCTGGTGGAGTTCTTCTGGGCCGATCCCGACCCCACCCTGGTGGAGCTGGTGCACGCCGGTGGGGCGCTGGCCGGCTGGCAGGTCGGCTCGGTCGGCGAGGCCAAACGGGCCGTGGATGCCGGCTGCGACCTAGTCGTCGCCCAGGGCGTGGAGGCGGGCGGGCACGTGCGCGGCACGATGGCACTGCTGCCGCTGCTGGCCGCGGTGCTGGAGGTGGTCACGGTGCCGGTCGTGGCCGCCGGTGGGATCGCCAGCGCCCGGTCGATGGCGGCCGTGCTCGGCGCTGGAGCGGCCGGTGTGCGGATCGGGACGCGGTTCCTGGCAACCCCGGAGTCGGGCGCCCATCCTGAGTATGTGGCGGCGCTGCTGGCCGCTGATGGCGAGGCGACGGTACTGACCGAGGCGTTCGCGGTCGGCTGGCCGGATGCGCCCCACCGGGTGCTGCGCTCGGCGCTCGAGGCAGCCGAGGCGTTCCCGGGCGAGGTGGTCGGCATGCTGCACGCTGGCCCGGTGTCCGAGCCGCTGCCCCGGCTGTCGGCCCGCACGCCCAGCCGCGAGGTATCCGGCACGGTCGCGGCAATGGCCCTGTACGCCGGCCAGGGCGTCGGCCAGGTCACCGACGTCACCCCGGCGGCGCAGGTGGTGGCCGAGCTCGCCCAGGACACAGCGCGGCTGTTGCGACGCTGACGCAAGGGCTGCCAACCCACATGGGCACGTACTGCTCTCCCCTGGTTCCAGCCCGACAGCCCGCGTCTCGAGGCTCCATCGGGTGACAGACTGTCGGCCGTGAGACGCACAAGCGGGACAAGGATGGGCGAGACCGGATGACAGCAGCGCCTCGTCCCAGGCGAGTTCTCCTGATCCACGGCGCCTGGCACGGGGCCTGGTGCTGGGAGCGAGTGCTCGGCCCGTTGCGGGTGCTCGGGTACGAGCCGGAGGCGATCGACCTCCCGGGTCACGGCAGGTCGGCGGAGCCGCTGACCGACCTCCACGGCGACGCCGACGCGGTCCGGGCTCGCCTTGATGCCATCGGTGAGCCTACCCTGCTGGTCGGCCACAGCTACGGCGGCATGGTGATCACCGACGCCGGTACCCACGACGCGGTGGCCGGACTGGTCTATGTGGCCGCCTACCTGCCCGACACCGGCGAGACGGTGATGGACCTGTTCACCGTACCGGCGCTCCCGACAGGGGAGCGGCCCAGCGAGCTGGTGGCCGCCGTCCGCTTCAGCCACGACCGTTCCGAGATGCGGCTGTACGGCGATGGCGTCGCCGGCGCGGTGTACGGGGACTGCGACCCGGCGACCCAGCAATGGGCGATCGCGCGGCTGGACGCGCAGGCGACGGCCTCGTTCACCCAGGCCCCGCTGCGGGTGGCGTGGAACTCGCGGCCGACCGTCTACGTGGTCTGCACCCAGGACCGGACCATCCCGGTATGGCGTAAGCGCAGGATGGCCGTGCATGCCGAGCGTGTGATCGACCTGCCGGCGAGCCATTCGCCGTTTCTGTCCATGCCCGAGCGGCTGGCTGGTGTCATTGCGGAGGCGGACCCAGCCTCGGGCACCAGCCGGGCTGGTCGGTCTGGCGACGCCGACAACAAGCACGCGCCCACACCCGCCACGACCAGCGACAAGCCGCGCAGCAACCAGGAAGATCACGATCTACGGTTGGAGTACTAGCCAGGCGTAGAAGACATTGAGCGAGCGGTAGCGGTTGGCGGCGGTCGCCGGCTTCCAGCGGGCGAGCAGGTCGGCCAGGAGCGCCTCGCTGTGCGCCCGGTCGGCCTCGGCCAGCCCGAGGCTCCGGCGGGCAAGGAACGACTCCAGCAGCCGGACGGCCCCCAGGTAGGTCTCGACTGTGCGGTCGGACTTGTTCTCGGCCCGGAGATGCCGCGCGAAGGAGCGGGCTAGGTCGGGTAGCCTTGCGTCCGACATGGCGGCACCGTTGCTCGCCAGCCAGGTGGTGTTCAAGCGCTATGCTGGCCACCTCAACACCATTCAGCAAGAAAGCGCAGGTCAGCAGGGGTTATCACGGGACGTGGCGCAGCTTGGTCAGCGCACCTGCTTTGGGAGCAGGGGGTCGCCGGTTCAAATCCGGCCGTCCCGACCACCAGCACGAACCCCCTGCTCAGCAGGGGTGCCGACGGCCCCCCACTCGGCTAACCGGAGCACGCTGCAGCTAGCCAGCCGCTCCACCACACCCTAATGAGGGGAACGATGTCCTCCACGCCGCCGGCACCCGCAGACCGTCAGCTGCCACGCGGGCACGTCCTGGTCCTGAACCGGAGCTTCCGCCGCACCTTGGAGGCCGAGAACAAGAGCCCCAGGACCATCGAGGCCTACACCGACGCCGTCCGGCTCCTGGCCAGCTACTGCCAGGCCCACGGCAAGCCGCTCCTCGCCGGCGAGCTTGAGCGCGAGCACGTCCAGGACTTCATCGCCGACCAGCTCGCCCGTTGGAAGCCGGCGACCGCCCACAACCGCTACCGGGGCCTGCACGCCTTCTTCAAGTGGGCGGTGGCCGAGGGCGACCTCCAGGCCAGCCCGATGGACGGCATGAAGCCGCCGCAGCTCCCCGAGCAACCCGTCGAGGTCGTTCGGGCCGAGCACCTGGCGCGGCTGCTCAAGACCTGCGAGGGTCGCGACTTCCCCAGCCGCCGCGACACCGCCATCATCCTGCTCCTGGTCGACACGGGCATGCGCCGGGCCGAGTGCGTCGGCATGACCCTGGACGACGTCGACCTGGACCAGCGCATCGTCTGGGTGCTCGGCAAGGGCCGCCGGCCCCGAGCCCTGCCAATCGGCCGCAAGACCGCCCAAGCACTCGACCGCTACCTGCGGACTCACGAGGACCATCGGCTCGCCCATCTGCCGCACCTGTGGATCGGCCGCAACGGGCCCATGACACCGTCAGGCATCTACCAGGTCGTCCGCGATCGGGCCCGGGGCGCTGGGCTGGCGGCCATGCATCCACACCAGCTCCGACACGCCTTTGCGACCAGCTGGCTGGCCGAGGGCGGCAATGAGAACGAGCTGATGCTGGTGGCCGGATGGAAGTCCCGGACCATGATCGATCGCTACACCAAGGCCACAGCCGTTGAGCGCGCCAGAGCTAGCCATGCCCGCCTGTCCCCCGCCGACCGGCTATAGACCCAGGTCGGCTCAACGCGCCTAGCCGTGTCCCCACATGCCGCAGAACTCGCCTCGGAAGACGTCCTTCAGCAGGCGTCCCAGTCCGGAGGCGGCGGAGAGCACATCCTTACCATGGAACAACCGGGAACCGCTGTGCGGAACGCCATCTTCGCAGGTCACGCTCGACCGTCGGGGCCGAAGTTATCGGTTCTCTTTTCGGCGAAGTTATGCGCTCACTCTTCGGTCATGCGCTGATCGTCGCTGAGGCGAACCAGCATCCCCACCAGTGATCGGCGAACTCAGCCCGTCCTCCTCCATCGATCATAGGCCGTTCGGTCTGACGGATGACATCAGCATTCGTCGGAGCAGTACGGGTCGTCGGACCACAAGGTCACCGCAGCGTTGGCCGCCTCCCGGATCGCCAGGGCCCCGGCGTTCTGTCGATATGGCTGATTGGCGTGGTAGGGGCCGGTAGTGTGGAGCAGGCACGAACTTCCGGGATCATGCGGTTCTCACAGCCCCATGACCCGGTGGAAGCCCATGCCTGCCGAGCCATCATCCGCGATCCCATCCGGCCTGACCGTCCTTGGCCACGCTGAGCCGCTGCGACCAGCCGAGACACCGCACCTGCTCGCCTACCTTGCGACCATCACCGACCCCAGGGCCCGCGCTGGGCGTCGCCACCCGCTGGCCGCCATCCTGGCGCTCACCGCTGCTGCGGTCCTGGCCGGTGCGCGGTCGGTCGCCGCGATTGCCGAATGGGCCGCCGACGCACCCCAGCCGGTACGCGCCGCGCTCGGGACCCGCCGCGACCCACTTACCGGCTGCTGGGCGGTCCCCACCGAGACCACGATCCGCCGGACGCTGGCCCGCCTGGATGCCGAGGCGCTGGCGGCTGCGATCGGCGGGGGCTTGCCGACCGCGAGCGCTCCAGCCAGCGCAGGCGGGCCGTCGCAGTCGACGGCAAGACGCTGCGCGGCGCCTGCCGCGACGGCCGCCCAGCCCACCTGCTCGCTGCGATGGAGCACGCCACCCGCGCGGTGCTCGCCCAACGCCAGGTCGACGGCGCCCCAGGTGAGGTGCCCGCCTTCCAGCCCCTGCTGGCCGACCTGGACCTTGCCGGCGTGGTAGTGACCGCCGACGCGCTGCACACCCACGCCGCCGCGGCCGAGTTCCTGGTGGCCGGCAAGCAGGCCCACTACCTGTTCACCGTCAAGGCCAACCAGCCAACGCTGCTGGCCCGCTGCGCCCGCCTTGCCTGGCACAACGTCCCCGTGCTGGACCGCACCCGCGACCGCGGCCACGGCCGCGTCGAGCTGCGCAGCCTCAAAGCCGTCACGGTGCACCACTTCGGGTTCCCGCACGCCTGTCAGGTCATCCAGGTCACCCGCAGAGCCCGCGACCTTGGCGCCCGACGGTGGCGGACCGTGACCGTCTACGCGATCACCAGCCTCACCTTCGCGCAGGCCAGCCCCGCCTGGCTCGCTGACTACCTCCGGGGTCACTGGGCGATCGAGAACGGCCTGCACCACGTCCGCGATGTCACCTTCGCCGAAGACGCCTCCCAGCTTCGGACCGGTAGCGGCCCACACACGATGGCGTGCCTGCGCAACCTCGTCATTGGTGTGCTCAGCCGCGCCGGGCCGGTCAACCTGGCTGCTGCCCTCCGTCACCACGCCCGCGACCCCGCCCGACCCCTCGCCACCCTCGGGATCACCCTCGCATGAACCGGGCATTACGAGAGAACGCCGGAGCCTGCTCACGCGGCAGGGCGCCACCTGCGCGGCAAACCACCTCCACCCTCGCGGCAACGGCGTGCCACCCGCGCGGCAACGGCGTGCCACCCGCGCGGCAGAGGCGCGCCAGCCGTCAGGCGCGGGCGCGGCGGGTCAGGTCGGCCAGCTCGCGGTTGAAGCGGTCGGGCTGCTCCAGGTGCGGCGTGTGGCCGACGCCTTCGTACCAGGAGGGCTCGGCGGTCGGGCAGGTGGCCAGGACGTGCTCGGCCATCGCCGGGAGCACGATCGTGTCCGCGCGGCCCTGGGTGACCAGCAACGGCACCTGGAGGGTGCGCAGCACGTCGTCGCCGTCGATCTCGCGGGCCGCGAGGTTCGCGCGGATCCGCGCCGGCACGACCATGCTCGAGGAACGGATCATCACCGAACAATTCCTAAGCTAACCAGCCCGTCCGGGCAAGGTTCCTGCGGACGTCGATGATCCGGTCGCCCAGGAACAACGGGTACGGGCCTCCGGGTGTCGTTGACGGTTGCGCGACTGGGTGATCACATTGGGCGCATGGAAAAGATGTCGCTTGAGGCGCTTGCTCGTGAGCTGATGAAATCGGCATCCGCTGCTCCGGCCGGCCGGAGCGCACGGACCGTCTACGGTGGCCACGAGCATGTGCTCCGGCAGACGCTGATGGCCCTGACCGCTGGGTCGTCGATGTCGGAACACGAGAATCCCGGGGAGGCGACCGTGCACGTGTTGTATGGTCGTGTGCGGCTTGTTGCTGACGCCGTGGAGTGGGAAGGGCGCGACGGTGACCTGCTGATCGTTCCCCAGGCGCGGCACACGCTGCAAGCCTTGGAGGACGCCGCCGTCCTGCTCACTGTCGCCAAACTGCCATAGGTGTGGGGCATCCCTGTCGGCCCGTCAGTACCTCGGTGGGAGGCGGCGAACAGCCATCCCGTCTCGTGCTCACCCACGAGTAGTGTTCCCAGGCGTGGGATTCAGTTGACATGGCGAGGGTGTCGAGGAGTTGACTGCTACGGCCCCTGGTCGTTGCGGCGATGGCGTCGTGCGACCACGCGCAGCTGCAGCACCCGCGCCGCGCCCGCCACCAGCACCAGCAGCGCGCCCAGCAGGGCGGCGAACAACAACGCCACCCCAAGCTGGAGCGTGCCGTCCACCATCAGGAACCGCACCTGCACCCGCTGGCCGTTCTGCAGAATGAAGACCAGGATCGCGACCAGCAGGACCACCCCGATGCCGACCATCGTCCATACCATGCTGGTCCGAGTCGGCTCGATGGTGTGCTGGGGCAGAGTCGCCTCGGCGTCCGCCGGCGCTGCCACCTCGGGGTCGGGTGGGAGCGAGCTGGCCGCCGGAGTCGGCTCTGACCCTTCGGCGGCTGGCCGTTCTGCGCTCATGATCCTTGCTCCCGTCAAGGACGATCGTTCTGCTTGACCGGTCATCCCGCTAATCAGACCATAAGCTTGTGGTCAGGCAGCAACCAACCGGTCCTGGCTTCTGGGGTGATGTGCTGACAGGCAGCGTGTCCAAGGGCTGCTGCGGTCGGTTGACCGTGCGCAGCAGCGTTGCCGGTGGCTGGGCTTCCCGCTGGCGGTCATGGGCAAGTTCCGTGACGACAACGGCGCCGCGCTGACCACGGTGGTCGCCTACAACGCCTTCTTCGCGTTGTTTCCCCTGCTGCTGGTCGTGGTCACCGTGCTCGGATTCCTGCTCGGCCGTGACTCCGGCTTCCAGCAGCGCCTTGTGGGCTCGGCGGTGGCCGAGTTCCCCATCATCGGGGATCAGGTGCGGGACATATCCACGGCTGCGCGGCAGCGGCGTCGGCCGGGTGGTCG
>Ga0209899_1000239_pt1 | contig 10674 bp, 10 predicted proteins | sample GWRWS1_0_10_FD_187228 | JGI IMG/M metagenome (GOLD analysis project Ga0209899, IMG submission 187228) | Riverbed sediment microbial communities from areas with vegetation nearby in Columbia River, Washington, USA - GW-RW S1_0_10 (SPAdes)... | ecosystem: Environmental > Aquatic > Freshwater >...
TGTACGAGCTCCAAGACCTCCTCGCGCGAATTGCGGGGATGGACGCGGTCACGCTCCAGCCCGCGGCCGGCGCGCAAGGCGAGTACACGGGCCTGCTCCTCGCGCAGGCCTACCACCGGGAGCGCGGGGAGGAACGGCATCAGGTAATCATCCCCGACACGGCACACGGCACAAACCCCGCCTCGGCCGGGATGCTTGGGTTCGATCTGATCGAGATTCCTTCGAAGGATGGGCGCGTCGACCTGAAGGCGCTCGAGGCTGCCGCGGGTCCGAAGACGCTGGCCCTCATGCTGACGAATCCGAACACCCTCGGGATCTTCGAAGAGCACGTGTTGGACATCGCGCAGATCGTTCACGATGCGGGCGGCCTCCTGTACTACGACGGCGCGAACTTCAACGCGATCCTGGGCCGCACGTCCCCGGGCAAAATGAATTTCGACATCGTCCATTTCAACTTGCACAAGACCTTCACGACGCCTCACGGCGGAGGCGGTCCGGGGGCCGGACCCGTCGGCGTCAAGAAACCGCTCGAGCCGTTCCTTCCGGTGCCCGTCATCGGGCTGAACGGCCGCGGCTACCATCTGGACTACGACCGCCCGAAGTCTATCGGGAAAGTGCGTGCGTGGTACGGGAACTTCGCCCTCCTGGTGCGAGCGTACGCCTACATCCTCCGGATGGGCGGAGACGGGCTCAAAGAGGTCTCCGACCGCGCCGTGCTGAACGCGAATTACGTCCGTCACCGGCTGGCCGGCGTCCTCGACGTGCCGTTCGGCGGACTCCGGAAACATGAGTTCGTCGCGAGTGCCGCGAAACTCGCCGCCGAACGGGGCGTCCGCACGGTGGACCTCGCGAAGCGACTCATGGACTTCGGGTACCATCCGCCAACCGTGTACTTCCCGCACCTCGTCGAAGAGGCGCTCATGGTCGAGCCGACGGAGACGGAGACGAAGGAAACGCTCGACGGATTCGTCGAGGCCCTCACGAAGATCGTGAAGGAGGACCCGGAGACGTTGCACTCCGCGCCTCACAACACCGCAGTTGCCCGCGTCGACGAAGTCCAGGCGGCCCGTGAACCGATCCTCAGCTGGAGGACGTTGAACTCCAGGAAGCCGGTCTCATAGTTCGAGCTCGTCGCGATGGAGACTGCCGAGGAGGATGTACGCCCAGTCGAGCTTCCGCTCTTTCGTGCGGCGGTCGAGGTCCTTCGCATTCGGATGTTCAAAGTCAAAGCCGACCAGGTGAATTCGCTCGGCGCCGAATTGATCCGCCAGGAACACCGCACGATCTCCGTCCGTAAAGCCGCCGAAATTCCGAAGCCCTCCGAATGGCCTGGATTGCGTCGTCGCGACCGTCGCCCCGGAGAATCGTGGCGCCCACTGCCGCACCGCGGGGCCGTTGTCGCCGTGGCCGTGGATCACCGCGATCGCGCCTTCGGCATTCGCCTTCAGCTGGTCCGTCACGTTCCCGTCAAGGTCTGTCACGAGGATCGCCGGAAGGAGGCCTTTCTCGAGGGCGACCGAGGTCGCCTCGTCCGCGGTCAGGAGAACTCCGCGGGCCTCTCCGATCTCCTCCGCGACGTTCGGACCGTTTCCGGCCACCGTGACCTCCTTCCCTCGGATGATCTTCCTGAGGCTCGAGTCGGGAACCCGGTTCCCCCCAAGGAGCTTGTCGAGCTCGAGGGCAACCGCCTCGTCCTTTTCGCGGGAGAAGCCGAAATCTTTCCGGATCTCTTTGTAGAACGGCTCCCAGAGCTCGAATTCCATCCGAACCCTCGGGGCGTCTAGCTCTCGTCGGCCGAATCCGGGCGCTCCCCTCGCGTTCGGTACGAGAGGCCCGTGACCGCGACCAGGAACAAAGCGAGGCCCATGCTCAGATAGATCAGAGGCAAGGAGGCCGCCGGGTTGTACTCCCCGAGGATTGTCTGGAGGATCTGCGTCATCCCGAGGACCAAGAGGCCGAGGGCAACGAACGTCACCGCGACGGCGACCGCGTGCCGGGGAGCCCGGCCGTGACGAAGGTATGCGCTGATGACCTTGCCGCCTTCGAAGAGCAACGTACCGATGACGATCCACCAGACCGCGCCGATGACGAACCAGAGGAACTGCGAGACGTAGGACGTCCCGCCGTTACGGCCCGCGGTGTCCGCTCCGAAGAAGATCCCGACCAAGATCAGGATGAGCGCGGAGACGTTGAAGAAAATCGACAGGTTCCCCGATGCGACGGAATCCCGGACCCGGTCGTACAGCTCACTGCCTTTCTTGAACACATCGCCGATGCTCTGGAACGGCAACGAGATCATGATGAAATAGAGGCCCGCGAGGATGAGCGCCAGGCCCGAGGCCGCGTTGGGGAGGGCCAGATAGATCGCGCCGAACAGCAGCAGGACGAATCCGAGAGGGGCCACAATCTTGCGGCGCACCCGGGGGTTCTTCAATTGCCGGCCGATCGTGTAGTACAGCGATTCCGCGGTCGGCGTCTGCCTGACGTAGACCCGGCGTACATGGTCGACCCGGATGCGCGAGCCGATGATCGGCGAGAACGCTTCGTCCTCGGCCCCGTCGGAGACGAGGAACACGCGGTCCGGCCGGAGCTGTTCGAGCACCTGGTCGAGTTGCTTCGTCAGGACGAGATCCGAGACGGCACCGACGCGGACGTCCCCGCAGATCGTCGCGACCTCCGCGTCCGTGTTGTCCTTCAGGAGACCATCGTAGATCGAGACCGCGCTCAGGAGGGCGTTGACGTCGGAATCCTCCGGATCCGCGAGTCCGAGCTTCGTCGCTGCCGCTAGATTCTGGTCGCGACCGATGAGAGGGGCCCGGAGCCCCGTCTTGGCGCCGATGTCGTTATCCCGATCGACGCACAGGACCAGGGTTTTCATGGTCAGGATACCTACTAGTCCCATGATATATCAAACTTGCCGGATGGTTTGTAAACGGCAGAGCTAAAACAACCCGAGGCCTTCCTCGATTCTCCCGAGCTCGATGGGGGTCGTCCGCGAGCCGACGACGGCGCCGTGGGAGTTCGCGACCATGCACGCGCCGACCTGGGCGGCGCCATAGTTCGCGGTAGTGATCACGACCGGGACCCGCAACGTGGACTTCACGACCTCCATCTCCCCGGGCCGCGCGTGAGGATGACAGAGGACGCCCTTGTTCGTCGCGACCGCGACGCTGCCGACGGTCTTGATGCCCGCGACGGTCCCGCGCACGACGTCCACCCCGAGGACCTCTCCGATGAACGTGACCGCTTCGTCGTCGTAGCCCGGGTGGACGACGGCCCCGTAGTCGTTGCACAGGACGTTGTTCCCGACCGCGCTGAGTCGATGCGGCAGCGGATAGACCGCGTCGCCGATCGCATCGAGCTCCGCCTCTTCGATAAACGGGGACGCAAGGATCCCTTTCGAATTCAACGCCAGGAGCGCACCGACTACGGTCGAGTGCCCGACGCTCGTGACGATGGGCGACGTCTCCAGCGCCCCGCCGATGTGGCGGATCGCGGACTTGGGCACGTCCGGGGCCACGATCAGCAGCTCGTCGTTCGCTGCGCAGAAAACGCCGATGTAAGGGTTCCCCGCGATCTCGAGCCGCCGAAGCAAATGGGTCCCTCAGTCCTCCGGGAGGGAGACGACGGCGGAGCCGTCCTCGAACTTGATCGCCTTGACGCGGATTCGGCGGGGCGGATGCTCCCGGCCGCGCTTCCACAAGTACTCGTTCAGGACATCGTCGATGAAGATGCGGTCCGGCTTCAGGTGTTGCTGGACGTGCTCCCGGATCGCCTTGATCGCCCTTGGCGTGCGGTCCGTGCGAGACGCCGCCCAGGCGGCCCGCAAGGGGATGATCATGATGCGCTCCTCTTCCTGCTCGGCCATGGCCTCACGCCTTCAGCTTGTTCCGCCGCCACGACCGCTTCTTCGGGTGGCGCGTGAAACGTCGTTTCGTCCGTTGGATGACCCACGCGGGCACGCGGCGGTTCGACTTGACCGCCCTCAGGAGGCGCAGCTTTTTCGCGTACGGCTTGTTCTTCGCCACGGTCAACGCCTCTCGATCTTGATGTCCCGCTTGCGGGGAATCACGCGCTCGAGGATCTGCCGGAGGGTTGGGTCGTCGATCATCCGCTGCACGCGACCGCTTTGCGCGAGGGCAATCAGCTGGTTCTCGATATTCTCCTTCAGCTCCGGGTACGCAAGCTCGATCCGTCCGAGCCGCTCCCGCGCCTCCGGCGTCAAGATCTGACGCAGGATCAGTTGCCGTTGGGCCTGTTGCTGATCGCGGTACTGCACCTCGGCCTGGGCCTGCACCTGCGCCTGCTGCAGCTCCGCCATCTTCCTCCGACGAATCGCATCGAGCTCGTCTTGATCCATCGACATGGCGCTCAGGGGCCTCCCGCATACTTCGTGAGCTCGGGGTTCGTCTTGGCGAGGTCCAGCAGGATCTCGTGCGAGAGGGAATCGAGCAGCTTGCGGCCTTGTGCGCTGATCGAGCGGCCCTTCTTGTCGGTCTTCGTGAGGAGGCCCAGCGCCTCGAGCTGCTGCATCGCCTCCCGGGCGACCGACCGCGAGCCGCGTCGCGGGTGATACGGCGCAGAGCCGTCATCCCGGCGTCCGCCGAACTCCGCGGCGAGGCGCGACGTGCCGACAGGGCCGTGCAAGTAGACCTTGCGCAAGACGGCCGCGACCCGGCGATACCACCAGTCCTTTTGGACCGGTGCCTTCTCGGTGTTCACGCCCGTGCGGGCGAACGCCGCCCATTCCGGCGGCTTGATCTTGCCTTCCGCCTGCAGCTTCTCCTTGAGGCGCTCGATCAGGAGGACCGGAGGTACATCGTATGCGGTCGTCATCGGGAACACGCGTCGGGTCCGCGCTTCATAAATCAAGGTCGTATTTGAAGGCTTGCGTGCTCTCAGGGAGCGGATTGTGATCGCGAACGCCGCGCGGTTTTCCGGGAGGCGGGAACCCGTCGATCGCGACGTTTCCTGGGTCCCAGGAACAATCGCATCTCCGTCGTTCGCTCGAAACCGAGGCGAGTGTAGATCGGCTCGCCAAGTGCCGAGGCGTGCAGGAGCATCACATGGACCCCGCGAGCCTTTGCGTATCGGATCGCTTCGCGCACGATGCGAGCGCCATGTCCTTGGCCGCGATGGGCGGGCTCCGTGAACATCGAGAGTAGATACGCGGCGGTCGTCCCTTCCCAGTTCGGCCGCGGTTGGACGTTCATGAGCCAGAGGCATCCGCTCGCGACGGGTTCCCCGCCGACGTCGACGATGAAGCCGGTGAACCGATTCGACTTCATCTGCGTCCGTGCCCAGCGACGGTACACGCCGTCCGCCGCGTCGAGGTCCGCTTTCGGGATGTGCGCGATTGCCTTCCACATCCCGCGTCGATGGCGGACGAGGAGCTCCAAATCCTCAAGCGTTGCCTGACGGACCGTGCCGCGAACCACGGCGCGCGGATTCGGAGCGGGGACTTGGCTTTTCCGCACTGCGATTGTTAACCTTGTTTAAGGTTGATTGCCGGGACCTTGACGTCCGAATGGCAACTGGACTCCGATCCCGCGGAATCTTCATGTGGACTTCGCGCCTGTCGCAACCGTGTCTTCCGAATCGAGAGTGTTAGTCGCTGTCTCAGGTGCATCTGGCGTCGAGTATGCGCGGCGGCTAATCGAGATTCTCGGTGACGGCGCCGATGTCATCATGACGAAGGACGCCCGGGCGGTCATCGAAGTCGAGACGGGCCTCACGATGAAGGAATTCGCCGCACGTGCAAGGTCGACCTACAGCGACGACAATCTTGCCGCGGCGCCAGCGTCGGGCTCGTCTCTCTTCCGGGCCGTCGTCGTGGTACCGTGCAGCGGCACGACGCTCGCAAAGATTGCGACGGGCATCGCCGACAATCTCGTCACGCGAGCCGCCGCGGTGGCGATGAAGGAAAATCGCAAACTGATCCTGGTTCCTCGGGAGACCCCCGTCGGCGCGATCGCCCTGGAGAACATGCTCAAGCTCGCGCGACTCGGCGTCGTCATCATGCCCGCGTCCCCGGGATTTTACGGCCAGCCGAAGCGGATTGCCGACCTGGTTGACTTCGTCGTCGCGCGAATCCTGGACCACCTCGGCGTCGAGCATTCGATCGGCGTACGGTGGAGCGGCCCGGAATGACGGCCGTCAGAGCTGAGCGGACAGGTCGAGATATTCGTCGAACTCGGCATTGAGTCTCCTGAGCCCCTCTTCGGCGAGAACTCCCGGCGAAACACGCGCGATGACAGTCACCCCGTGCACGAACGCCATGTCATTCGCCTTCCGGAGGAACTGGATCACATCACCGAGAGACGACTCAGAGATCATCTGGTCTAGGCCGTCGTACAGGATCACACCGCCCTTCCGTTCCCGCGTCACCTGCAAGATCGGCCTCAACCCGACCGGATCGAGCTCCTTCGGGTCGATCGCATCGACCCCACGCGCAGACACCTGCACGACGGGAACATCCTTCACGCCAAACTCGATGCGCATCCGTTCCGCGGCGGCCGACGTCATGCAGATGGCGGGCCGACCCAGTTTCGTGAGATCCCTCAGCCAAGCGAACCCGATCGACGGGTTGCTCGCGACGACGAGGTAGCGTTTGCCTTCGTCCAGATGACGCAGGAATTCGCTGCAGTTCGAGCACGGGGCCACGCGCGGGTCGGTCCCCTGCGGGACGGTCTGCAGCTCCCCGCACGATTCGCATCGCATCGAGACGTCGGTGGTCGTGCGGTCGGCATCGACCTGGATCGGGGTGCGGCAGTTCGGGCACTGCGTCATGCTCGCGGCACAAGATAGATGATACATCGCCCCGCACGTGCACCGGTACGTCGGGTCGGTCCCGAGGATCTCGCGCTGGCAATGGGGACACGTTCCGAGGACCGCTCCCGTTTCAGAGGGGCCCGTCGGGATCGCGAGCTTCTTCACCACGACCGGGGCTTCTTCGCTCTCAACGGAAGCCGCACTTGCGAGTTGTGCGGAGTAATATGCCCGAGTCCCGAATCCCAGCAACACGGCAAGGGCGATGGCAAACACCCAATACACGAAGCCGGAGACAAAGACGCGGACGCCGAGAATCCACGTCGCGGTCGGGACGAAATAGAACAGGATGAGAAGGGCGATGGCCAGGCCTCCGAGCCGGTGGAGCCACTTCGCCTTGTGGACCGCGAGCCGGTACGTCGCGGGATGGGATTCGCGGTATCTCATGTACGCGTCATGCTGGAGGCGGGAAATCGCGTACGAGGCGACGAGCATGACGGCGAACAGGACCTGCGGGTTCTCGAAGACGTCGAACGCCGCGTAGCGGATCGTCTCGTTCGGAATCGATGACCCATTTCTCGTGGAACTGTAAAATAGGATTTCACCGCCAGGCGTCCGGATCACCTGGAGCCCCCCGGATCGGACGACCGGGCTCGAGAAGCTCAGCGGGCCGACCAGATAGTGGGTATCCGCCTCGACGACCTCGCCGTCGTAGAAAGAGGGCGCGTGAAGCCCGAAATCACGAATGAAGAATCCGCGCGCGCTGCCCGCGGCGTCCGAAGCGAAGTTCAGCCGGAGCCGCACCCGGTCGCCAAGGTAGCCGGTCAAGTTGACCCGCGCGTTGGACCAAACGCCGGGGGTGGTCTGCGGCAGGTCGGGACCGGTTCCAAATGAGAGGTCCATCCAGTCCGTGAATGCAGGCGCGTGAGCGATCTGAAGTCGGAGTCGATCCTGCGCACCCGCGACCTGGCCGGTGTAGTTGAACGTGACCCATGCCTGCGAGGCGAAGCGCAGGTCGAACGGGATGTAAATGGCCGAGGAAATCGCGCGGACGGGGTCCGCCGTCGTCCGAGTTGCCGCCACGGTGTTATTGCCATACGTACCGGTTGCGGGGTTCCCGGCCCAAAGGGCTTCGCACGGGGACGGAACACCGGCCGGACAGCCGGGCGCGGGAACGATGTTCCAGCCGCCCTCCACGAGGAAGGGCCAGCCGGGATACAGCCCCGAAGCGTTCAGGTTCGGCGATTGGGCAGCCTCGTACCAAAAGACGCGGTAGAGGGAGTCGGCGAGCGACTCGGTGGAGAGAGACACCCGCGCATTTCGCGTCGTCGTGTTCGCCTCGAAGAGCATTCGGATCTCGACATCTGCGGACCTGCTGAGGTTCGTGTTCGCAAGACCCGACGTGCTCCTTGAAAAGGCCAAGGCCGAATCCGCGTTCTTCTCTCGGAGATCGAAGGGCCACAGCCGCATGTACTGCACGAGCGTTCCCTGGCCGCCGGACCCCTCGAGGACGTTCTCGACTCGGTCCGTGTAGTTGGCGCCCTCCGAGGCTTCCAGGACGCCGTTTCCGTTTGCGGAGGTCGCCGCGCCCTCGAAGGGAAAGCCGCGCGGTATCTGACCGTACTCGTCGAACAGGTGCAGAATTTTCGCGCGGAGGTCCGCCGCCTGGGCCCCGGTCAGCGTCCACGTGACGTGGCCGCCGCCGTCCAGGTCCGAGGTCCCGAACAGCTCGTAGTCCGTCGTGACGACCATGTGGCCGGCGGGATTCTGGCCGACCGCAGGGGTGAAGACACTCCAGAACACCAAGAGGAAGGCTACCGCAGCGAGGACGGCTGGGCGCGCCGAACCCATGAACGCGAAGGAAGGCTCCCGTCGGATAAAGGCTTGCTCTGCGTTTCACAATCCAACACCGAGGCCCTCCATTCGAAAAGATAAAAACCGGCCTTGAGTATCGTGGCGGCGTGGTTCCGCAAGATTTGTCGAAGCTGCTCGCGGGCGGCGTCGACCTTGACCAGGAATTCGAGCGGGCCACGAAGACCCTCGAGTCGATCGGCCTCTCCGGATACGAGGCCCGCGGGTACATCGCACTCGTGGCCCATGGATACGGGAGCGCGGAGACGATCGCGGAGACCGCGAAGATCCCCCGGACGTCGGCCTACAAGGTCTTGCAGAGCCTTTGTCAGAAAGGGTTCGCCATCTCGACCCGCGGGCGTCCGACGATCTTCAAGCCGGAGGCGCCGAGCAAGGTCAAGGGACGCGTGATCGACCACCTGGAGGACACGTTCGCGAAGCTCGACATGCTCCACGAGGTCTTGCGGGCGAAAGGAGAGCCGCAGCTCGTCTACACGATCGTGTCGAAGCCGCGCGTCCTCGAGAAGATCGGCGAGCTAATCGACCAGTCGTCGGAGACGTGCATCGTCTCCACGCCGACGTTCTCGGAGATCCGGGAGAACGTCGGGAAGAAGATCGAGCAGGCGATCGCCCGCGGTATCCGATTCACCATCATCACGGAGCCCGGGCAGAAAATCCCGGAAGGGGCGAGCGTCGTGAACCGCAAAGGCCTAATCGCCACCGACGTCATCGTCGACGGATCGGCCGCCTTGATCGCGGCGCCGGACCTGTCGGCGTGCGGCTACACGGACAATGCGTCCCTGTCGAGACACCTGGAGAACTTCCTCGAGATCATCATGAATCTGAAGGAGTGATGCCGGAACGTGGTCACATCGGCACGCTCCTTCGACGTTGTCGTGATTGGCGCAGGCCCGGCCGGCGGCTACCTCGCGGGCAAAGTCGCCCAGGCCGGGTACGAGGTCGCCCTCGTCGAGGAGCACCGCGAGATTGGGGAGCCAATCCAGTGCGGCGGCCTCGTCACGCCGCGCGTCTTCGAATACGTGGACTGCAAGGAGACGATCATCGGCGCGGTCCACGGCGCCGAGCTGTACTCGCCCTCGGGTCGGCGGCTCGTGATCGATGGGCACCACACGCAGGCGGTCGTCGTCCAACGTGCGATGTTCGACCGCGCGATCGCGACGGATGCAGTGCGGAAGGGGGCCCACACATTCCTTGGGGCGCAGGCTCAAGCCGCGCGGAGGGAGGACGGCGGCGTCGAAATCTCCATCGATCAGGACGGGGAGGCCCGGAAACTTCACTGTAAACTGCTTGTGGGATGCGACGGCGTCCGGTCGAACGTCGCGAAATGGTTCAACATCCTCCGGCCAAGGAAGATCCTACCCGGGTTCGAGGTGGAGATGACCGGAGTCCGAGGAGATCCCGGGTTCGTCACGTTGTTCATCGGGAACGAAATTGCGCCGGGCTTCTTCGGTTGGATCATTCCGAGCGGGGACACAGCTCGAGTGGGCCTATGCGTCGGGGAAGGGAACGCGTACGCGTACCTGGAAAAGATGCTGACACGACCCGAAGTGAGGCAGTACACGAAAGGTGCCCAACCGATTCTCTACATTGCGGGAGGCATCCCGCTCGGATTCCCGCGCCGCACGTACGCGGACAACGTCCTCGTCGTCGGAGACGCGGCGTGCCAAGCGAAGGCGGTCTCCGGAGGCGGAATCTTTACTGCGCTCACGTGTTCGAGCTTGGCGGCGCAGACCGCGATCGAGGCCCTCGAGGCCGGTGACTACTCCGCACGGTTGCTTCATCAGTACCACCGGGCGTGGACGAAATCGATTGGGAAGGAACTACGAAAGGACCTCGCGATTCATGAGAGCTTCAGTAAGCTTTCGGACGACCAGTTCGAGGAACTGTTCGACATCTTCGACAGCCCCGAGATGCTCCGCCTCATCGAGAAGAAAGGCGATATCGACTTCCCGTCCAAGGTCGGTTGGGCCCTCATCAAAGAGGACCCGAGGCTCCTGAAATACGTCGGGAAAGCGCTGCGGGCGATGATCGCGA
>Ga0209899_1000242_pt1 | contig 10586 bp, 12 predicted proteins | sample GWRWS1_0_10_FD_187228 | JGI IMG/M metagenome (GOLD analysis project Ga0209899, IMG submission 187228) | Riverbed sediment microbial communities from areas with vegetation nearby in Columbia River, Washington, USA - GW-RW S1_0_10 (SPAdes)... | ecosystem: Environmental > Aquatic > Freshwater >...
GGAGTCGAGGGCTGCCTTCCGTGCCTCCTCCCTTGGCTCGATCACGAAGGCGCGGGCGTTGTACGCCTTCGAGATTTGGATAGCGGAAAGGCCCACGCCGCCCGCTCCGATGATGACGACCGCATCCTCTTCCTCCGCTTGGCCGAGGGCGACGACCGCGCGGTATGCGGTGGCTCCGCTACATCCGAGAGGAGCGGCTATTGCCAGATCGATGTTTGGAGGCAACGGCAGAATCGTGGTCTGCTTCGCGACAACGAACTCGGCGTAGCCACCGGGCGCGTCGAATCCGAGCGTCGTCCCTTCTTCGCAGAGGTTCGTCCTCTGGCGGCGGCATTGCCGACATCGTCCGCACGGTTGCTCGAAATGGACCCCGACGAGGTCGCCGACCTTCGCCGTGTACACGTCGTCGCCGATCTTCGTGATTCGGCCCGCAATCTCGTGACCGGGGATGAGTGGCTCCCGATCTCCGGATTTGACCTCATCGAGGAGGTGGAGGTCCGTCCGGCAGACCCCCGCCGCGAGGACCTGCACCAGGACGTCTTCGGGTCCTGGTCCGGGCTTCGCAACCTCGACCAGCTTCACGACTCCGCCCGCCTCGAACCGAATCGCGCGCACGACGGCCGCTAGCCGCGTCGACTTGAATGAAGTTTGCGACCTCGCGTGGGCACGCCGTGGGACCTCGAACAGATCGTTGGATTGTCGCCTCGTTGGTCGAGATTCCACGGGTCGAAGTGTACTAATACGAATCGCGGAATGCCGGCCGCCGAGGGGAGTCATGGACGCGACATCCGAGCTGTGGGCGGCGTCCGGCAGAAACCGTTCGCGATTCTCGTGATGGCCGCGGGGCTCGTGTATACCGGTGTGGCGCTCCTCGCGGTCATGGTTCAATTCGGCTTTTTCGACCCTTCCATCCTGGCCTTCGGCGTGCTGTTCCTCGTCGGCGGATTCCTCGTCCTTTGGGGGAAGCGTTGGTCTCTGGTCATCGGGCTGGGCCTCAGTCTGCTGTTCATCGCCGTCTACATTCCGCTCATCGGCGAGATCATCTCGAACCCGGCCAATTCGGGATTTTGGCTTGTGATCACCGTCCTGCCTCTCCTCGGTCTGGTGGCCGTCTTCGCCATTGCGTCGCTCCTGAAATGGAAAAAGGCCTCGCGCAGACGCCCTACTTGGTCTCGCCCAAGTCGTCCGGGGGATTGTTGACCGTGGCCGTGATCGGCTTTATCTTCGGCGGGCTGGTAATCGGAGGACTCGCCGGGGGAACCATCGATCGCCTCTTGAGAGGCGGCGTGCAATCAGCGAACATCATCATTGTTCCGAATGCAGCCCAAGTCACGCCGGCGTACTCTCCCCCAAGCTTCTCGGCGAGGGTGGGAGTCCCGGTGACCTGGTTCAATCAGGATCCGACCACGCACACCGTCACGAGCCGCAACGGAACCGAACTGAATTCCGGAAACATCCTCTCGGGCGCCCCTTCACGCACACATTCGCGCAGGGCGGGACCTACGACTACTACTGCACCCTCCATCCGATGATGAGGGGCACGGTCGTCGCGACCCCGTGATCTCGCCCAGACGAAGCCCGAGCTGGACCTAACGCCAGCCAATCTTTCCGTGGCCCTTGCCGATCGCGAACGGTCTTACGGAGAGAGCTTCGAGATGACCTTCGTCGCTTCTGAGGCCGTCCACGCCTTCAGCGTCTGTGTCTTGACGTTCCCGAGCTTCCCGATTTCGAGAAGCAGTTGCATCGCGACTTCGTCGTTCGGCGCTTCCGTCAAGGCCACGATGTCGTATCGTCCCATCGTGTAGAAAATCTGCATCTTGGCACCGAGCTTGTTGGCCAATGCAGTCACTGCGTCCGCACGCTTGGGCGACTCCTTCACGTTCTTGATCCCTTGCTCTGTCCAATTCCCGAGGGTAATGTAGTTCGGCATCTCCAATCCCCGCGGCGAACACATCATGGGGCGAGTATATAATCGCGAGGGACGCACGCTCATGCCGACATCGTTCGCATGGAGAACCGATACGAGCGCGTCGCGGGAACCAACTATCGACCAGACGAATTCACAGGCCAGAGGCCGCTTCTCCCTGAGGTCCTACGCCGCTGACTTACGCGCCCGCCAGATTGTCGTGCCCGGGATCATCTGGATTTTGGACAGCGGGAACACGTCCGCGTAGGTGTTTTCTTGGAGCAACGGCTCGGGCTCGACGATGTCCGTGACGACGAAACCCGCGTCCGTGAGGGCGCGGTGCCAGTCTCCGTACGTCCGGTGAAAGTCGACCTCGGTCCCGTACGTTTCTTTGAAGACGATCGGGCTCCGATCGAAATAGCTCCTCTTGACGAGGAGCCCGCGTTCTTCGGTGATCGGATAGATCGGTGACATCCAAGAGAACGCGAACAGGCCGCCCGGACGGAGAACCCGCGCGATCTCGCGAAACGTTCTCCGAACGTCCTCGACGAAACCGAGCGCGTAGGCGGAGAACGCGATGTCGAAGGTAGCGTCGTCCAGCATGGACAGGTTTTGGGCGTCGGCCTCGAGGAAGCGGACGGACGCCTTGTTCGATTTCGCGAAGGCGCGGGCGTGCTCGAGTTGCGCCGCGGAGAAGTCAATGGCCGTGACATGGGCGCCCATCTTCTCGAGATGGACCGCGGACTGACCGCCTCCGCATGCGATTTCCAGGACCCACTTGCCGGCGACGGATTCTCCCAGGATCTTCAGTTCACGCTCCGGCGGCATCGACGGTCCCCAGAGGACGTCGCCCTCGAGCTCGGCGTGGTGACGGGCCTGGTACTCCTTACTCGTCGCGTTCCAGCAGTCGCGGTTGGCCTTCGTGAAGGGAGAGTCCTCGGCCACGGGGCCATGATGGAAGGCACCCTCTTTTAGCGTTTCAGCAGATCTCCGACGAGCCTAGCCGGGCTTCGCGCGCATCGTGCTGGTCGAGAAACGCATTGAGCTGCGAACTGGAAGGCATTGTTAGAAAGAGAGGACCGGCGCCTCGAAGCGATCGGCGCCGGCCGTGCTCCGCGTCCTGGCCTACTGGAAGCGGACCCACTCTGCGGCGTACCGCGCGAGCAGGAACAGGATCGCGATGATGTGGACCATGGCGTGTCACCTCCGTTCCTTGGGTACTTCTAGCGCGCCCCTCCTCGGTCGCGGGTCCCCTCAAGGGGCCATCGGAGCGGGCGTCGGTTTGAGCCGGTCGAAGTCCCGCAAGACGGCCTTGACGAAGCGGACGAAGGCCGCTCGGACGCCGCCGTTGGGCCGGACCGTACCCGCCAGGAGTGCCTCGACGGTCATGCCGCCGGGATACTCGTCGCGCAGATAGCGCTCCAAGTCCGGGTCGTTGACGCGCGACCCTCGCGTGTTCATATACCGGGCCATTACCAAATCCGTTGGCATCATGTTCTGTTCCGTTCCCGTGTCCGTCTGTGCGACGTTCACGGAAGGTCCAGACCGGTTCGGGGTCTTGAGCGACTCATAGGAGCTCCTGTGGACCTCCTATCCGAGACACCAAAAATCCCCGGGGAAGGAAGGCGGTTCGCGAAGGGCAAACAGCAACTGCCGGACGTGGTCCGCCAGGAGGAAATGATTTCTCCTTCGCGAAGCCCTGGAATGTGTCGAGACCGCGGAAAAGGCCGGAGGATCCTAGGCGAGTCTCGCGCTCATCGTGATCTCCGCCTTCAGGAGGCGGGAAATCGGGCACCCCTTCTCGGCCGCCTTCGCGGCGGCCTGGAACTTCGCGGAATCGGCGCCGGGGACCTTCGCGGTGACATCGAGGTGGATTGACTTGACCGTCCAGCCTGCGTCCGTCCTGTCGAAATTCAGGGTCGCCTTCGTCTCAATGCGTTCCGCCCGATAGCCGACCTTCTCGAGATCGCCCGATAGGGCCATGGAGAAGCACCCCGCATGCGCGGCGGCCACGAGTTCTTCTGGGTTGGTCCCCGGCGTGTCGCCGAATCGCATCGCGAAGCTGTACGGAACGCCTTTCAGGGCGCCGCTCGCCGTCGATACCGTGCCCTTCCCATCTTTCAGGCCTCCGTTCCATTGAGCGCTCGCCTTCCGTTCCATCGGATCACCGCATGCGGAATTCGAGGGAGACGCTTAACCCTATCCTCACATCCGGCCGGCCGCCCGGAGAACATGAAGCGCGTCGACGGTCACCCATTCGTTCATTTCCCTGGGTCTTGCACCGCCCCAATCCATATACTCGGCTCGGGTCTTCACGCTCGCCGATACGGTGTACAGCCGTCGCTCGGCCGCCCACCCGCCGCCCGGGAGCTGCTTCTCTTCGAGGAGATCCAAGGCTTTCTGACACCGCGGGTCGTCGAGTCGTCCGATCTCCGCCATCGCCTTCAGGCCTCCGAGAATGTCATAACCGTAGTAGAGCGGATAGTGAAGCCGGAGGAACTCTTGGTTCATGACTCGACCGCTGTGCCGCTCGGTGAAAAGGTGCCGGCTGAGGAACACCTCCGCGGCGCGCGTCGCTGCCTCCATCGCCGCGTGATTCTTCGTCCGGGCCGCGTGAAGCGCAAGTCCGAGCATCGGGTGCCGGGATTCCCAGAACGAGGACGTGTCGGCGCTCGGGTGCTTGTCGCAATTCCAGCCGCCGTCGGGCCACTGCCAATGGAGGAGGCGCTCGACAAGGGCGTCCACGCGCCCATCCGCGATGCCGAGTTTCGTGAGGAAGTAGAGCGCGTTCCCCTGTTGGGACGCGCATCTTCGATACCGTCCTCGGATCCGCGGCACCCCGACTCCGGCGTATGCTTCCGCCTCGGTCCTCGCATCGAATTCGCGGTAGTACGTATCGCCGAGCCAACGGTCCAGGACCTGATCTCTCATGGCGAGCAGCGACCGATCGGCACGCGGGTATCCGATGTCCGCGAGGGTCGCGAGCACCCAGTGAGCCCCTTGCCATTTCGAATACGGATTGCCGACGGGCCGCAAGCGTCCGTGCGAATCGCGGTGGGCTAGGAGCGCTCTCACGCGAGGAGAGCGACGAACCTGCTCTCCTAGGTCCCGAATCGGCCGAGAGCGAGGGCCCTCCTGGAGGACGTGGACTCGGACCTTCCAGCGGACCGACGGTTCTTTCGACCGGAGCAGGGTCTGACAGACCTGCTCGAGGCTCATACCGCACGAGATTCACTGGAACGACTTAGCCCTGCTTGTCGCGCAGCTTTTTCCGGTCCCGAACGATTCGTCCGTGATGGCGAAGACGGCGGTGGGATTCCGGGTCAAGTCCGGTTGGGCCGCCGCCGTGGTGCTCTCTGGCCCTTCGTCTTCCCCGAGCGTCCTTCATTCTCGCGGGATCGAGCTGAGCGATTCGGCGGTCCCCGAGTCACGGCAACCGTTCCACGCAGTCGATGATGCGCAAGGCGACTTGGAACCGGACGAAGATCGAATCCAGAAGCGGCTGGAGGTCGTCCGTCATGTCGCGGGTCGGTCCGTTGGAAAACTCTTGGCGGATTGCCGCACGAACGGGTGGGCCCCGCATCGCGCCGGAATCGTGACGGGCAGTCTGATCGACCCGTCGATCATCCGCAGTCCTCACATTCGCGCCCACGCGATGGAAGGGCGGCTCTTTCGGACCGCCGTTGAGGACTCGCTGCGCGACCACGAGTTGCCTTGTCTTGTTCTCGGGGAGAAAACCGCCTTCGCGGCGGCGAGCCGGGCGATTCATCGCGAGGAGGGCGACTTGAAGCGGACGTTGGCGAGTCTGGGAAGCCACGTCGCGGGTCCCTGGCGATCCGAGGAGAAACTGGCGGTTCTCGCCGCGTGGGCAGCCCTTTCGAGCGAATAACGAGGACGCTGCGAATAGCCTTAAGGTCCCTTCGATTGATTCAACGGATCGAGGTGGAACGATGCCGTTTCAGGCGCCGGTCGAAGTCGTGCATTTCGCGGATCCTTGGTGCTGGTGGTCGTGGGGTCTCGAGCCGGTCCTCCAACGATTGAAAGAGGTGTACGGGGAGAACCTGAAGGTCACGTACAAGATGGGCGGCCAGTTCGAGAGCCTCCATGGATGGATGGAGGAGTACGGCGTGGACGAGGGCACGACGGTGGACTGGATCCGCGAGTCGATGGAACTGACGAAGATGCCCGTGCGGCCGGATTACTACTTTCAGACGGGTGTGACGAGTTCGTATCCCGCGTGCCGTGGCTTCAAGGCCGCCCAGCTTCAGTCCGAGGAACTCGCGGCTCGATACCTGCGTCGGATGATGGAGGCCTTCGGGCTCGAATGTCGACCGGCCACCGACGACGAACTCATTCGGCTCGCGGAGGAGGTCGGCCTAGACGGGAGCCGGCTGAAGAACGATTTTCGCTCCGAGGCGGTCGCAAAGGCCCTCGACGTGGACATCGACGAGATGCACCGGAGCGGTGTGAACTTCCTATCGCTTCTGGTGCGGAACCGCGATGGGCGGCAGGTCATCAAAGGCGAGATCTTCACCGCGAAGCCGTTCGAGACGATTATCGATGACCTCGCGCCGGGCCTTCCGAAGCGGAGCCCCGCGGACATCCTGGAGTACGTGGAGCATCACGGGGCCCTCACTCCCGCTCACGAGATCGCGGAGGTGTTCCGGATTCCCGATGCCGACGCGCATCATCGGCTCGAGAAACTGGCGGCGGGAGAGCTGTTGACCGGACACACGTTCGACGGGATTGCGGCGTGGCGCTGGGCGGCCAAGAAGCTGGAGAAGCTACCGCTGGAGCTCGTGAAAGTCTCCCATGTGCCTGCGGAGGTCCAGGTCGAAGCGATGTCCGACCTGAAACCGATCGTCACGAAGGCCGTGCAGTCCCTCTACACGGAGGTCGCCACGCGGCCGGACAAAGCGTACCACTTTCCGCTCGGCCTCGAGGCGCTCCGGTATCTCGGCTATCCGGATGAGGACCTCCAAAAGCTGCCCGCGACCGCGACGGAGTCCTTCGCCGGCGTCGGGTATCCGCACGCAGCCAACGCGATTCGTCCCGGCGACACGGTGCTCGACATCGGCTCGGGCTCCGGGACGGACGTCCTCTTTGCAGCGCTGAAGGTCGGCCCGACGGGGACGGTGTACGGCTTGGATATCACGCCAGCGATGATCGCGAAGGCGCGGACGAACATCGCGAAGATGGGCGCGCGGAACGTCCAGATCCTCGAAGGGGACGCAACGAACATTCCGCTCCCTGACGAGAGCGTCGACGTCGTCACGAGCAACGGGGTGGTGAACCTCGTGCCGGACAAGCCCGCGGCGTTCCGAGAGATCTTCCGTGTGCTGAAACGTGGCGGCCGCTTGCAGCTCGCGGATATCGTCGTGGAAGAGGACGTCGGTGCCGTCTGCGGGCTGAACCCGCAGCTCTGGGCGGACTGCATCGGGGGCGCGGCGGTGGAGTTGGAATACATGACAACAATCCAGGACGCGGGATTTCGCGAAGTGCAGGTCCTGCAAAAGGTCGACTATTTCGCGAAATCGTCGTCGGAGAGCACGAAGCGGATCACGAAGTCGTTCGGGGCCAAGAGCGTCGTCGTGGCGGCGGTGAAACGGTAGACCGAGGTGAGGACGAGGTTCCCCCACTCCGTCCACGAGCCGTTATAGTTCCGGACGTTCGGGGGCCGAGGAGGTACCTGACAGGTGTCCGGCCGAGGTTCCTCCAGTCTGGCGGCCGGAACCGATACCTTGTTCTGTTCGGAACCCAGCCGCTCAAGACAACGGGACTACGGCGAAGCCTTCCGGCGGCGGCACGAGGGCCAAGATCGCCGCGTAGAGCACTCCGTCGCCCGCGACCGACGTGGCGATTGGAATGGGGAGGCCTGTCGCGACCTCGGCGCACGACCAGTCGCTCGTGTCGCATGCATTCACCGTGCCCCCCTCTAGCACTCCGGGCCCGAAGAACGGAACGAGTTCCACCGCGAGCCAGCTCGCCTCGTCGATCTCCGTCACGTAGAGCGTCCCATCGGGACCGAACGCGAGGTCGACGATCGACGTGAACCCGTCCGCGACGACGGAGCACGCCGGGCTCTCGCCGCACTGCGCGTGCAAGGTGCCAACCTCGATCCGCCAGATGCGGGACTCGCCCAGCGGCGCGGGGAATCCCTTGAGCTCGCTGACGTAGTACGCGCCGTCGGCTCCGACCGCAACGCTCGTGGCGACGGGCTGCGCCGGAATCTCCGCGGGCAGGTCGCAGATCTCCTTGATGAAATCGGGGAGGTCCTCCGGCGGCTCGGGACAACCGATGAGATCCTTCGCGTTGTCCGTTGACACCATCTCCAGGGGCAAGACGGCAACCCAGTCCACGTTCCCTTCCTCGTCGACGATCAGCAGGTCGTTCCCACCCGCATCCGCGACGAGGGCCGTCTCCTCGGAAAGGGCGACGACCTCGAACGGATTCGAGTCGTCCTCGCCTCCGTCGGGATTCATCGCGGTCTCGAAAGCCGAGAGGTCCGCGATCTGCTGGATCCCTCCACGGGAAACGCGGTATAGGGAATATCCCATCTCGGCCCCGCCGCCACCCGTGATGGCGAACATGTTGCCGCTTCCGATAGGTGCAATGTCGTTCACCATCGGGAGGCCCGCGACCAACTTCCCGGTTCCTTTTTTCAGCTGGACAATCCCTTGGCCGTAGTCTGCGACCAAGAGGCTGCCGTCGGGCGCCGTGGCCATGCCGAAGACGGGCGTGACCCACGGAAACGTCGCATCGCCCGGACCCACCTTCGCCGCCGCCGGATGGACGGCGGCGAGCGCGAGGACGAACAAAACGCCGACAGCCGCAATGACAGCCCTCCGACCCGAAATCCCCCTGATCCCACGCATGGTACCCTCCCCCCGGCCCACGCGCCGTATGGGCGAGGATACGAAAAAAGCCTCCTATGGTCTCGAAATTGATACCGACAAACACGCCTCGGCCAAGGAGCGGCCGGCTCGCTCGCCGCTTGATTCGTCACGAAGCGCAAGTAACGAATCCCACGACAGAGCAACCGGCGGGTTCGCGCTCAAGTCCGTAGACGATTGTTTCCTCGACGGCCCCCGACCGAGCGATCGGAGCCGGCCTGAGGTCACGGCATAGATCCATGAAGCAAGGTCCGCTCACGGCTTCTCGATCGGCGTCCTCATGAGGCTCCCCCGCTCCGCCCAGGAGCCGTCGTAGGTCCGGACGTCCGGGTCGCCAACACGATACTTCACGATGAACAGAACGGACGACCGAGAAGCGAGGTCATCTCGCCAAAGCGACTATGACATCGCACTACGATCGCATGATCCATGGATGTGACCGCGGAAGCAGCTGGATCGGGGCCCGAGAGGGCGTACATGAGGTACGCTTGGATCATCTTCGTCATCTTGCCGCTATTCCACCTGGGGTTCGGCTTAGTCCTGATTTTCGCGCCTGCGGCATTTTTTGACACCTTCCTAGACTCGACGGTCCCCGGTTCGGAAGTGACGGTGTTCGTGACCCCGTGGTCTCTCAATCATGCCGGAGCGCATCTAGGCTCGGTGTTCGTTGGCTGGGTCATCATGCTCGAGGCCGTCGCGATTGGCGGCTATCGAAACGGGCGGCGGTGGTCTTGGTACGCGCTCTCGTACGTGCCTGTTCTCCTGGCTTACGATGCATCGCTCCACTTCCCCAGTTTGCGGGACATGGCGGCGCCGCTCATCCTACTCGCTGTGGCGTTGCTCGGACTCATCCTACCCTTCAGGACTTTCTTCCCGAAGAAGGTGTGAATCGACACGGCCGGTTCAGGGAGGAGAACCGCTTGCTTTCCGAATGGCGGCCTCTCGCTTCTTCACCCAGGTCCTCGCCTTTCCTGCGATCCATTCGAAGTTCTCCCCTTCGGCGGGTGCCTTCTCGCGCTTGCGGCGGTCGCTCACGATCCGCTCGACCTTTCCCCACGGCGGGGCATCCATGAAGGTGTCGAAGGCAAGATCCTCTTGGAGGAGTCCTCGTCGCATGAGGGAGCCCGCGGTCTCCCAGAAAATCGCCATCGTCGAGAAGTGCTCCCATCCTTCGCTGCCGCGGGGAAACCGTTTCTCGAATTCCTCGAGGCTCAGACCATCCGGCAAGGTTCGCCACCACTTCCGAGCCTCGCGCACGGAATCCGAGAGGAAGATATCCATCAACGTGAGCAGAAGTTGCGCGTCTTGCTTCGTCGGCTTCGCCATGGAATCCGGAAGGATGGGCAAAGTTATCAGGCCGTCGCCCGGAGGATTCTGACGAGCGTCGCCACACGCTCTCGATCGCGTCCTCCCGAGGTTCTCCCCTCTGGCCAAGGGTCGTCCCATTGAGCGTGGACACGCTTCGTCCTTCCAACGGACCGCGTCGCCGACCCCGGACCGGCTACCCTCCGATCGAGAACGTATCTTGCCAAGTTCCCGAGAACACGGTCCGGGCAGTCAACTGCGTGGCCGTGATCGTTACACGGAGATAGCCCCAGCCGTAACCTGGGGTGTTCGATCCCATCGCGGCGGCGAAGTACTGCCGATCCGTGTCCGTCGTCAGGCCGACGCTCGAGTAGCCGCGCCCGCCGGTCCCGACGACCGCGATGACACTGCCCGCTCCCTTCGCGAATTGTCCGTCGGAGTCCGCGATGCACTCGGGGAAATAGAATCCGGTGCTCCTTGGG
>Ga0209899_1000243_pt1 | contig 10577 bp, 9 predicted proteins | sample GWRWS1_0_10_FD_187228 | JGI IMG/M metagenome (GOLD analysis project Ga0209899, IMG submission 187228) | Riverbed sediment microbial communities from areas with vegetation nearby in Columbia River, Washington, USA - GW-RW S1_0_10 (SPAdes)... | ecosystem: Environmental > Aquatic > Freshwater >...
GCCGGTCAAACCGATCTCGACCCATCCTTCGGCGACGCGGGTCGGAAAGGTCTCGACCGGCTCGACGGCCGGCAGGACCACGGCCGCCCCGGTCCGGACGTCGAAGCAGCCCCCGTGCCAGGCACACACCAGGACGCCGTCGCGGGGATCGAAGCCGGCCTCCGAAAGCGGGTAGTCCTTGTGGGTGCAATTGTTCTGGACGGCGAAGAACTCCCCATCGTGGCGGACGAGGACGACCGGCCGCCCGTCGATCGCGACCGGGATGAGATCACCGTCTCGCAGGTCGCCCGCCGGCAGGATGCGGACGAAGCGGGTCGCGGCCTGGGTCACTCAGAGCGGTCGAGCGAAGGCCAGCAGCCGCGGCTCGGTCATGTCCTCGATCGACCAGCGCAGCCCTTCCCGGCCGAGACCCGAGTCCTTCACCCCGCCATACGGCATGGGGTCCGTGCGCCAGGTCGGAACGTCGTTGACGATGATGCCGCCCACCTCCAGCTCGTCATGGGCAGCCAGGGCGCGTTCCAGCGAGCCGGTGAACAGGCCGCACTGGAGGCCGAACCGGCTGTCGTTGAGCTCGCGCAATGCGGCGGCATAGTCCGGAACGGGGAACAGGTTGACGACCGGCGCGAAGACCTCCTCGCCGCACACGCGCGCATCGCGCGGGACATCGACCAGCACCGTCGGCTCGTAGAACAGCCCATCGGCGCGCGCGCCGGTCAACGCCCTGGCGCCGGCGTCGAGGGCCTCGCGCACCCATTCGTGGGTGCGGGCCACGGCCGCGAGGTCGACCATGGGTCCTAGGTCCGAGGCGGGATCCATGGGGTCGCCGATCGTCACCTGGCGCACCTTGTCGACAAATCGCCGCTCGAATTCGGGGTAGATGGACTCCACGACATAGATGCGCTGGACACTGATGCAGACCTGCCCGGCGTAGGCGAAGGCGCCGAAGACCAGACGCGCCACCGCCCAGTCGAGGTCAGCGGTCTCGTCCACGATCACGCCCGCGTTGCCGCCCAGCTCGAGGACCACCTTCTTGTGGCCGGCATCGGCCTTCATCTTCCAGCCCACGGCGGGGCTGCCTGTGAAGCTGAGCAGCTTGAATCGGTCATCGGCCACCATCCGGTCTCCGGTCGGGCGGTCCATGGGCAGGATGCTGACCGCACCTTTGGGCAGGCCGGTCTGGTCGAGGTACTGCGCCACCCGAAGCATGACCAGCGGGTCCTTGCTCGGCGGCTTGAGGACGATGGAGCATCCGGCCGCGATGGCGGGGGCCACCTTGTGGGCGGCCAGGTTGAGCGGGAAGTTGAACGGGCTGATGCCGGCCACCGGCCCGATCGGGTAGCGGCGCACGATCCCGCTCCGACCCCGGTTGGCGGCGGTCCAGTCCAGGGGCAGCCACTCGCCGTTGATCCGCAGCGCTTCCTCGGCCGCGGTGCGGAAGGTCAGGCTGCCGCGGGCCACCTCCGCCCGCGCATCGCGGATCGGCTTGCCCGACTCGCGCGTCAGCAGCTCCGCCAGCTCGTCCTCGTCGCGGGCGATGGCATCGGCCACGTGCTGAAGGGCGTCGCGCCGCTCGAAGCTGGCCAGGCGGCGGGTCTTGTCAAAGGCCAGGACCGCAGCGGAAGTCGCGCTCTCCAGCTCGTCGGGGCCGGCCTGCCAGGTGGTGGCCACCAGGTCCCCGGTGGCGGGATTGCGGACCTCGAGCGGAGTGCCGGCCTCGACGAATTCGCCGGCCAGGTAGATGGGAACGCTGGGCGCGCTCACCTGGGTGGTCACGGGCGCCATTCTACGACCGTCATTTGGCCGCCGATCTCGGCCCCCTCTATCATCGGTTCGTGGTGAACCCGGTCTTCCTGTTCCTCGAGATCGCGGCCACCGCGCTGTTCGTGGGCGCCGCCGCGGCGGCCCTCCGGCGCGGCCGGTTGCCATTCCTCGAGCTGATCAGTGCGGCGGCGTATGGCCTCCTTCTTGAACAGAGCTCGCAAGTCATCTTCGAGACGTACCGATACAGCCCGCAGTGGACCCTAGTCTTGGGCCGCGCGCCGCTGGTCATCGGGCTGACCTGGGCGCTGCTCATCGCTGGCGCGATGCGGATCACAGACGCGCTGGGCGTCCGACGCTGGACGGCGCCGTTCGTCGACGCGGTGCTGGTCATCATGCTCGACCTCGCCTTTGACGCCGTGGCCATCCGAATGGGGATGTGGACCTGGGTCGACATTGGGCCGACCGACGGATGGTTCGGGGTCCAGGCCGGCAACTTCTATACCTGGCTTTTCGTAACCCTTGGCTTCAGCTTCCTGAGCCGATGGCTGCGCGATCGCGCAGTCCGTCGCCAAGGGGTGGAATGGCTGCAATTGTTGGTTCCGGTTCCGGCTTACGCCATCCTGATCGCCTCGATTATTCCGTACGCGCTGATCAGCACCTGGGCCGACGCACCGACCGGCGGAGCACTCTGGCTGTCCTTCCTATCCATCGGGCTCTTTGCGGCGGTGGGGTGGCGTGGCATCTTTGGCCCACGACGCCAGCCGCCCGATGGGCGGGTGGTCGCCATCGTCGACCTGCGGCTCGCCTTTCTGACCCGGTTCTGCATCCAGGGCTTTTTCCTCCTGGCGCTCCTAGTCATGGGATTCGCCACGCAGCTACCTGTGCTGCTCATCACCTCGGTCGTTTTGATCTCGGCCGACGTCTGGCTATCTCGACTGGTTAACCAGCGGCGCGCAGCGATCTCGCCGGCCTCCCCGCTCTCCGCGCCATTGGCGCCGGCACCGGCCCCCGTCCGCGAGCCGTGACCGACCTCGCGGTCGCCTCCGCGGTCGACGAGGCGGTTGAGCATCTGCGCGGGCTGATCCGGATCCCGTCGGTCAACCCGCCAGGCAATCGCGAAGCCGCCGCGGGCCACGATTCAATTGGCGCGGAGACGGCCGCCGCGCGCTATTGCGCCGAGGTACTGACCCAGGCGGGCATCGGGGCCGAGGTGCTGGAAGCGGCGCCGGGGCGCGGAAGCTGTTTCGCTCGCCTGCGGGCGGATCCCAGCCTGCGCGACCCGGAGCCGCCGTTGATCCTGCTCAGCCACCTGGACGTGGTGCCGGTCGAGGCCGCCTCGTGGACCCGCGACCCGTTCGGCGGGGAGCTGTTCGACGGCGTGGTCTGGGGCCGTGGCGCGGTGGACATGAAGGACATGGTCGCCATGGAGCTGGGTGTCATGCTGGCCCTTCATCGGGCGGGCACACCCTTGCGCCGTGACGTGATCTTCGCCGCGGTCGCCGACGAGGAGGCGGGCGGGACATTTGGCGCGCGGCACTGGGTGGATGCGCGACCGGACCTGTTCGGCTCAGAGGCGGGTCCCGCGGCCGCGGCACTGAACGAGGTGGGCGGGTATTCGATGACCATCCGCGGCCAGCGGGTGTATGGCATCCAGGTTGCCGAGAAGGGCATCATTTGGACCCGCCTCCACGCCACGGGGCTGCCCGGCCACGCCAGCATGCCGCACCCTGACAACCCGGCGTTGCACCTGGCCGATGCCGTGTCGCGCCTGGTCGCGGCACCACCGACCGGCGACCCGCCGCCCGTCGTTCGCGCGTTCTTCGCCGGCGTCGGCCTGAGCGAAGTGGCGGAGCTAATTCCTGCGAACCGGACTGCGGCGCAGGCCGCGCTGGAGCGCCTGGTCCCCGACCCGACCCTGCGCCGATCACTGAGCGCCATGCTGCGGGACACGGCCACGCCCACCGTGATCCGGGTCGGCAGCAAGGTCAACGTCATCGCCGGATCGGGGATGGCCGAGATGGACGTTCGCACCCTGCCGTCGACCGACCAGGCGGCATTCTCGAAACGGATGGTCGAGATCGCCGGGCCGGATGTGACAGTGGAATCGGTCATGAGCCTGCCCGCTATCGAGGCTCCGGCCGACGCCCCCATCGTCGAGCTCATGCGCGACGCACTCGGGCGGGCCGACCCGCAGGCTGCGGCGCTGCCGATGATGATCACCCCGGGGACGGACGCCAAGGCGCTGGCCCATATCGGGATCCCGACCTACGGATTCGTGCCGCTCCGCCTGGACGCCGACATGCCGTTCCTGGATCTGTTCCACGGCAACGACGAGCGGGTCCCAGTCAGCGCGCTCGCGTTTGGAGTGCCGGTTCTACACGAGGTCGTAAGCCGGTTCGCGGCGGTCCAAGGTGCGTAGCCGGACCGATCCGGATCCTCGGCTATATACTCGCCGCCTTATTCCACAGGAAGTCGCTCCCGCATGTCCACAACCGAGCTGACAGCCGGCGCCCACGCCTTCGTCTTCCCGGGTCAGGGTTCGCAGTACATCGGGATGGGGGCGGCGCTGGCGGCCCGGTCACCGGTGGCGGCCGCCATCTTTGAGCGAGCGGATGCCGCGCTCGGCTTCAAGCTCTCGCGCCTCATGTTCGAGGGACCGGCCGACGAGCTGGACGCGACCATCAACGCGCAGCCCGCAATCCTCGCCGCCAGCATGGCCGCGCTCGAGCATCTGCGGGAGCGAGCCAGGGCAGCGGGTGTGACCCTGAACCCGTTGGTCGTGGCGGGCCACTCGGCCGGTCAGTACGCCGCAGCCATTGCCGCCGGGTCGGTCGACTTCGAGGAGGCCCTGCGGCTCGTTCGTGAGCGAGGCCGGATCATGCAGGAGCGGGGCATCGACGGCGGCATGGGCGCCGTCATCGGTCTATCGGAAGCGCAGGCCGAGGAGGTCGTGGAGCAGGCGCGCGAGCTGGGGGAGATCTCGGTCGCCAACATCAACGCCCCGGGCCAGGTCGTCCTGTCGGGCGTCATCCCGGCCCTGGTCTTCGCCCTGGAGATGAGCAAGACGGTCGGCGCTCGACGCGCCGTGCAGCTCACCGTCAGCGTGGCCAGCCACTCTCCGCTGATGAGGCATGCGCGCGACGAGTTCGCCAAGGTCCTGGAGCGCGTCCCGTTCCGCGACCCGACCGTGCCGCTGGTAGGAAACGTCCACGCGACCATGATCCGCAGCGCGGAGGGGCTCCGCGAGGAGCTGACCGATCACCTGGTCCACGGGGTCCAATGGGTCGCCACGATCCGCAACATGGCCGCTATCGGGGTCACCGATTTCGTCGAGGTCGGGCCGGGTCGAGTGCTGACCGGGCTCATCAAGCGCATCAGCCCCGATGTGCAGGCGCATGCGCTGGACGAGACGGATGACGGCTGGCTGCCAGAAGCGTCGGCCAAGCCTGCGGCGGCCGCCAAGCCTGCGACGCGGGGCGCCGCGCACCGCAAAAGCGCCAAGCGCGGGAAGGGGGAGGGGTGAGCGCCAACGGCCGCCGGGCCATGGTCACCGGGCTGGGGGTGGTGGCGCCGGTCGGCATCGGCAGTGACGCCGCCTGGGACAACCTAGTGGCCGGTCGGTCCGGGATTCGGGAGGTCACCATCGCCGACCTCTCCGACCAGGAGATCAAGGTCGGCGGCGAGGTCCCCGATTTCGACCCCACTCGGGAAATGGATCCCAAGGATGTCCGCCGCCACGACCGGGCGACCCAGATGGCGGTGGCCGCCACCGCCGAGGCGCTCCGCGACGCGGGGCTGACCAACGGCAACAGCCAGATCCTGCCCGACGAAGCCGACCCGGACCGGATCGGGATGGTCTTCGGCTCGGGCTGTGGCGGGGTGAGCATCCTGCTCGAGAATGCGAAGAAATATTGGGACGTCGGCGCCAACCGGGTGTCTCCGTGGACCATCCCCCACATGCTGGTCGACAGCCCGTCGGGGATGGTGGCCATCCAGTTCGGCATCCGCGGTCCCAACACCGCCGTCGTCAGCGCGTGTGCTACCGGCAGCCATGCCATCGGCGAGGCGGCCGAGACGATCATTCGGGGCCAGGCCGACCTCATGCTGGGGGCCGGGACGGAGGCCGCGCTGGTGCCCCTGGCGTTTGCCGGGTTCGGCCAGATGCGGGCCCTCGGCACGCCGATCGACCCGGACACCGGCGAGTACGTGCCATCCATTGCCTCGCGCCCCTTCGATGTCACGCGCAACGGGTTCGTCATCGCCGAGGGATGCGCGGTGCTCGTCCTCGAGGAGCTCGAGCATGCGCTGGCGCGCGGGGCGCGCCCGATTGCCGAACTGGTTGGCTATGGCAGCGCGGCCGACGCGTTTCATATGGCCGCCCCGCCTGAGCGCGGCGAGGGCAGCCAGCGATCCATGCGCTGGGCGCTGGAGCGGGGCGGAATCGACCCGACGGAGGTCGACTACATCAACCCCCACGGGACCGGCACCCCGCTCAATGACCTGGCCGAGACCCAGGCCATCGAGGCCGTGTTCGGCGACCACGCCCGAAAGATGGCCATCAGCTCGACGAAGTCGATGACCGGCCACATGATGGGCGCGGCCGGCGCGTTCGAGGGCTGGGCATCGGTGAAGGTGCTGGACACCGGCTGGATCCCCCCCACCATCAATCTCAACCACCCCGACCCGGCGCTGACCCTCGACTACGTGCCCCACGTCGCGCGCCAGGCCGACGTCAAGGTCGCGCTCTCGAATTCGATGGGCCTGGGCGGCCACAACGGGACGATCATCTTTCGCAAGTACGAGGCCTAGGCCCCCGCCCCGTCCTCGTCGCCCAATACGTACAGCTCCGGCGCGTGCCGCGGCTCGTGGCCGGCCTGCGTCCGCACCCAATCGCGCAGCGCGCTCTCGGCGGTGCTGAACGCCAGCTCGTGCCAGGGGATTTCGTCGGGAGAGAAGTCGCGCACCTCGGTCGTCTCCACGCCTGGCAGGGGCTCCCCGCCCACCACCTGCGCCTCGTAGATGAGGGTCACCACCGCCGCGTGGGGCCGCGAGTAGGCGCCAACAAGGCGCCCGACCTCGACACGCAGCAGCGTCTCCTCCTCGGTCTCGCGGCGCGCCCCTTCCTGGGCCGACTCGCCGACCTCCAGGAAGCCGCCGGGGTAGCTCCACAACCCCAGGCCCGGCTCGATCCCCCGCCGCGCCAGGTACACGCGCCCCTCGCGCACCGGGAGAGTGCCCACCACCAGGCGCGGGTTGCGCCAGGTGACGTGGCCGTCGGGACACACCAGTCGCGGGCGGTGGTCCTCCTCGAGGACCCGCTCGACCACGGCCTTACCACAGGCCGGACAGAAGGCGGGCTCCTCGCCCAGGGTCATTGGGTACGTAGTGGAGGCGTCGCGCTCCGGCATCGGCTCATGGTAGACCGGTTGCGCGCTGGTCTACCCTTTCTTCCCCAGGCCCGGCACGCGACCGGGTCGCACACGTGGTGAGGTGCCGACATGGCCGACTACCCGGACCTTTACGCCGACGGCTTCTCGGTGACCGCCGGCCGATTCGGTGTCACGCTGACCCTTCTGCGCTCGGAGCCAACCGGGGAAGCGGGTGCCCACGATGACCCGCGCGAGATCGTGGGGCGCATCCGCCTGAGCCCCAACCTGGCCAAGGCCATCGCCGAGGCGCTGGGCAAGACGCTCGCCGCCGCGTCGCGGACCACTCAGCAGGGCGACACCACGACCCATTGATCATGACCGTTCGGCTCTACAACTCGCTGACCCGGCGCGTCGAGCCCCTGGAGCCGATCACGGCCGGCCAGGTCACGATCTACACCTGTGGTCCCACCGTGTACCGGTATGCCCACATCGGCAACATGCGCAGCTTCCTGTTCGCCGACCTGCTGCGGCGCACGCTCGAGTACTTGGGGTACGGGGTGCGCCACGTCAAGAACATCACTGACGTCGGGCACATGCGTGACGACACCTTCGACACCGGCGAGGATCGGATCGAGGCCGCGGCCGAGGCGGAGGGCAAGCCGCCGATGGAGATCGCCGCCTTCTACACCGACGCCTTCCTGGCCGACGAGGCGCTGATCAACATCCTGCCGGTCCATGTCCAGCCGCGGGCCACCGACCATATCCCCGAGATGATCGACATCACCCAGCGCCTGCTGGACGTTGGTCTGGCGTACACCGTCCACGGGACCGTGTACTTCGACGTCAGCGAATTTCCCGAATACGGCAAGCTGTCGGGCCAGCGCTTGGAGCAGATGCAGGCGGGCCATCGGGTCGAGGTCGAGGCCGACAAGCGCGACCCGGAGGACTTCGCCCTGTGGAAGCGGGCTGAGCCAGACCGCCAGATGAAATGGCCGTCACCCTGGGGCGAGGGCTTCCCGGGCTGGCACATCGAGTGCTCCGCCATGAGCCTCAAGCACCTCGGCGAGCGATTCGACATCCACACCGGCGGGATCGACAACAAGTTCCCTCATCACGAGGACGAGATCGCCCAGAGCGAGGGAGCGCTCGGTCACCAGGTCGTCAACGTCTGGATGCACGGCGAGTTGCTGACCCTTGACGATGCCAAGATGGCCAAGAGCGCCGGCAACATCATCCGGGTCAGCGAGCTGCCCGAGAAGGGGTTCCAGCCGCTGGACTTCCGGTACCTGGCCCTGACCGCGCATTACCGATCCAAGCTGGATTTCACCGAGGCGGCCATGCATGCCGCGGCATCCGGGTTGGCGCGCCTGCGGCGAGCGGTTGTGGCGGGCGCATCGGACCAGACCGATGACGGATCGGTCGAAGTCGCCGCCGAACCGGTCGCAGCCTATCGAGCGCGCTTCGTGGCGGCCATCAGTGAGGACCTGGGACTACCGGCCGCATTGGCGGTGGCCCACGCGGTGGCTGCGGCCGACGACCTGACCCCGACCCAGCGCCGAGCGCTGCTCCTCGACTTCGACCGTGTGTTTGGACTCAGCCTGGATGCGGTGGCGGAGGCCCATGACCACGAGCTGCCAGAAGGCGCGGCCAAGCTGCTGGAACAGCGCGCCGTGGCCCGAGCCGCGCGCGACTATGCGACCAGCGACCGCCTTCGTGACGAGTTGGCTGCGATGGGCGTGGAGGTGCGAGACACTCCCGCTGGCCAGGTGACTGTCAGGCGCTAGCCCTCGTCGTCGCCCGTGGCGGGCCGAACCGTTTCTGGGGTCAGTGCCACGGCTGGCAGCTCGGGCTGGATCGGGATCGCGATCCATCCTCGCTCGATCGCCATCACCACCGCTTGCGTGCGGTCCGTGCCGCTAAGCTTGCGCAGGATCGCGCGCATATGGTTGCGGACGGTTCGCTCGCTGATCCCAAGCACTTCCCCGATTTCTCGGTTCGTCCGCCCGCGTGCCACGTTCACGAGGATCTCCAGCTGGCGGTCGGTCATCCGAACCGGCGTGCCACCCTCGCGGTGTGCAGATGCAGCGTTGACGCTCGGCTTGGATGAGCCGGCCTGCGACGGCTGGTCAGGGTCAGGTCGGGGCAACTGTCTGACTCCATGAGGGACGCGCCGGCGTCGATGACCCGGATAGCCCCGAGCGTACGTCAGGGGCTGTCATGACGCGAGAGATTTCCACGACTTCCCAGTCCCGTTCTGCATCCGGTGGACGATCCATCGCTATTCGACCATGGGCGGTGGAGGCGGACCGGTCGTCGGTGGGCCGGTCGCACGTTCCCTGATCGGACCGATGCGCTGGCGTCGGGCGATCACCCACGAGCCCACCCCGAATGCGCCGATAAGCAGCCCGAGGGCGACGACGCGACCCGCAGCGTCGTCTTGCGGGTTGACGGTGCGGGAAGGATCGGGTTCCGACGAATCGAGTTCCGGTAGCACGGGCGGCCGGCCACCCTCGACGTCGGCGAGCACTTCGAGCGCGCTGCGCCCGTAGACCTCGCTCGGCTCGAGGTGCGAGTTCTCGCTGAACTCGTTCCAGCTGATGAGGCCGATGGCGTCCGGCGACGACGCGTAGGCGGCGTCGAGCTCGCGGCGCAGCGTATCCCCGTCTCGCCGCTCGACCACTCTGGTGCCGCCGATGAGGCGGGCGTCGAAGCCTGGGGCCGCCGGTGCGATCCAGGCGCCATTCGTCTCGTGCACCGCCGCGGCCATCGCGTCGAGTTTCGCCTGATAGCCGGGGAAGGTATCCGGGTCCACCGACGACCAGTAGTAGGCATTCCCGTCCACCAGCCCAGCAAGTCGGCGCACGCCGTCCATGTCGCGCTCGGTGGCGAGGAGGAGAACGCAGCGAGGCTCCAGGTCACTCCTCCACTCGCAGCCGGAGCGCAACCCCCGGGAGCCGCTCACGAGGCCGATCTCCTCCGGCGTGTACTCCCACGTGCCCGACCAGATGAGCATCGGGCCACCGAAGATGTCGAAGACGGGGTCGCCAGCATAGGTGTCGATGAAGTGGTCGATGTCGGCCGCGACCCGCTCGATCGGCAGCGGTTGACGACCGAAGTCGAGCCCCTGGTAGATGATTGCGAGCTTGAACGACTCCTGCCGCGCCACGTCGATGAGCTGCTCCAGCCGCCGGTCGAGGGGCAGCGTGCTTTTCCAGCTGACGATGAACCCATCGATGCCCGCGTCCTTCGCCCAGCGAACGTGCTGCCGCATGACCTCTCGGTCGTCGCTGCTGTATCTCCCGAGCAGCGGATAGTCCGTCTTTGCCCGGTCCCAGGACCCTTCGTCGAACCAGATGTAGTAGTACGCAAGCACCGGGATGGGCGACGCCGACTCATCGGCGGCAGCCGAGAGCCCCGTCGCGCCGACGGCAATTGGGCCGAAAAGCA
>Ga0209899_1000244_pt1 | contig 10573 bp, 3 predicted proteins | sample GWRWS1_0_10_FD_187228 | JGI IMG/M metagenome (GOLD analysis project Ga0209899, IMG submission 187228) | Riverbed sediment microbial communities from areas with vegetation nearby in Columbia River, Washington, USA - GW-RW S1_0_10 (SPAdes)... | ecosystem: Environmental > Aquatic > Freshwater >...
GGTGGAACCCGCTCGGTCCGGAGCTCGGGGACCTCTGGATCGACCTTCGCGACCCTTCGACGGTCCCCCGGAACCGGGCGTCTCCGAACGTGCACTGGACGGACATTCACGAGATGTCCGAGCGGCCGTTCGAGTCGCGATGGGACGTGCGGGTGCTCGGCCTTCTCCACATTGACGCGATGAGCCTGCAGGGCGTCCGCCTCGGCGGGTCCGTCCATCTCCCCGAAGTCGCGTCCGCGGACGTTTCCATCGATTTCTCCCTCGCGGTCACCGTTGTGACGGGGTGGCCCTTGCAGGGGGTCGCGTACCGGGACTCCGCGACCCTCGCGTCGGACACGTGGGCCGCGATCCTCGAGGTCGTCGGCGTGTTCTGGGATCGGTTCCTGGGCCCGATCGTGGACCGGATTCTCGACATGATCCACGGATTCGTGGAGGCCCTCCTCGACCTGTTGCGGCGGGTGATGGACTCCGAGGTCGTGCGGGCCCTGGGGGAGATCGCGCGGGTCACGATCGACGCGCTCCACGCCTTCGTCCTCCAGATGCTGGGGCCCTATGCCCCCGTGCTGGAGGTCCTCATCCGGGAGGTGCAGAACGGGGACCTCTCCTTCGAGAATCTCGGGATGGACATCACCGTCGGACCCGGTCCGAACCCGATGAGCCTCCGCCTCACCGTCACGCGGGACGACGCGATGGCGTGGGCGACCCTCGTGATGATGGGGTTCGACCGGAACAAGCCGATCGGCCCCCGGAACTCCCCCGTGGACCTCGCGTTCGGGTTCACGTACTACGCGGACGGATACACGCTGACCCTCGAGGGGGACATCCTTGCGATCATCGACGGCCGGCTCATCGCGGGGAACGCCGTCCCCAAGGAAGGCGGATGGAGACTCGAGTTCGCGATCCCCGCGATCGATGCGTACCGGGTGGAGACGCCGTGGTCCTTCGTCCTCCCGCCGATCCCCACGCCCCTGGGGACCCTGACGATCGAGATCGGGGTCGAGATCCGGTACCGGGTCCACACCGGCGTGGACTGGAAGGAGCTCCTGGCGAAGTCGATCCTGGAGGCCCACGCCGCCACGGGGGGATGGCCCACGACGTGGGAGGATTTCGGTCTCTTCATGGGGAAGTTCGGGAACCGGCTCCTGAAGAACCTCGCGGACCTCGTGATCTCGGGGTTCCTCGAGATCCGGGAGTTCGTCCTCTATGCGGAGGGGACGTTCGGCGCGGGGAACCTCGCGGGCGCGGGGGTCCGCCTCGCGTTCGTGATGGACGGACGGGCGCTGATCGAGGTGTTGGAGTGGCTCGCCCACAACCTGATCGAGTTCCTCGTGTCGTTCCCGGACCCCGGGACGCAGGTCGAGTACGAGGCGTTCCCGTCGGACCTCCTCGACTCCTTCTCCGTCCGGATCGAGGCGTTCGCCACGGCGGGGCTGCCGAGGTTCATGTCCGAGGCGGGCGGGGAGGACATCCCGACCCGGGTCCGCGTCGACGTCCGCGTGGAGCCGAACCTCCCCGCCCTCCTGAACGTGTGGCGTCCGGACTCGGGGACGTGGCGGGTGGAATTCGGCGTGTACCTCGAGCGGATCCCCGCCCCCGTCGCGGACGTGTTCTTCCACACCGGGAAGGCGACGCCGGACGTGTGGTTCCTCAGGGGCGCGATCGTCGAAGCCGCGCCTCCGTGACGGTTTTTAATCGAGGCGGACTTATATAATGTGATTGGTGCACCGGCTCTACGGCCGCGGAGGCCTACCGGGCCCCCTTCCGGAAGATCAGCACGGGGACCTGCGCGAGCTTGGCGATCCGGTCCTCGACGGGCCCGAGGGAGTACTTGCGCAAGCCCCCCGGGGAACTCGCCCGCACGAGGAGGAGGTCCGCGTCCGCGCTCTCCCGGAGCGCCGTGGACTCGTACGCCTTCGAGTACACGACGTTCTGCTCGATGTCGAGACCGAGGGCGAGGGCCTTCTCGAGGAGCCCGTGGGTGTCCGCCTTGATTGCGTCCGCGGTCGCGGGGTCCTCGACGATGCTCAGCACGGTGAGCCTCGCGCCGTGATGCCTCGCGAGGATCAGCGCGATCTCGTCGACGCCCTTCACGCTCCAGAGCGGGGAGCTCAGGACCACGACCCGCCGGATCGGGTGCTTCAGGCCTTTCGTCTTGAACACCACGACGTCGCACGGCGCGTTCTCGATGAGGTAGTCGATGTTCGACCCGAGGACCCGGCGGTCCCCCTCACCCCGCTCCCCCCGCCAGCCCATCACGAGGAGGTTCACGTCCTCCTCCTTCAGGGTGTCCAGGATGATCTCGTACGCGCGGCTCCCGATCTTCACGACCGCGCGGGTGTCCACCCCCATCCGCTCCCCGATCCGCGCGAGCTTCTGGAGCCCGCCGATCCGGTCGTCCACGTACCGGAACTTGATCGCCTTCGGCGGGAGGTTCCCGGGGATCTCGACGACGTTCAGGAGGCTCAGCTCCCCGTTCCGTTCCTTCGCGACGATGGCGCCGAACTCGACCAAGGCGGTGTCATCGAACTCTCGCAGCGGGAGGAAGACCCGGTACCGGGCGGGATCGAACCGGTCCTCGGAGGCGGCGAGGATGTCGAGGAGCTCGACGCGGGGTCGCCCCGCGACGTCCGCGGCCTCGGGATGCCCGCGGCGGAAGGCGTAGATCGCCAGGCCCGCGGCGAGCCATGCCGTCACCGCGATCCAGGCGGCTTGTCCCGAGGCGATCGTCCCCGGCGTGAGGCTCGGGAACGCGAGGAGGTCGATCGCCAGGGCGAGGTTCACCGCGGCGGTGAGGGCGGGGACGATCGGGACGAGGAGCACCCGGAAGCCGCGCGCCGCGGTCCGTTCGTGTCGGCGCTCCGCAATCAGGGCGAAGTTCACGAGCGTGTACAGGAGGAGGAAGAGGATCCCCGCGGTCGCGGCGAGCCCCCCGATCGAGAGCGGGAGGAGAAAGAGAAGGCCGAGGAGGCCGCCCGCGACCTGCGCAGTCCGCGGGGTCCGCGTCTTCTCCCGCACCGCGCCGAGGGCGGTCGGGAGGCTCCCGTCCCGGGCCATCGCGAAGCTGGCGCGGGTCCCAGACGCGAGGTTCGACGTGAGGGCGGTCGCCATCGCGATCAGCGCCGCGGCGAGGAACAGGCCCAGGGACGCCCCGGAAGGCCCGGGGATCCCGGTCGCCGCGAGGAGGGCGCCCAGCTCCGGCTCCGGGAGCGCGCGGGGCCCGAATGCGAGACAGTCCCAGGCGGTGCGAGAAGGGGCGAGGCAGTTCACCGGGTCCGTCGGGACGTTCCCAAGGAGGACGAGATAGAACGCGTTGTACAGGACGAACGCGATCCCGAGGGCGGCGAAGATCCCCGCCGGGACCGTCCGGTGGGGGGACTTCACCCGGTCGGAGACCTGTGCGATCGTCTCGAACCCCTGGAACGCGACGAAGAACATCCCCGCTGCGAGGGTGATGGCCGGGACCGGTCCGGGGGACAGCGGGGAGCCGAACCGCGAGGCGAGGTCGGGGACGGTCGGCAGCGCCGCCGCCCCCGCCGCGATGAACGCGACGATGAGTGCAATCTTGAGGATTCCGGCCCAGGGGATGCGGCGGGCCGGGGTCGCGAACCGGCGGGTCCCCACCGCGACGAACGCGAGGAACGCGATCGCCGCAAGGGCCTTCTCCGAGGTGTTGTACGAACCGCCGCCGAGGGGGAGGGCCCGGGGGAGGCCGAACAGGCTCACCCCGGCGGTGTCGAGGAGGAAGTCCGCGAGGAGCCCGATTCCCGCCGCGGAAAGCGCGGCCGCGGTGAGGTGGCCCGCCCAGGAGAGCCACCCGCTCAGGAACCCGACCGGGCGCGGGAGGGTCGCACGGACCCAGCCGTACCCGCCCCCCGCCGCGTCCGGGCGGGAGCCCGCGAGCTCCGCGTACGCGAGGGAGTTCAGCAGGACGACGAACGCCGCCATCCCGATCCCGAGGATCGCGGCAACCCCCGCGACGCGGGCGACCGTCCCCGATAGGACGAAGACGCCCGCCCCGAGCATCGCCCCTAGGCCGAGCATCACGACGTCCCGGAACCCCAGGTCCCGCGTGACCTTGACCCGGACGGTCTCCGAGGGGGACGGCTCCGCCATCGGGCGGCAACGATGGGCGCCGCGCTAAAGCCTTTGCGGAACGGTCGGACCTACGTTCGGACGACCGCCCCGAAGAAATAAGTACGTGAGGGCACTCGGACCCATATCCCGTTCCTCCCGCCCGAACCGCGGGAGAGGCCCGCGCCATGCGTGTGTCGCGCCCATGGGAGCATGCCGACGAGGACGCGGGCCTGAACGCGACGACCCGTCGCGTTTCGTGAGAAGACCGCCTTTGGGAGAAGGCAAGGGGTGTACGGTTCCACCCCGGTGCTCTCCGGCACGACGCCATGGGGCCCCTCCGTGACCCGACCCTGCGGGAGAGGGCACGCGGGCCGAGCCGAACGGGGCGGAGTCGCAGGTCGCTCGATCTGTGACAGAACCTCGCGGAACCTATTTCCCGAGTGCGTTCTGCGCGATCGTCCCCGCGAGCGCGCGGAACAGGGCCTCCACGTTCGCCCCCGTCTTCGCGGAGACGTGGAACCACGGCGCGTCGAACCCCTCCGTGGCGAGCTTGATCTGCTCCTCCCCGAACGAGGCCTGGTCCTTCAGGTCCGCCTTGTTGATTGCGAACACGACGGGGATCTCCCCGACCGTGCGGAACACGGACTCCACCCAGGAGTCGAGGTCCTCCAGGGTCTCGTAGCGGGTCGTGTCGCACGTCGCGAGGATCCCCTGGGCCCCGTGGAAGTACGCCTCCCGCAGGAGCTCCCGGAACCCCTTCGACCCCATGATGTCCCAGATCGTCATGTCCATGTGGACGGGGCTGCCGTCCTTCAGCGGGAACGCGAGCTCCTTCTTCGAGACCTTCGCGCCGAGGGTGACGATGTACCGGTCGTCGAACTCGTCAAGGACGAACCGCCGGATCAGGGAGGTCTTCCCGACCGCGTGCTCCCCGACCAGGCAGATCTTTGCCTTCATCCGACGAGGCTCGATCACCCTTCCCCGACCCCCTTCGGACCCCCCGCCCTTCGAGCCGCGCGCCCTCCACGAAGGGTCTCCATTCGGGCGCCTATTCCGCCACGGTCTATAAATCCTTTTCACCGTTGCGTCTCCCCCTGAGAACGAGTGCGCCCGAATGCGGGCGCATCGCGGGACCGATAAATATGCTTTAAGCAAGAATATTATTACACGCCGTGTCCGACCTCGACCTCCTCCGGCTCGTGGCGGGGGCCGCGTTCCTCGGGGCCGCGGCGGTCATGGACCTGCGGACCCGCAGGGTGAAGGACGCGCTCTGGATCGCAATGGGGACCCTCGGACTCGCCCTGTTCGTGGCGGACCTTTGGCTCCGCGGCGTCGATCCGGTCGTCGGCCTCGTCCTCCTGCCGACGGCGGTGTTGCTGTACGACCCCCTGCTCGGCCAGGGGTTCCGGACGGAGGAGGGTTGGCGGTTCCCGCCGGGCCCCATCGTCGCGTACGCGCTTGCGATCGGCGCGACCGGGTTCGCGATTTGGGACCTCCGGGAGGACGCGGCATCCTTCGCGACGTTCCTCCGTTACCTCACCGTCCCCGTGATGATGCTCGTGTACCGCGGGATGTACGAGGCTCACATGTTCAAGGGGGGCGCGGATGCGAAGGCGATGATCGTGATCTCCGCACTCGTCCCCCAATATCCTTCGCTGCCCCCACTGCCTCTCCTCGCCGTCGACCCCCGCCTGCAGGGCTTCCTCGGGCTACTGTTCCCGTTCTCCCTCGTCGTGCTCCTGGACGCCGCCCTCCTCTTCGCAGTTGCGCCGATCGGGTTCCTCCTGTACAACGCGGCCCGCGGTCACCTCGAGTTCCCGATGGCGTTGCTCGGGTACAAGGTGCCCCTCGACAAGGTCCCGCGATACGTGTGGTTCATGGACCAGGTCGTGAAGGGAGAGCACGTGATCGTCTACTTCCCCGCCAAGAGCCAAGACCGCAAGGCGATCCTCGCGGGGCTTCGCAGGGAGGGGTTGAAGGAGGCCTGGGTGACTCCCCAGCTCCCGTTCATGGTCGCCCTCTCGATTGGATACGTGCTCGCGTTCCTCGTTGGGAACCCGTTGATTGCTTTGCTCCAGGCGGCAATCCCCCTGCGATAGGCGGCATCCGCGTTCGTTCGATGCACACGGCAACACTTCGGTCAGTCGGTTGTGCTCCTCCGAGTGGAGGCGGCAACCAAGGCCGTCGCTCTTCTCGAAGAGTTGCACGTTTCGTACGAGAGATTCGATATCCTCGTGGGGGATTGGAACGAGGAAAGACCTGAACAGGGAAGCGTCCCGGGTCGCGGATCGGGAGGCGCAACCGGAGGTCTGGGAGATGGAAATCCTGATATACGGCCCCATGCTGCCTCCCTCAGCAGTGGTTTGACGGCCAAAGCGGCGGGGATACACCCGGTCCCATCCCGAACCCGGAAGTTAAGCCCGCCCACGTTCCCTGCGGTACTGCAGTGCGCGAGCCTGCGGGAAGCCTGCCCTCCTTCGAGGAGGGCTGGTGCCGGCGACCTAGGTACGCTAGTCGCCTATCCTTGTGGTAGGCGGCGAACCGTGCCGCTCTAACGGCCGCCGATGCCTGGAACGCCGTCAGCCACTGTACCTCTATTCCTTCTTCCCGCGGCGGAGGCGACGGACCGCGAGGAAGATTACGGGGACGAGGGCGACGAGTCCGAGATCCCGGAATTCGGGGATCGACGTGGTCCACGATGACTGGCTTGGCTCGAGGCGGAACCCGTTCTGAGTCGTGTAGTTCAGGAAGACCCAGTTCACGAGGCTCGACGAGGTCGCGTTCAGGTTCACCCGTACCGTGATCGTGAAACTGTGAGGACCTGGGGCGACGTTCGTGAAGTGCCAGCGGTACGTCTGTCCGGACGAGCTCGTCGGGGGGACGCTCGAGCTGAGGAAGGTGACGTCCGAAGGGAGCGTGTCGTTGATCCACACGTGCTGCGCGTTCGCGGACCCGGTGTTGTTGTAGAAGATCGTGTACACGATCGTGTCCCCCGGGAGGGCGGTCGTCTTGTCCCCGATCTTCGCGACCGTGATCACGGGCCGCTGGACGGTGAGGTTCCGCCACGCGCTCGAGCTCGTCATCTTCCGGTTGAGCTGGTCGGTGTACTCGAGGTCTGCGCGGTTCACCATGCTCGCCCCGTTCGCCACTCCGGAGTTCACCCGGACGGTGACCGTGAACGAGTTCAGGGAGTTCGCCCCGACGTTCACGAAGTGCCAGAAATACGTCTGGCCGGAGTTCCCGGTGGGGGCGGCGCTCGAGCCCAGGAACGTGACCTGCGCGGGGAGGGTGTCGTTCACCCACACGTGGTTCGCGCGACCGGTGTTCGTGTTGTTGTAGTAGATGGTATAACCGATGGTGTCCCCCGGCGCCGCGGTGGCGCGGTCCGCGGTCTTCACGACCGTGACCGTCGGCCGGTGCCTGTCGTTCGGCCCGCCCTTCGAGGGCAAGACGGAGATGTAGAAGTCCGCACCGTCGGTGTCGGAGTCCATCGGCTTCCCCGCCGTCGGGTCCTTGAAACGGGACCAGGAGCGCCCGTTCGCGATATTCGGGTAGGTGGTCTGGTCCACCGTCGAACCGACGAAGTTCCGGAGGCGAATCGACTCGCCCCCGTTCGGGAGGCTGTTCTGTGGGAGGTTTACGGCGAGGTATTCCGCCCCCGAGCCCCACGCGCCGATGGTGGAGCCGGCGCTGAACGTGTAGAATGTGATCCAGATACCGTTTCCCCGGAGGCTCTGGAGGGTCCAGGCCGCCAGACTGATGGAGCCCGCGGTCGGGTTCGCAAGCTCCAGCCACTCCGGGTTCGACCGGGGGGAGATCTCGTTGATCACGACGTTGTTCCCCAAGGGGGACCGCGACCCGGGCCCCGTCGAGCGGCCCGGGGGCACGGGGAGGGCGAAGTCGAAGCTGAGCTGCCAGTCCGTCGCGTAGTACACGGTCTGGTAGCCCGCCGAGAGGTTCAAAATCGCATCGGGGACGGAGACCTCGAGGCGGTTCGAGTCAAGCGCCGCAGGGACGGCGGTCACGGTTTGCCAGGGATTCAAGGACCCGGCGACGTAGCGGTACAGGTCGCTCGCGCTGATCACCCCGTGGCGACCCACCACGACGACGGCCCAGTCCAATCCACGGGTCTCGGTCCCAAAGGTCACGACCAGCCCCGTCGTGGACCGGTTGTCCCCATCGACGTAGACGATCGCGCTGTCCACGCCCTCGAGGGTCCGCGGTGCGACCGGCCCGATGTACCGGGACACGAAGCGCCCCGCATACGGGGCGGGATACCACGCCGGGATCGTCGTGTTCAGCCACGTATCGTTCCCGTTCGGCCAGTCGTCCCAGCCGTCTGCGTCCACGTCGATCGAGCCAACGTCCGTGCGGTTGTCGTTGTTGAAGTCATTCCGGAGGCCGGGGAAGAGGTTGAACTCCACGGCGTCCGGAACGCCGTCGAAGTCCGTGTCCGAGGGTCCCGCGGGGGGAGTCCGCGCGCGCAGGTTCGGGACGTCGATGCCGCCGAGCATCGTGCCGTCCACCCGGAGGTAGAACGTCGCATTCGCGGAGAGGGATGAGGCGACCTCCGTGAGGTCCACGTTCGCGTTCCCGAAGGCTGGGATTCCTGTGCGGTTCGCGACATCCCCGACGGAATCCGCACTACGGGGGATTCCGGTCCAGTCCGCGAACGCCCCGTCCACGGTCGGCGCGGGGGTTCCGGAGAGGTAGGAGAGGGAGAAGTCGACCGACGCGACGCTCGTGACGTCGCGGGCCGCGACATCCTTCAGGGAGAGCCCGAACGTCTCGTTCGCAGGCAGCCCACCGAGGTCCGCGGCGATAAACCACGTAGCATTCCGGGTCAGCGTGCGGGCGATCGCGAACGGGGCCACGCCGACGCTGATGGTGGCGGTTCCTTGGAGGAGGTCGGACGCCGTGAGGACACCGTCGCCATCATCCTCGAATAGGGTGAGGGACGATACCGAGGAGTCCGGAAGGGATCCCCGCTTCGTAATGTTCAGCCCGGTCACGGATACGGGGAGGCCGACTGGAGTCAGGTCGATTCGAAGCACGCCGACCCCCGTGGTCGTTGTGATCACGTCCGGCGCGATCGTGCGCACTCGAACGCTGAGCGCAGGCTGCCCCGCGACCGCAATCGCATCCGCAACGTCCCCGCGTCCCAGGCCGTCCACGGCAGCGAGGAGGATGCGGGCGCTCGAAGCTCCATCGATTCCCACGGAGAACTCGATCTCGGAGAGGCTCGACGCGGCGTCCACCGAGCCCGCGGAGGTGAATCCAAACCAGTCCGTCCGGTTCGCGCTCGCCTGCCACCGGTACAGGGGCGCCTCACGGATCTGATAGTCCCAGCCCACGAGCTCGACTGCGTAGTCTGCCCCGAGGCCGCCCGCGTCGTACCCGGTGGCGGGTTTGCGGTCTGAGTCGATGAGTGCGACGAGCAGCTCCGTCCGGTTCGATGCGCCCGGGAATGCGATCCCGTTCATGCGCGCGTAGACGGAGAGCCCGAACTCGTCTGCCTGGAGCTTGTACGCCACGAGGTCCACGTCCGGGTTCCCCCGGGTGTCCCCGACGGGGTCCGAGTACAGGATGGAGACCGCGTTCCAGTCCCCGAAAGATCCGTCGATCGCGATCCCCGTCGCCGCGGGGGTCGTCGTGAACATCGAGGCGAGGATCGGGGCGAGGACCATCAGGAGGACGACCGCGGCGATCCCGGCGAGGGATCGGGCCCACTCCCGGCCCGCGGAGGGCAGCGGCTTCGGCGGGCGGCCCCGCCGTCCGTTCGTGAAGCCGTTCCCGTTCACGAGGCCGTTCGTCCGGCCCTCCCCGCGGGCGAGGCCCGACATCAGCCCGTTCACGCGCCCGAGTCCGTTCGTGAGGCCGTTCGTCGCGCCGCTCCCGTTCGTGAGCCCGTTGACGCGTCCGTTCGTCCGGCCCCTGCGGCCGTTCGTGAGGCCGTTCACGCGGCCGTTCGTCCGGCCCTCGGTCGCGGTCCCCCGCGCGCGGGCGGAGCGGACCGGGCCGCGGGTCTGGAGACCCGTGAGGGCGGCGCGGCCGAACTCCCGCTCCGCGACCTCGAGGTCCGCGGCCCGTTGGAACGCGACGTCCGCGTCCGCCTTGCGGCCGAGGCGGAGGAGGAGCTCCCCCTTCGTCTGCCAGGCGACCCGGAGGCCGGAGTCCATCGAGAGGAGCCGGTCGTAGTACGTGAGGGCCCGGCGGATCGCGGCGACCTCCGTCGGGACCGGGGGCGGGGTCGCGGGCTCGGAGACGGGCGCGACCTCCTTCGGGGCCTCCCGCTGCGGTTTCGGAACCGAGGCGGGCGCGGGGGCGACCTTCGCGGGAACATCGGGAGCAAGGACCGGCGGCGCGCGGGGAGCTTCCTCGAGGTCGAGATCGAGATCCTCCACGGGGGCCGCGGAAGACGCCTCCTTCCAGCGGGGCGGGAGGACGGAGAGGTCCGGTGCGGGCCCTAGGAGTCCGAGGGCCTCGATGCGGTACAGGT
>Ga0209899_1000245_pt1 | contig 10544 bp, 9 predicted proteins | sample GWRWS1_0_10_FD_187228 | JGI IMG/M metagenome (GOLD analysis project Ga0209899, IMG submission 187228) | Riverbed sediment microbial communities from areas with vegetation nearby in Columbia River, Washington, USA - GW-RW S1_0_10 (SPAdes)... | ecosystem: Environmental > Aquatic > Freshwater >...
GGAGGGTCTCAAGAGGACGGTGGATGCGGAGATGACGACGTACAGCCTCCATCGAGCGGCCCGCGCGGTCGAGTCGTTCATCCTCGACGACCTCTCGCGCTGGTACGTGAAACTGGTCCGCGGACGTACTTGGACGGAGACGGACGACCGGGACAAGCTGGCGGCGTACCACGTGCTCTTCGAGGCTCTGAGCACGCTGGCCCTGCTCCTCGCTCCGGTCACGCCGCACATCGCGGAGGCGATCTACCAACGCCTCGATGGACGAAGGCTCAGCGTCCACATGCTCGACTGGCCGGTGGTTCGCGAGCAACGGCTCCGGCCGGAGCTGGAGCGCTCCATGGCGATCGTGCAGGAGCTCGTGGAAGTCGTGTCCAAGGAACGCCAGAAGGGAGGCCGCAAACTCCGTTGGCCGCTAAAGATGATCGCGGTCCGGACGTCGACCCCCGAAGCGGCGGAGGCGCTCGCCACACTTCGGAGCATCTTCTTGGATCAGGTGAACGCAAAGGACCTCGCGATCTTGGGGTCGGCGGACGAGTTCCCCGGAACGATCGTCGTGGCGAAACCCGACCCTGCCACGATCGGGAAGACCTACAAAGGTCTCGCGCCGAAGATCGTAAAGCTCCTCGCAACCCGGCCACCGGAGGAGATTCGGAAGGCACTCGAGCGAGGGCCCTATCCCCTTCAGGTGGAAGGGCAGACCCTCTCGATCGAACCTTCGATGGTGCGTCTCGAGAAAGGGCTCCCCGCTGACGTCGCTCGAGTCGAAACGCCCCACGGCGAGGTCTATCTCGACCTTCGCGTGACGCCAGAGCTGCAGGCCGAGGCGTACGCGCGGGAATTGATCCGCCGGATCCAGCAGATGCGGAAAGACTTGGATCTCGACGTGGACGACTTCATCGCGACGGTCATCAAGACAGACAAAGAATTCGCGGCGAGCCTCGATGCACAGAAGGCGTTCATCTCGCGCGAGACACGGTCCCGGAGCCTGACGTTCGCCGACAAGCCCGTCGAATCCGAGCAGGTCGTCGAGTGGAAGGATGTGGATGGTCATACCGTGACGATCGGCGTGACGCCTCTCCATCTCTCGGAGGCGATGCGCGAGTTCACGCGGATTCCGGGCATCACGGGGCAGAAGGCGATGGCTCTGTTCGACGCCGGCTACAAGAGCCTCGCGACGCTGCGCGCGGCGACGAAACAGGAGCTGGCGGTCGTCGATGGCCTTGCCGCGGGGGACATCGATCGGATCTTCGAGTTCCTTTCGGCACCGGAGAAGACCGGCGCGATCTGTCCGATCTGTCAAGCCTCGGTCCCGTCCGAGATGCGGCGTTGTCCTCGATGCGGAGAGGCGATGACGACCGAGGCAACGCCGTGCCCTCGATGCAAGTCCACGGTCCCGCCTGGCGCAGACGAGTGTCCGGTCTGCGGGTTCGCCTTGACCGCCCTGGCGGCTCAAGCCGCGCCTTCCCGTGTGCCTTGCGTCGCATGCGGCGAGCTGATCCTGGTGGGCTCCTCCGAGTGTCCGTCATGTGGAGCGCCGCAAACCCTTCGCGCCGAGTCCGTCTCTCGTGGGGCCGCCGGAGATGAGCCTCCGCCGCTCCTGAAGGACTCCTCCTCGTACCTCGTCCGGGAGGCGACTCCGGAGGAGGCGTACCGCCTCTTCCTGATCGCGCAGAAAGCGGGGAAGAAAGGGATGGTCATCACGAGGCTGTTCCCGCAGAAAGTTCGAGAGCGCTTCGGCCTCTCCGACCTCCCGATCCTGTGGCTCAGCAACGTGGGAAAGGAGGACACGATCCGGCCGAAAGATCTCGAAAAGTTGTCCTTGGCCGCGGAACAGTTTCTCTCCCGCGAGAACGGCGTGGTCCTCTTGGACGCCGTCGAGTACCTGGTGACGAACAACAACTTCCTGACGGTCCTGCGTCTTATACAGTCGATCCGAGATCAAGTCGCCGTGAACAATGGGGTCCTGCTCCTCTCCGTCAATCCGTCGACCCTCGACGCCCACCAGATGACCCTGCTCGAGCGGGAGGTGGACAGGGTCATTGACGTATCGACGGGACCCGCGGCGGCCGGCTCCGGATGACCGGCGCGGCGTCACGCGGGCGGCCCGAGGACGGCGGCGACGACGTCCGGAAGGCGTGGGACGGTCTTGAAACGGGCCAACTCCTCGGGACGAATCCAGCGATGCTCGACGTTCTCCCAATCGAGTCGGACCCGTCGGCTCGGGGCATCGAAGAGGAACGGGTGGACGATGTACATTGTCGCCCCGTCGCGCGCGAGAACCGGATCTCCGGCTGAGCGGAACACGATTCCACGGAGCCCGGTCTCTTCACGGACCTCCACGATCGCCCGATGCTTCGGATCCTCGCGGCCTTCGATGTGTCCCGAGATCGCGGACCAGCGTCCCTGGAACGCGCCGACTTTCTTGCTCCGACGGACGATGAGGATGCGTCCTCGGTTCCGGAGGATCGCCGTGACCACGCGCTTGCCTTTGACGTCGGGCAGGTCGACCGATCCCCGATTCGCGTCGACGACGATTCGATCTCCGGTGCGGAGACCGCCGACATCGACGCGGTCGACCACTGGGATTCCTGCGAGGGTGGCGCCGACCGCGACGACGGCGTCCGTGCGTCGGTTCACAATTGCGGCGGGACCGTGGCCCCGCTTCTGGAGGCCGTAGAGCACGTACGAGCCCACGGTGCTTCCTTTCCCGGTGGGGAATGCGAAGACTCGACCCTCGAGGCGCTCCCCGGCGATACCCGTCGCATCCTCAAGGATCGATCCGTTGGCCGGGTCCACCCCGCCGACGAACGAGAATGAGACTGGCGAAGCGATCGCTGTGCCGGACGCCCGGCCGGGAACGATTCCGCGTGCGCGAATTTTCATGCGTAGCGCTCCAGCAGCGTCTCCACGTCGTCGAAGATGACCTTCTGTTTGCACAGGCTCGGGAGGTAGTAGGCTCCCTTCCCCGACGGCGTGGCGACCGTGCTGAACCGATGCTCGAGGAGGGTGACCTCCAGGCACGTGTCTGCGAGGACGCGACCGCCGCGCCGTTCGATGATCCCGACAGCGTCCGGATTCGCATCGCGAACGACTCGGCTCGTGAAAACCCATACCGGGATCCGCGGGGGCTTGCGGTCGATGAGTCGCGCGATCGCCTGCAATTCCTCCGCGGAGAGTTGCGGGGACCCGAGGCCGATCAGGTCGGCCTCCGTCCCGTCGGTGTGCGCCCGTTTTGCGGCGATCAGGTCCTTCGGGGTAATCGTGATCGACTTGAGGCCCTTCACGCGCGCCTCGCGGGCTTCCGGTGTCACGCCCTCCAGGTGGAACATCCCGCAGGCGCCGGAAGAGGCGAGCGCCGCTCCGAGCCACTTGAGGTCTCCCTCGGTGCCGCGAAAGCCGCGGAAGTAGGGGAGGCCGTCGCCCACCCGTTCGCCGGCGACGAGCCCGATCAGCGAGTAGTCGATTCCGCGCGGTCTCGCGCGAACCTTCACAATCACCGTGGGTTCGCGCCCCTCGTCCGTGTGGAGACCGTACTCCGGCGTCGCTCCCACGATGGCGGCGGCGAGGGCCGCGGGACCGCCCTCGCGGTTCGTCCGGGCGCCGAGGACCGAGTTCGCGAAGACGACGGCATTCGATTCCGCCCAGGCGGCATGCTCCCCAAAGGCGGGTCGGACGCCGACCAGGTATGGCGTGCACGAGAAGGTGGGCCGGACGCCCATCGTCTCGTAGGCCCGCGCGATGCGTCCTTGCTTCTCCGCGAATGCCGCCGGGACCCCGAGCTCTCGCCACTGGGCGAGATCCGTCCCCAGTGGGTTCACGGTCGTAGGCACCGAGACCCGCGCGTCCCGCGCGAAGTCCTCGAGGAACTCGAGGCCGGGGTCACCGATCATCTTGTACGATGCACCGGACACGTGCGCCGAGGTGATCGGCACGAGGCGCGGTGCGTCGGCGAGACGGCCCACCGTCAGGAGGATTTCCATCGCCTTGCGTTGTGCGTCCGTCCCTTCGTCAAGAAGATGACGCTGCGCCCGCGTGAGGCGCATTCACGGCGCCTCCGCGAGGATCGAGTGAGCGACCCTCCGGGCCTCCGCCGGCTTCGCGGGGTAGGCGATGAGTTTCAGCCGAACGTCGATCGGATCCGAATCCTGCGCGAGCTCCAGTCGCTCCTGGCATGCGGCTTGCTTATCGAGTCGGAAATGGAGGACGCCGTCCTCGTCTAGGCGCGCGTCAACGTCCCGCGCGATTGCCGCGGGGACTTGGTCCGCCGACCAATGTTCCCAGACGGCCCGAATGGCCGGTCGCTTCTCCACCCGGCGGGTGAGGCGCACCAGCGAATTCCCGAAGTGGCCTTCCAGCTCCTCGCGAGACGTCTCGCCTTCTGGGACCGCGAAGAGGAGCGCCGCGGCCACGCGTTCCTCCTCTTCCGTTGCGTGACAGTATGTGCGGGCCTCGATCCGGCGGATCGGCAGGTCAGCCATGGAGTCGCTCCAGGGCCGCGCGAGCCTGCCGCCGGAATTCATCCAAGCTTGCTTCGTTTACGAGCATGATGTCAGCGGTCGCGATCACGTCGCCGAGCCCCCAGCTCAACTCTCGGAGGTCCCGAGCTCGGACTGCCTCGATTGTGACAGCGTCGTCCAAGCGCTTGCGTCGAAGCATCCGCTCGTGCCGCGTCTTTGGGGATGCGTGGACCGCGACGACCACGAGCGCCTCGCCGAACGCCTTTCGGAACACCTCGAGCTCCGCCCGGCCGCGCAGGCCTTCGACGACGACGCGCTCTCCGTGGATTCGCGGCAGAGTGCGCTCCGCCCAGATTCCGAATCCATGTGCCTCTCGTTCGGCGTGGGCCATCCCTCCGACCGCGGCATCGGTGATCGGGATGCCTCGGCGCTGGGCTTCCTCGCGAACCACATCGCCCATCCGGACGATCGCGAAGCCCAGATCCTTCGCCACAACGAGGATCTCCTCTTTTCCGCAGCCCGGCATTCCCGTGACGGAGACGACACGCACGAGGTTCGAAGAAAGGAAGGGTTCACTTAAGCGTTTCCTGCGTAGCTCGGTAGTTCTCTCGGATGAAACACAGAGGTCAGAGACGTAGATTTTCACCGGACCTGCCACACAAAATAGAAATACCCACGGACCGTAGCTCGGCCCGGAGGAATACCATCCCCCTCGACCTCGACCTGACGCGGATGCGATTCGGGACCGAACTGCTGAAGCGCGGCTTCGCGAAGATGCAGAAGGGCGGCGTCGTGATGGATGTCACGAACGCGGAGCAAGCCGCGATCGCGGAGGAAGCGGGATCCGTCGCGGTGATGGCCCTCGAGCGGGTACCCGCGGACATCCGGGCCGCTGGCGGGGTCGCGCGCATGGCCGATCCGATCAGGATTCAGGAGATCATGGATTCCGTCACGGTGCCGGTGATGGCCAAGTGCCGAATCGGGCACGAGGCCGAGGCGCGGGCCCTCGAGTCGATGGGCGTCGACATGATTGACGAGTCCGAAGTCCTCACCCCCGCCGACCCGTTCTTCCACGTCAACAAGAGGGCCTTCAGCGTCCCGTTCGTGTGCGGGTGCCGGAACCTCGGCGAGGCCGTCCGGCGGGTCTGGGAAGGCGCCGCGATGATCCGCACGAAGGGCGAGGCGGGCACGGGGGACATCATCGAGGCCGTCCGCCATGTCCGGCTCGTGAACGGGGCGATCGCGGAGCTGAAGAGCAAGAACAAGGAACAGCTGTACTTAATCGCCACGAAGTTTGCGGACAGCTACACGGTGCTCCTCAAGGAGATCCGCAGTGCTCACGGCGAGCCCGCGAGCGTCTCGGAAGCCGACGTCGTTTTCGCCAACGAGAACCTCGACACGATCACCGAGGGCCTGTTTCAGATCCTCACCGAGGTCAAGAAGATCCAGCGGCTCCCGGTGGTCAACTTCGCGGCCGGAGGGATCGCGACGCCGGCCGATGCCGCCCTGATGATGCTCATGGGATGCGATGGCGTCTTCGTCGGGTCCGGGATTTTCAAGTCGGAAAATCCGGAGGGCCGCGGGCGCGCCATCGTCGATGCGGTCGCGCACTTCGACGATCCATCGACCGTCGCGGAAGTCTCGAAAGGCATCGGGCTCGCGATGAAAGGCATGGACGCTAAGGGGCTGCCGGTCGAGGCGCGGCTGCAAGACCGCGGCTGGTGACCTGCTCCAAGAGCAAGTCCAGCACCTCCTGCACCCCCGAACCGGTCACGGCGGACACCTGAATCTCACCAGACCGAGCGACGACGCCGAGGTCGCTCTTCGTCGCCACGACCAGGATTGGAACATCGGGGAAGAGTGTCCGCACTTCATCGAGGAGCCGACGCTGATCCGCAAGCGGGTATCCGCACGTTTCGGTTGGGTCCAGGAGAAAGAGCACGCCGTTCGCGAGATGGGCGAGGGCCGCAATCGCTTGGCGCTCCATCTTGTTTCTCTTGTCCATCGGCCGGTCGAGAAGCCCGGGTGTGTCGAGGATTTGGTAGCGGTGTACACCCCGATCGAAGTGGCCGAGCGACACACCTTTCGTCGTGAACGGGTAATCCGCGACCTTCGGGCGACCGGTGGAGGCCGCGCGCACGAACGAGCTCTTGCCGACGTTCGGATAGCCCGCGACCACGATCGTCGGGATTGCCGGGTCGACCTCCGGGACCCTCCGTAGGGCGATGCGAGCCGCGACCAGGGCCTCGAGGTCGGGCGCGATTTGATTCACGACGGAAGAGAGGCGGCCGTACGCCTCCCGCCGCAACTCGCTGATCGAGTTGCCCGCGGCGCGACCGATCCGGCCTCGGTACAGTCGGGTGATTTCTCGGACCTTGTCGGCGGCCCAGTCCAGGGCGGCGAGATGTTTTTTCAATCGACCCAAGTCCACGAGCACATCGACGAGCTCGCGGTAGAACGGAGGCAGGCGGTCCAGGCTCGGAAAGCCTTTCACGTATCCGCGCAACGTTGACTCAATCGTTTGCCCCGCGCCGCGCACCCGAGCGACCGCGAGGTTTCGCGCCCGCGTTATGCGGTCCGGTCCCGTGGCGGTCGCCTTCGCGGCCCGCCCGAACGCTTTGTCCAGGAGAGACTCGGCCGTCAGGATCGAGGGCAGCTCGAACACGGCCGCTCGAATCGCGCACGTTGGATAAGGCTGTCGGCCTCATCCACCGATAAGGTTCGCGCCTATCACGAACGCCACCGAGAGGATCGCGACCCGATTGACGGCCGCGAGGAAATTCGCGATCAGGAACATGTTTCGCTCGAGCGCCTTTCCGTCCTCGTTGAAGAGCGAGTAGACGTAGATCGGGATCGTATCGCTCATCATCGGGACGCTGAGGAGAAGATACAGCCCGGTGTACCCGGTCTTGCCGACGAGCCGTTCGGCCTTGGCCACGAACCACCGCGCGAACCGCCACCGTTCGGACCACTTGCGGACGGAGCCCTCGAGATTCAGGCCGAGCCAGAAGATCAGCCCCGCCCCGACCGTCTTCCCCGCCGCGATCGCGAGACCGATGAGTGCGAGGTAGCCCCAGCGACCTTGGATGAGGGGCAAGAGGAGAGCAATCTCGATCGGAATCGGCAAGACGAGCGCCACGAGCACCGCATATCCGAACGCGATGAGCAGGTATAGCCAGGGGGTCTCGTACGCGCCGTTCAGGATCTGGAGGAGGTCGACCACGGCCTTCGGCGTCGTATCCGATGCGGGTAATAAAAGCCGCCGCCTTGGGTTCGTTCATTGCGAAATAGGATGGAGCGCACCATCCTGCGTGAGTAGGACCACGCGGCTGTCCTCCCGCTCGGCGGCGATGTGATAGCCGACGCGATCCGCGAGGCGCTCCGCGAAGGTCCGGATGGAGGCGTGGCTGGGGACGTTCTCCGCCTGAAGCCGCAGGCGGCTCTCGCCGAGGAAGCTGTATCCTTTGCACTCGATGAACATCGGCTTCCCGAGTCGGTCCAGTTCCGCGTACTCGTCCTCCCACCCGAGGTTCCAGCCCTCGACGAGCGTGTGACGGACCACGGTCCGGGTCGGCAACGTCGGGAGGAGGGCGAGTGTCTCTCGAAGCTTGTTCCACTGGTGGTCGGACTTGGCGGCAACGAGCTTCCGGTAGATCTCGGCGTTCGGCGCCGCCACCGTCACGTAGAGCTGGGTCGGGAGACGGCCCTCCGAATGCATGCGTCGGAGGACGGCCGGCGTCGTCCCATTCGTCACCAGGAACGTCGACATCTTGCGACGCTTGAACTCGTCGATCATCTCTCCGAGCCGCTTGTACAACGTCGGCTCACCGGTCAGGCTGATCGCGACGTTGGTCGGGTGCCATGCTTCGAGGAACCGCTCGCGGCTCACGTTCGGATTTCCTTTGAATCCCGTCAGCAGCTCGCGTTGGCCCCGAATCGACTCGTCGACGATGAAGGCGGGGTCGTCCGCCTCCAGGAGAGAATTCGAGCCCCACTCTTGCGTCCGCCAGCAGAACTGGCACGCCAGGTTGCATGCGTCCACGGCGGGCGTCATCTGGAGGCAGCGGTGGCTCTCGATTCCGTAGAACGTCTGCTTGTAGCAGCCGACGCCTTTCGTGAGGCTCGCTTTCGTCCAGTGGCAGAGCTTGACGCCGCTGTGTTCGCCGACGATTCGGTATCCCTGGCGCTCGAGGACCTCTTGCTTCTCCGGGTCCATCTCGTCGCGGCATGACGCAGCCGGGTTAAAGGGCTTTCGCGGCGCGCCCGGTCCGACGGTTCGCCTGCGCCCGGGGCGCGGGTCGCAAGCGGAGAAGTTCAACGTCACCCGGGCGAAAGGTCACGGTTTGGAACAGTCCGGCCCTCGCCTCGATTGCCTCGAGGCGATCGAGTTCGACGGAGAACACGAGGTCGCGGATCTTGTGCGTTCGGCCCCCATGGCGGAACGGAGCGCCGATGTTCGTCGCGAAGACCGCTTCGATCCAGGCGTGGTCGACGCCGGAGACGCGACGGAACACCCACCATGGATCATAATGGACGAGCCCCTCGAGATCCTCGAGCGAGACCGATTCGATCCGTCGAAGGTCGCTCGTGCGCAGCGCCGTCCGGAACCGGAATTCATCCAGGCGAAACGGACCGTCGAGGACCAGGGGTGCGCCCATGGACAGGGCCACCACGACGAACGGCACGCGCCATCTTCGATCGACGAACGGGAACGCATAGCTCACGGCCCGCTCCGTGTCCGAGAAGGCGATTCGGCGGTCGACGAGCCCTCGCTGTCGGACCCCGGCCTCAGGCCGCATCGTCCTCCGTGTCGAAGGAGGAAAGCCGACCTCGTCCGGGTTCTCCGCCCGGAAGACCCTTGATTTTCGCGGCCTTCTCCAGAAGATGCTTCACGGCATGGCTCGTCTCCGACTCGTCGAGGAGGAAGGCCACCTCCCGTTCGTCGAGGCCGAGCTGTGCGGTCAGGTGAATCCGCAGCTCCTCGTCGGCAGCGAACAAGGTCCGGATCGTCGACAAGAGATCCGCGAGGACGAGCGACTGCGAAACGTGCAAGGCCCGCGCCAGTTTCTTCGCGACGGAGTTGCGGGCGCCTCGCTGTGCGCGGGACCGCGACATCTGGATCAGGTAGTACGGGAACTCGAGTTGGCTCCCGCGAGCACGCCCTTTGCGGGCCACGGCCACGCCGCTGGACATCATCTCGCTCGCGTACGACCACAGGCCATATCGCTGCCTTCGTCGCGTTCGCCCGAGGTAGATGTCCGCCCGGCTCAAGGCTTCGTATCCGCGGACGAGGTCATCCGGGCGGGAGTATTCATGACCGAGGTTCTGGTCCACCCACAGGATCAGGTCCTCCGGCGATTCGTCGAGTTCCCGAACGGCATCGCGTGCACGTCGCGCATCCCCGGAACGCAAGATTTCCTCGAGGACCGGGAAGATCGTTCGCGCCCGGTCTCGATATCCGAGGGCGCGCGTGGCCTCTGCGACGACGATCTCTTTGCCGACCGCGAGGGACTCCAGGTCGTTGATGGCGGACCGCAAGTCTCCGCCCGCCCGTTCGACGATCACGTCGAGGACCTCGTCGACCACATCGACGCCTTCCTTCGAAGCGATGGTTCGAAGTATGTTTTTCATCGCATCCTCGTGAACGCCTTGAAATTTAATGGTCTTGCATAGTCGCTTCAAGGAGGACGAGCGGCGGGTGAGGGCGTAGTAGTCGTTCGCGATCAGGACGACCGGTTGCCGAGTCTCTTGGATCATCTCGACGATCGCACCGATCCCACCCTTATCCTCGCGGCCGAACACGTTGTCCGCCTCGTCCAGGATGATCAGCTTCCGGCCTCCTTCCTTGGAACGGACGAATTCGCCGGCATCGGTGAACGTCTGCAGGACGGCGCCGCGCGTCGCCACCTTGCGGATCGCCTCCGAGTTGCGGCTGTCCGAGGCGTTCATCTCGACGGCGCTCCATCCCATTTCGTTCGCGAGCGCGAGCGCGGCGCTCGTCTTCCCGATGCCGGGGTCGCCCTGGAGGATGACCGCGCGCTTGTCCGGCCGACCCTTGTCCCAGGCCGCGGCCCACTTTCGGAGTTC
>Ga0209899_1000247_pt1 | contig 10519 bp, 11 predicted proteins | sample GWRWS1_0_10_FD_187228 | JGI IMG/M metagenome (GOLD analysis project Ga0209899, IMG submission 187228) | Riverbed sediment microbial communities from areas with vegetation nearby in Columbia River, Washington, USA - GW-RW S1_0_10 (SPAdes)... | ecosystem: Environmental > Aquatic > Freshwater >...
TATCGGATCCACACGCTCTGCTGCGATAATCCGCGCGCCCCGGACGACCCCTCGCCGCCCGGGCAGTCCTCACCCTAGGCCACCTCCGCCTCGTACGGGGGAGGGCCGCAGCCGTCGAGCATGGTGGCGCGGCGGACGTCGGTGGTGAGCCACGCCCACACCCCCGCGTAGGCGACGGCCACCGCACCCAAGCCGACGGCAGTGGGCCGCGCCCCCCATGTCGTGGCCAGCCATCCCGTGACCAGGCTCGAGACGGTGAGCGTGAGCGTGATGAGGGCGGCGTCGAAGGCGAAGATCCGGCCCCGGATCCGGTCCGGGACGACCCGCTGGAGCCCGTACGACGACAGGATCCACTGCGCGCCACCGCCGAGGTGCGCCACCGCGACCACCAGGGCCGCGAGGGCGATGCCCGGCGTCACTCCCAACAAGGCGTAGGCCACCCCGAACGTGGTGAGGGCCACGCCGATGGCCCCGAACAGTCGCCGGTCGTCGGGCCCGGCCAGCCTCCGCCCCAGGAACGGCCCGATCAGCGCCCCCACCCCGCGGGCCGCCATCAGGATCCCGATGCCGATCTCCCCCAGGTGGAACTCCTCCTCCGCGAAGACCGAGATCAGGACCAGCACGCCGGCCCCGAGACCGAAACCGGCCTTCACCGCCAGCAGGGCCAAAACCCGGTGGTCCTTCCTCGCGTATCGCACGGTCTCGACGGTGGCCCGTACCACGCCGGAGTGCTCGGTTCGCTCCCGAACCTCGGAGAAGGGGCGATGGATGGCGGCGATGAGGGCACCGGATGAGGCGAAGGACGCCGCGTCGATCACGATCGCCGTGTCCCGCCCCAGGGTGGCCGCCACCAGGCCCCCCACGGCCGCCCCCACCGCGAGCATCGTGCCCCACAGCGACCCGGCCAGGGCATTGGCCGGCCCCAGGTCCTCCCGGTCCACCAGGTTGGGGAGGGCCGCCGACGACGCCGGGTCGAAGGCCGCGCTGAACGAGGAGATGACGGCGATCAGCAGGTAGACTAGCCAGACCGTCTCGGCGTCCCGCACCACCAGGAACACCGGACACAGCAGGGCTCGGGCCACGTCGCAACCCACCATCAGCCGCCGGCGGTCCAGCCGGTCGGCCAGCGCGCCCCCTACGGGCGACGTGAGGAAGAACGGGATTTCCTGGGCCCCGATGAGGAGCCCCACCGAGAGCGCCGACTCCGTGAGATCCAGGACCAAGCCGAGCAGGGCGACCAGCAGGAACCAGTCGCCTCCCAAGGAGATGGCCGAGGCGACGTACAGCTTTCGGAAGTCGGAGTTCCGCCGGAGCAGCGACATGCCGGCTCGCAGGCCTCCAGCGGACTCGACCGGTTCGCGCTCCGACACGCCGATTGGCAGACTACAAGCAACCATACGAGGGGAGGGGACGAACCCATGCTCGAGCGGTTCACGTGGTTCAGGCAGTCGGCCATGCGGTTCGAGGGTGACGGGCTCACCGTGTACATCGACCCGTGGGGGACGACCCCCGTCGACGAGCCGGCCGACGTCATCCTCATCACCCACGCGCACTTCGACCACTTCCAGCCCGAGGAGATCGAGCGGCTCCGCAAGACGGACACGAAGCTCGTCGCCCCACACGACGTGGCGAAGGAGCTGTCCGGCGACGTGACCGCGGTGGCGCCGGGCGAGTCGCACGAGGTCGGCGGGGTGAAGTTCTCCACCGTCTCCGCTTACAACGTGGTCGAGCACCGGCTCGGGGCCCACCCCAAGGCGAACAACTGGGTCGGGTACGTGATGGAGCTGGGGGACAGCACCTACTACCACTCCGGGGACACCGATCACGCACCGGAGCTGGACGACGTCCGGGCGGACGTGGCGATGGTAACGATCGGGGGCGACCCGTACACCATGGGACCCGAAGAGGCGGCCGGACTGGTGAAGGCGATCGGCCCGAAGCTCGCCGTCCCCATGCACTTCGGGTTCGTGGTGGGGGAACGGGGCTTCGCGGACCGGTTCCGCGATAGCGCCGCGCCCATCCCGGTGGAGGTCATGGAGCCGGCGGCCGGATGGGGACCGCCGCCGGGCGGGTAGTATCGGCTCGGACGTCGACGAGGGGGAGGATCATGGGCCTCGGATACGAGAGCAGCCTCTACATCCTGGCCTTCGACCACCGAGGGTCGTTCCAGAAGAAGTTCTTCAGCGTCACGGGGACCCCCACGGCCGAGGAGACCGAGCGGATTTCCGACGCCAAGCACCTCATCTTCGAGGGGTTTCTGCGCGCGTTGGGGGAGGGCGCGAACCGAACCGCCGTCGGCATCCTGGTCGACGAGCAGTTCGGCACGCCGATCGCGAAGCAGGCCAAGGCGGACGACCTCATCCTCGCCATGCCCGTCGAGAAGTCGGGACAGGACGAGTTCGACTTCGAGTACGGCGAGGAGTACGGCAAGCACATCGAGGAGTTCGACCCGAGCTTCACCAAGGTGCTGGTGCGCTACAACCCGGATGGCGACGGGGCGATGAACGAGCGGCAGACCAAGCGGCTGAAGGAACTCTCCGATTGGCTCCACGACCGGGGGCGGAAGTTCCTGTTCGAGCTGCTGGTGCCGGCCACGCCCGAGCAGCTCGAGTCTGCGGGCGGCGACGCGGATCGCTTCGACAAGGAGCTCCGGCCGGAGCTGATGCGGGCGACCATCGCCCAGCTCCAGCAGGCGGGGGTGGAGCCGGACATCTGGAAGATCGAGGGCCTCGACCGGCGCGAGGACTGCGAGGTCATCGCGGAACAGACCCGGGCCGGGGGCCGCGACAAGGTGGCGTGCGTCGTGCTGGGCAGAGGGGCGGACGACGCCGCGGTCGACCACTGGCTCAGGATGGGAAGCGGCGTGCCGGGCTATATCGGGTTCGCCATCGGCCGGAGCATCTGGTGGGATCCGTTGAAGGACTTCGTGGACGGCGACGCCGCTCGTGAGGACGTGGCGGCCCGCATCTCGGCGAACTATCTGCGGTTCATCGGCGTATACGAGAAGGGCTAGGAGGGGGACAGCGATGGCGGTGATCAAGACCATCGACCTGGTGGGGGTGTCCACGGACTCGTGGAGGGACGCGGCGCACCAGGCGCTGAGCGAGGCGGCGAAGACCATCCGTCAGATCGAGGGGATGGACATCCTGGGAACCTCGGCGCTCGTCGAGGACAACAAGATCAAGGAGTACCAGACGCACGTCCAGATCCGGTTCCGCTTGGAGCGATAGTCGGGACCATCTGGTGGCCCCCGATACACTGGGGGCGTCATGCCGGCCGCGATCGTCGTCGGGACCCAGTGGGGGGACGAGGGCAAGGGCAAGGTAACCGACTACCTGGCGGATCAGATGCACTTCGTGGTCCGGTACCAGGGCGGGAACAACGCCGGCCACACGGTCGTGGCCGAAGGCCACCTACTGAAGCTGCATCTCGTCCCGTCCGGGATCCTCTATCCCCACCTCACGTCCGTGATCGCCGACGGGGTCGTGATCGACCCGGGCGTGCTGCTGGAGGAGATGGACACCCTGGCCGGGCTGGGCATCGACGTGTCGCGCCTCCTGGTCTCGGGCAACGCGCACATGATCATGCCGTACCACCTCGAGCTGGAGAAGGTCACGGAGCGTCACCTGGGCAAACATGCGCTCGGCACGACGAAGCGCGGGATAGGACCGGCCTACGCGGACAAGGCGGCCCGGATCGGCCTTCGGATCCAGGACCTGTTCGACGAGAAGATCTTCCGGGAGAAGCTGGACGTGGTCCTGAAAGAGAAGAACCTCGTTCTGACGAAGATCTACAACCGGCTTCCCCTGGAGTCCGAGTGCATCGTCGAGGACTACATGGGCCACGCGCAGCGCCTCCGGCCGTACGTGGCCGACACCTCCAAGCTGATCCACGAGGGGCTACGCGCCGGTCAGAACGTGTTGTTCGAGGGGGCGCAGGGCACGCTGCTCGACCTCGACCACGGGACCTATCCCTTCGTGACCTCGTCGAATCCGGTCGCGGGGTTCGCCCTGGCCTCCGCCGGGATCGGGCCGAAGGAAGTCGACCGCGTGATCGGCGTGACGAAGGCCTACGTGACCAGGGTGGGCGCGGGTCCCTTCCCCACGGAGGACACCGGACCGGACGGGGAACGTCTCGGTGAGGTCGGGAGGGAGTTTGGCGTCACCACCGGCCGCAAGCGACGGTGCGGGTGGTTCGACGCCGTGGTCGTCCGGTACGCCGCGCGGCTGAACGGCCTCACCGAGATCTTCCTCACGAAGCTCGACGTGCTCTCGGGATTCCCCGCCATCAAGGCCTGCACGGCCTACCTCGCGGACGGCGAGACCTATGAGGACTTCCCTCCTCACCAGTCGCTGTTCCACCGGGCGGAGCCCGCCTACGAGGAGCTCGAGGGGTGGGACGAGCCGCTCGGCGAGGCGGGGTCCTTCGGGGACCTGCCGCCGGCGGCCCGTAAGTACGTCGACCGGCTTCAGGACCTGGTGGGCGTTCGGATCGGTGTGGTCTCCGTCGGTCCGGCTCGCGAGCAGAGCCTGCCGGTCCCATGAGGATCCTGGTCGTGGGCGGGGGAGGGCGCGAGCACGCCCTGGTGTGGCGGCTGGCGCAGAACCCCACCGTGGACCGGCTGTACGCCGCGCCGGGCAACGCCGGCATCGCCGCCGACGCCACCTGCGTGCCGATCGCCCCGGAGGAGGTGCCCGACATCGTGGAGCTGGTGGAGCGGGAGTCGATCGACCTCACCGTGGTCGGGCCCGAGGGGCCGCTTGTGGCCGGCCTCGTCGACGAGCTGGAGGCGGGGGGGCGCGGGGTGTTCGGTCCTACCAAGGACGCGGCCCGCATCGAGGGCTCGAAGGCGTGGGCCAAGGAGTTGTGCGAGCGATACGGCATCCCGGCCGGGCGGTCCCGGGCGTTCACCGAGCTCGCCCCGGCCATCGCGTACGTGGACGAGCTCGAGCCGCCCTACGTGATCAAGGCGGATGGTCTGGCCGCCGGGAAGGGCGTGATCATCGCCGGGGACCGGACCAGCGCGATCGCTGCGCTGGAGGCCTGCCTGGTGGAGCGGGCGTTCGGCGACGCCGGCGCCACGGTCTTGGTCGAGGAGCACCTCAGTGGGCGGGAGGTCTCGGCCTTCGCCCTCACCGACGGCCGCGAGGTCCTGCCGCTCGCTCTGGCCCAGGACTTCAAACGGGTGGGGGACGGTGACACCGGTCCCAACACCGGCGGCATGGGCGCCTACTCGCCCGTCCCATGGGTGGACGACGCCACCGAACGGCGGATCTGGAACGGCGTGCTGGGTCCCGCCGTGCGGGCCATGGAGGCCGAGGGCGTCCGGTACCGGGGCGCGCTGTACGCCGGGCTGATGCTGACCGATGACGGCCCCAAGCTCCTGGAGTTCAATTGCCGGTTCGGAGACCCCGAGACCCAGGCCCTTGTGCCCCGCTTGCGCTCGGATCTCGGCGAGCTCCTGCTGGCCTGCGTGGAGGGCAACCTCGGCAATTACAAGGCCATCTGGACGCCGGACGTCTGCGTGACGGTCGTGGCCGCCGCGGGTGGCTATCCGGGCCGGTACGAGACCGGCTTCGAGGTGCAAGGGCTGAAGGAGGCGGAGGAGGTCGAGGGCGTCACGGTGTTCCACGCCGGCACGGCCGAGCGACGGGGTAAAGTGGTCACGTCGGGGGGACGGGTCCTGGCGGTGAGCGCGCTGGGCGGCACGGCAACGGAGGCCAGGGACCGCGCGTACGAGGCCTGTTCCCGCATCTCGTTCCGGGGGATGCACTACCGGCGAGACATCGCGGCGAAGGTGGCGGAGGAGGAGACGTGAACGGGAACGCGCCCGCGATCGGCGTGCTCGTGGCATCTCCCGCCGAGCTCTCCGTGATGCAGCAGGCGACGGCGATCCTGGAGAAGCTCGAGCTCCCCCACGAGATCCGGGTGATGTCCGCGGCCCGGAACCCCGACCTCGTTGACGAGTACGCGCGAACGGCCTTCGACCGAGGACTGAAGGTGGTGATCTGCACGACCGGCATCTCCGGCCACCTCGCCTCGGCCGTCGCCGCCAGGACGGTGCTTCCCGTGGTCGGCGTCCCGGTCGGCACGGACCAGATGCGAGGCGAGCAGGCCCTGTACGTGACGGCCCAGATGCCGAGCGGCGTTCCGGTGGCCACCGTGGGGGTGGACGCGGCCGTGAACGCGGCGATCCTCGCTGCCGAGATCGTGGGGGTCGGGGATCCCGAGATCCAGGCCCGCCTGTGGAAGTTCAAGGACGACCTCGCGGAGGGCCTCAGGCTGTGACCCGCCGTCCCGCGCCGCCGCGAGGTGGCCGGTGATCCCGCGCTACACGCTGCCGGAGATGGCAGCGGTGTGGTCCGACGAAGCCCGGTTCGGCCATTGGCTGGAGATCGAGGTCCTGGCTGTGGAGGCGTGGGCTCGCCTGGGGAAGGTCCCGGTGGAGGAGGCGAGGGCGGTCCGGCACCAGGCCTCGTTCACCGTGGAGCGGGTCGAGGAGCTCGAACGGGTCACGGGGCACGACGTCGCGGCCTTCGTGCGATCCGTCGCGGAGTCCGTGGGCCCGGCCGGGCGATGGATCCACTTCGGGATGACCTCCTCCGACGTGCTCGATTCGGGGCTGGCGCTGCAGCTCGGGGCTGCGGCCGACCTGCTCCTGGCTCGCCTCGAGAGGCTCCTCGCGGTGGTGAAGCGGACGGCCCTGGAGCACCGGGAGACGGTGATGGTCGGGCGCACCCACGGCGTGCACGCCGAGCCGACCACCTTCGGGCACAAGCTGGCGCTGTGGGCGTTCGAGCTGGACCGGGACCGCGACCGGCTCCACCGGGCGAAGGACGCCGTCTCCGTGGGGAAGATCTCCGGCGCCGTCGGCACGTATGCGCAGCTCGATCCGAGGGTGGAGGAGCACGTGTGCGGCGAGCTCGGGTTGCGGCCGGCCGAGGCCAGCAGCCAGATCGTCTCGCGCGACCGCCACGCCGAGTACATGGCGGCCCTCGCGGTGCTGGCGTCCTCCCTCGACGCGTTCGCCACCGAGATCCGGCTTCTCTCCCGCACCGAGGTCCGCGAGGTGCAGGAGCCGTTCGCGGAAGGCCAGACGGGCTCGTCGGCCATGCCCCACAAGCGGAACCCGGTGCGCTGCGAGCGGATCACCGGCCTTGCCCGGGTGGTCCGGGCGAACCTCCAGGTCGCACTGGAGAACGTGGTCCTGTGGCACGAGCGCGACATCTCTCACTCGTCGGCCGAACGGGTCATCTTCCCCGACTCCACCATCGCCCTCGACTTCATGCTGGCCGAGCTCACGGAGGTCCTGGAGGGGCTCCGGGTGCACCCCGAGCGGATGCGGGCCAACCTGGACGCCGGCGGGGGGCTCGTGTACTCGCAGGGCGTGCTCCTGGCCCTGGTGGAAGGGGGGCTGTCTCGCGACGACGCGTACCGGCTGGTGCAGGCCGCCGCGGCGGAAGCGTGGGACCGGGGGAAAGACTTCCGAGCGGAGCTCGAGGCGAACCCGGACGTCGCCCGGGTCCTTCCGCCGGACGACCTCGACGCGCTGTTCGACCCGGCTCGCTACGTCGGGAACCTCGACGTGGTCTTCGACCGGCTGGCCAAGCTATCCGTGAGCGAGGATCCGTGAGCCAGACCGCGAAGCTGCGCGCTCAGGGCAAGGTGCGCGACATCTACGAGGTCGGTGACGACCGGCTCGTGCTGGTCGCCACCGACCGCATCTCGGCGTTCGACGTGGTGTTGCCGAACCCCATCCCGGACAAGGGACGGGTCCTTTCGGGCATGTCGCTGTTCTGGTTCGAGCGGACCGCCGACGTCGTCGGCAACCACGTGCTCTCCGCGGAGCGCCGGGACTTCCCCCACCCGTTCCGGAGCGAGCCATCGCTCGCCGGCCGGGCCATGCTCGTGCGGAAGGCCGAGGTCATCCCGGTGGAGTGCGTGGCCCGCGGGTACCTCACAGGCTCCGGGCTGAAGCAGTACCGGGCCGAGGGGCACGTGTGCGGAGTCCCGCTCCCGGCAGGCCTGGTCGAATCGAGCCGGCTGCCGGAGCCGATCTTCACACCGACCACCAAGGCCGCAGAGGGCCACGACCTCCCCCTCACCTTCGAGGAGACCGTGGACCTGGTGGGCAGGGGACTGGCCGAGCGGATCCGCGAGCTCACGATCGCGGTGTACGAGCGAGGGGCGGAGGTCGCCCTGGAGCGCGGGATCATCGTGGCCGACACGAAGTTCGAGTTCGGGTTCGCCGGCGGGGAGCTGATCCTGGTGGACGAGGTGCTGACCCCCGATTCGTCGCGGTTCTGGCCGGCCGACGGGTACGCGCCGGGGAGGGTCCAACCTTCCTTCGACAAGCAGTACGTGCGGGACTGGCTGGACGCGAGCGGATGGGACCACGAGCCGCCCCCGCCGGAGCTTCCCCCCGAGGTCGTCTCGAGGACCGCGTCGAAGTACTGGGAGGCGTACGAACGCATCACCGGCGAGAGTTTCGACTGGTACCGTCAGCGCATGCGGGTGCCGCCGGAGTCGAACTGGGAGTCGTGCCAGGTCGATCTGGAGCGACTGCGCCGGGAGCACGGATGAGACATCGGTTCGAGGTCCTGGTCCAGCTGAAGCCGGGCCTGCTCGACCCCCAGGGCAAGGCCGTGGAGGGCTCGCTACCCGCGATGGGGTGGACGAACGTGGCGAACGTCCGAGTAGGAAAGTACATCGAGCTCACCGTGGACGCCGTATCGGAGGGGGACGCGCGAGCCCAGGTCGAGGAGATGGCCCGGCGATTGCTGTCGAACCCGGTTATCGAGGACTTCCACATCCTCAACGCGGAGCAGGTGGGGCGGTGAAAGGGGGCAGACCCAGGGTGGGAGTCATCACGTTCCCCGGCTCACTCGACGACCGCGACGCGATCCGCGCGGTGAACCTCATGGGCGGGGAGGCGGTGCCGCTGTGGCACGGCCACCGGGACCTGGCCGGCGTGAACGCCGTGATCCTCCCCGGTGGGTTCTCCTATGGCGACTACCTGCGGACGGGGGCGATCGCGAGATTCGCCCCGGTCATGAACGAGGTCCGGGCCTTCGGCGAAGCGGGCGCCCCGGTCGTCGGCATCTGCAACGGGTTCCAGATCCTCTGCGAGGCCGGGCTGCTTCCGGGCGCGCTGATCCGCAACCGCCAGCTCCGGTTCGTGTGTCGGTTCGTGGACGTTCGTGTGGAGACCTCGCTCTCGCCGCTCACGGAAGGCCTGGTTCCCGGCGAGACGCTCCGGGTGCCGGTGAAGCACGGCGAGGGCCAGTTCGTGGCGAGCCGGGAGGACGTGGCGCGCATCGAGGGGGAGGGGCTGGTGGCGTTCCGGTACTGCGGGCCCGACGGGTCGGTCGACGACGAGCACAACGTGAACGGCAGCACGGGGTCGATCGCAGGGGTACGGAACCGGGAGGGGAACGTGGTGGGGCTGATGCCGCATCCCGAGCACGCCGTGGACCCCGACGTCGGACCCACCGGTGGGCAGCCTATGTTCGCCTCGCTGCTGTCCTTCGCGCTGGCCAGGGTGTGAGGTGAAGGTCGAGCAGCCCCTGCACCGGGCTCTCGGCCTCACCGACGACGAGCTCGACCGGATCCGGACCACGCTCGGTCGCGACCCGAACCCGAACGAGCTCGCGATGTACGCGGCCATGTGGTCCGAGCACTGCTCGTACAAGTCCAGCAAAGTGCACCTCCGCACGCTGCCCACCGAGGGACCGCAGGTGTTGGTGGGGCCGGGGGAGGACGCCGGGGCCGTGGACGTGGGCGATGGGCTCGCGGTGGTCTTCAAGATGGAGTCGCACTCGCACCCCAGCGCCATCGAGCCCTACCAGGGCGCCGCCACCGGTGTGGGGGGCATCGTCCGGGACGTCGTCGCCATGGGGGCCCGGCCCGTCGCGCTGCTCGACACACTCCGGTTCGGCCCACTCACCGAGGAACGTAACCGGTACCTGTTCGCCAGGGTGGTCGCGGGGATCGGCGGCTACGGGAACTGCATCGGCGTGCCCACCGTGGGCGGCGAGATCCGCTTCGCCGAGCCGCACTCGGCGAACCCCACCGTGAACGCGATGTGCGTCGGTATCGCGCCGGCCGACCGGCTGGTGACGGCGGCCCGCGATGCGCACGAGGGCTCGCTCATGGTGCTGATCGGCGCGGCCACCGGCCGGGACGGCATCGGGGGAGTTTCGGTGCTGGCGTCTCGGACCATCGAGGAGGACGCCGCCGAGAGCCGGCCCAGCGTGCAGATCGGCGATCCGTTCGCGGAGAAGCTGCTGATCGAGACGTGCCTCGAGCTCGTGGCGAAGGACCTGCTGGAGGGGCTCCGGGACCTTGGGGGCGCCGGGCTGACCTGTGCCGCAAGCGAATCGGCGGCCCGAGCCGGGTTGGGCGCCGAGCTCGACCTGGACGCCGTTCCCGCCCGCGAACCCGGCCTGGAGGCATTCGAGATCCTCACCAGCGAGTCCCAGGAGCGGATGCTCGCGGTCGTCCACCCCTCGAGGCTCGA
>Ga0209899_1000248_pt1 | contig 10470 bp, 8 predicted proteins | sample GWRWS1_0_10_FD_187228 | JGI IMG/M metagenome (GOLD analysis project Ga0209899, IMG submission 187228) | Riverbed sediment microbial communities from areas with vegetation nearby in Columbia River, Washington, USA - GW-RW S1_0_10 (SPAdes)... | ecosystem: Environmental > Aquatic > Freshwater >...
CTCACGACGTTCTGAACCCAGCTCACGTACCGCTTTAATGGGCGAACAGCCCAACCCTTGGGACCTACTGCAGCCCCAGGATGCGATGAGCCGACATCGCACGTGTCTCCATCATTCCTGATGGCGTAGACTATATCTTCACCCTTCTCAGATCCTAATCTGAGAGAGGGTGTCGGCGTGTTGCAGCGGTCAGGATTTGCCGCAATCGCGGCGGACTCGCTGCCTCGGCCTTGCGGCCTCAGTCGTTACGGGGTCATCACGGAAGCTTGTAGTTGAATTGCTCGAGCAGGTGGGGTTCAATCACTTCTCTGAACCTTCCGACACTGCTTACCGCGACTCTCATTCGAGAGTACTGCTTGTCACGGTTAAGTGTCGAAACCACTCCCCACTGCTTTCGGAGCATCTCGATGAGTCGCGCCTGACTATCGAGATCTACGGCTAAGGTCAGCGGTGTGAGGGTCAACGACCCAGGTATCACCTTGTGTCTTCCCTGGTAGAACGCCCTGTACAGAGACGTCAATTGGGGAAGACTCAATGTGGTGAACCGATAGGCGATCCTTCCACCGTTCCCTTTCCTGGCCTTTGGCGGCGTTCTACACAGCTCGATCAGTTGGTGGAACTTCCAGTCAACATAATCTCGCTGCGTAAACGCGTGGTTCACTTCCAACAGCGCATTGGCCTTGCACCTCATCGTTCCATCACCCAGCAGACAGCCGATGACGATGGAACATTGGGCTTCCGTTAGACTTCCCACGGTATTGCCCTCGCTCGTTGTGAGCGGTCGGGGTTCACCGTTATAAGCCGATTCGGTTGACAGCATTTCTGCTGCCTCACCCCTTATGTCGAGGTGCCAAACCTCCCCGTCTATGTGGACTATTGGGGGAGATCAGCCTGTTATCCCCGGAGTAGCTTTTATCCGTTAAGCCACGGCGCTTCCACTTGCCGCCGTAGGATCACTAGGCCCGCGTTTCCGCCCTGCTCGGCTTGTAGGCCTCACAGTCAAGCTCCCTTATGCCCTTACACTCGACGCATGGTTTCCAACCATGCTGAGGGAACCTTTGGGCGCCTCCGTTACCATTTGGGAGGCGACCGCCCCAGTCAAACTGCCCACCAGCCACTGTTTCACGAACCGGTGAGGTCCGCGGTTAGAACTTAATCTTTCCAAGGGTGGTATTCCAAGGTTGGCTCCACCAAGGCCTGAGCCCTGGCTTCGCAGCCTCCCACCTATCCTCTGCAAGGGAAGACCAAGTTCAATGGCAGGCTACAGTAAAGCTTCACGGGGTCTTTCCGTCCAGCTGCGGGTAACCCGTGTCTTCACGGGTCGCACAACTTCGCCGAGTCTCTCCTCGAGACAGCGCTCAGCTCGTTACGCCTTTCGTGCAGGTCGGAACTTACCCGACAAGGAACTTCGCTTGAGCGTCTTACTCAACGTGTATCGTTGAGCGGACAACCTGATCTGTTGTCCCTGCATGTCGCCATGCAGTCGGGACCATATCATCGTCCGGCATCGCGGACGTCCGGCGTATGGTCTCTGAGGATTCTGATCAGCTCCGGTCTGGGCTTTTGGGTGTTCATCTGTTGCGCGATCTCGACCAGTTTCACCATCCCCTCGCGGGTCCTGTGAAACCCAGCTTCGATCAGCTCAACACACAGCGCGAACTTCTCGAAGTCTTGCTGCTTCGAGGTACGCATAGGATGTTGCCGGAAGAATGGGATGATGATTTCCAGCAAATCCTTGCGCCTTCGCGCGACGTAGCGGTGCAGATGCTCCCTATGGTTATCGTGCCTGGTGTTGATGAGGACCTGACCGATTCCAAAGAACTCACGAATCTCGTGCAAACAGTGGAGACTTTTTGCTCCCTGCGTCACGGCAAACTCGTGGCTCACCTGAAATCCGGTGCGATACCCTCGTCGTCCAGGCCGATCGGGTTGTCGAACAAACCCGATACAGAAGCAGCCTTCACCGTCTACGAACCCTATCACCCAGCCCAGCCTGACCAGCCTTTCCTGCTGATCACCTGCACCCATCGCGTTGTCACCTTCCTGGAGCCATATGGCCCTCCAGGAGGTAGCGTGGGATACCCCAGGCTTCCCAGCATATGGCCGGATGCACACCGCACTGTTACCAGCGCGGGGGGCAGCGAATCTACCTTAGGACTGTTATAGTTACAGCCGCCGTTCACCGGGGCTTCAGTTTGAGGCTTTGCCCGGGTTGCCCCGGGCTAACCCCTCCCCTTAACCTTCCGGCACTGGGCAGGCGTCAGCCCCTATACATCGCCTTGCGGCTTAGCAGAGACCTGTGTTTTTGTTAAACAGTCGGCTGAGCCAATTTGCTGCGACCTCATCGGGCTCCCGCTGTACGCGGTGACCCTACCGAGGCACCCCTTCTAGCGAACGTACGGGGTGATTTTGCCGAGTTCCTTGAGGAGAGTTCTCTCGCGCGCCTGAGCACGTTTCGTGCCCGGCCACCTGTGTCGGTTTCCGGTACGGGCGCCACACATCCTGACCACGAGGCTTTTCTTGTCAGCGTGGGATGGGCCACTTCGCCGTCGCTTGCGCTCGGGCTCGTGTTCGCGTCTCGGCGTTAATGGGGATCCGGATTTACCAAGATCCCCCGCCTACCTGCTTAACCCGGGACAACCAATCCCCGGTAGGCCTACCCTTCTGCGTCCCCCCGTGGCTCGTAACGGATGTATAGCGGGGCCGGAATGTCGACCGGCTGTCCATCGGCTACGCCTTTCGGCCTCACCTTAGGTCCCGCCTAACCTTACGCGGACGAACCTTCCGTAAGAATCCTTGGCCTTACGGCGGATGGGATTCTCACCCATCTTTTCGCTACTCATGCCGGCATTCGCACTTCCGCGTCGTCCAGCAGTCCTTACGGTCTGCCTTCACCTACAGCGGAACGCTCCCCTACTACCGCCCGCGGGACGATACCCGCGAACGATCCGCAGCTTCGGTTGATGGCTTGAGCCCCGTTGGATTTTCGGCGCAGTACCACTCGACCAGTGAGCTGTTACGCACTCTTTCAAGGATGGCTGCTTCTAAGCCAACCTCCTGGCTGTCTGAGCGATACCACTTCCTTTCCCACTTAGCCATCAATTCGGGACCTTAGCTGGCGGTCTGGGCTGTTTCCCTCTCGACTATGACGCTTATCCGCCACAGTCTCACTCCCGACGAGCACGACACGGCATTCGGAGTTTGGTTGGGTTCGGAGTGGGTCTTCCCACCCTAGCCCATCCAGTGCTCTACCACCGCGCCGCTCATCATCGAGGCTGCACCTAAATGCATTTCGGGGAGAACCAGCGATCTCCGGGTTCGGTTGGCATTTCACCCCTACTCACAGCTCATCCCATGGTTTTTCAACACCAATGAGTGCGGGCCTCCACGGAGGATTAGCTCCGCTTCACCCTGGCCATGAGTAGCTCACCCGGTTTCGGGTCTGCCGCGTGCGACTAGTCGCCCTATTCAGACTCGGTTTCCCTGCGCCTCCGGCCTTTGCGGCCTTAAGCTCGCCACACGCGACAACTCACCGGCTCATTCTTCAATAGGCACGCCGTCGGGCATTCCAATCCCTTGCGGGATCAGCATAGCCCTCCGACTGATTGTGGACGCACGGTTTCAGGTTCTATTTCACTCCCCTTCCGGGGTTCTTTTCACCTTTCCCTCACGGTACTGGTGCGCTATCGGTCGCCAAGGATATTTAGCCTTGGGAAGTGGTCCTCCCGGTTTCCCACGGGATTCCACGTGGCCCGTGGTACTCAGGAACGCCATCGAGGAAGTCCGCACATTGTCGCCTACGGGGCTCTCACCCTGTATCGCCCGCCGTTCCAGGACAGTTCGGCTAACATGCGGATTGGTAACTTCCCGGCCGGGTCGCAGCCCGGCCCGATGACGCCCTACAACCCCGCGCGAACAACGCCTGCGAGCTATCACGCCCGCGCGGTTTGGGCTGTTCCCCGTTCGCTCGCCACTACTAGGGGAATCTCTATTGATTTCTCTTCCTCCTGGTACTGAGATGTTTCAGTTCCCAGGCTGGCCTCCTCACCGCCTATGGATTCAGCGGTGGGTCCCGCGGCATGACCCGCGGGGGGTTGCCCCATTCGGATACGGTCGGATCGAAGGTTACTAGGCACCTCCCCGACCCTTTCGCCGCCGGCAGCGTCCTTCATCGGTCCTTGGCACCAGGGCATCCACCGTGCGCCCTGTGTAGCTTGAGTTACCCGCCTTAGGAGTAGCTGTTTAGAGCCTGCTACTCACTACTTCCACCGCATCTGCACACCCAGATGCAATGGGCCCGCATGGTGTTGCGGGAATGATTCCGGCTGATGCCTTCTCGGCTCGGCCACCGGAATCGACGATGTTCGGTTTTCAAGGTTCGGGGCTTAGAGACACAAAACGAGGGGATGGGTTCCCATCCCCTCGGGTGGACCCATCACATTCAGCGTATTCGATTAGCCGCTCGGGCTACCGATCCGTATTCCCTCCAGTGTCTTCAAAGCCAGACCTTATTATGGCACGGATCGAGGGGTTGTCAAGCCTGCGCGGATCGTGCGCTCGAGGTCGTATATCGGCACCGCTTCGATGGGAATCGGTCAGACAGGAAAGCGTGTTCGCCGACGCGGGCGAGAAGGGAGAGCGTCACCCGCGCGTAGAATCGTTCGATACAAAACCACCAGTTTTACCAAGTGAAACGTGTCCGATCTGGTCATCTCGCGACAATTCGATCGCTATCGCGTCCACGTTGTGGACCGCGCTCTGGACGTGATGGAGGCGGTCAGGGACGCGGGGCGACCCCTGGGGCTTGAGGAGATCTCCCGGCGCCTGGGCGTGGCGAAAAGCTCTACCTTCAGGCTGCTGTGCACCCTTGAGCGCCGCGGGTACGTCGAACGCCTGGAGAAGGGCGGCCCGTACCGGCTCGGCCCCCGCTGGTTGAGCTACCGTGACGTGGGCGCGAGACATGCTCCGCTCACCGAGGCGGCCATCCCCCACATGCGCCGCCTCCTCGATGCGTACAAAGAGACTGTCAACCTGGGGGTGCTCAGCGACGGCGAGGTCCTCTATCTCGAGATGCTGGAGAGCTCACACTCGTTCCGCATGGCCGCCGCCGTCGGCACACGCTCGCCGGTGCATTCCACAGCGTTGGGGAAGGCGATCGCAGCGCACCTCCCTCCGGCTGATGTCGATAGCATCATTCGGACCCGAGGGTTGCACGGCCTGACGCCGCGCACGATCACTTCACCGGCAGCATGGAAGCGGGAACTCGCGAAGACCCGGGCCAGAGGATTTTCCGAGGACAATGGGGAGACGGAGGCGGGAGCCAGCTGCCTTGGCGCGCCAATCCTCGGCCCTGACGGTGACGTCGTGGGCGCCGTCAGCATGTCGGGACCCACGAGCCGGGTGCGACCTATCAAGCGGGCCGCCGCCCGCGCGCTCGTGAATGCGTGCGCATCGATCTCACGCGCCCTGGGCCACAACGGCCGGAGCGTCGGCGCAGCGAGGGGGTGACTGGGAGAGACGAAGGGTTCTGAGTGGAACGAACCATCGTGCAGTTAGCCAAGGGGGTGACGTAATGAAGGGAAGACTGCTGATGTGGGTCGTCGTGCTTATTCTGACGGCGAGCCTGCTTCCGGTGGTCCCGACGGCGGTCGCTGCTCCTCAGGTGCCGCTGAATTTCATGGTCTGGACGTTCGCCATTGATACCATCAACGACAATATCAAGACCTTCAAACAGCGCTATCCAAACATCGACGTCCGGCTCACCGACTACAACTGGGGGCAGTACCCGGACACCATCGTGACCAACTTCGTAAGCGGCCGGAACGCGCCTGATGTCCTCTACAGCTCTGATCACTGGCTACAGCAGTGGGCGGCGGCCGGGTGGATAGTGCCTCTCGACGATCACTTCCCGCAGATCAAGGAGATGGCCAAGTCCTTCTCCCAGTACGCCGTCGAGGGGATGTCCTACAACGGGAAGATCTACGGTCTGCCGTACTACGCCGATCCGATGGCGTTCTTCTACAATGAGTCGATCCTGAAGAAGGCCGGGTTCAGCCTGCCTCCCTCGACCTGGGAAGAGCTGCTCACACAGGCCAAGGTGATCAAGGAGAAAGGCATCGTCAAGCATCCCATCGGCTTCGGCTTCTCGCAGCAGGAGCCGTTCTCCATCGAAGTGTTCATCTCGATGGTGTACTCTCGGGGCGGCGACCTGTTCGACAAGGGCGGCAACCCGGTATTCGACCGGCCGGGGAGCGCCACGATCAAGGCCATCGAGTGGGTTCGCGACGCGTTGAAGGCCGACGTGCTCAATCCTGAATCGCTGCAGTGGGATGGGGTCCAGGCCGGAAATGCCATGCTTGCCGGCACCCAAGTGTACAGTATCAGCCGCGCGTCTGCGCTCGCGGCATACAACGATCCCAAGCAGTCGAAGGAAGCCGGCAACTTCAAGATCGCGCTGATGCCGGGCTCCACGCATCAAACGGTGGGGTTCGTCCGATTCTACGCCATGTCGAACCAGGTACCCCGGCGCGGCAAAGAGGCGCTCGATGCCGCGTGGAACTTCTTGAACTATTTCGGTGGGCCCGGACCGGACAACTCGTACCCGGTCGTGAGGCGTTGGGCGCTGGACTTCGGCCTGGGATTCGCACAGCTGCCGCTGTTCAGGGATACGGAGATCCTCCGGAGCTTCGGCAGGTGGGTGGACGTCCCGCTGCTCCAGCGTATCGGGTCGCGGTATTCCAAGGTCAAGCAGGGGCTCACGCCGTGGTTTGCGCAATGGGATGTGTTCACGCGCGCCGAGCTTCAGAAGGCGTATCTCGGGCAACTGACCCCAGAGCAGACGGCGAAGAACATGGCGGCAAAGTGGAATGAGTTGAGGCGGAAGTAGCACGTGGTCACCGAGCTGCGTCTGGGTCGGGCCGCGCCCCGGCCCGGACGCCCTCTCGGCCTTTATCCCTACCTCTCCATTCTCCCGACCCTGCTCGTCGTCGCCCTGATCTCCGTCTATCCCCTGCTCTTCGCGCTCGACCTGAGCCTCCACCGGAATGTTCTGACCGAACCGCTCGCGCATCCATTCGTCGGGCTGCGGAACTTCGCGGAGACGTTCAGCAGCTACTACTTCCTCCGGTCCCTACTCACGACGGTGCGGTTCACGGCCATGATCATCCTTGGCACAATCGCCTACGGGATCGGGGTCAGCCTCTTCCTAAACCGTCCTGGACGGCTGGCGGGCACGGCCCGCCTGGCCATCCTGCTGCCCTGGGCGATTCCGACGGTCATGGCGGCAATCATCTGGCGGTGGATCTTCAACGGAAACTTTGGCGTTCTCAACGCCCTGCTTGCCTGGGTTGGCGTCATCCCAGAATACATCACGTGGCTCGGCAACCCGCACCTGGCACCGTTGACGCTCGTGGTCACACACGTCTGGAAGTGGGGACCGCTGGCCGCCATCATGTGCCTGGCCACGCTGCAGGTGATCCCGCGGGACCTGTACGAGGCCGCCTATATCGACGGCGGTGGCGGATGGTCCACCTTCCGGTACATCACCCTGCCCTTCCTGAGGCCGACGATTCTTCTGCTGCTCGTGCTGGAGACGATCGCGGGGTTTGTCACATTCGACCTGATCTATGTCTTGACCGGCGGCGGTCCGGCCGATGCGACGACGATGCTGGCCTGGTTCGCCTACGCGGAGATCTTTCGGTTCCTGAATCTTGGGAAGGGGGCCGCCCTGGCGTTCGTGATCGGCGCTCTGACCCTGGGATTGGCGCTGATCTACGTCCGGCTGCTCAGCACCGAGGAACTGTACAGCTCATGAATACGGCCGCTATCACACATCGTGCCGCGGGGGTGGTGGTCGGGATCATCCTGCTGGCCTTCCTGGTGGGACCGATTCTCTGGCTGATCAGCTCCAGTTTTCAACTGGACCGGGAACTGTTCACGGTGCCGCCGCATATCATTCCCCACGAACCGACCCTGGACAACTACCGGTACATCATTACGCGCGTCGCTCCGCCCACCTACACAGGTGAGACCACGGGGCGGCGCGCCAGCGGCGAGGCGCTGAGCCTGCTTCCGGCGCTGAAGAACAGCTTCATCGTCTCCACCGTTGTCATGCTAGTCAATCTCATCTTCAGCACCCTGGCGGCCTACACGTACGCGCGACTGCGTTTCCGCGGCCGAGACCTGACATACGGCTTCATCCTGACCAGCCGGTTGATTCCAGCGATTTCAGTCGCGATCCCCCTGTTCGTGCTGATGGACCGGCTGGGCCTGCTCGATACCCGCTGGGCGCTGATCCTGGTGTACGTCGCGTTCACCCTGCCGTTTACGATGTGGTTCTTGATGAAATACTTCGGGTTCTTCCCGCCCGAGATCGAGGAAGCCGCGCTCATCGACGGCTGCACACGGTTTGGGACGCTGACGCGGATCCTGGTGCCCATGGCGGCCCCGGGATTGGCCGCCGCCGCGGCGTTTGCCTTCATGGGGTCATATAGCGAGTTCCTCTTTGGCCTGTTCCTCACCCGAACCATGGCGTCCAAGACCGCGCCCGTGGTCCTGGTCGCCACGGCGATCAACCACGACGTGAGCTTCGCCCTGTCCTTTGCTGCGCTCGTGCTGTCGATCATTCCCCCGATGCTGTTCGCGCTGGTGTTTCGCTCATACATCACGCGCGGATTCACGGGGGTGCTGGCACGCTGACATGAGCGCGGAGGCCTTCATTGCACACTTCATCAATGCGGCAGGGTGATCGGGGAGAGCGACCATGCCGGTAAACCTCCGCACCGGGCAGCGGTTGTGGGAGCGGGCCCGCCGCGTACTTCCGGGCGGCGTCAGCAGCAACGTCAAGATGGACGAGCAACCTCAGCCGATGTTCTTCACCCGGGCGGAAGGCTGCCGGCTGCACGACGCGGACGGCAACGTGTACATCGACTATACCTGCGGGTACGGGCCGGTGATCCTGGGGCATGCGTACCCGGCGGTGGTGAAAGCGGTTCAGCGTGCGGCGGCCAGCGGGTTCATCTACGGGGGCCAGCATGAGGGCGAAGTCGTCTTGGCCGAACGACTGGCGGCCGTGGTGCCGTGTATCGAGATGGTCCGCTACAGCAGCACGGGATCGGAGGCGGTCGCCGCCGCGGTTCGCCTGGCACGCGCATACACCGGTCGCACCAAGGTGGTCCGCTTCTCCGGCCACTACCACGGCTGGTTCGATGAGCAATTGATCGCCACCCATGCTCCCCCTGGCCGGGACGGCAAGCCGGATTTGGAAAGCGCTGGGCAACTCCCTTCATCTGCGGATCACATCCTTGTGGCGCCATGGAATGACGCTGACGTGCTGGCCCACATGCTCGCCGCGCATCCGGATGACGTTGCGGCCGTCTTGATGGAACCCATCATGTGCAACAGCGGTGTGATCATGCCCTCCGCAGGTTACCTCGAGCGGGTACGGACCCTCTGCACATCTCGCGATATTCTTCTGATCTTCGACGAGGTCATCACGGGGTTCCGCGTCCACATGGGCGGTGCGCAGGCCCTGCTGAGCGTCACGCCCGATCTTGCGGTATTCGGAAAGGCCCTGGCCAATGGGTTCCCGCTGAGCTGCGTGGGCGGGCGTCGGGAGATCATGGAGCTGATCTCGTCAGGTCGCGTCGTTCACGCCGGCACCTTTAACGGCAACCCGTTGGGTGTAGCGGCCGCGCTCGCCACCCTCGAGGAACTGGGCCGGGGCGATGGAGCGGTGTACCGCCATCTGACAGCAATGGGCCGGCGCCTCATGCAAGGTATCCGGGAGGCAGCCGCGATCAGGGACATCCCGCTGCTTGTGCAGGGCCCTGGTCCCGTCTTTTACGTGTGGTTCACCGACGCGCCGGCGATCACGGATTACGCCGCGTCGGCGCGCGTCAGCCGCGACCCGTACACGAGTTTCGCCGCCGCCCTGCTGGCCGCCGGCGTGCGAGTGATTCCCGGCGGCCGCTGGTACGTGTCGTACAGTCATGCCGAGGAGGATGTCGACCGGACGTGCCAGGCCGTGGCGCGGGCGCTTGACGCCGTGCGGGCCAGCCCGATCCGGGTACCCACCGGGAACGGCCGCGGAGGTGGTGAGGGGTTCCAGATATGAGGATCGGCATCATCGGTTTTTATCACGAGACCAACAGTTTCTCGGTCGAGGAGAATGACTCGATCCGTGCCACACTCCTGCTGGGCGAGGAGGTGACGAGGAGCGCACACCCCAGAAGTTACGTCGGCGGATTCATCGAGGGCGCGCGCCGCCCGGATGTCCGCCTGGTGCCAATCGCCGATGTCCATTTCGAGCTCGGCGGGACCATTCACGCCCACGTGTTCGAGCATTATCGCGATCTCGTGCTCCATGGACTGCGTGACGTGCAGTCTCTCGACGCCATCTACTTCGCCCTGCATGGTGCGGCGGCTGTGCAGGCGCCGTACACGGACGGGGAGGCCAGCCTCGTCCGCGCC
>Ga0209899_1000252_pt1 | contig 10415 bp, 9 predicted proteins | sample GWRWS1_0_10_FD_187228 | JGI IMG/M metagenome (GOLD analysis project Ga0209899, IMG submission 187228) | Riverbed sediment microbial communities from areas with vegetation nearby in Columbia River, Washington, USA - GW-RW S1_0_10 (SPAdes)... | ecosystem: Environmental > Aquatic > Freshwater >...
CAGCTCCTGCTGTTCTCGGAGGCCTCACGGGGCGGCGTGACCCGGGGCCTGCGGGCCATGGCCGGCGCGAACGCCACTTTCGGAATCATGCTGGCCTTGCTGGCGGCGGGGCTCTCCTCGATCGAACCGGGCGACACGTTGCTCTCGGCCGTCCGCGTGATCGGTGGGGCGTTCCTGGTGTTCCTGGCCGTCGACGCGATCCGGCAGAACCGCCGGCCCCATGAGGTGTACTCGCCGCGCCGGGAGCTGCACCCGGCGCTGCGCGGCGTCGTCGCCGTCATCTTGAACCCGGGCGTGTACGTGTTCCTCGCGACCACCGGGGCCGCCGTCGCCGCCAACGCGGCTCACGACGGCGGGACCCCGCTGGCGTTCATCACGGCGGGCGCCCTGCTGGCCGGCGTGTCGCTGATGGACATGGGCATGGTGTTGTTGGGGAGCGGGGCTCACCGGGTGGGCAACCGGGCGCTCCGGATCCTGGGCGACGTGCTCGCGGTGGCCCTCGGCGCCCTCGGAGTGTGGCTGATCGCTCAAGGGTTCGCCGGATAGTTCGGAGGAAGCCCGCCGCACGCGGGCTCAGAACATGAACGAGCACCACGGCGCGGGATCCCACGCGAACATGGAGTCCGCGCGGGCTAGCGCCCCGGCCCGTTCCTCGACGATCCGGCCGGCCCGATGGAGCTGCCGGAACGTGGAGCCGCCGAGGTACGCCGCTCCGAGGTCGTTCACCGTGAGGTCGAGGTCCGGCTCGGCATCGGTCACCCGGCACGAGGCGCCGTCCAGTCCCCCGTCCAATTCGTACCGGCCCTCGTTCCACGAGCAGAACAGGTCCCGCACCTCGAACACGACGCGGCCCTCCGTCGCGTACCGCCGCTCCTCCAGGGCCTTCGCCACGTCCACGAGCCGGACCCACAGGCCGTCCCCAGCCTTGAGCCCGAGCTGGTCTGGCGCGCGCAGGAGATGCAGTAGCGGCTCGTCCGGGGGCCGGTTCCACGCCGTGACGCGGTCGATGAGGTCCACGTCGAAGCAGTACCGCCACATGTCGGCGTAGGCCCGCGGCGTGAGTGCCACGAGCTCCTCCACCGCGAGCTCGTTCTTCCGCTCGCCCTCCCAGTCGTGCTTCACCCGGTAGACGGCGTACGCGTCGATCCCGTCGCCGGACTCGTGGGCAGCGTAGAACCACGGGCGCTGTTCGCGACCGTGGTGGTCACTCTCGTCGAGGCGGTAGTCGAACCATCGCGCGTCGAGTTCCATCATCCCCGGGCGCTCCCTGCGAGCGGCGTCGTACACGGGGCGGAGCGCCTCCAGCGCCTCGGCCCGTTCGAGCAGTCGGACCTGCCCGGTCGGCTCGTAGCCCCGCACGAAGGCGGAATGCCCTCGCTTGACATCGATGGAGCACGTGAACGAGGCGAGGCCGTACCCGAACCGGCCGTAGATGCCGCCTTCGGAGGCGTACAGGGCCGCCGCAGGCTCCCCCAGTGCCCGGACGTCGTCGAGCTGCCGGCGCATCAGGGCCGAGTTCACGCCGCGCCGCCGGTGGGTCGGCTTGACCCCGACCCCGGTGATCCCCGCGGTCCGCACCGTGCTGCCGGGGACGGTCATGACGAACGAGACGGCGGAGGCCCCGCCGACCATCTGGGAGCCGTCGAAAGCCCCGAGATGCCGGTCAATCTCGGCCACCTTCCGCTCCCGTTCGACTTCCTCGGGACGGCCGTGCGCTCCGAAGGCCGTCTCGAGCATGAGCGTGTACGCCTCGAACTCGTCGGGCCTGATGGTTCGGATCTCGATGTCCACGGTCCCCGAGCTTACGCGCCCGGGAGTCCCTCGAACACATCGGAGAGCACCGGGTCGCCCGGCCCCCGGCCCGGCCAGGCTATGACGAACGACTCCCGGCCGACCACCTCGGGCCAGAGCTCGAACGGGATGTCTTCCAGCTCGCCCTGGGTCTTGTGCTGCCGGAGCGCCTCGACCTTCTGCTTGTAGACCGGCGAGCAATCCACGACGACGGCGATGGGCTCGTCGGCCACACCGCGCGGCATGAACGGTTGGGTCGGGTCCGGCGGGTCCACGCCCTGCTCGCGGAGCAGCTCGTTCCACCGGTCCATGTCGGTCTGGGGTAGGGCCACGTACAGCAGCCGGTGGAAGCTGCTCCCGTCGCCGCTTCGCTCCCGGGCCCGGTGGAACGCCAAGGTGGCCACCCGGCCGATCGTGACGTGGTCGTCGTGGCCGGTCACGCCCTCGGGGCCGAAGGTGACGACCACGTCGGGGCGCGCATCGGCCAGCAGATCGGTCAGTCGCTCCCCGAGCTCCTCCTCGGGAACGCCCTTCAGCCCGCCGTCGGGGTAGCGCAGGAAGTGGAAAGCCGGCTTCACGCCGATCTCGGCCCACGACGCGCGGTCCTCAGCCTCGCGGACCGTCCCGAGCGTCGCCCGGGTGGCTAGGCTGGGGTCGAAGATCCGCCCGGCGTCGCCGCTGGTGGCCAGGACAACCGAGACCTCGATGCCCGAGGAGGCATGCAGCGCAACCGTTCCAGCCACTCCGTACGTGTCGTCGTCGGGGTGGGCGAAGACCGCGGCGAGCCGCCTGGTCACGGCATGGGAAGGTCGAGGAGCGGCTCCAGGCCTACGGTGAGGCCCGGCCGGGTCGACACGGTCCGGATGGCCATCAGCACGCCCGGCATGAACGAGCTCCGATCCGTGGAGTCGTGTCGGATCGTGAGGGTCTGGCCCTGGCCGCCGAAGATGACCTCCTGGTGGGCCACCAGGCCGGGGAGGCGGACGGAGTGGACCCGCACGCCCTCCACGTCGCCGCCCCGCACGCCGTCCACCGATTCCCCGTCGGGGCCGCGGTAGGCGGCGCGGCGCTCCTCCAGCAGGCGGCGGGCCGTGGCTAGCGCCGTGCCCGACGGCGCGTCGGCCTTGCCCTCGTGGTGCAGCTCGATGATCTCCACCGCCGGGAAGAACCGCGACGCATCCGCGGCGAACCGCTGCATCAGCACGGCGCCGAGGGCAAAGTTCGACGCCACGACCACGTTCGACTCGCCCCCCTCGTCGTCGAGAAGGTCCCGGATCTCGTCGAGGTGCTCATCGTTGATCCCCGTGGTGCCGACCACCAGGTGGATGGCGTGAGAGACGCACCACCGGATGTCCTCCATCACGACGTCGGGGTGGGTGAAGTCCACCGCCACCTCGACCTCGGCCTCGAGCAGGCGGTCCAGCTCGTCGGAGATGGGCACGTCGAGCTTGGGGTGGCCGATCAGCGGCCCGATGGACTGGCCCACCTTCGAGCGGTCGATGGCGGCGACCAGCTTGAGGTCGGGCTCGCCGGCCACGGTCCGGCACACCATCTGCCCCATCCGGCCGTTGGCGCCGATCACCCCGACCCGGATCACGCGAGCGCCCCCTTCGCGAACGGCCCCAGCACCGCGAGGGCCGTCGGCTGCGACAGCACGCGCTTGGCCACCCGGCGCGCGTCGTCCAAGGTGACCGCCTCGATCCGCTGGAGGATCTGGCTCACCGTGAGGATCTCGCCGTGGGAGATCTCGGACTTGCCGAGGCGGGACATCCGCCCCCCGGGATCCTCCAGCGACAGCACCAGGGAGCCCTTCATGTGGCCCTTGGCCCGTTCGAACTCTCCCTCGCTAAGGCCGCCGTCCGCGACGTCGGCGAGCTGCTCTCGAAGGATGCCCAGGACCTCGGGGGCCCGGTTCGGCGTGGTACCCGCGTACGCGGCGAACAGCCCGGCCTCCACGTACATCGTGTGATAGCTGTACACGGAGTACGCGAGACCCCGCTTCTCCCTGATCTCCTGGAACAGCCGGGAGGACATCCCCCCGCCGAGGGCGTTGTTCACGATGCCGAAGGCGAACCGGTCCGGGTCGGTCCGGGACAGGCCGTTCGTGCCGATGCAGATGTGGGCCTGCTCGGTCTTCCGCCGCTTCACCAGGGTCCGGCCCGAGGAGGCCGGGGCACTCCCGGCCTCCCGCCGATTCCACAAGCTCGGTCCCTCGGAACGCACCCGGCCGGGGTCCATGTGCAGCCGGATCAGGTCGATCAGGGCGTCGTGCTGGACGTTTCCCGCGGCCACCACGACGAAGCTCCCCGGCAGGTAGTGGCGCTTGTAGAACCGCCGGACCTGGTCCCGGGTGGCGGCGGTGATGCTCTGCACGGTGCCGAGGATGGGCCGGCCGAGCGGGTGCTCGGGCCATAGGGTCTCGTTCAGCAGGTCGTGGATGAGGTCGTCGGGGGCGTCTTCGTGCATGTGGATCTCCTCCAGGATCACCTGCCGCTCGGCCTCGAAGTCCGACGTGCGGATCACGGAGTTCTCGAGCATGTCGCACAGGTGGTCCACGGCCATGGGGAGGTCGCGGTCGCGCACCCGCGAGTAGAAGCACGTGTACTCCTTGGCGGTGAAGGCGTTCACGTCCCCGCCGACCGCGTCGAACGCTTCGGCGATGTCGCGGGCCGTGCGGGTCTTCGTCCCCTTGAACAGCAGGTGCTCGAGGAAGTGGGACGAGCCGCTGATGCGCGGGGGCTCGTCGCGTGAGCCGGCCAGCACCCAGAACCCGAGAGCCGCAGAGCGGACGCCCGGCATCCGTTCGGTGACGACTCGCAGGCCCGACTCGAACTCGGTCCGGCGGATGGGCATGGCCGAGACCCTATTGCGAGGGCCGGTCCCGGCGCTCGCGGTCGCGCGGGCGGCGGGACCGGTCCCGGTCGCCTCGGCCACCCCGGTCGCCCCGGTCGCCGGCCGGACGCTCGCGCCGGGGTTGCTCCTCGACCTCCATGCCCTCGGGGACCTCCCACTCGGCCCCGATCGGTTTCAGGCTGATCTTCCCCATCTGGTCGATGTCCTGGATCTCCACCTCGATGGTGTCGCCCTCCTTCACCGCTTCCTCGACCGACGAGAGGCGCCGGCCCCGGCCGAGCTTGGAAATGTGGACCAGACCGTCGCGGCCGGGCACGAGGTTCACGAACGCCCCGAACGTGGTGGTCTTCACCACCTTGCCGGTGAACCGCTCGCCGATCGAGAGCGGCCGGGGGTTCGCGATCTCGTCGATCATCTTCGCGGCCTGGTCGGCGCCCTCGCCCTCCCGGGAGCCGATGAAGACCGTACCGTCGTCCTGGATGTCGATGTCGGCGCCGGTCACGGCGATGATCTCGTTGATCCGCTTGCCCTTCGGCCCGATCACCTCCCCGATCTTGTCCACCGGGATCTGGAGGGTGAGGATCCGCGGGGCCTTCGGGTTCACCTCCGTCCGCGGCTCGGCGATGGTCCGAAGCATCGCGTCCAGGATGAACAGGCGGGCCTCCCTGGCCTGCTTGAGCGCCTGGGTCAGGGCCTCCGCCGGCAGGCCGGTGACCTTCATGTCGAGCTGGATGGCCGTGACCCAGTCCTTGGTCCCGGCGACCTTGAAGTCCATGTCGCCCAGGGCGTCCTCGGCCCCCAGGATGTCGGTGAGGGTCACGTACCGGTCGCCCTCGGCGATCAGGCCCATGGCGATGCCGGCCACCGGCGCCTTGATCGGCACGCCGGCGTCCATCAGCGACAGCGTCGATGCGCACACGCTGGCCATCGAGGTGGAGCCGTTCGACGAGAGCACGTCGGACACGAGCCGGATGGCGTACGGGAACTCGTCCTCCTGCGGGACCATCGGGACCAGGGCCCGCTCGGCCAGCGCCCCGTGGCCGATCTCGCGGCGGCGGGGGCTGCCGATCCGGCCCACCTCGCCGGTGGAGAACGGCGGGAAGTTGTAGTGGTGGATGTAGCGCTTCGACTCCTCGGGGTCGAGCGTGTCGATCATCTGGGTCATCCGAAGCATCCCCAGGGTGGTGACGTTCAGGACCTGGGTCTCACCCCGCTGGAAGAGCGATGAGCCGTGGGCCCGGGGCACCAGTCCCACCTCGCAGAGCAGCGGCCGGATCTCGTCGACCTTCCGGCCGTCGAGACGGATCCCCTCCTCAAGGACGTGGGCTCGCATGATCCGCTTCTGGACATCCTTGAACGCAGGTGAGATCTCCGCTGCGCGCTCGGCGAAGGCTTCCTCGCCCCACGTCGTGAGGAGGTGAGCCTTCAGCTCCTCCTTGAGCAGGTCCAGGGCCGCCCCCCGCTCCTGCTTCGCGGTCACCAGGGCCTGCTGGACGCGGCCGCCGGCGAACTCCTCGACGGCCCGGTAGGTGGTGTCGGAGTACAGCGGCTGGGGCTCGAAGGCCTTGGGGGTGAGCTGGAGGCGGGACAGGAACTCCTGCTGGAAGTCGATCATCTCGCCGATGGCCCGTTTCGCCGCGTCGAGCCCTTCGGCCACGACCTCCTCGGTGGGGGCCACCGCCGCCCCCCCGTCGCTCAGCTGGTCCCACGCATTGTCGGGGGCCTCGCCCTCGATCATCAGGACGTCGATGCCGCCTGAATCGTTGCGGCGGCCCGCGACGATCACGTCGAACGTGGCCATCTCCAGGTCCTGAAACGTGGGGTTGATCCGCCACTCCCCGCCGATCAGCCCCATCCGCACCGCGCCCACGGGTCCGTCGAACGGCAGTCCGGCGATCATCGTGGACAGGCTGGCGGCGTTGATCCCGGGGATGTCGTACGGGTTGGCCAGGTCGGCCGACAGCACGGTCACCACGACCTGGACCTCGTCGTGATACCCGTCCTTGAACGTTGGGCGAAGCGGCCGGTCGATGAGCCGCGCGGTGAGGATGGCGGTCTCGGACGGCCGCCCTTCGCGGCGGAAGAACCCTCCGGGGATCTTCCCGGCCGCGTACATCCGCTCCTCCACGTCCACCGTGAGCGGGAAGAAGTCGATGCCCTCGCGGGGCGCGGCGGTGGTCGTGGTGGCGAGGACCTGGGTCTCGCCGTAGGTCGCGACGACCGAGCCGCCCGCCTGCAGGGCGAGCTTGCCGGTCTCGAACGTCATCTCGTGTGAGCCGACGGTCTTGCTGAGCGTGGTGGTGGCCACTGGCCTTCCTCCTTCGCAACGAGCCGCACGCGTGTGCGTGCGGGCAACCGCAGGGTGTCTCTCGAGGCGGGGAGGTTCGGCCAGTTGTCAGTGGTGAGCCTCCGGGGGACCGGGGGCTCGCTACTGATAACCGACGCGAGATCCTCCCCTCCTCGCCGGTCTGGTCGTTCCTTCGCGCATCCCCCCTACGAAGAAGGGCGGCCCCGGCCGCCCTTCGATCCCTAGCGCCTGAGCCCCAGGCGCGCGATGAGCTCCCGATACCGCTCGATGTCCTTGCGCCTCAAGTACTCGAGCAGTCGCCGACGGCGACCCACCATCTGGAGCAGCCCGCGCCGGGAGTGGTGGTCCTTGCGATGGGTCTTGAGGTGCTCGGTGAGGTCGGCGATGCGCTTTGACAGCACCGCGATCTGGACGTCGGTCGAGCCGGTGTCGCCCTCGTTCCTCCGGTACTCCGAGATGAGCTGGGACTTCGATTCCGTCGTCAACGCCATGACCAGGGAAAAGGCTACCAGAAGCGGTCAGCGGAGCACCGGGTCGCCGTCGGAGACGATGGAGGCGGGAAGGAGCCTGCCCCTGAACCGGCCCTCCCGGGTCACCTGGACCGCCCACGGCGGTGGTGGAGCCCTCCCCGGACAGGTGAGGCCACACGAAGTTGCCCAGCCCGTAGAAGATGATGGGCCTGCCCCGGTAGGTGTCCATCGGCTAGAGCTGGTGGGCGTGGTGGCCGAAGATGACGTCGGCCCCCGCGTCGATCATCCGGTGCGCCTCGTCCACCCGGTACCCGCGGGGATGGGTGTCGAGCTCCACGCCCCAGTGGATGGACACGACGACGATGTCGGCTCGTCTCGCGGCGTGCCGGATGGCGCGGAGCGCCAGCCCCAAGTCGTGCCCGGCCGCGGCTCCCGGCGTGTCCGGCCCGGCCACCTGGTAGTCGGGGTCGACGACCTCGCCGATGCCCACGACCGCCACCCTCCACCGTGAAGGCCGAAGTAGGCCGCCCGGAGTGCCTGGTCCCGGTTCGCCCCCGCCCCACCGGCGCGAGGCCCGCCGTTCGGACGTTTCGGATCGAGTCGAGCAGGCCGGGCGCGTGGTCGTAGGCATGGTTGTTCGCCAGGTTCGCCACCTCCACGCCGAACCGTTCCGCCACGGGAAGGGCAGCCGGGTCGCATCGGAACACGAACGTCTTGGCCAGGAGGGCGCTCACGTCGGTGGCCGGGCACTCCAGGTTGATCACCGTGTTGCTCACCGTGAGGTCGTCTTCACGGAACAGGCCGCCCAGGCCCGACCATGCCCAGTCGTGGCCCTGCGTCCGGAATGCCGGGGATCGGGATCCAGGCTCACGTCCCCGGTCCCGTGTATCACCAGCGTCCCTCTGCCCTCGCCTTCGGGGGCTGCTCCCTCGGAGCCGCCGGACGCGGGCACTCGGACTCCGCAGACGAAGCCGTTCCTCTGAGGTCCCGGACACGCCCGCCCTGTCCGGCGGCCCTCCGTCGCATCCCCGCCACGCCCCAGGCTCGCCGCGGCGACCGCCGCCGCCACCACGACGGCCGCGGCGCCCGAGAAGACGCCGAATGGGAGCTTCTCGCGGCGGCGATGGCGACCCGGCACCTCAGGCCGCCTCCGGCGACGGCACGAGCTCGCGGGTCCGCCGGACGTCCTCGGCCATGGCCTCGGCCAGAGCCCTTGGGGAATCGAACCGCTGCTCGTCGCGGAGCCGGGCCCAGAACTCCACCGTCAGCTCGTCGCCCTGGAGCTCGCCGTGGAAGTCGAGGAGGTAGGCCTCGACGTGGAGCGGCTCATGGCCAAAGGTGGGGTTGGTCCCCACGCTGATCGCGGCGACGTGTTCGGGGTGGCCGATCCCCGCTCGGCCCGCGTAGATGCCCGCGCCGGGTAGGAGGAGCCTGGGCCATGTCTCCAGGTTCGCCGTGGGGAACCCGAGGCCCGCCCCCCGTCCGGCGCCGGCCACGACCGTACCCTCCACGGCATACCGGCGGCCCAGCGCTCTGGCGGGCCACGACAGGTCGCCTCGCGAAAGGGCCTCCCGGATCGACGACGAGGAGGTCGGTCGGCCATCGAGCTCGAGGATGGGTACCTCCTCCGCCGTGAAGCCGTGCTTCGGCCCCAGCTCCCGAAGCATGTCCACCGTGCCCATGGCTTTGTGTCCGAAGGTGAAGTTCGCCCCCACGACGACGTGCCCGGCCCGCAGCCCGTCCGCGAGGACGCACCGGACGAACTCCTCGGCCGGCCATCGGGAGAACTCCTCGGTGAACTCCAGGACCACCATCGCGTCGACGCCGGTCGCGTCGATGAGGGTCGCCTTGCGCTCGAGGGTGGTGAGGAGCCTTGGCTCCTGCCCCGGCGTCAGGACCTCCCGGGGATGCCGGTCGAACGTTACGACGGCGGATACAAGCCCTCGGTCCCGTGCCACCTCGACCACCCGTTCGAACACCGCCCGATGACCGAGGTGGACGCCGTCGAAGAACCCGACGGTCGCCACGGTGCTGCCGTCGCCGCGCGGCAACGAATCGAGACCGTGCCGGAGCTCCACGCGGGGCAGCCTATCGGAAGATCTCGGCGTTCCCGCATGCACGGCTTCGGGTAGCCTGGGCCGGATCGGGACTCGGGGGGGCGCGTGCGTCGTTGGCCCGTAACGTTCCGCGGTCGGCGCTGGTCCGGGTGGCCAGCGACGAGACCGGGCTCATCCTCTGTGGGGCGGACGCTCCGCCCTGCCTCGGGTAGGCGCAACGGGTCCGTGCTGAGGGACCATCGAAGGGTGTTGCTGTACTCCCTGCTGCTGCTCGTGGCGATGGTTCTGGTCTTCGTCGGGGTGGGCCGTCACCCTCCCTCCCTGGCGCAGGAGACGACGTTCGCGCCGATCGGCCGGGTGGACCAGGCGATGTACGACGACATCGACAAAATCAGGAACGTCGTGTTCTCGGCGTCGGCGCGCGCCCTGAACGTGATCGGCGGGGGCCTGGTCACGATCCCGCTCCGCATCGCGGTGGCGGTGTGGCTGGCGTGGCGCCGGCGGTGGCGGGCCTTCGCTACATGGGCGCTCACCTGGGCGATGGCCGAGATCCTGCTGTCGACCGCGAAGGCGTTCTTCCATCGGGGGCGACCCCCGGGACCACTGGTTGCCCCGGCGGGCTTCGCCTTCCCCTCCGGTCACGCGGTCGCCGGGGCCGCCACGGCGGTCGCCCTGGTGCTGGTGCTCCTGCCCGCCGGACGGAACAGGCGGAAGTGGGAGGCCATCGCGGTGGCCTTCGCCTCCCTCATGGCCCTGTCGGGCGTGTACCTGAACGCCCACTGGCTCTCGGACGTCGTCGCGGGCGTGCTGCTGGGCTGGCTGTGGCGCTGGGCTCGGCCGCCTTGGTGACGGAGATCCGGGACGTCGCGATGGCGCCGCCGTGCGCCGCCCGCCCCCGGCTGAGGCAGGCTACGCGACCGGAGCGGGCTGAGGCGC
>Ga0209899_1000254_pt1 | contig 10410 bp, 8 predicted proteins | sample GWRWS1_0_10_FD_187228 | JGI IMG/M metagenome (GOLD analysis project Ga0209899, IMG submission 187228) | Riverbed sediment microbial communities from areas with vegetation nearby in Columbia River, Washington, USA - GW-RW S1_0_10 (SPAdes)... | ecosystem: Environmental > Aquatic > Freshwater >...
CGGGTCATCAACCGGAACAACCGGCTGAAGCGGCTCCTCGACCTCCAGGCTCCCGAGATCATCGTGAACAACGAGAAGCGCATGCTCCAGGAGGCCGTGGACGCCCTGTTCGACAACGGCCGGCGGGGCCGGCCGGTGACCGGGCCCGGCAACCGGCCCCTGAAGTCCCTGTCGGACATGCTGAAGGGCAAGCAGGGGCGGTTCCGCCAGAACCTGCTGGGCAAGCGAGTGGACTACTCGGGACGGTCGGTGATCGTGGTCGGCCCTCAGCTCCGCCTTCACCAGTGCGGCCTGCCCAAGCAGATGGCCCTGGAGCTGTTCAAGCCGTTCGTGATGAAGCGACTGGTGGACCAGGGCCTGGCCCAGAACATCAAGAGCGCGAAGCGGATGGTGGAGCGGGCCCGCCCCCAGGTGTGGGACGTGCTCGAGGAGGTCATCAAGGAGCACCCCGTCCTGCTGAACCGGGCCCCCACCCTCCACCGTCTGGGCATCCAAGCTTTCGAGCCGGTCCTGGTGGAGGGCAAGGCCATCCAGATCCACCCCCTGGTCTGCACGGCGTTCAACGCCGACTTCGACGGGGACCAGATGGCCGTGCATGTGCCGCTCTCCGCGGAGGCCCAGGCCGAGGCCCGGATCCTCATGCTGTCCACCAACAACATCCTGTCACCGGCCCACGGCCGCCCGGTCGCGGTGCCGACCCAGGACATGGTCCTTGGCATCTACTACCTGACCCTGGAGCCCATCCCGCCGGAGAAGGACGAGGACGTCCCGAGGTTCTCGTCGGCGAACGAGGCCCTGATGGCTCTGGACCACAGGCTGATCAAGCTCCACGACGCCATCAAGGTCCGGCTGCCCGGCAAGGCCCTGCCGCCCGATCTGCTTCCGGAGACGGTTGACGTCACCGCCAACGGGAGTTCGCCTGTGCCCGTGATCCTGACGTCGGTGGGCCAGCTCATCTTCAACCAGGCCTTCCCGGACGACTTCGAGTACGTGAACCGGGCCCTGATGAAGGGCGAGGTCGGCAAGGTGGTCGACACCTGCGTGCACCGGTACGACCGGGCCACGGTGGAGCAGATCCTGGACAACCTGAAGAACGTGGGGTTCCACTACGCGACCCGGGCCGGCGTGACGCTCGGCGTCGAGGACGTCACTACACCTCCCGACAAGGCGAAGATCCTCGACATGTTCGAGGGGAAGGCCCAGAAGATCGAGAGCCAGTACCGCAAGGGCATCATCACCGACGACGAGCGCCGGCAGGAGCTGATCGAGATCTGGACCCAGGCCACCGACGACGTGAAGGAGGCCATGGAGTCCCGGTTCGCCCGGACCAACCCGATCTACATGATGGCGAACTCGGGGGCTCGCGGGAACATCATGCAGATCCGCCAGATCGCCGGGATGCGCGGCCTGGTGGCCAACCCGAAGGGAGAGATCATCCCCCGACCCATCAAGTCGAACTTCCGGGAGGGCCTGTCGGTGCTGGAGTACTTCATCTCCACCCACGGTGCCCGGAAGGGGCTGGCCGACACGGCGCTTCGGACCGCGGACTCCGGGTACCTCACCCGGCGCCTGGTGGACGTGGCCCAGGAGCTCATCGTCCGGGAGGACGACTGCGGCACCGACCGGAGCGTCCCGGTGTGGGTGACCGTTGAGACGCCCCACGGGACCAGGGAGCGCAACGCTCACCTGGACACCTCGCTGTTCGGCCGGGTCCTGGCCGAGGACGTGAGGGTGGAGCGGAAGAAGGTCGCTTCCAAGGGCGAGGCCCTCGATGACACGACGGTCGAGAAGCTCGTCGAGGCGGGCGTGGACACCGTGCACGTCCGTTCGGCTACGGCCTGCGAGGCCGACTACGGGGTGTGCCGCCTGTGCTACGGCTGGAGCCTGGCCACCGGGCGGCTGGTGGACATCGGCGAGTCGGTGGGCATCGTGGCCGCGCAGTCGATCGGCGAGCCGGGCACGCAGCTCACCATGCGGACGTTCCACACGGGCGGCGTGGCCGGCGAGGACATCACGCACGGACTCCCCCGGGTGGTCGAGCTGTTCGAGGCCCGGCGACCCAAGGGCGAGGCCCTCATCACCGAGCTCCCCGGGGTCGCGACCATCGAGGACGACGAGGAGAAGAAGGAGCGGCGGGTCACCGTCACCTCCGACGACGGCGAGCAGGTCCAGTACAAGGTGTCGTTCCGGGCCCGCCTGACCGTGGCGGATGGGGACCGGGTGGACGTCGGCCAGCAGCTCACCGAGGGCTCCGTGAACCCTCATGAGAAGCTGCGGATCGAGGGCATCCAGGCCCTCCAGCACCACCTGGTGGAGGAGGTCCAGCAGGTGTACCGGAGCCAGGGCGTCACGATCCACGACAAGCACATCGAGCTGATCATCCGGCAGATGCTGCGCAAGGTGCAGATCATCGAGCCCGGCGACACCGAGTTCTTGCCCGGCGACCTGGTGGACCGGCGGCGGTTCGAGAACGCGAACCGGGAGACCGTGGAGAACGGCAGCGAGCCGGCCACGGCGCGGCCCCAGCTCCTCGGGATCACGAAGGCGTCGCTGGCCACCGATTCGTGGCTGTCGGCGGCGTCGTTCCAGGAGACCACCCGGGTCCTGACCGAGGCCGCCATCGCGGGCAAGTCCGACCAACTGCTCGGGCTGAAGGAGAACGTGATCATCGGCAAGCTGATCCCGGCCGGCACCGGCATGAGCCGCTACCGGAACGTTGCGGTGCGCATCAAGCCGGAGGCCATCCCCGAGTACTGGCTGGCCCGGCAGCGAGAGCTCGCCCAGCAGGTGGAGGGAGAGCCGGTCCTGTCCGGCCTCACCCGCGAGGAGGCCGAACAGATGCTGGGCGGCTCCTTCGCTCCCGAGGAGTAGCAGGGGCTAGTCCCACCACCAAAAGGAGAAGGGGGCGGAGCGAGGGCAGCCTCGCACGCCCCCAGGGCTTCCACGAGCGACGAGCGGGTCGCTGCGGGGAGACTCCCGAGTGCGCCCTCCGTGCCTTCGAGAGCCTTTCGGCAGGTGGCCAGGCGTCTGCGGCCGGTCGGGGTCAGCCTGATGCCTCTGATTCCTCCGTCTTTCGGGAGCACGTCGACCAGGTCCCCCCTGACGAGCTGCGCCACCAGACGGTGGACGGATTGCCGCCTGATCTTCAGGCACCGGGCGAGCTCGCCGGCGTGCAGCTTCGGCTCTGCTTCCAGGATCTCCAGGACCTCGTACTGCGCATAGGAGAGCGACGGGCCGGCAAGCTTCCCGTTGATGTCCGGGCGGAGGAGCCGGTGGAAGCGCCGGGCCGCGGCGATGACGTCCCGCGCGCTTGTTTCGCCCGGGTCGTCCGGGTCGCTCGGGACGTCGCGGTGAAGTGGCTCGGGACCCAAAGGGAGTCATGGCGCCTGCCACCGACATCGGGGGATGGTTAGCGTCCCTCGGGTCCGCGGGCGCAGACGTGTCCTCGGAAAGCACAGGTGTCCCAAGCGCCACCTGTCAGCACGCTAACGAGTTCCACCTGCGCGTTTGTTGTCAGCACGCTGACGAGAGCGGCGCGGGCGTTCACGTATCTCTCCGGAAAGGCACCCCCGCTGCGAACGAGCGGATGCGGACCGGCGCTACCGTTCGACCTCTCGGGCGATCGCCAGCAGCTCGGCGTGGACGTGTGGAGACCCAGCCAGGACGTCCCCGGAGAGGTAGTCCTTCCCGCCCTCCCAGTCCGTGACGACCCCGCCGGCCTCCTCGATCAGCACGGCCCCGGCGGCGACGTCCCAGGGCGACAGGCCGAGCTCGAAGAACCCCTCGAACACGCCGGCGGCCACCCACGCCAGATCGAGCGCCGCCGCCCCCGGCCTTCGGAGGTCCTCGAACCGCTCCAGGCACCCCTCGAACGCGGCCAGGTACCGGGGGAGGGAGTCCTTCAGACGGAAAGGGAACCCGGTCCCAACCACGGCTCGGCCCGGGGGCCGATCCGAGACCGTCATGGCCACGGGCTCCCCAGCCCCCCGGCGGAGCCGAGCCCCATGGCCTTTCGCGCCAAGGTACGTCTCCTCCTGAAACGGGGCGTGGACGACGCCCACGACCGGGCTCCCCTCTACCACCAGAGCCACCGAGACCCCCACCACGGGGAATCCGTGCAGGTAGTTGGTGGTTCCGTCCAGAGGGTCCACCAGCCAATAGCGCTTCCCCGGCTCGCCGTCACCCTCCTCGCCGACGACGGGGATGTCGGCCCCCGCGCCCAGGACCTCCCTGATGGCCCGCTCTGACGCCCGGTCCACGTCGGTGACGTAGTCCCCGGCTCTCTTTCGCTCGGCGGACGCCCCGGACCGCCCTGCCAGCACGACCCGGCCCCCACGCAGGGCGGCCCGTTCGGCCAGGTTCAGAAGCTCGGGCATGCTCGGCACGGCCGCCAACGCTAGCAGGGCAAACGCGGCCCCCGGTTCGTTGACGGGCATGCTCCGTGCCTAGTAGCCTTAACGGTTGCGCCCCGGACCCGGCGGACGGGTCCGGTATCCATGCGAGCTTTCAGGGGGTACCCCGAAGGGACAACTGTGCCTGAGGCAAGTCCCTGGGAGCCGGGCCCGCGGGTCCGGCTTTCGTTTGGGCCCCCTGTGGAGAAACGGCGAGAGTGAAGACGAGAGAGCCATGCCCACGATCCAACAGCTGGTCCGAAGCGGGCGCGAGCGCCCGCGGAGCAAGACGAAGAGCCCTGCGCTCAGGGGCTCTCCGCAGCGCCGCGGGGTCTGCACGCGCGTGTACACGACCACCCCGAAGAAGCCGAACTCGGCCCTTCGGAAGGTCGCGCGCGTCCGCCTGACCAGCGGGGTCGAGGTCACCGCCTACATCCCGGGCATCGGCCACAACCTCCAGGAGCACTCCATCGTCCTGGTGCGGGGCGGCCGGGTGAAGGACCTCCCCGGCGTTCGGTACAAGATCATCCGCGGCACCCTCGACACGGCCGGGGTCAGGGATCGACGGAAGGCCCGGTCACGGTACGGCGCGAAGAGGGCGGGCGAGTAGCCATGCCGCGCAAGGGCCCTGCCGTACGTCGAGAGGTCGAGCCCGACCCCGTCTACCAGAACCCCCTGGTGACGCAGCTCATCGACAAGGTCCTCCTGGACGGGAAGAAGTCGCTGGCCGAGCGGACCGTCTACTCGGCCCTCGAGGTCATCTCCGAGCGCACCGCGAACGACCCGGTGATCACGCTCAAGAAGGCCGTGGAGAACGTGCGGCCCATGCTCGAGGTGCGGTCCCGGCGGGTGGGTGGCGCCAACTACCAGGTCCCGGTGGAGGTCCGGCCGACCAGGGGCACCACGCTCGCGCTCCGCTGGCTGGTGAACTACGCGCGGGCCCGCAAGGAGCACTCGATGCCCGAGCGGCTGGTGGGCGAGATTATGGACGCCTCCCAGGGCCAGGGCGCCTCGGTGAAACGGCGTGAGGACATGCACAAGATGGCGGAGGCGAACAAGGCGTTCGCGCATTACCGATGGTGATCGAGGGAAACGCTCGTGCCGGGCTCTCGGGCCCGGCGTTTGGTGAGGGGGTGAGCTAGTGGCCACCCCCGCGGAGAAGGTCGACGTGGTGGAAGCGACACAGGAAGTCAAGGGACGGCAGACCGGAGGGTCCGGCAAGGACCTCGTGCTCCGGGAATATCCGCTTGCCCGGACCCGGAACATCGGGATCATGGCGCACATCGACGCGGGCAAGACCACCACGACCGAGCGGATCCTGTACTACACCGGCAAGGCCTACAAGATCGGCGAGGTCCACGAGGGCACCGCCCAGATGGATTGGATGGTGCAGGAGCGGGAGCGGGGCATCACCATCACCTCGGCCGCCACCACCTGCCAGTGGAAGGGCCACTGGATCAACATCATCGACACCCCCGGCCACGTGGACTTCACCGTGGAGGTGGAGCGGTCGCTCCGCGTCCTCGACGGGGCCATCGCGGTGTTCGACGCGGTGGCCGGCGTGGAGCCGCAGACGGAGACGGTCTGGCGCCAGGCCGACCGGTACCGCGTTCCCCGGATCTGCTTCGTGAACAAGATGGACCGTACCGGGGCCGACTTCGGCCGGACGGTCCAGATGATGGTGGACCGCCTCCACGGCAACCCGCTGGTCATCCAGCTGCCGCTCGGCAGCGAGGCCCGCTTCGAGGGGGTCATCGACCTCGTGGAGATGAAGGCCCACCGATGGACCAGCGAGATGGGCGAGGAGTGGGAGACCTCCGACATCCCCGCCGAGGAGCTGGAGCGGGCCCGCCAGGCCCACCACCAGCTGTTCGAGAAGCTGGCCGACCACGACGAGGCCCTCATGGACAAGTTCGTTCACGAGGACGAGCCCGACGTGGAGGAGCTCCGCCGGGCCATCCGCCGGGCCACCCTGTCCGGCGAGGGGGTTCCCGTGCTGTGCGGCAGCGCGTTCAAGAACAAGGCCATCCAGCCCCTGCTCGACGCCATCGTGGCCTACCTGCCGTCGCCGGTGGAGGTCCTTCCGGTCGAGGGGCACATGCCCTCAGGCGCGCCGGCTCAGCGAAAGCCGGACGACAACGAGCCGTTCTCGGGCCTGGCGTTCAAGATCATGTCCGACCCGTACGTCGGTCGGCTGACCTACTTCCGCGTGTACTCGGGCGTCGTCCGGGCTGGAGCGCACGTCCACAATTCGACGAAGGACCGGAAGGAGCGCGTTGGCCGCATCCTCCAGATGCACGCCAACCACCGGGAGGACAAGGAGGCCGCGTTCACCGGCGACATCGTGGCCGTAGTAGGACTGAAGCACTCCACCACGGGCGACACGCTGTGCGACCCGGCGAATCCCATCGTCCTCGAGTCGATCGCGTTCCCCACCCCGGTGATCTCGGTCGCCGTCGAACCCAAGACCAAGGCCGACCAGGACAAGCTGGGCAACGCCCTCGGCAAGCTGGCCGACGAGGACCCCACGTTCGTCGTGAAGTACGACGACGAGACGGGCCAGACCATCATCTCCGGCATGGGGGAGCTGCACCTGGAGATCCTGGTGGACCGCCTGACCCGCGAGTTCAACGTGGGCGCCAACGTCGGCAAGCCGCAGGTCGCCTACCGGGAGACCATCCGCAAGGCCGTCCGCAAGGTCCGGGGCCGGTTCATCCGCCAGACGGGCGGCCGGGGGCAGTACGGGGACGTCTCCATCGACCTCGAGCCCACCGGCCAGGGCGGAGGCTACGAGTTCGTGAACAAGATCGTGGGGGGAGCGATCCCCCGGGAGTACATCCCCTCGGTGGACCAGGGCATCCAGGAGGCCTGCGAGTCCGGCGTGTTGGCCGGTTACCCCCTGGTGGACGTGCGGGCCACCCTGGTGGACGGGTCCTACCACGAGGTGGACTCGTCGGAGATCGCCTTCAAGATCGCCGGCTCGATGGCCCTGAAGGAGGCGGCCCGCCGGGCCGACCCCGTGCTGCTCGAGCCGGTCATGGAGTTCGAGGTCGTGACCCCCGAGGAGTTCATGGGCGAGGTGATGGGCGACGTCACCGCCCGCCGGGGCAGGATCGAGCGGATCGACGACCGGGGCGGCATGAAGGCCATCAGGTTGCGGGTGCCGCTCGCCGAGCTGTTCGGCTACGCCACGGAGCTGCGCTCCCGGACTCAGGGACGCGCCTCCCACACGCCGATGCAGCTCCACGCCTACATGGAGGTTCCGGCCCAGATCTCGAAGGAGATCGTGGCCCGGGTACGAGGGGAGTAGAGGGGAAGGCCATGGCCAAGAAGAAGTTCGAGCGGAACAAGCCCCACGTGAACATCGGCACCATCGGGCACATCGACCACGGCAAGACCACCCTCACCGCGGCCATCACCAAGGTGCTGGCGGAACGGGGCCTGGCCGACTTCACCCCCTTCGACCAGATCGACAAGGCCCCCGAGGAGCGGGAGCGGGGCATCACCATCGCCATCGCCCACGTGGAGTACCAGACCGATGCCCGCCACTACGCCCACGTGGACTGCCCCGGCCACGCCGACTACATCAAGAACATGATCACCGGGGCCGCCCAGATGGACGGGGCCATCCTGGTGGTCTCGGCGGCCGACGGCCCCATGCCCCAGACCCGGGAGCACGTGCTCCTTGCCCGCCAGGTAAACGTCCCGGCCATCGTGGTGGCGCTCAACAAGTGCGACATGGTGGATGACCCCGAGCTGCTCGACCTGGTGGAGCTGGAGGTAAGGGAGCTCCTTTCGGCCTACGAGTTCCCCGGGGACGAGGTCCCGGTGATCCGGCTTTCGGCGCTCAAGGCCCTGGAGGGGGACGAGGAGGCAAAGGCCGGCATCCTGGAGCTGCTCTCGGCCGTGGACACGTTCATCCCCGAGCCGGTCAGGGACACCGACAAGCCCTTCCTCATGCCGATCGAGGACGTGTTCTCCATCACCGGGCGGGGGACCGTGGTGACCGGCCGGGTGGAGCGAGGCAAGCTCCAAAAGATGGGGGAGGTGGAGATCGTGGGGATCCACGACACCAAAAAGACGGTCGCCACCGACCTCGAGATGTTCCGAAAGCTCCTGGAAGACGTCCAGGCCGGCGACAACGTGGGGGTGCTCCTTCGAGGCATCGACAAGGAGGACGTGGAGCGGGGCCAGGTGCTGGCAAGGCCCGGGACCATCACGCCGCACACCGACTTCGGGGCCCAGGTGTACGTGCTGTCCAAGGAGGAGGGGGGACGCCACACCCCGTTCTTCAACGGGTACCGCCCCCAGTTCTACTTCCGCACCACCGACGTGACCGGGGCCCTTCACCTCCCGGAGGGGGCCGAGATGGTGATGCCCGGGGACAACGTGGAGATCACCGTGGAGCTGATCGCCCCCATCGCCATGGAGGAGGGGCTCCGCTTCGCCATCCGCGAGGGCGGCCGCACCGTGGGTGCCGGCCGCGTGACCAAGATCCTGAAGTAGGGAAGGAAGGACGAGAGCGGCAGTGGCCGGACCGAAGATCCGAATCAAGCTCCGGGCCTACGACCACCGGATGCTGGACGTCGCGGCTCGCGACATCGTCGAGCACGTGACGCGCACCGGCGCCAAGGTCGTCGGTCCGGTCCCGCTGCCCACCGAGCGGTCCATCTACACGGTCATCCGCTCGCCTCACAAGTACAAGGACTCGCGGGAGCACTTCCAGATGCTCACGCACAAGCGGCTTATCGACATCGTGGACGCGACCTCGAAGACGGTCCAGGAGCTCCAGCGCCTGAACCTTTCGGCTGGGGTCGACATCGAGATCAAGCTGTGACCATGGCCGAGCTCAAGGGAATCCTCGGGACGAAGCTGGGCATGACCCAGATCTTCGACGACACCCGGGCCATCCCGGTCACCGTGATCAAGGCCGGGCCCTGCTTCGTCGTGCAGGTCAAGACCGAGGAGAAGGACGGCTACCGGGCCGTCCAGCTGGCGTTCGAGGAGCCACACCCCCGCCATCTGACCAAGCCCATGGAAGGACACTTCGCGGCGCACGGCGGGCACCCCGGCCGGTACGTGGTCGAGCTTCGAACCGACGATGCTGCGAGCTACGCGCCGGGCCAGGAGATCCGGGCCGACCTGTTCCAGCCCGGGGACCGGGCCGACGTGGTCGGCGTGTCGAAGGGCAAGGGCTTCGCCGGCCCCATGAAGCGCCACGGGTTCGGCGGGCTGGCCAGCAGCCACGGCACCGAGCGCAAGCATCGCTCGCCGGGGGCCATCGGCGCGTGCGCCACACCCTCCCGCGTGTTCAAGGGCATGCGGATGGCAGGGCAGATGGGCAACGAGCGGGTGACCGTGCTGAACCTCGAGGTCGTCCGGGCGGACCCGGAGCGGAACCTGCTGCTGCTGAAGGGTGCCGTGCCCGGCCCCTCCGGAGGGCTGGTCATGGTTCGCTCCGCGGTGAAGGCCGTGGTTGGGGGGACCAGCTGATGGCGAACGTTGCCGTGGTCGACGCGTCGGGCAAGAAGGTGGCCCAGCGTGAGCTGGCGGCCGATGTCTTCGAGGCCAATGTCAGCGTGCCACTCATGCACCAGGTGGTGGAGGCCGGCCGGGCCGCCATCCGCCGGGGGACCCACGCCACGAAGACGCGGGGCGAGGTCTCGGGCGGCGGGCGCAAGCCGTGGCGCCAGAAGGGCACGGGTCGTTCGCGCCAGGGCTCGATCCGGGCGCCCCAGTGGGCGGGGGGTGGCGTGGCCCACGGGCCCACGCCCCGCGACCACTCCTTGCGGGTGAACAAGAAGATGAAGCGGGGCGCGCTCCGTTCGGCCCTCACCGACGCGCTTCGCTCCGGCAAACTCGCCGTGGTGGACGAGCTCCGGTTCGAGGAGCCGAAGACGAGGCTCGCGGCCGGGGTGCTGGACGCTCTGGAGCTCGCCGGCAAGGTGCTGCTGGTGTTGCCGGGCCCGACGGAGGACGGGGCCGTCGAGAAGTCCTTCCGGAACATGTCCGACGTGCG
>Ga0209899_1000257_pt1 | contig 10292 bp, 8 predicted proteins | sample GWRWS1_0_10_FD_187228 | JGI IMG/M metagenome (GOLD analysis project Ga0209899, IMG submission 187228) | Riverbed sediment microbial communities from areas with vegetation nearby in Columbia River, Washington, USA - GW-RW S1_0_10 (SPAdes)... | ecosystem: Environmental > Aquatic > Freshwater >...
AGAGCGCCGCTGAGAACTGCACGATCCACAACTACAACGTGGTCCCGCTGCGCAGCGGCCGGTACGTGGCGGTCAGCGGCAACTACCAGGCCGGCACCTGGGTCACTGACTTCACCGACCCGGCCAATCCGGTCACGGTGGCCTGGTCGGACCCGCCGCCGCTTACTCCCACCCAGCTCGGCGGCGCCTGGTCCTCGTACTGGTACAACAACTTCACCTACGAGTCCGAGATCACCAAGGGCCTCAACGTCTTCCGGGTCAGCGACCCGCGCCTGGCGGGGGCGCGCATCCTCGGCCACCTCAACCCCCAGACCCAGGAGTTCACGATCGGCTGAGCCGGACGATCGCACGCGTGGGGGGGGCGAACCCTCGCCCACCCCCACGCCTCGCGCCCGCCGGAGAAGGGATCATCTCCGCAACAAGGGCTCACCCACCAAGTTGGGCGCTCCAATGTGCCTATCCAGGAGAAAGAGGATCTACGTCCCCAAGGGGTAGAGGGAATGTGACCTGGGAGGAGTCATGAAGCGCGGTCTTGTGGCGGCAACCTGCTTGGCGCTCATTTTTGCGACCGCCACCGCCGTGCGCGGCGACGTTGGCGTGGGGGCCGGCGGGGGTACGCCGGGCACATCGCGTAACTTCACGCTTGTCGGCCACAACCCGCTCTTCGACCGTGGGATGAACGCTGCGCCGGCGATCTTCGACCATTTCGTCTATATCGGGAACCGCAGCGACGGCTCGAGCTCGTGCGGCGACTTCAATGCCACCGGGCCCGTCGCGCCGGTGCTCCCGCCCACCAACCCAGACGGGACCTGCACCCACGTCCACCCGGGCATCCTTGTCGTCGACATCGCCAATCCGGGCAACCCAACCGTTGCCGGTGAGTTCGGAGGCGAGTTCGTGACCGGCGCCAACGTCGGGCAGACCTCACGCGAGCTGCGCGTGTGGCCGGCGCAGCAGCTGCTGATGGTGATGTACTTCCGCTGCAGCCGAATCATCCACGCCTGCCCGCGGTCGGCCCAGCACTTCAGCATCCGCTTCTTCGACCTGGCCGCCAACCCGCTCAACCCGCCGCTGATCGCCACCTACGTGCCGTCGCAGCTCCCGCACGAGATGTACCTCTGGATCGACCCGAAGGACCCGGGCCGGGCGCTGCTGTGGCTGTCGACCCCGACGGTCTCGGCCAACCCGAACATGCCCAACCTGATCATCACCGACATCAGCAAGGCCCGGCAGGGGAGCTTCACCGAGATCGCCAAGGGCAACTGGAACCAGTTCTTCCCCGGCGCCGCCGACCCGGCCAACTACGACTTCGACCTTGCGCTGCACTCGATGGCGCCGTCGGTGGACGGGACGCGGACCTACCTTGCGTACCTGCGCGGCGGCTTCGGCGTCCTGGACACCAGCAAGGTGGCCAACAACCAGATCCCCGCCGGTGTGGTCGAGTCGTTGAACGACGACCTGCTGACCCCGGTCCCGTTCCCGACCTGGGGCACCGGCCCGCAGTGTCCCGGCCACACCGCGGCGGGCTGCGCCGAGAGCCACTCGGCCCTGCCGTTCCCGGGGCGCCCGTTCGCGCTGACGATCGACGAGGTCTACGGGACCTTCACGGTGCCGTCGTTCGGCTGGCCGTGGGGTTGGGCGCGCACCTGGAACATCGCCCAACCCAGGCGGCCGCACATCCTCGGCGAGTACAAGATCTTCCAGAACACCCAGCCCTTCCAGGGCAGCCCCGGCGACGACCCCGCCACCGAGCAGTTCACCAGCTACTCCTCGCACAACCCGACGCTGACGCGCAACCTGGTATTCGACTCGTGGCACTCGGGCGGCGAGCAGGCCATCGACGTCTCCGACCCGGGCCAGCCGACCCAGGCCGGCTGGTTCTCGCCGACGCCGCTTGCGTCGGTGGCGATCGAGGACCCAGCGCTCAGCCGCGGGCCGAACAAGGTCGTCATGTGGAGCTACCCGATCATCAGGGATGGGCTCATCTACGTCGCCGACATCCGCAACGGGCTCTACGTGCTCCGCTACACCGGGCCACACGCAGGCGAGGTCGACAGCCTCAGCTTCCTGGAGGGCAACTCCAACCTCGGGGACGCCACGCGGATCGACAAGAGCGCCGGACCGTAACCCACATGCAAGCGAGCTCGGCCGTGGCGACGGCGAACTGCCAAGGTAACGCAGCGCACCTGCGGGGCACGTCCTTCCGCCTCGCCTCAGGGTCGCTGGGTCGCCGCCAGTGACCGTGAAGCTCGCGTCGAGCGGCCCGGGCGCTTTGGGCGCCCGGGCCGCGTCGGTGCCTTAGCCCCGCAGGGCCTTGGAAGGGCTCCTGCGTCTGCGAGTCATGTGGTGAGCCTCCTACCTCGGACCGGACGAAATGGGGCGCAACCTGGCCCTCCGTGTAGGGCGTTCCTCCTGTTACCCGATCGTGAACTCCTGGGTGTTCGGGTTCAGGTGCCCCAGCCGCATGGCACCGGCGGTCTGTGGACCGCTGAACCGGAACACGTTGAAGCCCTCGGTGATGCTGCTCTCATAGATGAAGTTGTTGTACCAGTAGGTGGACCAGTCGCCGCCGATCTCACAGCCGACCGGGGCGCAGAATGGGCTCCCGGGTGGGGTCGGGATCGGGGGCGGATCGCTCCAACCGACTTCGACCGTATTGGCGAGGTTGTTGAAGTCCACGACGCCGAACCCCGCCTGGTAGCTGGCATGGACCAGGACGTCGTCGCCGTCGCGCAGCGGTACCACGTTGAAGTTATGGAGCGTGCAGTTCTCCGAGGAGGACTGGTTGCGAGGCAACAGGAAGGTGCCGAGCTTGGCCCCGGTGTCCGAGTCGTAGAAGAAGTACGACTTCTTGGTGGCGTCGTCGGTGGCTTCGCACTCGGCCTGGACACCGCCGCCGGGCTCGTGGCCGAAGATGAGGGTGTCGCCGTCCCAGCTGAAGCCGGCGGAGTGCCCGATCGTCACGCCGGGCTCGGCGACCGAGTACAGGAACTTCGGATCCGCCAGGGATCCCCCAGCGGCCGGATCGAGGGTCCAGGTCGTGAAGCCGTTGCCGCCCGCGCAGGACAGCTTCATCTCGTCGCCGAGGATCACGCCGGAGTCGTGGCAGCTTCGCGGCGCTGGCACGTCTCCGGGCCCGCCTGAGGACTCCAACCGCAGGTAGCGCGCGGCCGACGGATCGTCGATGGGGACCTCGATGATGTCGATGCCCGTGCACCCGGCGGCAGCGCTGGAGGAGTTGCTGTAGACCAGGACGCGATCATTGTTCAGGTCGGGGACGATGGTGAGGGTGTGGGAGCCGCACAGCGTCTCCACATTCGCCACCAGGTCCGGGTTGGACCGGTCACTGATGTCGAAGACGTTGACACCCTCGAACGGGCCGAGCGTGTTCGGCAAGGGCGGGGTGTTGTCGTCACAGGTGGTCCCCGCGCCAAACGGTCCCGGGGTCCCGGCGGGGGTGTTCCAGGCGCGGACCAGGATGTTGTCCCAGACCGCGACGTCGCCCTGGTTCCCGTCGCAGAAGGTCCGGGAGACCTCGGTGGGGTTGTCCGGGTCTGAGATGTCAATGATCCGGAACCCGTCCCAGTTCCCCAGGAAGGCTTCCCGCCCCCAGAAGGCGATGTCGGTGCTGATGTCGTTGGTGGGAGCGGCCGGATCGACCACACTGGCTGGGTAGGCGATGTGGCCCTTGGGGTGGACGTTGTTGGTGTGCGGGTCGGTGTCGTGACCGGCCTTGGCGGGGAGCCCAAGGAGCACCAGCGCCGCGGTGGTCGCCACGACGATGAACCATCGAGTCCGTGGACGCACGCTTCCTCCTTCGTCGTCGAAGTCCGAAGTGCTGGGTTCGATCCGTCGGCCTAGGGGGATGTCGGGCAACGGTGATCGGGAACGCACCTGAGGAGGCGGGAGGTGAGGGTCTGGGCAGGCCCTCGGACTGGTTGAATTGCCCCTTATGTGGTCCTTTCCAGCCAAAGCGGACAGTTCGCGAGTCTATCGACTGGGACGGATGAAGGCAAGATTGGCTGGAATTGGTTAGCGGGCTGGGCTGCCGGAGATCGACGCAACAGGATGTTGGCCGGTAACCGTGTGGTGGACCAGCGTGATCTGGTCGGCGGCGGTGTTCTCCGAGACCAGACGTCAAGGGAGGGCCCTTCCCTCGAGCCTGGGCGCCGTGGCCGGTCACAGCTCGCCGAGGTAGGCCGCTCGCATCTGGGGGTTCTTGAGCAGGTTCCTGGCCGTGTCGGCCAGTACGATCTTGCCGGTCTGGAACACGTAGCCGCGGTCGGCGATCGAGAGCGCCATGTTGGCGTTCTGCTCGACGACGAAGATGGTGGTGCCCTGCCGGTTGACCTCCTGGATGATGTCGAAGTTCTGCTGGACCAGCACGGGCGCCAGTCCCATCGAGGGCTCATCCATGAGCAGCACCTTGGGGCGGGCCATCAGCGCCCTGGCCATGGCCACCATCTGCTGTTCTCCGCCGGAGAGCGTTCCTGCCCGCTGGTTGAGCCGCTCCTTCACGCGAGGGAACAGGGTGAAGACCCGGCCGAAGTCCTTCTCGATCTCGTCGCGGTCCTCCCGGAGGCAGGAGCCGAGTTCCAGGTTCTCCCGAACCGTCATGCGCCGGAACAGCCGGCGGTTCTCCGGGACCATCGAGATGCCCATGTCGACCAGCCGCTGGGTCTCCAGCCCGTTGACCCGCTGGCCGTCGAGCAGGACATCACCCTGGGTCGGCACGACGAAGCCGAGGATCGCCTTGAGCGTGGTGGTCTTGCCGCTGGCGTTGCCGCCGAGCAGGCAGACGATCTCACCTTGGTAGATCTCGAGGCTGATGTTGCGGAGGACCTGGATCGGGCCGTAGTGCGTGCAGACGTTGCGGAGCTCGAGGATCGGTCGGGTCCGGGGAACCTGGCTCATGCTGTCGCCGCCCTGCCGAGGTAGGCCTCGATCACCCGCTCGTTGCTGGCGACGTCGGCGTAGGGGCCCTCGGCGATCTTCTGCCCGTAGTCGAGCACCACGACCCGCTCGGAGACGCCCTTCACCACCCGCATGTCGTGCTCGATCACGACGATGGTGACGCCGGTCCCATCCCGCAGCCCGCGGATCAGCTCGGTGAGCTCCTGCGTCTCTCGCGGGTTCATCCCCGCGGTCGGCTCGTCGAGCAGGAGCAGCTTGGGGTCGGCGGCCATCGCCCGCGCGATCTCGAGCCGGCGCCGGTTGGCGTACGACAGCGAACGCGCCGGTGTGTCGAACCGCCAGCCGGTCAGCCGACCGCCGAAGAACGCCAGGGCCTGTTCGGCCCGCCGCCGCGTCTCCCGCTCCTCCCGCCGGAACGACGGCGTCCGGAAGATCGCCTTGAGCATCCCGGACCGGGTGCGGCAGTGGCGGGCGACCATGACGTTCTCCCGCACGCTCATCTCGGGGAACAGGCGCACGGTCTGGAACGTGCGGGCGATGCCGAACTCGAGGATCTGGCTGGGTCGCAGCCCCACGATGCTGCGCCCCTCGAAGAGGATCTCGCCCTGGTCGGCCGGGATCATGCCGGTGACGAGGTTGAACAGGGTCGTCTTCCCGGCGCCGTTGGGGCCGATGACGCTGACGATCTCGCCGGCGTCGACGTCGAGGTCGAGCCCATCGATGGCCCGGACCCCGCCGAAGTCCCTGGTGAGCCCCCTGATCTCGAACAGCGCCATGACGTCCCCGCTCAGCTCGTTTCGCTCCGGCCGTCCCCGGCCGGGCCTGCTTCCTGCTGCATCGTGGCCTGGTCTCGCAGCCACACGTCCTGCGTGACCTCCTCCTCGTGCAGCTCCTGGGCCCGCCGCCTGCTCGGGATGAACCCCTCGGGCCGCCGCTGCATCATGAAGATCAGCAGGGCACCGTAGATGAGGAACCGGTACTCCTCGAACTCGCGCAGCAGCTCCGGCAGACCCACCAGCACAAAGGAGGCCAGGACGACGCCGGGCACGCTGGCCATGCCGCCGACGATGATCACCACCAGCACGGTGATCGACACGATCACGTTGAAGCTGTGGGGGAACACCGAGCCGATCTTGGTGGCGAACAGCGCGCCACCGAACCCGGCGAGCATGGCGCCGGCGATGAACGCCGACAGCTTGGCGGCCACAATGTTGACCCCCATGGCCTCGGCCACCGCCTCGTCCTCGCGCATCGCCATCCACGCCCGCCCGATCCGCGAGTCCTGCAGCGCGTAGGTGACGTAGGTGGCCAGCAGCACAAAGCAGAAGATCACGTAGAAGAACGCCTGCGGGTCCGCGATCTGGATCGGCCCGACGGTGATGTCGCGGACCCGGATGATCCCCTGCGCGCCACCAAAGGTGGGCTTGAGCCAGTCGGAGAGGAACAGCAGCCGGGCGATCTCGCCGAACCCGAGGGTGACGATGGCCAGGTAATCGCCGCGCATCCGCAGCACCGGGGTGCCGACCACCAGGCCCGACACGGCGGCGGCGAGGACCACGAACGGCACCGCGGCCCAGAAGATCCAGCCGACGCCGAGGCTGGACTGGGGCGAGGTGAGCAACGCGGTGACGTAGGCGCCCACCGCGAAGAAGGCCACGTAGCCGAGGTCGAGCAACCCGGCGACCCCCACCACGAGGTTCAGCCCGAGCGCCATGAGCAGGAAGATGCCGGCGATGTTCAGGACCTCGCTGAGGAACGGCCCGAGGACCTGCGGCAGCAGGCCGAGGACGAGCAGGAGCCCCGCCAGGACCGCCAGCCTGAGGAGCCGGCGGGACCGGTCGGGCACGGAACTCAGCCGCGTACGGAGCGGCCGGCGACCCTCCCGCGTCAGCAGCACGTAGCTACCGAACGCCGCCACCGCGACCGCGACCGCGCCGGGGATGCTGAGCGCGCCGCTCGGCTCGTAGAGGAAGTCGGCCAGCGGCGCGGTCCAGATCCGCAGCTCCGCCTGGATCCCCCGGAGCACCTGGACGACGAAGGGCTGCAACATCGCGACCGCGAGCACCCACAGGGCGACGACGAACACGGCCCGGCGCCACCGCTCACGCAGCAGGTGGAGCGTGCCGGCCACGGCGCCGAGCACGGCGTCGAGGACAAGGATCAGCACCAGGCCAGGGACGAGGTCCAGCCCGAAGGTCAGCAGCCGGGGAGGCTCCCGGACGAGCTGCGGCGTGACATTGATCAGGACCCGGCGGACGTCGAAGGTGGCGATCAGCGTCACGAACACCGCCATGACGACGCCGCTCAACAGTCCGGCGAGCAACCCGCCGGCGACGTTGCGCCAGCCGGGCCGAGGGGTGGCGAATCCCTGGAGAACCGGCGGTGGACGCCCGGCGACGTAGCCGACCAGCAGAGGGACGGCCACCAGCAGCAGCGAGCCGAGCGTCACCTCGCCGAGCAACGCTCGCTCGGAGAACGCCTCGACCATGCCGTTGGCCGACACGAACGCGGCGGCGAGCCCGCCCACGAGGCCGAGCCTGACCGCTCGCCCGAGATCGACCTGCCGGGCGGGGAGCAGGTCGCCCGCTGCGGTCACGGGCACCTCGACGGCGACGGTCGGCTCCGCCATCGCTACGCCCGCTCCTCGCTCACCCGCTCACCGAGGATGCCGGTGGGGCGGAAGATCAACACCAGCACCAGCGCCAGAAACGCCACCACGTCCTTGAGCTGGTGGGCGGAGGGGATGCCGAGCCCGACCAGCACCAGGCTCGGCCCCAACGACTCCACCGAGCCCAGCAGCAGGCCGCCCAGCACGGCGCCCGGGATGTTGCCGATGCCGCCCAGGACCGCGGCGGTGAACGCCTTGATGCCTGGCAGGAACCCGCTGAGGAAGTGCACGTTCTGGAACACCAGGCCGAACAGGAAGCCGGCGGCCCCGGCCAGGGCCCCACCGACCGCGAAGACCCTGGCGATCGTGCGGTCGACGCTGAGCCCCATCAGCCGGGCGATCTCCGGGTCCTCGGCCACCGCCCGGATGGCCCTCCCGGCCTTGGTCCTCTCCACGTACAGGTACAGGCCGGCCATCATCAGCAGCGCCGTAACGATCACCAGCAGGTGCACCTTGAGGATCCGAAAGCCAAAGAAGGTGAACGCGCCGCTGAGGGCGCTGACCGACGGGTAGGCCTTGACGCTGGTGCCGAACAGGGTGGCCACCGCGTACTGCAGGAAGAACGACGCCCCGATGGCGGTGATGAACGGCAGCAGCCGGGGCAGGCCCCGCAGCGGCCGGTAGGCCACCCGCTCCAGCAGCAGGGCGACCAGCGCCGAGACCGTCATGCAGCAGATCAGGACGATGAACAGCGAGACGTACGGCTGGGCCTCCCACAGCGGCGTGCGGGAGAGCCCGTCCGACACGTAGAAGCCCGTCATCGCCCCGATCATGAAGACCTCGCCGTGGGCGAAGTTGATGAAGCGGAGGATGCCGTAGACCATCGTGTACCCCAGGGCGATGAGCGCGTAGATCGAGCCCTGGGCGATGCCGAACACCACGAGGTCCCGCCACTGCTGGCCGCTCAGGCGTGCGCTCGTGAGGCTGTTGAAGGCGCCGACGACCAGCAGCACGACGGCGGCGATCCGGACCAGCCACAGGAAGCCGTCCACGATCGGCAACCGGAAGGTCCGCCTGACGGCGATCGGCCCCCGCGGCTCCAGACTACTCTTGGCCACCTGCCCCCTCATAGATCAAGCCGAGCCAGGGTCTGGTACCCAGCCGGCCCCGGGTACCCGACCGGTGCCCGCCTAGCTGGTTTCAGGCTCGAACGTGAACAGCACGTTCCCCCGGACGTCGGTGATCGACTTCTCCGCCGGCGTGTTCTGGACGATGTCGATCTTCGCATCGGCGCAGTCCCCGAACTGGTCGCAGCCGAGGGTCCCGGTCAGGCCCTGGAAGTCCTTGGTGGCGTAGAGCTCGTCCATGAGCCGCTGCCGGTCGATGTGGACCATCCCGTCGCTGTCCCTGACCGCGACCTTCTCGAGGGCGGCGAAGAGCATGTTGGTGGCGTCATACGCGTGCGCGTGGAAGGCCTGGATGGGCTTCTCGCCGTACTTCGCCTCGTACTTGCCGACGAAGTCCTGGTAGCTCGCCCCGGTCGGTGTCGCCGGCCCGGAGAAGTACATGCCCTCGGTCTGCTTGATGACGATGTAGGTGTCGGAGAGCAGACCGTCGGCCCCGAACAGCTTCTTGGTGTCGGCCAGCGCGGGGAAGTCCGCGGCCTGCTTGACGATGAAGTCGGCCTCCGGCTGGAAGACCGGGAAGAACACCACGTCGGGCTTGGTCGCCGCCACCTCGGTCAGGACCGGCCGCATGTCGGTGTCGCCCTTGCTGATGGCGGTGGCCAGGGCGATCGTCCCACCCAGCTCCTTGAACGACGCGCCAAACGCGTTGGCCAGGCCCTCGGTGTAGGGGTCACCGTCGTGGATGGTGACCGCCTTCTTCGCCTGGAGCTTCTCGTAGGCAAAGGTGGCCGCAGCCTGGCCCTGGATGGTGTCGTTGTGGGCGGTGCGGAAGTAGCCCTTCTGGTTGGCGTCGCCCTTGGTGCCGCGCAGGTCGGAGGTCAGCCTCGGGGCGGTGTTGGACCCGGAGATCATCGCGATGCCCTTGCCCGCGAAGATCTCCATGGCCGGCACCGCCTCGCCGGAGCAGCTCGTGCCGATGACCCCGACGATCTGGGGATCGGCCACCAGCTTCTGGGCCGCGGTGGTCCCGCCCTCCGCCTTGCACAGGCCGTCCTCCACCTGGTGCTGGACCGGGTGGTCCAGCAGCTTGCCGCCCTTGTCGGCGATGGCGAGCTCGATGCCCCGTACCTGGTCCTGCCCCAGGCTGGCGGTGTCACCGGTGATCGTCTGGATGACGCCGAGCTTGATGGGCGCGCCGGGGGCGACCGTCACCGCACCGAGCCGACCAGGCGTGAACCCTCCCCCTGTCTCCTCGGGCGCGCAGGCGGCGCCGAGCAGCGCCAAGGCGCCGACCAGCACGGGCACGAGAGCTGATGTGGGCCTTCTCATGGGCTCTCCTTCCTCGGAGGCTTCTGCTGTGCCCTATGAGTCGAAAGATACGTGTCGCCCCAGTCGGCGTCGAGATCCTCTTCACGGCAGATGGGCTGGTCCGGCTTCCAAGCCGGGATCGGGTCCTCCGAGTGGACGGAGGGGCGTACCCTGCAGACGTTGCGGGAGGGGCGGATGGATCTCGCTGACAGGCGCACCGGCCTGGGCGTCTGGTTGGTATGACCTCGCCGGGAAGTGGCCTGCCGGGCCGCGCGAGCGTCGTGGTGGTCGGCGGGGGCGTCATCGGCACCAGCATCGCCTTCCACCTCGCCGAG
>Ga0209899_1000260_pt1 | contig 10213 bp, 8 predicted proteins | sample GWRWS1_0_10_FD_187228 | JGI IMG/M metagenome (GOLD analysis project Ga0209899, IMG submission 187228) | Riverbed sediment microbial communities from areas with vegetation nearby in Columbia River, Washington, USA - GW-RW S1_0_10 (SPAdes)... | ecosystem: Environmental > Aquatic > Freshwater >...
CGCGAGGGCGACGCAGTGGATGGCCGGCAGGCCGCGGCCCGCGAGCGTCCACGTCCTGCCGGCGTCGGTCGACGCATAGACCTCGCCGTCGGGGGTCCCGAACGCGGCGTCCGTTCCATGCGCGTCGAGCCAGTGGCTGTCGATGTTCGAGCCGAACCACTCGGGCAGGCCCGAGGTGCACCGCTCGAACGCCCCGCCCGAGAGCGGCCGCCGGTAGACGGCCGCGCGCCCACCGAACGGCCCGGTCGACGCCGACAGCAGCACCGCGTCCCCCGCGATCGCCACGGCCCGGCAGTAGGTGGCGTGCAGTCCCCCGGTCTCGAAGGCCCACCTGCCTCCCCCCTCGCCGCTCACGGCAAGGCCGCCCGCGCCCAGCGCGGCCAGGACCAGCGCCGGCGTCTCGGGGTGCGCCACCACCCGGTGCACGTCGGTGTCGACGTCGATCGTCGGCTCCCAGGTCCCGCCACCGTCGGCCGATCGCACGATCCCGCCCACGTGGACGTTCGTGTACAGGACGCCGTCCGGCCCCGCGGAGAGCGATCGAACGTCCGGCGGCCCGCCCCACGGCGTGTACCAGCCCTCGCGCCCCTCAACCTTGTCGAACGAGACCACGTCCTCCAGTCGTCCGTCCGCCAGCTTCAGGAGGTGCGCCTCTGCCGCCCCGGCCCACACGTCGCCGCTCACCTCGACCACGCAGTTCAGCCGACGGCCGGCGGTCTCGGCGACCTGCTCCCACGACGGCCCGTCCCCCCGCCACAGCGACTCGCCGTCGACGATCGCCCACCACCCTTCGCGGCCCGGAGCGAGCGCGGTGATTGGGCGTCCATCGAACGCGACGAGGCCCAGGCCGGCCTCGTGAAGCCCTTCGGAGGTCCCCACCAGCACCCGCATCTCAGGAAGCGTAATGCTCAGCCGAGCGGCGCGGGTCCAGGATCAGCGGGGGGCAGCGGAATGGAACGGCGGCACGCACTTGTCGAGCACCGGATCCGGGACGCACACGGTGGGCTTGCCGCCCCTCATGGGGATGCCGTCGGCCCCGGGGAACGTCCCGAAATAGTGATCGAAGGACCGATTCTCCTGGACGACGAAGATGACGTGTTGCATGTTTTCGAAGCCGGTCAGACTGGGGGTCTGGCCGGCGCCGTAGGAGGAGCCCGGGAGGGCTTCCGGGGGGGGTCCCATCCGCCGCAGGCCGCGGCCACCAACGCGATCAGCGCGACCATTGCGGGGAGCAGGGTGCGGCGCGGGCCGGACGTGGCAGAGTTCCATCGAGGTCTTCGAGACTGACGATACCGCTGGACCCGTGCCGACTCCAGGATCGCCAGGAAGTCGCCGATCAACCGGCCCCGATGCAACGGCAAAGATGACGGGAAACTGCTTGCTAGACTCTCTGCCGGTCTCGCCAGGTCCCATCGTCTAGTGGCCGAGGACACCACCCTCTCAAGGTGGAGACACGGGTTCAAATCCCGTTGGGACTACTTGAAGGGGCTTATTCGAACTCGGCCGCGAGAAGAGAGGCGCGAAGACCTCGGAGAACTCAGTCCGGGCGACTTTGCGGTCTTTGACGTAGACGGCCTCGAGCACCGCCTGGTTGAAGCGACGGCGCACGGAGGGTCGCGCCTTCCTATACGCCGCGTGACAGTTGCCGGTGAGCTTGATCGCGGTCCGCAGGACATCCTCCGAGCCCCCAAGATCGGCCTCCGCGACGCCGAGCGATCGTCGTGAGCGCGATCGCGACCGCGACGCCGACCGCGAAGGGCTTCCGCGTGGGTGCGCCGGCCCATCGACTCTCCCCCTGGCGTCTGGCTTCCATGTCTGTCTCTCTCCTTCCTGCGGCTCGCCCCTCCGCCGGGGCGTGCCCTCTCGGTCAATCGCCCGGGCCGCGGAACGCACCTTCGTGGTCACGGCCGGAAGGTCATCCACAAGTGGCACATACACTCTGCGATGTAGCGGCTCACGTCGATTCGAGCAATCCGAGATTCGAGTTGCCCTCGAGGAATGCGACACCGTCGACTTCCCTCTCGTGCGGGCCGTCGTACGCAAGGATGTAGAGCCCGTTCCGAACGTCGACGACGTAGATGAGTCCGTTCACGATGATCGGGTAGCTCCACATGACGACCTTGTCCGGCCCCGACGACAGGACTGGGTCTTCCGTCGCCACCGCGCGGAGCGGCTCGGAAATGAACTCGGCAACCTGAATCGGACGGCGCGGATCCTCGAGCGAGATCACCTGCAAGCCCGCGGAATGCCACGAGACCAGCGTGAGGTTCGGTGTCACCGTTGGGTTGTGCGATGGGAAGCTCGACGTCATGTTGCGCTCGTATTCGACGCCGTCGCAGTAGTTGTCCTGGTTGTAGGGGGCCGCGCGGTATTGGAGACGACGAACGGCCGCACGGGGTCCGTCATGTCGATCAGCCTGACCCAGCCCCACGGGCAGCCGCCCCCAACGGACCCGCCGTAGACCTCATCGGTCGTCAGAGCGAGCGCACTGCCGGGTACCGGGACCGCGCTGTGCGCGCCGGGACCTGGCCACTGCGGCCGGGACGCCAGGGCGGTCACGGTTCGGATCAGTGGATGCGCGGCGCCGTCAGCCACCTCGGACGTGTCGACGACGAGGAACCCGGCCGTCAGGTGGGCGAGTAACGCCGTCCGACCATCGCGGGAGACCGAAACCGAGTGCAAGGTGTCGTCCGGTCCCGGGTCGGGGAACGACGACGTCCAACTGGCGACCTCCGCGAATCTCCCTTCCCGGGCGGCGGAGATGTCGGTCACGAGGAGCTCGTCTCCCGTAACGCCCGCCGCGAACATGTAAAGGAGCGCCCTCGTCGGATCGTTCGGATCCTGCCAGAGGTAGAACTCGTGGGGAAGGCGCGACGGACGGTAGGTCGACACGAGCTCCGGGGACGGGGCATGGCTGCCCCTGATGTCGTAGAAGCGGACCGTCGGTTCCACATCGCTGGATGTGCATCCATGGATCACCGGGTCGCAGGCGAAGTTGAGCACGAGAAGCAGCCCCTCCCGCCGCCATATCCGGAGCTCGCGGGAGGTCTCGCCGACGTTTCCCTCGAGCGGGCTGCCGATCTCGCCGACGACCCGGAGAACGCTGGGATCCGTCACGTCAACCACCAGAACGCCCGGATGCCGATGTCCCGGACCCCCGCCGTCCGGCTGCCGATGTAGGCGTGACCGCGTCAGACCGCCAGGCCGGCGTTCATCCCACGCGCGAAGAGGGGCTCATGGCCGACGAGACGCAGCGTGCCCGGGAGGCGGTCGCTCTTCGGTCGTTCTCGTGGGTGATCGTCGGTCGGGGTGCAGGAACCGGCGAACGCGACGAATGCGAGGATCGCGATCAGGGCTGTCCTCCTCGTGCCGGGCAGCCGACCTATCGGCCCCGCGGCGCTCATGGGACCATCGACCGAATCATCGACAACCCAGAAGACGGCCAGGAGAGCGCCGCCAGGCTCAGCGTGATCCTCCGTTCGATCCGGGACACCGCGTGCGTTCTCATGTTCGCTGCTTTCGCCGGATGCGCCCCAAAGCTCACGGTGCGACGTCGAGCCACCACGGCCCCTCGAGGATCGACCCGGAAACCGTCAGCGCTCCGTCGAGGAAGGCTTCGGGTCGTCCGATCGCGACACCAGTCGCGACGGCGGCGACCGCGGCCACCACCACGACCACCAGGCGCTCGTGGTGGTGCGCTCGGGTCGCGATCTCGTTGTTCCGATCCATGACAGGGCGACGGTAGGCCGCGCGGTGAAAGGTGCGCATCGGGGTGAACCCTCGAACGGCCCTCGGGGTAGCCCCGATGCGGGCGGTGTGTTTCGATGGCACGGTCAAGGCGATGACTCGCACCGTCCCGTTCGTGAACGTCCGCCGAGCGACGGCCCGTCTGCCTCGGATCGGAGCCGTCGTGGCTGCCGTGCTCCTCGCCGCGGTGGTGTGGGTCGGCGCCGCCGAGACGGGAAGGGCGCGCTCCGGCCTGCAGCTCGGGCTGTTCCTGCTGGTCGGCGCCTCGCTCATCGCCTCCGGGGTGATCGGGTGGACGCGGCGACCCGTGAGCCGGATCGGACCTCTGCTCGTCGCGGCAGGGCTCCTGTTCCTCGCGAGTGGCATTCAGGTCGCACCGTGGCCCGCCGCATTCACCCTCGGGCTCGTCGTCGGGGAGTCGTTCCTGAATGTTCTCGCCCTCGCGCTGCTGACCTTCCCATCGGGACATGCGGGCACGCGGGGGGAGTGGATGCTCCTCGTCGTAATCGTCGGGCTGGTGCTCCCAGGGATCGTCATCCCGAGCCTGTTCACGGACCCCCTCGACCTCTGTGGGGATTGCCCGCGCAACCTGGTCGTGGTCGCCGATGCCCCCGCGGTGGCGGACGCGTTCCGTCTGCTCGCCACGGTCCTCGCGGTGCCCGTGTCGGCCGCGTTCGTCGTCGTGCTGACGCGGAGGTGGCGCTCGGCCACGCCGGCAGCACGTCGGGCGCTCGCTCCGGTCATCGCCGCAGGACTCCTGCTCGGGATCGTGACGCTCGGGAACGAGATCCCCCAGCTCTTCGGTGCTCTCCCCGATCGGTCGACGGTCTGGACCCGCGTGCGGCTCGTCGCGATCCTCTCGACGTCGCTCGGGTTCCTCTGGGGTCTGCTCCGTACGCGGATCGCGCGCGCCGCGGTCGGCGACCTGGTCGTCGAGCTCGGGAAGGCGACGATCCCGGAAGAGGAGCTCCAAGCCGCGCTCGCCGCTCGACTCGGCGACCCCACGCTCGAGATCGCGTATCACGTCCCCGAGCGAAGCGGATACGTAGACGGCGCCGGGCGGAGCACCGACCTTCCGGTCGACCGGAAGGGTCGGGCCGTCACCATCCTCGAGGCCGACGGCGCCCCCCTCGCGGCCCTCGTGCACGACGAGTTCCTTCGCCACGACCCCGAGATCCTCGAAGCCGTGACCGCCGCAGCCCGGCTCGCGATCTCGAACGAGCGCCTCCGCGCCGACATGCAGGCGCAGGTCGAGGAGGTACGGGCCTCGCGGGCACGGATCGTGGAGGCGGGCGACGTCGAGCGACGAGGCGTGGAGCGCGATCTGCACGACGGCGCGCAGCAGCGCCTGGTCACGCTGTCGATGAAGCTCGGCGTCCTCCGCGAGCACGCCGCAGGCACGGTGGGCCGCGACGTCGCGGTGGCGCTCGAGCGCGCGTCGGAGCACCTTCGGGAGGCGATCAACGAGCTGCGTGAGCTCGCTCGCGGCATCTACCCCGCCGCCCTCACCGACGAAGGGCTTCCGGCAGCGATCCGATCTCTCGCCGATCGCGCACCGATGCCCGTCACGGTGGAAAGTCTCTTCCAGGGCCGCCCACCGCCCTCGGTCGAGGCGACGGCCTTCTTCGTGATCGGCGAGGCGCTCACGAACATCGCCAAGCACGCACCGTCCGCCGCGGTGACGATCCGCGTCGGCGAGGATGGGTCTGCCCTCTTGGTGGAGGTCCGCGACGACGGTGGCGGTGGTGCGGACCTCGAGCGGGGCTCCGGGCTCCGAGGCCTCGACGACCGGGTCGCCGCCTCCGGGGGAACCCTCACGATCGTCAGCCCTCCGGGCGAAGGCACCGCCCTCCATGCGGTGATTCCCTACGATGAACCCTGACAAAGGCACCGTCCAGACGTTCCTAATCGCGGATGTGCGCGGGTACACGAGGCACGCCTCGGAGCAAGGAGACCCAGCAGCGGGAGCGCTCACGACGCGGTTCGCTGCGATCGTCCGCCAGGTCGTCGAGGCCTGGGACGGGGTCGTCGTCGAGTTCCGTGGCGACGAGGCCTTGTGCGCCTTCGCCTCACCTCGTGCGGCTCTCGCCTCCGCGGTGCGGCTGCAAGCGGCGTTCGCTGCCGAGACGTTCGATCGGGAGAACGGGGCCGCGTTGCCGGTGGGGATCGGGCTCGACGCGGGCGAGGTGGTGGCGACTGACGAAGGCTTGCGGGGGAGCGCCCTCAACCGTGCCGCCCGGCTCTGCGGCCTGGCGGCGGCGGGAGAGGTGCTCGCGACGGCGGAGATCGTGCATCTCGCCGGTCCCGTCGATGGACTGTCGTACGACGACAAGGGCTCGTTGCGGCTGAAGGGCTTCGGCGATCCGGCGAACGTCGTGCGCGTGGTCGCCGTCGACGCCGATCCCGCGATCAGGTACGCGTCGTTCGACACCGCGCCCTCACCAAGGCCATCGGCGCGGCGCCTTCGGGTGGTGCTCGCCGACGACGCGGTCCTGTTCCGCGAAGGGGTGGCGAGCCTCCTCTCGGAGGCCGGCCTCGAGGTGGTCGGTCAGGTCGGTAACGGGGACGAGCTGGTCGAGGCCGCACGCTCGGCCACGCCCGACGCCGTCATCACGGATATCCGTATGCCGCCCACCGGGACCACCGAGGGGCTCGTTGCGGCGCGACGGATCCGAGAGGAGCTCCCTGACGTCGGCGTGCTCGTGCTCTCCCAGTACGTGGAGCCTCGCCAGGCCGTCGACCTCCTCCGCGAGCACACGGAGCGGGTCGGCTACCTCTTGAAGGACCGGGTGTCCGACGTGCCGGCCTTCGTGGAGGCGGTCTCCCGGGTCGCCCGGGGCGGCTCCGCGATCGACCCCGAGGTCGTCGCGGCTCTGCTCGGCAGGGCGCGCGAGCCGAGCGCCCTGGAGGAGCTCTCCGAACGGGAACGGGAGATCCTCGGCCTGATGGCCGAGGGTCGGTCGAACCAGGCGATCGCCGAACGCCTCTTCGTGTCGCCGAAGACCGTGGAGGCTCACGTCGCGCACGTGTTCACGAAGCTCGGCCTCGTCCAGACCCCCGACGACCATCGGCGGGTGCTCGCTGTTGTGATGTACCTGGGGGAACAGTGATCGCGGCTCGTGCGTCGGCGCGTCCGGACGGCGTCGAGCGTGGTCCGACGCTCCGCCTCCGCGCCGGGATCGCCTCCGCGGCGCTGGTGCTTATCGCGTTGAACGGCGTGGGTACCGCCACCCGCGGGACCCCTGTCGAGTGGCCGGCGTTCGTTTCCGACCTGCTGGTCGGCTCCGTCATGGTGGGAGCCGGGGTCTCGGGCTGGACGCGTCGACCTGAGAGCCGCATCGGACCCCTGCTCGTGATCGCCGGACTCCTGTACCTGATCGGCGCGTTGCAGTGGACCGATTGGGTGGTGGCATACACGGCCGGATTCCTTGTCCACAACACGTTCGGGTACCCGCTTGCCCACGCCGTGTTGGCGTTCCCGACCGGGCGAGCGAACGATCGCCTCGAACGGGTTCTCTTGACCGGGCTCTACGGTCAGGGGCTGCTGCTCCTTGGCGAGCGGTTGATCGAGGAGGCGGAGCGGTCGTGCCCCGGCTGCCTCATGGGGCTGGATCCGCGGACCACCTCCTCCCTCGCGGATGCGCTCTTCGTCACCGCGAGCGCCGGTCTCGTGTTCCTGTCGGCGGCCTTCGTCGGAGTGATCGCCCGCAAGTGGCGCAGGGGATCGGCGGCAGCCCGCCGCGCGCTGTTGCCGTTGCTCGTCGTCGGGGTCCTCGCCGCGCTCACGGGCATCGTCGAGGCAGGGGCCGAGCTGTGGTCGCCGTCGCTCGCGGCTCGCGACGGGTGGTTCTTCTGGCTCCGGATGGTCGTGATGCTCCTCGTCCCGCTCGGGTTCCTCGAAGGCCTGCTGCGCACGCGCCTCTCACGGGCCGCCGTGGGCGACCTGGTGATCCAGCTCGGGGGGGAGCCCATGCACCGGGACGACCTGGTTCGGGCGCTCGCGCGACGGATGGGTGACCCGTCGCTCGAGATCGCCTACCTCGTGTCGGATGGTCGAGGCTACGTCGATGCGTCGGGGTTCCCGTTCGAGCTCCCGGGGGAGGGATCCGGGCGAGCGGTGACGGTGCTCGAGTCCGATGGGCGGTCGATCGCGGCCCTCGTGCACGACGAGGTGCTGGCGAACGACGCGGAGATCGTGGAGGCGGTCGCGGCCGCGGCACGTCTCGCGATCGCGAACGAACGGCTCCGCGCGGAGCTCCGGTCCCAGCTCGAGGAGGTCCGTGCCTCACGTGCACGCATCATCGAAGCAGGGGACGCGGAACGCAGGAAGGTGCAGCGCGATCTCCATGACGGTGCGCAGCAGCGACTCGTGACGCTGTCGCTCGAGCTCGGGTTGATCCGGAACCGTCTCGACCCCGAAGCCGATCCGACGATCCTCGCAGAGTTCGAGAGCATCGGGGACGAGCTCCGGGAGTCGATCGACGAGCTCCGGGAGCTGGCCCGAGGGATCCATCCGGCGATCCTGACCGACGAAGGACTCATCGCCGCGATCGAGTCTCTTGCCCGGCGATCGGCCGTGCCCGTGTCCGTGGACGACCGCGTGGCCGGCAGGCTGCCCGAACGTGTGGAGGTGACCGCGTACTTCGTCGTGGCCGAGGCGCTCACGAACGTGGCGAAGTACGCGCGGGCCTCGCGGGTCGTTGTGCGGCTCGAGTCGCGCGACGGGGTGGTCCGGGTGGAGGTGCAGGACGACGGCATCGGAGGGGCCGACCCGGGCTCGGGGTCTGGGCTCCGTGGTCTCCAGGACCGGGTCAGCGCGATCGGTGGTCGGCTCTGGGTCGAGAGCCCGCCGGGTGAGGGCACGCGTGTCTGGGCGGAGATTCCGGTCGCCGGACCGAGGACGGGCGTCCGGTGGACGCCGCCGGATGCCGAGGCCCGCGAGATCGAGGAGCACCTCGGCGGCCTCGGGTAACACCGAGTGAGACGGGGGCGGCGGCGGCGGTCCCGACTTCGATCGCCGCGGTGGGCTCCCCGGGATCGCCGCGCCGCAGGCCTACCAGCAGCGAGCGGGAAACGCGATCAGAACCTGGCTGGAACCTGCCCGCGGGGCGAGCCGCCGACGACATCAACCGCCGTGCCGGCGGCCGGGTATCGACGGACTATTGGATCCAATGGCAACGCTGAGCGCCCGTCTCGTCCCGTCTAGGTCCCGTGATGTACCGGGAAACGTTGGGAAATGGTGGGTAGAGCTGAGACGGAAACGCGCACGTCAGAGCCGTCGCGCCTCTCTGACCTGCAGACTACGACCGGACTCTTAATCCGCAGGTTCCGGGTTCGAGTCCCGGGGGGCCCACCAGTAAACCCGCAGGTAGAGGGCCCTGTACAGGGCCAGCAATGGCTGCCTGATCTTTGCGCCGCACAGGGCCGACTGGACCCAACCCGCAGGCTCGAGCGCACAGCCCGCATGTCGCCGATACGGTGGGGGGTCGACAGCCGCATAGAGCGCTAGCACCGGAGCAACGACGACTCGTGCGAGCGAATGGCAACGATCTCGCTCGCGATTGAGTTTCTTAACCAACGCGCATAAACACCGCAGCGCTCCGGCTGCCGCATCGCAGGCTAAACGCCATCGCGGAACCTATCTCGACCCTACACGAAGGTAGCGCGGGTCTCCACGCGCACGCCCACCGTAGGGGGCTCCCTAACGTCGACCGTGAGAACCTGCCCCTCCAGCGCCTCGAGCCTCCGCGCGTAGGCTTCCAGACGCCTGACGTCCTCATCCGACTTGAGCGCGACGCCAGTTCCCCAGATCTCGACTGCCGCAAGCGCGCGGTTCGCACCTTGGTGGTTGAGAGCGACAACATCGATCAACCCGTCCCACGACTCCAGGCTCGCATAGTCCATCGGCGCTAGGTCTCTGCTGCCCTCGATCTGGCGCACGAGCTTCTCGGCTCGGACCACGATCCGAATGAAGGAGGGGCGATCCTACGAAAAGCGCTGCTCGTGGATCGATCAGCGGTTGCGTGCCCTTCACCCTCGCGGATCCAGGAGCCCCAGGCACGACGTTCCCCGAGCAGCCGGGCGGGAACGTCGAGACCGCCTGCCAGGCCGTGCTGTCGAATCCGGGCGAGGGACCCGGCTCACCGGTAGCCCAGGCGATCACCGGCGGGCTGGTCGAGGACGCCTGCTTCGGCGGCTAGAGGGCCGAGCCCACCCGCGCGCTGCGGGCAGACGATCTCGGTTACCAGGACGCCCAGCTCTTCACAGTGCGCCGGGCTCGGAGTACGGTAGCCGGGTCGGCCGTGAGGCGAGGAGGACGCCATGGACTTCGTGCACGAGATCGGGTTCGACGTCCAGAAAGGCAAGTCCCGGGAGCTCCAGGAGTGGCTCCGGGCCAACGAGGAGAAGCTCCGAGCAGAAGCGCCGAAGGGCTGGGAGTACGTCGGCACCTACGCCGCAGTGATCT
>Ga0209899_1000262_pt1 | contig 10205 bp, 7 predicted proteins | sample GWRWS1_0_10_FD_187228 | JGI IMG/M metagenome (GOLD analysis project Ga0209899, IMG submission 187228) | Riverbed sediment microbial communities from areas with vegetation nearby in Columbia River, Washington, USA - GW-RW S1_0_10 (SPAdes)... | ecosystem: Environmental > Aquatic > Freshwater >...
CTTCACCTGCTCCACTCGCGTCGAGCCCGACCAACGGGTCCACGTCTACGGGACCGAGGGCCGGATCTCGATCGGGATCCCATTCAACATCCCGCCGGACCGCCCCACGGAGGTGTTCGTGACGGCAGGCGGAGATCCGCCCGTCGACCCCCACACCGAGGTGATGACGTTCGAGCCGGCCGATCAGTACGCGATCGAGGCGGAGCGCTTCGCCGCGGCCGTGCTCGACGACGAGCCGACCCCGATCCCGCCCGGGGACGCCGTGGCCAACATGCGGGTGATCGAGAGGGTCTTCCAGGCCGGCGAAGCCGGCTGAGGCCCGGTCAGCGGTTCACGGTCTACGGACGCGCGGATCCCTCGAAGTAGCGGAGCGCGAGCGCCCAGGCCTCTTTGCCGCAGACGGAGCCGATCTTGCGGCCCTCGAAGTCGTCGGCCGAGATGTGGATGCCCATGAACAGGCGCGAGATGCCGGCGGAGTCCGCGGCGTCGAAGTACGTGGCCCACTGGAGGGTGACGAGCCGGGTCGGCCCGGCTTCGATGTTCAGCCCGCCGGCGGGGACGTTCCATTCGAAGATGCCCTCCGGGAAATACGGGTCGCCCGTGAACGCGGTGAGCAGCTCTGCGGCGGCGCGGCTGAATGTGCTGTGCCCCGACACGTAGCCCGCGAACGCCGGGGTGACGAACGTCGGCGCCTGGTAGGGGACCCATTCGACGGCTCGGATCCATCCGACCCCGCTGCTGTCGGAGGCCGGATCCTGAGGGCTTCCCCGCCAGCTCCGGATGGCGATCTCGCCGACGTGGCCGGCCAGGCGCTCATGGCGCTCTCCGGGAGCGCTCGACCGGGACGTGATCACCTCGACGAGACCGGGAACCAGGGGGAGGCCGTCCGGGTCGTACGAAGGCCCGCCGGAGTCACTCGACTGGCCCTTCCCTCCCATGTAGCGGATCATCGAGATCGGGCGCACCGAGTCGTAGAAGCCCTTCACACCCCATGCGGCCACGGCCGCGTCATGGACCGCGCCGTTCAGCGCGAAGTAGAGCTTGACGTCCCACTCGAGCCGGTCGACCTCGGGGCCGGTTCCCCCGATCATCAGGGCGAGGCCGGGCGTATCGGACACCTCGTTCGCGACCGTGTTCCAGTGCCCCGGTGGCGTCTCCGAGTTGGGCCCGTCGGCCCAGAACTCGGCGAGGACGCGCCCGTAGTCGCTCCGCAGGACGCGGTTGGGCGCGTAGGGCTCTCCGGTCGCCGGGTTCTCGTCGTGCCCGTCCCCGTCGTTCGTTCCGAGCGAGTTGTTCCCGAACGCGCCGGGGCCGATGTCGATCTTCACGCCGTCGGACGGATCGAGCTCGCTGCTGAGCCGGATCAGATCGACGGCCTGCCGCTTGAAGGCCGCGTCGGTGGGCCCGCTGCCGAGGAGCGGAGGGGGACCGGGGTCGATCGGCAGCCCGTCGGGCGAACCAGGAAGGGCGAACGCCTTCACCCGGCCCCAGTGCGGTCCGATGAACCGCTGCACGTTGCCCGGGATCGGCAGGCCGTTCTGCGCGATCAGCTGGGTGAGGGCGAGCGGCTGCCAGCGGTTCGGGTCCCGCATGTCCGCTCCGGGCTCGGCCACGACCATGGGGGCGTTCACCGGCCGGTACTCGGTGTCGACGTAGCGCTGCTGCTCGAGCGAGCCGTCGTCCTGCCCGAAATCGATCACCGCCGCGGCGATGCGGTTCCCCAGCGCCGCGGGCGAATCACCGTCGGTGCTCACGTAGTCGATCCGGTAGCACAGCGATTTCATGGTGGAGACCAGCTCGTCGAAGGTCTCCTGGAGCCCGGCCGCCCGGGAGTACCGGTACAACAGGACGCGGTAGGCGGCGTAGCTGATCGCCGTCTCCCGAGCCGCCTGCACGTCGTCCGCCCCGTGCTTCTCGTCGACGAAGTACCCGTCGGCCCTCGGGTCGTAGGCGGCCCAGGCATCCCACATGGCCGCCGACGTGTGGAAGAGGTTGCGGGCGTGCACGGTGGGCGCGGGGACGTCCCGCCGGATGGCGTCGAGCAGCGCCTCGTCCCACACCCGCGCCACCGACCACCCTCCGAGATCGCGCCGAACGCAGTCGTCCATCACGAACGGCTCGGACGACGTGCAGCTCGGTAAGGCCACGGCCCCCACCGTCAGCACGAAGGCGATCCAGGTCCACTTCCTCGCCGGGATCATCCGGGCGCCTCCACATCGAGGATCTGGTTGGCGTCGACGTCGGTGATCACCGTCTCCTCGCCTCCCGGCCACCGGACGACGAGCTCGCGCACCTTCCCGGCGACGCCGAGGCCGAAGTGGCACCGTGGGTCCTCCGACGAGAGGTAGCTGCTCCCGGCATGCACCTCGCTGACCAGCTCCCGGCCGTCCGGCAGCACCGCCGTCACCACGGCGCCGGGGTGGAACCCGTCCAGCCGGACCTCGAGCCAGTTCCCGACCGCCCCGGTGTTCTCGAGGAGGACGAGAGCGCCGCCGATCGAGTTGATCACGATGTCGAGGTCGCCGTCGTTGTCGTAGTCGGCGGCCGCGCTCCCTCGGGCCAAGAGCGGCCCGAGGTCCTGGAGCCCGATCGCTTCGCCGAGGTCCTCGAACCGCCCGAGTGTCCCCTGCGCGGTGAGGTTCCCGAAGGCCTGGACCGGCTCGGCGTCGGCGGCGAGGTCTCTCACAGGCACGTCGCCGTTCACGACGACGAGGTCGAGATCGGTATCCAGGTCCAGATCGACCCACGAGACGCCCCATCCCGTGGAACCACTCAAGCCGACCCCGAGCTCGGTGCGCACGTCAGCGAACGATGGGTCCACGAGATCCGAGCTCTGACCGCGGTACGCCGCGTGGACCTGGCCCCGAGCGTTGGTCACGAACAGGTCGGAGCGGCCGTCCCCATCGTAGTCGCCCTCGGCGACCCCCATACCCGCGTTCGGATCGGCCACGCCGGCCTTGCCCGCAAGCTCCTCGAAGCGGAACCCCAGCCCGGCCGGATCGGCCTCGGCCCCTCCCGGCCACGGGACGTTGTCGTACAGGCGGTTCGGCTTGGTGTCGTTCGCGACGTACAGGTCGAGGTCGCCGTCGCGGTCGAGGTCGGAGAACAGCGCGCCGAGCCCGTACTCGAAGCCCACGACCTCGAGACCGGCATCCACGCCGACCTCGCGGAAGGTCACCCGGCCCGCCATGTCGCGGCCGTTGCTGAGGTAGAGGAGGTCACGCACACCGAGGTACGTGTTGGGGAAGCCCTGCGTGGCTTCCGGGATGCGGTTGTTCACGTCCACGTAGCCCGCCAGGAACAGGTCGGGCCAGCCGTCGCCGTTCACGTCCCCGACCGCGGCCCCGGCGTACCAGCCGGAGGCGTCGACGCCGGCGGCATGGGCGCTCTCCGTGAACGTGCCGTCGCCCTCGTTCCAGAGCAGCGCGCCGACCCCGGCCGTCGTCACGTAGAGGTCCGTATCCCCGTCGAGATCGAGGTCCGCCGCGACGCACCCCTCGCCCCGGACGGCGAGGTCGGCGCCGGAGTCGGCGCTCACGTCGACGAACTCACCTCTCACGTTGTGGAACAGGGCGCTCCGGGGTAGGCCGCCCCCCTCCTGCCACCGCCCGGACTCGGCCTCGGCGAACGAGTTCACCGCGAACAGGTCCATCCAGCCGTCGGCGTCGTAGTCGAGCCAGCAGATGCCGGCTCCGAGCATCGCGGCGGGGTCCGGCGACACCCCCCACCGGAAGGCGCCGTGCCGGAAGTCGAGCCCGACGTCCCCGGCGACGTCGGTCAACGCGAGCCCCTCAGGGGACGGGGTTCGGGGCGGACCCCCGGTGGCCTCTCTCGCCGGCCCGGACGTGCAGGCGGCGGAGGCCAGGCCGAGAGCGGCGAGCGCGCATGCGAGCCGGATCTGGCGACGGGTCCTCACGCGGGCCGTATCGTCAACGAGACGACCAACCCCAGAGCCCTCCGTCGAAACCCTGTCGAGCGTCACCTGGCCCCGAGGAGCAGCTCGACGGTCAGCTGGTCGAGTCGTTCGTAGGGCTGCCCGCGTGCGGCGAGCGCGCGTCGGTCGAGCTCCAGGCTGCCCAGCGCCGCCGCGCGTTCCGCGGAGTACGGGCCAAGATAGGGAGCCATCGACCCATCGTCGGCGGTGATCTGCGAGACCAGTTCCTGGATCTCGGGATCCGCGTTCCACCGCGCGGCCTTCTCCTTCAGGATCAGGTAGGTCCGCATGCACCCCCTGGCGAAGGCCTTCACGTCCTCGTAGTCCGACGTGCGATATGCGTGGGCGTCGAAGTGGCGGCTGCCCGGATAGCCCACGTCCTCGAGGAACTTGACCAGGAAGAAGGCCGCTTTGGGGTTCGCGGAGCCGAACCGGAGGTCCTGGTCGAAGCGTCCCGGGATCTGGTCGTTCAGGTCGATGTGGAACAGCTTGCCCATCGACCAGGCCTGGGCGACGTGGTGGGTGAAGTTGAGGCCCGTCATGTGCTCGTGACCGACCTCCGGGTTGACGCCCACCATCTCCGACTGGTCCAGCGTCTCGATGAACGCGAGCATCGCGCCGGTCGTGGCCAGGTAGATGTCGCCGCGCGGCTCGTTCGGCTTGGACTCGAGGGCGAACCGGAGGTCGTACCCCTGGCCCATCACGTACGCGCACAGGAAGTTGAGCGCGTCCGCGTACCGCTCGAGCGCCCGCAGCGGGTCCTTGGAGGAATCCGTCTCGACCCCTTCACGTCCTCCCCAGAACACGAAGGTGGTCGCCCCGAGCTCGACCCCGAGGTCGATGGCCCGCATGGTCTTCTGGATGGCGAACGCTCGCACCTTGGGATCGTTCGCGGTGAAGGCGCCATCGCGGAACACGGGGTCGCGGAACAGGTTCGCGGTGGCCATGGGGACGACCAGGCCCGTGGCATCGAGCGCCTTCTTGAAATCGCCCACGATCTGGTCGCGCTCATGGGAGCTCGCGTCGATGGGCACGAGATCGTTGTCGTGGACGTTCACCCCCCACGCGCCGACCTCCGCCAGGAGCTCGACGATCTGGACCGGTGAGAGCGCTTCGCGCACGGGCTCCCCGAACGGATCGACGCCCACGTTCCCCACGGTCCACAGCCCGAACGAGAACCGGTGCTCCGGCTTCGGTTCGTACGTCATCAGGCCGTCACCTCCACTGGCCGGACGCGACCTCAACCATCAGACCACGCCGCGGGCCGCGCGGCGCCGCTTCGCCAAGGCGTCGACGAGCACGGCGCCGAGAAGCACGAGGCCGGTGATCACGAACTGGTTCCCCTGGGGCAGATTGAGCAGGCCCATGCCGTTTTGGATCGCGGCGATCACGAGAGCCCCGAGGAGCGCCGAGACGACCCGGCCGGAGCCACCGAACAGGCTGGTGCCGCCGATGACGGCGGCGGCGATGACGTTCAGGAGCAGGTTGCCGCCGCCCGTCCCCGTAGCTACGGACCGCAGTCGGGACGCGAGGATGATCCCGCCCACGCCGGCCATGAATCCGCTGATCATGAACACCATGATGCGGACCCGGTCGACGTTGATCCCGGCGCGGCGGGCCGCTTCCGGATTGCCGCCGACAGCGTAGACGTGGCGGCCGAACCGTAGCCGCGTCGCGACGAACGACCAGAACACGATGAGGACCAGGAGGATCAGCGTCACCGTCGGCACTCCTCGGTCCCGGTTGGCGTACCAGACCGCGGCGAACGTGACGACGGCGAGCCCCGCGATCTGGAGTACCAGCACCAAGCCCGGCTTCGCCTCCAGGCCGCGAGCGCGCCGGGACCGCGCGGTCTGGATCTGCGGGAGCGCGTAGCCCGCCACGACCGCAACCCCCATCACCCAGCCCCACGCGTTGCTCAGGAAGTTGCTGGCGATGCCGACCACCGTGGGGTCCTGGATCCTGACCGTCCCCGCGGTGGAGTACCTGGTCATGAGGATGAGGACGACCCCCGACCACGTCAACAGGCCGGCCAGCGTGACGACGAACGACGGCACGCCGGCCTTGGTGATGACGAGCGCCTGGAGGAGGCCGATGAGCGTGGTGACGGCGAGCGCGAAGGCGATGGCGAGCCACCAGGGCCACCCCGGATCCCCCGGTCGCAGCAAGAGCGTCATGGCCACCCCGCCGACGGCGCTCACGAAGGCCACGGACAGGTCGATCTCGCCGATCAGGAGGACGAACACGATGCCGATGGCGATGGTGGCCACCGGGGCCAACTGGAGCAGCAGGTTCGTGAAGTTGCGCTCCACGAAGAACGTGCTGTCGAGGGTGCCGAACACGATCGCGATGACCACCAGGCCGACCACGATCGGCATCGACCCGAGCTCGCCGGCCAGGATGGCCTCCCACCTGCGGCGTACATATCCCGACACCGTCTCGGGTGGCGCCGCGAAGCCTCCAGTGGCCGGCGGGAGCGCCTCCTCGGGGGTGACGGCCGTCTCCGGGCCCGAACCTGCTCCGGCCTTGGGTCCCGTCGTCACGTTTCGGTCACTCCGGCGTCGGCCATCCCCGGCACGTGGGTGAGCGTCCCGGCGGTGATGGCCTGCACGACCTCCTGCTGGGTCGTCTTGGACCTCTCGAGCATGGCCACCCGCTGCCCGAGCCGGAGCACGGTGATCCGGTCGGCGACCTCGAACACGTCGTGGAGGTTGTGGGAGATGATCACGACCCCGAGGTTCCGTTCCGCCAGGCGGCGCACGAGATCCAGCACCTGCCGGGTCTGAGCCACCCCCAGAGCCGCGGTGGGCTCGTCGAGGATCAGCTCGAGCGAGTTCCACATGACCGACTTGGCGACTGCCACCGCTTGCCGCTGCCCGCCGGACAGGCCGGCCACGGTCTGACGGACCGACCGGAGCGTCGTGACGGACAGGCCGTCGAGCGTCTCCTGTGCCGCGTGCTCCATGTTCGACTCGTCGAGCACGAACCCCCACCGGGTTCGCTCCCGGCCGAGGAACATGTTGCCCACGACGTCGAGGTTGTCGGCGAGCGCGAGATCCTGGTACACGACCTCGATGCCGAGCTTGCCGGCGTCGCGCGGGCCGTGGATGCTGACGCGCTCGCCTTCGAAGTAGATCTCTCCCTCGTCGAACGGGTAGATCCCGGCGATGCCCTTGATCAGCGTGGACTTGCCGGCTCCGTTGTCGCCGACGAGGGCCATCACCTCCCCCCGGCGGACCTCGAAGTCCACCCGGTAGAGGGCCTGGACCGCGCCGAACGCCTTGGAGACGGCCCTGCACTCGAGGAGCGGTGCTGCGTCACCCATGTCCTTCGCCTTCGACCTGGCTCCGAGCGGACGGCGGGGACTCGGTCACGAGTCCCCGCCGTCCTCCGCTTCGGCTAGCTCGATCCCGGATCAGGCGTTCGCCTGGCAGAAGTCCGCATCCGCGACGTCGCCGGTGCAGATGTCCGCCACCGTCAAGAACCCGTCGGCGATCACGGTCTCGGCGATGTTGTCCGCCGTCACGCCGACCGGCACGAGGCCGAAGTAGGGAACGATCCCCTCGCCCTCGGCCGAGTCGGTGGGCTGGCCCGTCGCGGCTTCGATGCCGAAGATCGAGAACTCGAACCCGGGATCGATCGCCGTGATGTCCTCATCGGCCCGCAGCGCTAGCGCGACGGCGGCGGCGACGGAGGCCTCGGCCTCGATCGGCTTATAGACGCTCATCGTCTGCTTGCCGAGGAGGATGTTCTGCATCCCGGCAACCGTCGCGTCCTGACCGCTCACCGGGACCGGCCCGACGCCCGCGGCCTCGAGGGCGTTGATGGCCGAGTTGGCGAGACCGTCGTTGGCCGCGAACACCGCGTCGACGTCGTTGTCGTTGGCGACGAGGATCTGCTCCATGATCGTCTGGGCCTCGGCGTTGTCCCACGCGGGGACGTGCTGGTCGGCGACCAGCTCCCAGTCGCCGGCATCGACCCGGGCCTCGACGGTCTCGGCGTACCCGGCCCGGAACAGGAAGGAGTTGTTGTCCTCCTCACCGCCGTTCAGCATCACGACTCGTGGTTTCGGCACGCCGAGGGCGTCGATCGCCGGTTCCAGGAACTCGGCCATGGTGGCGCCCACCTGGACGTTGTCGAAGCTCACGTAGGCCGCCCCGCCCGAGCCTCCCGTGTTGAACCGGTCGTACTCGACCACGTCGACCCCGGCCTCCTTGGCCTGGTCGATGATCGCACCGCCCGATCCGGTGTCGATACTGGTGAGCACGATCACGCTCGCGCCGTCGGCGATGGCCTGCTCCGCCTGAGACTGCTGGGTCGCGGCGTCACCCTCGGCGTTCACGATGGTGAAGTCGTCTCCCTCGGCCAGGCCCGCCGCCTCGAACGCTTGGCCGAAGAACCGCCGGTCGTCCTTCTCCCACCGGTCGGACGTTGCAGTGTCGGGGAGGAGCACCCAGATGCTGCCCTCGCCTCCGCCGCCTCCGCCGCCGTCCCCGTCGTCGCCGCAAGCAGCCGCGACGAGGCCGACAAGGGCAAGGATCACGAACCACGAACGAAACCTACGCTGCCACATGCATACCCCCCCGTTCGTGCTGCGGAAGCGACGGTCGCAGCGATCCCTCCGATGTGGCTGCTCGGAGCCGGCATTCTATCGGGGGGGCCGGGGCGGGCGCAATCCAACCGGGGCCGCCGTTTGCCGGCGGCCGCCACGCTTGCCGCCCCGCTGTCGGCAGTGACAGACTCGCGACCGGGTCGCTGCGCGGTGACCAGCGGACCGGGGCTGGTGGACGTGCGGGAGGGAGTTCGCCATGCGATACGTGCGACTGGGAAAGACTGACCTCGACGTCTCCGCGATCGCGTTCGGGACGTGGGCCTTCGGGGGCGAATGGGGATCCTTCGACGAGGACGAAGCCAAGGGCGCCATCCATCACGCGCTCGACCTCGGCGTCACCTTCTTCGACACGGCGCAGGCCTACGGCTTCGGCGTGTCCGAGCGCGTCCTGGCCGACGCCCTCTGGGAGCGGGTGCGCCGGGACGACGTGATCGTGGCCACCAAGGGCGGGCTCCGCAGCGAGGGCCACACGGTGCTCAGGGACGCCGGCGCCCCGTGGCTTCGAGAGGGCGTGGAGTCGAGCCTCCGCAACCTCGGCACCGACCACATCGACCTGTACCAGATCCACTGGCCCGACGGGCACACGCCGCCCGAGGAGACGGGGGAGGCCCTCGAAGGTCTGGTTCGGGGGGGCAAGATCCGCCACGTGGGCGTGTCGAACTACGACGCCAAGCAGATGGACGAGCTCGCTCGGTACGGGCCGGTGGAGACGGTTCAGCCCCCGTACCACATGTTCCGCCGCGGCATCGAGGCCGAGATCCTCCCGTACGCGGCCGATCACGACATCGGCGTCCTGATCTACGGCCCCCTCGCCCACGGCCTGCTGTCGGGGCGGATGACGCCCAAGACGACGTTCCCGGCTGACGACTGGCGAAGTCACAGCTCCGACTTCACGGGGGAGACCTTCCGGCGGAACCTCCAGGTGGTGGAGCGCCTGAAGGCGTATGCGGAAGGGCGCGGCATCACGCTTCCGCAGCTCGCGGTGGCCTGGGCCATCGCCCACCCGGCCGTGCACGTGGCGATCGTGGGAGCACGCCGTGCGTCGCAGCTCGATGGGACGGTGCCCGCGGCCGACATCGCGCTCTCGGAGCAGGACCGCGAGGAGATCGACCGGATCCTGTCCAACGCCGTGCCGGTGACGGGCCCATCGCCGGAGGGCATGTGAGAAGCGAGGAGGGGTAGGCGATGTCGAAGATCGCGTTTCTCGGGCTCGGTCAGATGGGTTCGCCGATGGCCGTCCGCCTGCTCGAGGCAGGCCACCACGTGACCGTTTGGAACCGCACCCCCGAGCGGGCCGCGCCCCTTCGCCAGCGGGGAGCCGCAGTGGCCTCCTCACCGGCCGAGGCCGCCGCAGGCGTCGAGTTCGCCATCACGATGCTCGCCACGCCCGAAGCCCTCGAGGCGGTGCTGTTTTCGAAAGGGGGCCTGGCGGCCGCGCTCGGTCCCGGTCAGATCCTGATCGACATGTCGACGGTCGGGCCCGAGGCCGTTCGCTCGGTCGGGTCCCGCCTTCCGGAAGGCGTGTCGTTGGTGGATGCGCCGGTGCGGGGGAGCGTCCCCGAGGCCACCGAGGGGCGGCTGCACGTCTTCGTCGGAGCGACCGACGAGGATTTCGTGCGCGCCCGGCCCATCCTCGAGTCGCTCGGTGAGATCCGGCGC
>Ga0209899_1000263_pt1 | contig 10197 bp, 11 predicted proteins | sample GWRWS1_0_10_FD_187228 | JGI IMG/M metagenome (GOLD analysis project Ga0209899, IMG submission 187228) | Riverbed sediment microbial communities from areas with vegetation nearby in Columbia River, Washington, USA - GW-RW S1_0_10 (SPAdes)... | ecosystem: Environmental > Aquatic > Freshwater >...
CCGGACGTCCTCGACCGGCTGCGCACGACCGATGAAGTTCGGATCGAGACCCGGGCCTCGCCATCGGAGCCGGCGCATCGGACGCCCATCTGGGTCGTTGTCGATGACGAGGGTCGCGTCCTGATCCGAACCTATCAGGGCCCGAACTCGCGCTGGTATCGGGAGGTGCGGGCCAACCCGAAATGCGTGCTCTGGTTGGGGAACGAGCCTGTCACGGTGCGTGCCGAGCCGGCGAATGACCCGGATCGGATAGCCACGGCCAGTCGAGGGTATGAGGCCAAGTACAGCGGCGACCCGGCGGTACGCGGGATGGTGGCCGAGGCCCAGCTGCCGACCACGCTCGAACTGCGGCCGCGCTAGCCGGGTACTACTGTTGAGGGGCGGCCGGGTCAGGGTCGACCCGGCCGCCCCTTCCGGCCCCTACTCCACCGCGAGGCCGATGCTCCCCCGTGTTCGAGATCGCATTTGAACGCGGTTTCAATACGACACCGCGATCCGCGGTGTCAAACCGGGTACCCTACCCACGTGAACGAGGTCCAGCGTTCCGAGGCCTTCTATGCGCACGTCTCGACCGGGGGCAAAGTCGAGGCCGATGACTGGATGGCGGACGACTATCGGGCCGCCGTCCTGAAGTTCGTCGAGATGCACGCCAACAGCGAGCTCATGGGGGTCCTTCCGGAGCGCGACTGGATCCTGCGGGCGCCGAACCTGCGCCGCAAGCTGGCGCTGACCAGCAAGATCCAGGACGAGGTGGGGCACGCCCAGCTCCTGTACCGGGTGGCGGAGGACCTGGGCAAGAGCCGCGACGCGATGCTGGCCGACCTCCTGGCCGGCAAGACGAAGTTCCACAACGTGTTCCATTACCCCACCCGCTCGTGGGCTGACGTCGGGATCATCGCCTGGCTGGTGGACGCGGCGGCGATCGTCAGCCAGCAGGCCCTGCGCGACTCGTCGTACGCACCGTATGCGCGAACCATGAAGAAGATCTGCTGGGAGGAATCGGTCCACATCATGCACGGCCGGGACGTGGTCCTGACCCTGATGACCGGCACCGACCGCCAGCGCGAGCTGGTCCAGGAAGCCCTGAACCGATGGTGGGGCCCGCTCATGCAGATGCACGGCCCGCCAACCGATCCAGCCACCGACCGCGACCTGATCTGGCAGATCAAGTCCAAGGGCAACGAGCAGCTGCGCCAGGAGTTCCTCTCGATCTACGTCCCGCGCATCTGGGAGCTGGGGCTCACCATTCCCGATCCTGAGCTGCGTCATGACGAAGCAACCGGCCGTTGGCACTACACCGAGCCCGACTGGGACGAGCTGCGGTCGGTCGTGACCGGCCACGGACCCATGTCGCAGGAGCGCCTCGAGTTCCGCCGCTTCCATCGCGCAGAGACCCAGTGGGTGCGCGACGCGGTCCTGGGAGCCGCTGCCTGAGGGGCAGCTGTGGCTGACCGGGTGTGGGAGGTCTTCCGTCAGGAGGCGGAGGGCGACCCATTCATCCACGGGGGCAGCGTCAACGCCCCCGACGAGGAGCTGGCCATGCACTACGCGCGCGAGTTCTACGGGCGCCGACAGGAGAGCGTGCGGCTGTGGGTGGTGCCGCGCGAGGCCATCGTCGAGCTGGACGACCCGGACCTGCTCCAGCCGCCATTCGATCGGTCCTTCAAGCGCCCCGGCGGCTACCTCATCAAGCACAAGCTGGAGGCGGCCCGGGAGCGAGCCGGATCGCCGGGTGGTGGTGAGCCAGAGGGCGAGGCGTGACGGCGCTGGACGCGGCGACCCGCGAGGCGCTGGCCGAACTGCTGCTCACCCTGGCCGACGACGAGTTCGTGCTCGGGTTCTGGGACTCGGAGTGGACCGGGATCGCCCCCATGCTCGAGGAGGACGTGGCCACCTCGTCCATCGCCCAGGACGAGATTGGCCATGCCAAGGCTTGGTACGAGCTGCTTGCCGAATTGACCGATGATGACGCGGATCGGATCGCCTACGGCCGCGAGCCGGAGGCATACCGTCATGCCGCGCTCATGAACCACCCCCGGACCGACTGGGCGTTCACCGTCGCCCGGCGCTTCCTGTACGAGACCGCCGATGCGGTTCGGCTGGAGGCACTGAGCCGCTCGAGCCATTTGGGGATCGCCGGGCTGGCGGCCAAGATGCGGCGCGAGGAGACCTACCATCTCCTCCATTGGTCGGCCTGGATGCGCCGCCTGGCGGAGGGCCCCCAGACCAGAGCACGCATCGTCGCCGCCCTGGAGCGGCTTCGGCCGGACGCCGAAGCCATCTTCAGTCCGCTGGCCGGTGAGGCGGCACTCGTGGCCGCCGGCGTCCTGCCCGATGGTCTCGCGGCCCTCCGCGCGGCGTGGCATGAACGGATGGCGACCGAGCTGCGCGCGCTGGGGCTGCCCGTGCCGGTCGATTCGGCGCCTACGCCGACCGAAGGGCGGACGCAGCGGACCGATGACTTCCGGTGGCTGTGGGGCGAGTTCACCTCCGTCGCGCGCGCCGAGCCGGGAGCCAGCTGGTGATCCCGAATCGCGGGTCGGCAACCGCACCGGAGGCCGCCATCTGGGCCGCTCTGGCCGAGGTGCCCGATCCCGAGATCCCGGCCATCAGCGTCGTTGATCTCGGGGTCATCCACCGCGTGGAGCTGGCAGACGATCGGTCCACGCTGCGGGTTGAGCTGCTGCCGACGTTCATCGGCTGCCCCGCGATCGAAGTCATGCGCGAGGCGATCGGCATAAGGCTGGGGGAGCTGGGGGTCGCGGAGCGGGTCGAGGTCAGCCTGACATTCGCCAAACAATGGACGTCGGATCGGATCTCTCCGGCCGGAAGGGAGCAGCTGCGATCCAGCGGATTCGCCCCGCCACCGCACCTGCGTGACCTGGTGGCGCTGGGGGAGCTCCCGACGCTGACCGTGGTCGCGTGCCCCTACTGCGGCTCACGCCAGACAACGCTCGAGAACCCGTTCGGCCCGACCCTGTGCCGCGCCATCTACCATTGCGCCGGCTGCCGCCAACCGTTCGAAGCCTTCAAGCCGATCTGACGCGTATTCGTTCGATCAGGCGTTGCGCAGCCTCGGATCCAGGGAGGCGTAGATCACGTCGACCGCGAGGTTGGCCAGGACGATTACGAGCGTCGCGAATAGGACCGTGCCCATGATCAGGGGAACGTCGCTCGTGACCGTGGCCTGGACGGCCAGCCGGCCGACTCCAGGCCAGCTGAATACCTGCTCGATGATCACGATGCCCCCAAGCAGGAAGCCGAGATCGAGGCCGATCTGGGTCAGCAACGGCAATGCCGCGTTGGGAAACACGTGCCGCCACGTGATCCGCCGCTCGGTGAGCCCCTTGGAGCGCGCCGTCCGCACGTAGTCGGATCGGAGCTGGTCCAGCATGGTGGTTCGCACAATGCGCGTGTAATACGCGGCGAGGCCGATACCCAGGGTCAGAGCCGGAAGCGCGAGAAAGCGAAGATCGAAGGGCTCGTAACCGCCATTCGGGAACAGCTCGATGCCGAATTGGCGTTTCGGCTGGAAGGCGAGCAGAAACAGGAGCAGATAGCCGAGCAGGAACGACGGCGCAGCGAGCATGAGCGAGGCGGCAAGCGCGACCCCGCGATCCGCAGGGCCGCCGGCTCGGAGGGCCGCCAGGACGCCCAACGGAACGCCAATCGCGAGGCCGATGACGAGGCCCGCCAGCGCGAGCTGGATGCTGGCTGGGAGGCGAGACATGATCAGGGGCAGGACGTCCTGGTCCAGCTGGTATGAGTGGCCGAGATCGAGGCGGGCTGCCGCCGCAAGATAGCGGACCAGCTGCTCCGGGAGCGGGTCGTTGAGGCCGAGGGTCTCCCGGATTCGGGCAACCGTTTCGGCCGAGGCGTGGACCCCGACGATGGCTCGCGCCGGATCGGCGGGGACGATGTTGATCAGGGCGAAGGTGATGCTGCCCACCGCGAGCAGCACCACCCCGGCCCAGATGAGACGGCGGAACAGAAACCCCAGCACAGCGTCCTCACCGGTGGGGAGGGTGACTACTCCTCGATGTCGTAGCTCCCGAAGTCGAAGATCCACGCCGGGTGGTGGAAGAAGTTCCTCACCCGCTCACTCACCACCGTGAGCTGCTCCGGGTAGTAGATCGGAACCCAGGGCGCGTCTTCCATGACGTCGTTGAACAACTGCCGGTACATCTCGATCCGCGCCGTGGAGTCGGGTTCGCTGCGCGCGTCGGCGGCGAGAGCATCCACGTCCTCGTTGCAGTACCACGCCAAGTTGAAGTTGCCCTCGACATTCGTCGCGCACGACAGGATCGGGTCGTAGAAGTCCGCCGGATCGGGGAAGTCCTGGAACCAGCCGATGTAGACCATCCCCGCTTCATGGGGAATGACGATCGTTCCAAGCAGGACATCAAACGCCTGCGGGATGACTTCGACCGTGATTCCGATCGCGTCGAGGTCTTGCTGGATGGCCGCGCCGATGGCGGGATCCGGGTCATTCGTGGTCGTATACAGGGTGATGTCGAATCCATCGGCGAACCCAGCCTCGGCCAGCAGGTCGCGCGCGTGGTCGGGATCATACGGGTAGGGATCGCAGTTCGGGTCGTACCCGGGCATGGGTGGCGGAAGGATGCACGGCGCCGGCTGGCCGAGGTGCGCAATGGCGGTGATATTTTCCTTGTCGATGGCGGAGGCGATGGCCTGACGGACGAGGAGGTTGTTCAGCGGCGTGTCCCCGCTGACGTCCATGGCCATGAACTGCGTGGCGACCAACGACGATCGGAATACTCGATCGGTGAGCGTATCGTCGGCCAGCAGGGCGCTGATCTGCCCAGCCGGTGGGTTGTCGGCCATGATGTCCAGGTCGCCGGTCTCGGCCTGCTGAAGTGCGCTGGTGGGGTCCACACCGACCCGGAAGTCGATCTGGGCCACGAGTTGCGCGGCCGGATTCCAGTAGTGCGGGTTGGTAACAAAGGTGAGCTGCTGGCCGCTTTCTCGCGATTCGAGCAGGAAAGGTCCCGTGCCAATCGGGCTGGCGGTGACCTCCTCGGCGTTGGTTGGCGAATCGGCGGGCAGGATGGCGCCGAACGGCATGGCCAGGATGTTCAGGAAGGTCTGGTTCGCCTCCGTAATGGTGATCGCGACGGTCTGATCGTCAATCTTCTCGATCCCGGAGGCTTCGGTTGCATCACCCGCCGCCACGGCGTCCGCGCCCTCGATGAGGGCAAAGAACGTCGACGCCACAGGGGAGGCGTTGGGCAGCAGGTCTGGGTTCAATAGTCGGTTGAGGGAGGCAACGACGTCATCGGCGGTCATTTCCTTGACGATCGTCCCATCGGACTGCACGAAGTTCACACCTTCGCGCAGGGTGAAGGTGAATGTCAGGCCGTCGTCACTGACCTCGGGCAGGCTCGCCGCGAGTAGGGGAACGATATTCGCCTCTGCGTCATATCCGAGCAGGGTCTCGAAGATCAGGCGCTCCGCCGGCCAGGAGACTACGTCGTAGCCCTGGGCTGGGTCCAGCGTCTGGACGTCTGAGAGGAAGGCGATCGAAAGGGTTCCGGTTGGCGCCTGCGGGGCGCCACCCGACCCACCTGGCCCCGATGCCGACGGGGACGTCGAGCCGCTGGGGTTGCAGGCGGCGAGGACCAGCATGGCCATGGCGACCAGGCGTCGGTGGGGCAACCGATGCGACGAGCGATGGGCGAACATGCTCCTTCTCCTTACGCTTCAGAACTTGCACTGACCGCTGATGTGGCGTTGACTCGCTCGGTGGCCTCCCCCACGCTCACCTGGCGTGGGTCGAACGCGTCTCGTAACGCGTCGCCGAGCAGATTGAAGCCCAGGACGGTCATCACGATGGCCAAACCTGGAAGCAACACGAGGCTGGGCTGCGTTGTGAAAAAGTCGCGGTGGTCGCTGACCATCGAACCCCACGACGCGGTGGGCACCTGCGTACCCGCACCGAGATAGGACAATGTGGCTTCGAAGATGACCGCCGCGCTGATGCCAAGAGTCGCGTAGATCAGGACGAGGGGCGCGACGTGCGGCCACACGTGCCGCACCAGGATGCGGGCCGGGCTGACACCTAGGCTCTCGGCGGCCAGGACGAAGTCCTGACGCTTCACGTCAAGGACCCGCCCGTACACGATCCGCGCCGTCGCCGTCCACAGGAGGGCGGCAATCACGATGGCCGCGGTCCATTGGCTCGGGCGGACCACGGCCGCAACGGCAAGCGCGAGCAGAATCGCGGGAAGCGAGAGCACGACGTCCGTCAGGCGCATGAGCCCGGTCTCGACCGGCAGCCGGATCTGATACCGGGCCCGTCCGAGGCCGAAGGTCACCTGCGGATTGCCGGCGAAGCCGGCCACACCTCCGACCAGCGTTCCTACCACAGCGGCCACGAAGGTAGCCGAGAGGGCCACGCTGAGCGAGGTCCGGGATCCAGCGACCAGCCGCGAAAGTTCGTCCCGGCCCAAGGAGTCCGTCCCCAACACGAATCGGCCTCCCGGCGGTACCGGATCACCGTTCGCATCCAGCCCACCTTCGGATACCCGATATTGGTAGTTCGGGTCGTGGGCGACGAGCGATGGGCCGATGGTGGCCGCGAGGATGAGGCTGGTCACGAGAGTGGCCCCCACCCAGAATGCGGGGTCGCGGAGCAGTCGGGTCCACCGCCGGTCATTGATCCGGCGCAAGGGACGCACGGGCACGGCATCGGAGCGATCGCTGATCCGTGACCTCCTGCATGGTCCGCGGGCTAGTGACTCTACTACCGGCGCTGCTGGAGCACAGGTTCGAAACGGCATCCACGTTGCGGTACGCTTGGACGCCATGGCCGTTGATGAGGATGAGGTCCGCTCCGCCGCCGCGGAGCTGCTGGATGCCGGCGCCCACGATCCGCTGGATGCCATGCGTCACTCGGCATCGCATGTCATGGCGGCGGCGGTGCTGGAGCTCTTCCCGAAGGCCCGCCTGGGCATCGGTCCGGCCATCCGGGACGGCTTCTACTATGACTTCGACCTGCCGCGCCCGCTGACCCCCATCGACCTGGAGGCGATCGAGGAGCGGATGAAGGCCCAGGTGGCCGCGGACCACGCGTTCGAGCGCTACGAGCAGGACCGCCCGACCGCCCTGGCCGAGCTGGAGGCCGCCGGTCAGCCGTACAAGGTCGAGATCGTGCGCGACCTCTCGGCGGAGGATGGGCAGGTCATCTCGTTCTACCGCCACGGGGCGTTCACCGACCTGTGCCGCGGGCCGCACGTGGCATCCACGAGGAAGCTGGGCCCGTTCAAGCTCCTGAACACGGCCGGGGCCTATTGGCGGGGCGACGAGACCCGACCCATGCTCCAACGCATCTACGGGACGGTGTGGGACACCCAAGCCGACCTGGACCAGCACCTGTGGCGCCTGGATGAAGCCCGTAAGCGCGACCACCGCAAGTTGGGCCGGGACCTCGACCTCTTCAGCTTCCATCCCGAGTCACCCGCCGCACCGTTCTGGCACCCCAAGGGCATGGCCCTATGGAGGGCGCTCGAGGAGTGGTCATGGGAGGTCCGCCGCTCGGGCGGCTTCGACGAGGTCCGGACCCCGGCCGTGGTCCGCAAGGAGTTGTGGGAGACGTCCGGGCACTGGGAGCTGTACCAGGACAACATGTTCGTTCTCGACGACTCCGACCATCCGTCGGGTCTCAAGCCGATGAACTGTCCCGAGTCGATGCTCATCTACAAGACCCAGCTGCGCTCGTATCGGGATCTCCCGATGCGCCTGGCTGACTATTCATGGCTGTTCCGACGCGAACGAACCGGGGCCCTGGCGGGCATGTTCCGCGTCCGCCAGCTGACCCAGGACGACTCGCACGTCCTGTGCCGCGACGACCAGGTGATCGACGAGGTCAACTTGGCCCTGACCCTGGTCCGTCGCCAGTACGCGCCGTTCGGCTTCGAGCCGCGATTCAAGCTGGCCACCCGACCGCCGAAGAAGTTGGGCACCGATGAGTTCTGGGACGCCGCCGAGGGCAAGCTGGCCGAGGCGTTGAAGTCGGGCGAGGTTCCATACGAGATCGACGCCGGGGGTGGCGCCTTCTACGCGCCCAAGATCGACGTTTTCCTTGACGACGCGCTAGGCCGCGAGTGGCAGATGGCCACCATCCAGCTCGACTACCAGCTGCCCCAGCGCTTCGACCTCGAGTACCGCACCGCGGATGGCGGGTTCGAGCGCCCGGCCGTCCTCCACTACGCGATCTATGGGTCGTTCGAGCGCTGGATCGGGGTCATCACCGAGCATTTCGCGGGCGCCTTCCCGGCCTGGCTGGCGCCGGTCCAGGCGGTCGTGATCCCGATCGCGGACCGGCACGTGGCGTACGCCGAGGAAGTGCGTACTGCGCTTGAGGCCGCCGGCATCCGGGCGGGCGTCGACGATCGGGCGGAGCGGATGCAGGCCAAAGTGCGCGACGCCCAGCAGCAGCAGGTCCCGGTCATGCTCGTGGTGGGGGATCGGGACGCGGAGGCTCGCGCTGTCAGCCCGCGACTGCGCACGGGAGAAGAGCGTCAGGGCGTGCCACTCGCCGAGTTCGTGGCGGACCTCTCGTCCCGCATCGCCGCCCGCGAACTGTGGCCGATAGCCGCACCTTGACCGCGCGGATCCGTTCGTTGACCCTCGTTTTGGCATCGGTGTATAGTCGGCCGGCATATCGCGCAGATGTGGGCCACGCGTCCGTCATCGGACCGTGGCTCATGTGTTGAAGGAGTAGATACCGATAGCAAAGGACCTCCGCACCAACGAGATGATTCGTGTCCGCGAGGTGCGAGTCATCGACGACGAGGGTCAGCAGCTCGGCGTGATGCCGACCGCGGAGGCTCTCGCGCTGGCGCAGGAGCGGGGCCTCGACCTGGTCGAGGTGGCTCCCACGGCGGTCCCCCCGGTGTGTCGGTTCCTCGACTACGGGCAGTACAAGTACGAGATCCAGAAGCGCGAACGCGAAACGAAGAGGCGGCAGAAGTCGCAGACCTTCAAGGAGATCCGGTTCCGGGTCAAGATCGACAGGCACGACCTGGAGACGAAAACCCGCCGGGCGTCGCAGTTCCTGGATGATGGCGACCGTGTGAAGGTGGCGGTCCAATTCCGCGGGCGCGAGATCAATCATCCGCAGCTCGGACGGGCATTGCTCGATCGGGCGGCCGAGATGATCGGCGAGCACGGCGTCATCGAGCGGTCACCGCTGATGGAAGGCCGGAGCCTGTTCATCGTGATGGCTCCGCCGGGTTCCAAGGTTGAGCGCAAGGACGACCAGCCGGGCCAGACCGATGGGACAGCCGCCCCGGAAGCTCCAGGCGAGACGATAGGGGAGGCACTGGCGGCCAAGGGACAGGTGCCCGACGCGGCGGCCGAGGTAGCGCCGGAGGTCGTGGTAATAGAGGTGGAGGGCGACGAGCCGCAGCCGGCACCGCCGCCGGCCTAGGTCAAGGGAACAAGCATGCCGAAGATGAAGACCCACAAGGGAACCGCCAAGCGATACCGCAAGTCGGGTTCGGGCAAGTGGCTCCGGCCCAAGGCTTGGCGTGGCCACCACCTGGAGATCAAGTCCAGCCGGCGCAAGCGTCGCTACGCGGGGATGGCGGAGGTCAGCTCGACCCACGCCGCCCAGCTCCGGCGGCTCATGCCGTACGAGTAGGGACCGAGTAACGACCCGATGGCCCGAGTCAAGCGCGGCGTTCCCGCCCATCGCCGGCACAAGCGCCTGTTGAAGCAGGCCAAGGGTCGGCGGATGACGCGCTCGAAGCTGATCCGCCCCGCTCGCGAGGCGCTGTTCCACGCCCTGCGCTACGCGTACCGCGACCGCCGCGACCGGAAGCGCGACATGCGCCGGCTGTGGATCCAGCGCATCAACGCCGCGTCCCGGTCCCACGGCATGCCGTACGGACGGTTCGTTTCCGGGCTGAAGTCGGCCGGGATCGAAGTGAACCGCAAGCAGCTCGCCGACCTGGCGATCCGCGAGCCGGCCGCGTTCCGAAAGATGGTCGAGATGGCCCTGGCCTCGTTTAGCAGCTGACCGGCGCCCCGCTGGCGCCGGTCGCACGGCCCTGCTCCGGATGACGGAGCGGGGTCGTTTGTTTCACCGACAATGACGACTGACCGATGGAGATGGCCTGACCGATGAGCGCCCCGACTGATCCGGCCGCAGCCATGCTGGCCGAGGTCGCCCGG
>Ga0209899_1000264_pt1 | contig 10181 bp, 10 predicted proteins | sample GWRWS1_0_10_FD_187228 | JGI IMG/M metagenome (GOLD analysis project Ga0209899, IMG submission 187228) | Riverbed sediment microbial communities from areas with vegetation nearby in Columbia River, Washington, USA - GW-RW S1_0_10 (SPAdes)... | ecosystem: Environmental > Aquatic > Freshwater >...
TGGATTGGGGTCATCGGCCTTGTCGAACTGCTTCCTGTACCGGTGTGGCGTGGCGTAGAGATCGGCATGGGATTCCCCTTGCTTATGACAGTTGGCTTCCTCTATCTGCCCCCGGTAGCCGGGCTCGTCGCCCTTCTCGGCACTTCGGATCCCAGGGAGTTCAGGAAAGAAGTCACGCCGCTTCGGGCCCTCTTCAACCGATGCCAGGTCGCACTCTCGGTCTTCGCTGCAAGTACCGTGTTTCATTCCCTTGCATCGATCGACAAATCGCCCACGATAGTCCTAGTAGCTGCAGCGATGCTGGCAGCGACTGTCGATTACGTCGTCAACACCGGCCTGGTAGCAGCCGGCGCAAGCATTCAGTACGGGATGTCTCCGACCAAAGTAATCAGGCAGCTCCGAATCGGTCGTTTCAGTGAGTACGTAATCAGCTATCTGGGGCTCGCGGTTTTCGGCTTGGTGCTGGCCAGACTGTTCGACATCGGCGGGACCTTCTGGGTCGTGCCGGGCTATGTCCTTCCGCTTCTGCTGGCGCGGCAGATGTTCTTCCGGAGCAAGGCGCTCGAGGAGGCACACAAGGAACTTCAGGACCGGGAGCATGTGCTCCGCGCCCTGTCCACGCGCATGGCCGAGGAGCGGCAGGACGAGCGGGGCCAGATCGCGGCGTACCTCCACGACGACCTGGCCCAGCTCTTGTTCAAGCTCTCGCTCCAGGTGGACATCGCCAAGCGCCATCTCGCGGCCGGCAGAGTTGATGACACGCAGAAGGCGCTCGAAGAGATCAAGGAAACCAAGGGAAAGACCTCGGACCGCATCCGTGCGCTGATCCGCGACCTGCATCGGTCCCCGCTGGGCCGAGCTGGACTGGCCGAGGCCCTTCGGGGATTCATCTCGGACACCGCGCGCGACGCCAATGTCCGGTTCCACACCGACATCTCCGAGGTCGCTTTGCCGGCCCCGATCGCCTTGCTCGTCTACCACATCGCCCGCGAGGGCGTGATGAACGCGCTGAAGCACGCGAACGCGGCGAACGTCTGGCTAACCGTGAAGCAGGATGCCGACATCGTGGACCTCGTTCTCAAAGACGACGGTGCCGGCTTCGACCCCGAGGGGCCCGGTCCCGAGGGCCACTACGGGCTGGCGATGATGCGCGAGCGGGCCTTGGTCGGCGGAGGAACGTTCCAGCTCGAGACCGCGTCTGGTAGGGGCACCACCATCACGGTCACGTTCCCCACGTCGTGGCTTCAGCAGGAGGCGACGGAGCCGGAGCAGCCCGAGCCGAGCCAGGCCGATGCTTCCCGCGGTAGCGCCCCGGCTCCGAGGCCGGAGCCAGCCCCGCGGTCCGCCCTCGCATCACGGACACGATGAGCCACCCCAGTCCCGCGTAGAGGAGCACGTCCCCCACGCTCGCCACCTCCCTGAAGGGCGGCGGGACGGGGATCACATCGCCGAGCGGGGTGAGGATGTCCTCTGACGTGACGAGATGGTGCTTCGCCCCCGGATCCTCGAGTAGCTCGTCGAGCCGGTCCCCCTCACCCGACGCCTCGAGCGCGTGACGGCTGACCGGCATGCCACCGTTGGGGATGATCACGAGGGCGTTCAGCGCGAGCCCCACGAACACCAACGGCATGCCAGCCATCCGGATGTTCGCCCCCACGAAGATCAGGAGCACCAGGTAGGAGGCTCCGAAGAGCGCGACGCGGATCAGGAGGTCGGTCCCATGGAGTCCCTCCGGCATCGGGAGAGCCTGGAGCGCGAGCCCGAGCGGCGCCAGTCCCCACCACTTCAGCAGTCGATGCTCGTAGCGTCTCAACCGCCCGCCGGTCAGGTACCCGACGATGACCGATAGAGCGAGGACGGAGAGGAAGAGGATCACGAGCCGTTCCTTGTGCGGGAGTCCCTGGATTCTCCCGCGGTGCCCATCCGAAGTCCAGGGGCCGGCCCGCTTTGGTCGCCCGACCCCGGCTAGCATCCGGGCATGGCTCGGATGGTGCCATTCCCCATGCTCCCGACGGAGAGCGCCGCCGAACGGCGCCTGTACGAGGGCTTCCTCGAGCAGCTCGACGATGCGTTCGTGGTGTACCACAGCGTGGACTGGCTCCTGACCGGGCCACGGGGACCGATCGAGGGCGAGGCCGACTTCGTGATCGCGCACCCAGAGCACGGCGTCCTGGTCATCGAGGCGAAGGGCGGCCGCCTCGCCTACGACCCGAAGACCAGGCGGTGGACGCAGTCCGGGCGCTCCGGCACGCACTTCCTGGACCAGGACCCGTTCCGCCAAGCCGGCGACGAGATGCGCTCGCTGGTGGAGATCCTGTCGGCCCAGCCCGGGTGGGACCGGTGGAAGCCCTCCTACGGCTACGGCCTGGCCTTCCCCGACGGGCTGTACGAGGAGCAAGCGCATGCCGGGGCCCCGCCCGAGGTGGTCATCGACCGCGACGACATGGCGCGCCTGGCGGAGAGGGTCGGGGAGGTCATGCGGTATTGGCGGCTCGAGGGGCGTCGGTTCGGCGCGGAGGGGATGGATGCGCTGGCCATGGCCCTCGGGTTCCGGGTCGAGATCCGGGTCCTTCTGAAGCTTCGGTTCGACGAGGAGGACAAGAAGATCGTCGAGCTCACGAACGACCAGGCCTGGATCCTGGGGTTCGTGGCGCACCGCAAGCGCGCCGCGATCACGGGTCCGGCCGGGTCCGGCAAGACGATGCTCGCCATCCAGCTGGCGAAGCGGCTTGCCACCGAGGGTCACCGCACCCTGCTCACGTGCTTCAACCGAAATCTGGGGGAGTACCTGAGGGGATCGACCGAAGGCACGCCGAACCTCGACGTCGTGCCCTTCCACGAGCTGTGCGCGCGGACGGCGAAGGAGGCGGGCCTCGACATTCCCGAGGTGGCGGTGGAGCCGAACTCGCCGTACTTCGAGCACGAGCTCCCCGGCCTGCTGGAGCAGGCGGCCCGAAAGCTCGGGCCCAGATACGACGCGATGGTGGTGGACGAGGCCCAGGACTTCCGTGAGTGGTGGTGGCCGGCGCTCCTCGCGCTCCATCAGGATCCGGACGAGGGCATGCTGTACGTGTTCGCCGACGACAATCAGAACCTGTACGGGGGCGCGCTCCCACTCGCCGAGGAGCACCACCTCGGGCCCCTCCCCGCGAACCTCCGGAACACGCGGGCCATCAACGAGTTCGTGTCGGTCTTCTACAAGGGCGGGGCGAAGCCGGCCGGGAAGGGCCCCGCCGGAGACCCGCCTCAGATCCTCGGGTACGAGGACGACGACGATCTTGCTCACCTCCTGGCCGTGGTGCTGACGAACCTGGTGGAGGAGGAACGGGTCCCCCTCGACGACATCGTGGTCCTCACGCCTTCGGGGAGGGACAAGAGCCGGCTCCGGAGCCGGGGGCGGGTGGACGGCTTCCGGCTGTCCGACACCGTGGAGCAGGGGACGGTCCTCGCCGCCAGCGTCCACGGCTTCAAGGGGCTCGAGCGCCCCGTGGTGATCCTGGCCGAGCTGGGCGACAAGCATCTGGAGGACCTGGCGCAGTACCTGTACGTCGGCGGCTCCCGCGCCCGGAGCCACCTGGTGGTCCTCGCGGAGGAACCGGTGGCCAAGGCCCTGCGGCGCCTGGCCGGGGTCACCGGCCACTGAGAGCTGCTGATGGTGCGAGGCAAGGACCTCGGGTATTTCGGGCCGGACAGCGTCTCGTGGCGGGTCCACAGGGAGGTCACGGTGCTGTTCGGAGGAGCGCGCGCCGTGCTAATGCAGACGGCCCACCCGCTCGTGATCGCCGGGGCGCGCGAGACCGGCATGTACGAGCGGAACCCGTGGAAGCGGCTGCAACGCACGCTCGTCCTCACCTACACGATCACCTTCGGGTCGAAGGCCGAGGCCCACGCGGCAGCCAACCGGATCAACGAGGTCCACGCCAAGGTTAGAGGAACCGATCCGGTCACCGGACTGCCGTACGACGCGCTCGACCCCCAGCTGCTCTTGTGGGTCCACGCCTGCCTGGTGGACAGCGCGCTGCTGTTCGAGGAGCTGACGGTGGGCGAGCTCGACGACGAGGAACGGCAGCGGTTCCACGAGGAGCAGATGCTTGCCGCCGAGATGGTCATGATCCCCCGAGAGGTCATCCCGCCGACGGTCCCCGCGCTCCGTTCATACATCCGGGACGTGATCGACAGCGGAATCCTTCGGGTGACCGACGCGGCCAGGATAGTGGCCGACCTGTTCCATCACCCGCCGAAGGAGGCCGAGTGGCGGCCGGTGCTCACGGGCGTGTCGCGGCTGGCGTTCGCGACGCTGCCGCCCGAGCTCCGCGAGATGTACGGCGTGACGGCCGGTCCGGCGAAACGGGTGGCGATGCGCGCGACGTTCGCCGGGGCCAGGGTCCTTCGGCCCTTGCTGCCTGCGAGGTTCCGGTACATCGCCCCGTACCAGGAATGGCTGTTGCGGCGGCGGAGCCGGGCCCAGGCCTGAATAGACTCTGGCCGTGGGCCGCATCGACGGCATGGGCAGCATCGACGGCGTCCTGTTGGACATCGATGGCGTCCTTGCCGTTTCGTGGGAGGCCATCCCCGGATCCGCGGAGACGGTGGAGTGGCTCCGTGATCAGAGGATCCCGTTCCGTCTCATCACGAACACCACCACGCACACCCGGGAGGACCTGGCGGCCACACTGCGCGACGCGGGGATCGGGGTGGAAGGGGACGACATCGTGACCGCCGTCGTCACGACCGCCTCGTACCTTCGGACCTATCACCCCGGCGCCAAGGTGTTCCTGCTCTCCGACGGGGACCCCACGGCCGACCTGGAGGGCGTGGAGCTCGTGGACGAGCGAGCAGAGGTGGTGGTGATCGGCGGCGCTGGCGACGATTTCAGCTACGAGAACCTGAACCGCGTGTTCCGGATGGTGATGGACGGCGCGGTGCTGGTCGCCATGCACCGGAACATGTACTGGCGCACCAAGGACGGCCTTCAGCTGGACGGCGGCGCGTACATCGCCGGGCTTGAGGAAGCGACTGGCACCACGGCCGTGATCTGCGGGAAGCCGTCGCCGACGTTCTTCGAGGAGGCCGTGGCCATGCTCCACACGACGCCGGACCGGACGGCCATGGTCGGCGACGACATCGTGAACGACGTCTTGGGTGCTCAGGCCCTCGGACTCACCGGCATCCTCGTTCGCACCGGCAAGTTCATGCCCGCCGACCTGGAGCGAGCTGCCGGGCAGCCCGACCACGTGATCGGGTCCATCGCCGACCTCCCGCGATCGCTGCGCCCGTCGTAGGCTCTTCCCGTGGGGCTGCGAAGGTTCCCCGCGGGACGACGAACGAACCTCGCGCTGCTCGTTCTGCTCGCGGCGGCGCTCCTCACCGGGGCGCTGGCGTTCGCCATCGGCGGCGGATGGGGCCGGTGGGTGGTGATCGGGCACGGCGTGGCGGGGATCGCCATCGTCCTGCTCGGGCCGTGGAAGTCGGCCATCTCGGCGCGAGGTCTCCGCAGGCGCGGACCCGGGTCATGGCCGTCGATCGCGCTCGCGGTCGTGGTGGCGACGGCGGTGGTGACGGGCCTGGGGCACGCGACGGGCCTCCTCAGCGGGCTTCTGAGCATGCAGGTCCACGTGGGGGCAGGACTGGGGTCGATCCCGTTCGCCCTGTGGCACGTCCTGGCCCGGCCGGTTCGGCCGAGGAGGACGGACCTCTCGCGCCGGGCCGTGCTGCGGGGCGGAGCCCTGGCGGGTGGGTCGCTCCTCGTGTACGGCGCCGTGGAGGGCGTGGTCCGGGCCACCTCGCTCCCGAGCGCGGACCGGAGGTTCACCGGTTCGTACGAGCGGGGTTCGTTCGACCCGAGGTCGATGCCGGTGACCCAGTGGCTGGACGACAGCGTGCCCGAGATCGACACGGCCGCGTGGCGGCTCGCCGTCTCCACGGCGGACGACGAGCGGGACTACACCTACGAGGAGCTTGCGGCGTTCGACGACCGGGTCCGGGCCACCGTGGATTGCACGGGCGGGTGGTTCGCGGAACAAGACTGGGAGGGAGTGCTGCTTGGGCCGTTGCTGGGTGATCCGGGCGAGGCACGGAGCGTGGCGGTGGGCTCGCTCACCGGGTACGGCCGCCGGTTCCCCATCGGGGACGCACGGAACCTGCTGCTCGCGACCAGGGTCGGCGGCCGGCCCCTGTCCGCGGGACACGGTTTCCCGGTCCGACTGGTGGCTCCGGGGCGCCGGGGCTTCTGGTGGGTGAAGTGGGTGGACCGGGTCGAGGCCGGCGCTACGCCCTGGTGGTGGCAATCGCCGTTCCCGCTCACCTGAGCCTGTTGCCGGTGGCCACCCGGACTAGTCTCACCACCTGATGGCCTCCGAGCGCACCCGATACGCCAAGCAGCTCTTCGCCGGGATCGCCCCCGAGTACGACCGGATGGGCGCGCTCCTGTCGTTCGGCCAGGACCCAAGGTGGCGAAGGTTCCTAGCCTCGCGGGTGAACGCCATCCCGGGCTCGTGGGTGCTCGACGTGGCCACCGGGACGGGCCTGGTCGCCCGGGAGCTGGCGCAGCGCCACAACGTCCGCATCGCCGGGGTGGACCAGAGCTGGCCCATGGTTTGCCGGGGAGCGCATGCTGTCCGGGTCGAGGGCCTCGACGGGCGGATCGCGTTCGTCCTGGGGCAGGCCGAGCGGCTGCCGTTCCCCGACGAGGCCTTCGACTCGGTGACGTTCACCTACCTGCTGCGGTACGTGGATGATCCCGGGGCAACCCTGGTCGAGCTGGCCCGAGTATTGCGGCCGGGCGGCGTCCTGGCCTGCTTGGAGTTCCACGTGCCGCAGGATCCGTACGCGCAGGCGGGGTGGCGAGCCTACACCCGTACGGTGTTGCCGGCAGCTGGATGGCTCGTGTCGAAGGCCTGGTACCGGACGGGCAGGTTCCTGGGGCCGAGCATCGAACGCTTCTACGAGCGCTACCCACTTCCGGTCCAGGTCCGGATGTGGCAGGAGGCCGGCATCCGCCGCGTGCGATCCCGGGTCATGGGCGTGGGGGCCGGCATCGTCATCTGGGGCATCAAGCGGACGGCGGTGACCGATGCCTGAGCGGACCGATCGGCCGGCCTTCTACGCGCTCGCTCCGGGCGGATGGCGCGACTACTGGACGCTGCTGCACCCGCCGTACACGCTCTGGCACCTGTCCTATGTGGCCATCGGGGCATCGCTCGCCCCGGAGCCCGACCTTCGCTGGCTCGAGGAGACCCTGCTTGCGTTCTTCCTGGCGGTGGGGCTCGCGGCGCACGCGCTCGACGAGCTCCACGGCCGCCCGCTGTCGACGCGGATCCCCGGAGGCGTGCTTTGGGGCATCGCGGTTGCCGGGATGGGAGGAGCGGTGGCGCTGGGCATCGACGGGGCGATCGAGGTGAGCCCGTGGCTTTTCGCGTTCATCGCGTTCGGCGGCTTCGTCGTGGTCGCGTACAACCTCGAGCTGTTCGGCGGGGGGTTCCACTCCGACTTGTGGTTCGCGGTGGCGTGGGGCGGCTTCCCCGCGCTCACCGGTTCCTTCGCCCAGACCGGCCGGGTCTCGGTGCAGTCCGTGCTGGTCGCGCTGGCCTGCGCGGCGCTGTCGCTCGCCCAACGGACGTTGTCGGCACCCGTGAGACGGTTACGGCGAAACGTCCGTGGGGTTTCGGGCGAGCTGACGCTCGAAGACGGGGGCACCGAGCCGCTCGACGCGGCCGCGCTCCGCCGGGCGCCCGAGCGCGCGCTCCGCTGGCTGTCGGTCGCGATGCCGCTGCTGGCTGTGGGGCTCGTGCTTGCCCGGCTCATATGAGGAACCGCCGGAGTCCGGAACCGGTCTGTACGGCAGGGTGAGGCTTGCTCTGCCGCGCACCACAGGTCGAACACCTCTAGGGCGACTGTTGGCGCGCCTCCTGGTGGCCGTTCTAGCCGTGGGCGCCGTCCTGGCAGGGTCCGAGGTGGCCCAAGCGGCCTTCCCCGGAAAGAACGGAAGGATCGCGTTCGTCCGCGAGGGCGAGGAACGCGGGATCTGGCTCGTTCGGCAGGCTGGTGGGGGCGAGCTGCGGCTCACCGGCGCTGAGGACTACCGGCCGATGTGGTCGCCGGACGGCACGAGGATCGTCTTCCAGCGGTTCCACGGGCGGCGGAGCGACATCCACGTGATGGACGCCGCCGGGTCGCACGTCCGGCGGTTGACCAGACGGGGCGGGTATCACCCGTCGTGGTCCCCGGACGGCACGAGGATCGTCTTCGGCAGCACAAGGGATGGGGACGGAGACATCTTCGTGATGGACGCTCACGGCCGCGACGAGACGAAGCTCACGCGCAACCGAACGGAGGAGTTGAAGCCGGTTTGGTCGCCCGACGGATCGGCGATCGCGTTCGTCAGCAGACAGGAAGGGAATGTCGACATCTACCTGATGGCGCCGGACGGCAGCGGCCTTCGTCGGCTGACGCGACACCGGTCTTCGGACCGAGACCCCGCGTGGTCCCCCGACGGCACGCGGCTCGTGTTCGCCAGCAACCGGCGTGGGCGGAATCAGGACCTGTACGTCATCGGCGCGGACCGCTCGGGGCTCGAACGACTCACCCACAACTCCGGGCTCGACTGGGCACCAGCATGGTCGCCGAACGGCGAGCGGATCGTGTTCACGAGAGCCCGGTACTGGTTGGAGCAGCAGGGGCTCGTCGTTCTCGACCTGGACGATCGCGAGCGTGTGCGGATCGCGATCTCGCCGGCCTCGGAGCTGGAGCCCGACTGGCAGCCGCGTCACGACGCGTCGGCTAACCGAACTTCGGGTAGTTGAGCGGCCGCCCGGAAAGGCCCGCCTCGGCGATCGTCAGGCTCCATCCACCGAGGCTCGACACCGCGATGCGGTCCAGGTCCGGGCCCACGAAGGCCACGTTGGCCGGCTGGTTGAGGACGATGCCGTCGGGATCCTCCGCCAGGACCTCGGGCTCCCCGCCGGGGGGGATCCGGTACAGCCGGTCGGGCCGGTAGCAGCCCACGAGCATCGTCCCGTCGTCCGCGAGCGCGAGCCCGTCGGGCTGCGAACCCGTGAGGTCGGCGACCGGCTCCGCCCGTCCCGCCGAGCCGTCGTCTTCGATCGGGATGCGCGAGATGACCCGGCCCCGGGACTCGATCACCAGCAGGGCCCCGCCGTCGAGGCTCAGGCAGCATCCGTTCGGGAACCGGCGCGGCTTTTCGGTCCACACGGCGGTCCCGCCATCCGGGGAGACCCGGTAGATCAGGCCGTCGTCGTCGCCCCACTCCCCGGAGTCGGTCACGTACAGGTTCCCGGCTTCGTCGAAGGCGGCGAAGTTCGGCACCCGCATGGGGCGCTGGGGCGTGCCGTTCGAGTACGTGGTCACCTCGCCGGAGGGAGAGACCCGGGACACCTCGGCCCGACCGAAGTCGCAGGCGTAGACGTTCCCCGCGCCGTCCAGCGTGACGCCGTAGATGAACTCCCCGGTGGTGGCGATCTGCTCGACCTGTCCGTCCAACGAGACGGCGTAGATCTGGCCGGCCTCCCCGCCGGCGTAGATCCGGCCGTCCGGACCCCAGGCCACGCCCTCCGGATGGTCCAGTCCGGTGGCCAGGATCTGGAACGAACCGAGCACGTCGTCGCCTCCCGGGTCTGTGGCCCCGGGCTCGGGCACCGTGCGATGATACGCGGGCCCGGCCGACGATCGTTTGGAGGGGACGATGACCGAGGAGCTCGACCGCATCCTGGCCGCCCGACTGGGGCGCCGCGACTTCCTGAAGTACTCGGGCATCGCCACCGGGGCGGGGTTGCTCGCCGCGTGCCGGAGGGCCACGGAACCGGGGACCGGCGGATCGCCGGGAGGGGTCCGTCCCGCGCTCGAGGCGGAGCCGGGCACCCTCGAGATCTACGACTGGACCGGGTACGGGGACGGCTCCTACGGAGACCAGGTCCTGTGGAAGCAGTACAAGAGGAAGTTCCCGGACCAGGCCCCCAACTTCACCACCGCCTTCGACGACGACAAGGGGTTCACGAAGGCCGCCGCCGGGCAGACGTGGGACGTCACCCATCCGTGCGCGTACCGGTTCCCGGACTGGATGGACCTCGACGTCCTCCAGCCGTGGGACACGTCGCTCATCTCCAACTTCGCGGATCTGAACCCGGCCCTGGAGGAGGTCGGCCGGTTCGACGGCGGGCAGTACT
>Ga0209899_1000265_pt1 | contig 10172 bp, 10 predicted proteins | sample GWRWS1_0_10_FD_187228 | JGI IMG/M metagenome (GOLD analysis project Ga0209899, IMG submission 187228) | Riverbed sediment microbial communities from areas with vegetation nearby in Columbia River, Washington, USA - GW-RW S1_0_10 (SPAdes)... | ecosystem: Environmental > Aquatic > Freshwater >...
TGATCCCGCCGGCGGCCGCCTGACCGAGCCTTCGGGCGGAGCCGCCGGAACCGCTTCCTCCTTCCTGGCACGGCTGGAAGCGGTGGAGGCCCGCCTGGCCACCCACGCCGCCGGCGAGGTCCCGGACCGCCTCACGGAGCCCGACCCGGAGACCGGTGAGCGGTGGAGCGCCGGCCAGGTCTGGGGGCACATGGCCGAGTTCGTCCCGTATTGGCTCGGACAAGTGCGCCGCGTGGTGGCCGAGGGATCGGACGACCCTGTCCCCTTCGGGCGCAGCGGGCCGGAACTCGAAGCCCGCGCGGCGGGGATCGAGCGTGGGGGGCGCGAGCCCCCTGGCAGGCTCATGGCGGAGGTCCACGGGGCCTTCGCGGAGGTCTCGGAGCTGCTGAAGACGATCGACGCCGGCGGGTGGGCCGCCCGTGGGAGGCACCCGGCCCTGGGCGTCATGCCTCTCGCCCGGATCATCGAGGAATTCGAGGTGGGACACCTGGAGGGGCATGCCGACCAGCTGGACTCCCTGAAGGAGGGGACAGCCGGTTAGCGGTGGACCCGGCGACCGGCACCCACCGCCGCCCCGATACGTGATTGGCGCCAGCGGCATCGCCTGGCGTAGGATTCCGGTGCCCGCATCCGGCTAGAAGGGGGAGGCCATGCAGGAAACTCGGGAAGCGGTCCCACAGCCGCTGGTGGTGCAGCCTGCCGCGGCGGACCCGGCGGTGCTCGGGCTCGGGGTCTTCGTGCTTGGATCGATCGTGCTGGGGCTGAACCTCGTGGACTACGTCACGCCAGGGGGCAGCGTCCTGGCGATCATCTCGGCCGGGACCGGCCTGTTCCTTCTGCTCGTGACGCTCTGGTGCACGCGCCTCGGTCAGACCTACCTGGCCGCCGTCTTCGGCATCTTCTCCGCGTTCTGGCTCACGTACTCGGCCCTCCTGCTCGGGCTGTTCCACAACTGGTACGCGATCCCGCCCGAGGGCGTCGCCGACACGATCAGGGCGTTCCTGATCGCCTGGTCGATCTTGCTCTTCTTCCTCACGGTCTCGGCCCTTCGGCTGCCGGTCGCCTTCCCCATCTTGTTCGGGATGATCGACCTGGCGGTCGTCATCGTCACGTTCGCGTGGTTGGCTGACCCCCCTCCGGACACGGGACTGCTCAAGCTGGGCGGCTACGTCGTGTTCGCGTTCGCGGCCCTCGGCGCCTACGCCTTCCTTGGTGCTGCCAGCGCCTCCCTGGGTGGCCGTGGCTATCCCCTCGGACCTCCGCTGGTGAAGTAGCGAAGTGGTGAGGCCCCGCCGGCCGCTCGGCCGGCGGGGCCTTCACCATCGTTCAGCGCGTTACGGTTTTTTGGGCTTGGAGTCGCCTCCGCCTCGACCGACGTTGCAGATGTTGAGGCGATCGAGTCTTTCGACGTGTAGCCGTACGGGCGGTGACGCTCCTTCCGGTCCTGTGCCACCATGGCCCGTCCATGGGCGGGATCGACCTGCACACGCACACGAACCGCTCCGACGGCACGTTCGCGCCGGCGGAGCTCGTCGAGCTCGCGTCGCGCCGAGGTCTCGACATCGTGGCCATCACCGACCACGACACGATGGACGGGATCGACGAGGCGGCCGCCGCCGGCGATGCCCTCGGTGTCGAGGTCGTCCCAGGCGTGGAGCTGTCCACCGAGTACCAGGGCACGAGCGTCCACGTCCTCTGCTATTGGATGGACCCGGCCGACGAAGCGCTCCAGGCGGAGCTCCACCGGCTCCGCGACGAGCGGTTCCGCCGGGGCGAGCTGATGGTCGAGCGGCTGCACGCCCTGGGATACCCCGTCTCGTTCGAGCGCGTCCGGGAGATCGCGGGCGGCGCCGTCATCGTCCGGCCGCACGTGGCACAGGCCATGGTCGAGGCGGGCATCGTGGCCACCGAGGACGAGGCCTTCGACCGGTTCATCGGGGACGGTGGCCCGGCCCACGTTCCCAAGCACGCGCTGCACCCGCTCGACGCCATTTCGCTGATCCGGAGCGCCGGCGGCGTCTCCGTCCTGGCCCACCCCGGGATGTGGGGCCAGCAGACCTCCCTTCCCGACGAGCTGATCGAGGCCGTGGCCGGTGCCGGGATGGGAGGGCTGGAGGCGGACGCCGGCGACCACACGCCGGAGCAGCGGGAGCACTTCCGGGAGATGGCGAGGCGGCTCGGGCTGGTCGTCACGGGAGGGTCGGACTGCCACGGGACCCGCTACGACCCCGTCCGGCTCGGGTCCGTGACGACCGAACCGGAGCAGTTCGAGGCCCTTCGCGCCCTGGCCGGCCGAGGCGGCGCGGCCGTCAGGCCTGGCGGTTGATCTCGGCCGCGGCCGACAGCGCGGTGTGGCTTCGCTCCAGGTCGGGCAGCTCGTGCCCGCCGGTGATCTCCTCCACCGCCCAGTTCGTGAGGTCGCGGATGGAGATGATGCCGACGAGCTTCCCCTTGTCCACCACGGGCAGGTGCCGGATCCGGAGGCGAGCCATGTGCTCGGCCGCCTCGGCGATGTCGGATCGCGGCTCGACCGTGTCCAGGTTGGTGCTCATGCGGTCCCCGACCTTGGTTGTCCGGGGATCGAGGCCCTCGGCCACCAGGTTCACGAGGTCCCGCTCGGTCACGATCCCGGCCAGGCGGTCGCCGTCCATCACGACCACGGAGGAGATGGCGTTGTCGTGGAGCAGCCTGGCCACATTGGCGAACGTGTCACCCGGTGAGGTGCTCTTCACGTCCGCTTTCATGATGTCTGCGACCTGCATCGGTCCTCCTCGGGGGAAGTCTCGGAACCGTAAGGCTACCTCGTCGGGCCGCTCGGCAACGACCCCGGTCCGGAGCGCCGGTCAGTGGTCGGAGCGGCCGGTGAACTGAAAGGAGTCGACCTTGAGGGCCGGCACCCGCGAGGCGGAGAAGAAGAACTCGCTGGCGAGCTGACTGTCCCGCCCGATCATCGACACCGCCTGGAGGGCCCCCAGGATGGACTGGGTGAACCGGAGGTTCTTGACGGGGTGCGCCACCTCGCCGTGTTCGATCAGGAACGTCCCGTCGCGGGTCATCCCGGTGATGACCGACTCCACCGGGTGCACCACGTTGGAGTAGTGGAACCGCGTGACGAGCAGCCCTCGCTCGGTGGACGCGATCATCTCGTCGAGGGTCGCGTCCCCGGACCCCATGAACAGGTTGAGGGGGAGGGGCCCGTCGGGGCTGGGTGGGGGAAGGGCGTGCCCGGTCGTCTGCGTGCCGGCCTGCTTGGCCGTCCGGAGGTCGTACACGCCGCCCCGGAACACGCCGTCGGTCACCAGGTCGACCCGCCGCCGGGGCGTCCCTTCGAAATCGAAGGGCACGCCCAGTGTGAGCGGGGAGGTGGCGTCGTCGTAGATCGTCACGGACGGCGCGGCCACCCGTTGTCCCTCCTTGCCGGAGAAGCAGGAGCGTCCGTCCGCGATGGTTCGCCCTCCGAACCCGATCCACGCCAGGAACCCGACGAGCGTGGAGACCGCCGGGGGTTCCAGGATCACGGTGAACCGGCCGGGATCCACATCCCGGGGGTTCTGCGAGTCCACGGCCTTCTCCGCGGCGCGTCGGCCGATGTCCTCCGGGTCAAGGTCGGCAAGCTTGTCTTCGAAGGCCTCCGCGAAGCCGCTGCCGCCCTCGCCGCCGGTCACCACGGTCGTGAGCGACGCCTGGGTGGATGGGGCCCAGCAGAACTGCCCCTCGGTGTTGGCCACGGCGATCTCGCTCGCCACGGTCTCCAGAGCTCCGGCGGCCCGGAACCCCCGGCCGCACCGGCCGACCAGCGCGGCCACGCCCTCGGCTCGCTCCTCCGGCGAGGCGGACGCCGTAGGTTCGTCGAAGCCGTCCCGTTTCGGCACCGGCTGTGGCGGGGCCAGGCCGGGGAAAAGCGGGTCCGGTGCCACGACCTCGGCCATCTCCCTGGCGCTCTCGGCGGCGCGGCGCGCCCCGTCCGGGGAGAAGTCGTTCGACGAGGCGACTCCGACGCGAGCGTCTTTCACCACCCGGACCCGGATGCCGGTGTCCTCTCGCCAGGTGCTCTGGTGGATGGCCGACGAGGCGAACCGGGTGAGGCCGCTCCACTCGTGAACGAACAGGACTTCCACCCCGTCCGCTCGGGGAAGGCCGAGGGCGGCGTCGGCAACCAGACGGACCTGGTCGGGCCCGATGATGCCCGGCATCAACGCATTCCCGGCATCAACGCACCCCAACCATCAAGGCCGGCCCGGCCTCAGCGCGCGCCACCCTCAACGCACGCCCACCCGGACGCTCCGGAACCGAGCCGGGGCCGCGCCGTGACCGACCCGGGCGACCTGCCCGGGCTGCCCCTTCCCGCAGTTCGGCGTGCCCCACATCGTCCAGTCCTCGCGGCCCCCGACCGCGTCGCACGACCGCCAGAACTCCGTGGTGATGCCGGTGTAGTTGGGGTTCCGGTACATCTCGGTGAGCTTCCCGTTCTTGATGCGCCAGGCGATCTCGCAGCCGAACTGGAAGTTCACCCGCTTGTCGTCGATCGACCACGACTGGTTCGTGGCCATGAAGACGCCGTCCTTCGTGTCGCCGATGATGTCGGCCAGCGAACCTTCGCGCGGTTCGATGTTGATGTTGGTCATGCGGATCAGGGGGAGGTTCTCCCACCCGTCGGCCCGCATGGCGCCGCTCGACGTGCGCCCGATCACGCCGGCGGTCTCCCTGCTGGAGATGAAGTCCTGGAAGACGCCGTCGACGATGATCGGGACCCGTTGCGCGGGGACGCCCTCGTCGTCCCACCCGAACGAGCCGAGGCCGCCGGGGATGGTGGCGTCGGCGGTGACGGACACCAGGTCGCTCGCGTAGCGGAGGGCACCGCGGTCTCCCGGCCTGAGGAACGAGGAGCCCGCGTAGGCTTCCTCCATCCCCAGCACCCGGTCCAGCTCCACGGGGTGGCCGATCGACTCGTGGATCTGAAGCTCCATCTGGCCGGAGTCGAGGACGAGGGTGGTCACGTCGCTCGGGCAGTCCCTGGCTGAGAGCAGCTCCACGGCCTCGGCGGCGGTCCGTTCGGCCTCCTCCACCAGCCCGAGCTTCGCGACGTGCTCCCATCCGGCCGCGGCGATGTGACCTCGGAACGAGTTGGGGTAGGAGCGCCGCTGCATCTCGCCGTCGCCGATGGCGGTGGCGTTGACGCCGCCGCCCGAGTGGACCACGGTCTGCTCGGTGGCCGCGCCCTCGGTGGAGGCGAACCACGTTCGGCGCCGATACAGGTCGATCCCGCCCTCGGCGAAGGTCAGGCCTTCGACCTGCTGCATCCGCCGGGTGGCCTCCATCAGGAGCGCCACCTTCTGCTCCAGGGGCACGTTGAACGGGTCCTCTTGAAGCGGGCTGTTCCACGTGCCTGTGGCCGGCTCCACCGGCGCAAGATCCACCGGCTCGGTGGGGAGCCGTGACGCCGCCTGGGCGATCGCCACAGCGAGCCGGGCCGTGCGCGCGATCTCGGGCTCCTCCGTCCGGGCCGAGGCGGCGAAGCCCCAGTACCCGTTCACGAGGACCCGGATGCCGAGGCCTTTCGAGGTCGAGCGGTCGACCCCCTCCATCTCCTGGTTGCGGACGGTCAGGGATTCGGAGTCGTCGTGGACGACCCGAGCGTCGGAGTAGCCGGCGCCCGCGGCCCGCGCCGCTTCCACCGCCTGTTTCGCCACGTCGAGCAACCGAACCTCCGGGGCGGGGTGACGTCGGCCCGGGGGTGTCCCGGGCCGGGCGGAAAGCGTACTGGACCCCACCGACATCGGCACCGGCGGAGCTCGTGCGACGCGCAGCACCGGGACGCGGGCGTAGGCTGAGCTTCATGCGCCCGGGCAGAGGAAACAACGAGCTCGACGAGGTGGTCCGTCGGTTCCAGGAGCATCCCGGACTGCGGGCAAAATCCTCGCTCCGGTTGCTGGCCGAGGTGTTCGGTCCCACCGACTGGATCCACGGACCGGGCGACGACGCCGCGGTCCTGCCGGCGGACGGGTCGTATCTGCTTGCCGCCGGCGAGGCCATCTGGCCTCTGCTCGTGGAGGCGGACCCCTACGCGGCCGGCGTGGCGGCCGTCGTCGCCAACGTGAACGACATCGCGGCCATGGGGGGCCGCCCCATGGCCCTGGTGGACACGGTGGTCGGCGCGGAGCCCGTGGCCCGCAGGGTGCTCGAGGGGATGCGCGCCGCCTCGGACCTCTACGGGGTGTCGGTGGTGGGGGGCCATCTGACGGTGCGCGAAGGCCCGCCGGCGGTCTCCGCCTTCGTGGTAGGCCGGGCCCGGGTGCTCCTCGTCTCGGCGAACGTCGCCGCCGGTCAGGTCCTCCTCCTGGCCGCGGCGGTGGAGGGCCGGATGCGGGAGGACTTCCCCTTCTTCTCCTCGATCCAGGAGCGCGGGCCGCGTCTGGCCGACGACCTCGCGGTCCTCCCCGCGGTGGCCGAGGCCGGGTCCTGCGTCGCTGCCAAGGACGTGAGCATGGCGGGCCTCCTGGGGTCGCTGGCCATGCTGCTCGAGCCCACCGGCGCCGGCGCGGCCGTTGATCTGGACCATCTGCCTCGCCCCCCAGACGTGTCGCTTGCCGAATGGACAGCCGCGTTCCCCCTGTACGGGTTCCTCCTGTGCGCGCCGCCGGACCGGGCGGATGAGTGCGCCGAATCGTTCCGGGAACGCGGCCTGGCCTGCCAGTCGGTCGGGACCCTCGACGACACCGGCGACCTTCGCGTCCGCCTGGGTGGGCGTGAGGCGCTGCTCGCCCGCCCGGCCGAGGAGGGCGTTACCCGTTTGGGCGGCGGCTGATCCTCAGGTGTCCCGTCCGAGCTCGATCGCCATCCGCTGGTGGGTCCGCCCCACGAACTCCTCCGCCTCGCCCACCGCTTGCCAGCCCAGGCGTCGGAAATACTCCACGTTCTGAAGCTGGATGTGGGCGATCATCAACCGGCCGCCGCGGTCGCCCGCGGTCCTCACCGCGAACCGAACCAGCGGCGTGCCGATGCCCCGCTTGCGGAACTCCGGCAGGACGGCGAGGCGGTCGCCCTTCCACACCCCGTCTTCGTCGAGCGGGTACAGGCGCACGGCGCCCCCCGCCACCCGCCCGCACAGGCCGAGGAGGTGCACGGTGGCCGGGTCTTGGTCGTGTCCGTCACGGTCGGAGCCTTCGAAGAAGCCCTGCTCCGTCACGAACACGGCCTCCCGGATGGCGAAGTGGATGGCCAGCTCCTCGGTGGTCTTCGCCGCCCGGCAGGTCACCGGGAGGCCGACCTCGGGGGCGACGCCCTCAGTGGACCTGGAGAAGGGGGAGATGACGACGGCCCGGAGCATCGACCTCCTTTTCGAAGGCGCTCATCGCCGAGCACGCCCGGCACCGGGCGCACCCGGCGTTCACGTCCCACGAGCCCAGCCCGTGGCCCACGACGTAGGGCACGACTTGGCGGTACATCGACTCGACGTAGTCGGGGGGCGGCGGCAGGAAGTCCTGCATCAGGCTCCCCGGCACCGGACGGAGCGGCACGACGAAGGGGTACACCCCCATGTCAACCGCACGCTTGCACGCTTCGACGGTGATCATCGGGTCCTCGCCCATGCCCAGGATCACGTAGGTCGTGACCTGGCCCCGGCCGAAGACCTCCACCGCCCGCTCCCAGCACCGGAAGTAGCCCTCGATCCCGGTACGCGCCTTGGCCGGGGCCACCCACTCCAGGACCGCGGGGTCGAAGGACTCCACGTGGATCCCTACCGTGTCGACGCCCATCTCCTTCACCCGGTCCAAGACCGTGAGGTCCTCCGGGGGCTCGAACTGGGCCTGGACGTGCAGCCCGGTCGCCTCCTTGATGGCCTTGGCGCACGCGCCCACGTACAGGGCCCCCCGGTCCGGGCCTCGCGTGCTGCCGGTGGTGAGGGTCACGTCGACGGCCCCGTCCAGCTCCTTGGCCGCCACGGCCACCTCGGCGAGCTGCTCGGGCCGTTTGACGGGGATGGTCCGGCCGGCCTCCAGGGACAACTCGATCCCGCAGAACCGGCACTGGTCCTCGTTCCCCCAGTACGCACAGGTCTGGATCACCGTGCTGGCGAGAGAGTCGAGGTGCAGGAGCGCGATCTTCCAGTACGGGATGCCGTCGGCGGTCGTGAGGTCGTAGAACCTCGGGCGGGGCGGGACGTCGGCGCTCGCCACCCGCTCGCCCTCCCGGTACAGCCACCACCCGTCTCCATCGTGGCGGATGACGAAGGGGGATTCGGCCACGAACTCCGAGATGAACGGGAACGTGACTGGAGTCCCATCGATGTACACCATCCCGGCGTCGGCCGGCCCGGCGCCACCGGTGCGGCCTCCGATGGGCTCCTCGACGCGGACCCCGTAGCTCTGGAGCTCGGTCAGGAGCGTTCCGAAGGCGGGGATCCCCGGCTTCGGGGCGGTCTCACCACTTGTTGCCATATAGCTCCTCGAAGTTGCCCTGGAACACTCGGCCCTTGAGCTCGTCGGAGACCGGAGTCCCGGCGATCTTCCAGTACTCGCCCCAGAAGTCGCTCCAGGGCTCGTCCGAGGCGAACAGCACGCGGTCGTGGCCCACGCCGCGGCGCTCGATCTCGGTGAGTAGCCACCGAACGCCGAACCCGACGGCCCACGTCGTGTCGGTGTAGACCTTGAAACCCTGCTCCACCCAGTCCAGGAACCGGGGGACCAGCCGGATGTGGCCGGAGACCCCGCCGCCGAAGTGGACGATGTAGATCTTCACCCGCTTCCCGTACGTCTCGATCATCGGGATGAAGTTGCTGATGTCCGAGCCCCCGCCGGGGCTGGTGTGGAAGTGGAACACGAGGTCGTGCTCCTCGGCGGCCGCGAAGCACGCCTCGGCGATCTCCCGCGTGTCATCGTCCCACCCCTCGGGGTTCGGGTTGCCGCCCAGGAGGAAGGTGGTCTTGAGGGCCACGACGCCCCGCTCGCCGGCGTGCTTGAGCGACTCGAGCGTCATCTCCTTGTTCTGGGGCAGGAACGAAACCCACAGTCCCGCCCGGATGCGATCCGAGGACTGCGCGGCGTCCAGCACCAGCGGGTTCAGGGAGAACGGCTGCTCTTGGACCGGGATGCCGTAGTTGGGGAGGACCAGGGCGCGTTCCACCCCCAACTCGTCCATGTGAGCAAGGTAGTCCTTGCCGGAGGCGAACTCGTAGACGGTGGGCTTGACCGGTTCCTTGAGGTCGTAGAACTGCCAGGCGGCCATCTCCCCGATGTGGCTGTGGCCGTCGATCACGGGACGCGGGACTCGTTCCTGGGCCATCACGCACCTCCCCCTGGGCCCGGCAGAGGGTGCGTGAGTCGCTGAAACTTTAGGAAACGACCCTCTACCGAACGACACGAATCCTGTCGTCGCCCCTCCGGGCTGTCAAGCCGGGGTCCCGCCGATGCGGAGCCGCAGCTCCTCGATGGCCCCCAGCCAGCGGTCGCGGTCTCCGTAGGTCCGAAGCTCGGCCAGGGGAGCCGTGTCACTCACCGGTTCTCCCGTCCGGGGGTCGAGCTGGAGGACCTCCACCCCGAATCGGGGACGGTCCATCTCCGGGCCGAGCTCCACGAACGCGTGGACCCCCGTCCCGCTCGGGACGTGCATCTCCAGCCGATCGTACGGAGCGGCGAACGGACCGGCGGCGCCGGCGGTCTCGCGAAGCACCACCCACGGCAGCCCGGCTCGTCCGGCCTCGCGCACCCGTCGGATGGCATCCTCCCGGTGCACCTCCGTCACCACCTCCCGGTACCGGAGGCCGAACGCCGCCTGCGCGACCAGCTCGAGGTCGAGCCCGTCGGTGGCGAACCCGCGGGAGGCGACGACGGCGTCCAGGATCGCGGCCCGGCCCCCGAAGGCCTCGGCCAGCTGCTCAGGCGTCCTCGCCGACCGGAGGTGGTCGGCCACCGCCCGGACCACGGCGACGCACCGCTCGTAGAGCTCCGGCTGGGCTATGACGAGCGGATAGAGCCGCGATTCGGCGGCCCTCCACCCGACGATCAGCTCATCCATCCCGACCCTTACCCGCTAAGGGAATCAGCTCGTGACGGCGATACTTTAGGTAGTCCGGGGGCGCGACTCCCGGCGAGCACGGTGATCGTGAGGCAGCGTGACTGGGACCGGCTGGTTCGACGGTCTGACCGGCCTCACCGTCCGCGAGGCGGAGGCCC
>Ga0209899_1000266_pt1 | contig 10151 bp, 8 predicted proteins | sample GWRWS1_0_10_FD_187228 | JGI IMG/M metagenome (GOLD analysis project Ga0209899, IMG submission 187228) | Riverbed sediment microbial communities from areas with vegetation nearby in Columbia River, Washington, USA - GW-RW S1_0_10 (SPAdes)... | ecosystem: Environmental > Aquatic > Freshwater >...
CGGCGCGAGACCGACACGATGGACACCTTCGTCGACTCGTCCTGGTACTACCTGCGCTATTGCTCCCCGCATTTCGAGGCAGGCCCGTGGGATCCGGAAGCCATGCGCCACTGGCTGCCGGTCGACCTGTACACCGGCGGCGAGGAACACGCGGTCCTCCATCTGCTGTACAGCCGCTTCTTCGTGAAGGCCCTGCGCGACCTCGGCCACCTGGAGTTCGACGAACCGTTCATGGCCCTTCGCAACCAGGGCCAGATCCTGGGCGGCGACCACCATCGGATGAGCAAGAGCCGCGGCAACGTCGTCAACCCCGACGAGCTGGTGGCCCGATACGGAGCCGATACGGTCCGCCTGTTCCTGCTCTTCATCGGACCCTGGGACCAGGGCGGGCCGTGGTCTGCGACCGGGATCGAGGGCGTGTCGCGATTCCTGTCCCGAGTCTGGAGCGTTGCTCAAGCCCCGGTTCACGAGCCAGAGGGCACATCGCCCGACCTCCTGATGGCCACCATCGAGGAAGCGAGTCGAGAGCTGCAGCGGGTGACCCACCAGACCATTGCTGCGGTGAGCGAGGACTACGCGACACTCCACTTCAACACCGCGATCGCCAAGCTCATGGAATTGGCCTCGGCCATCGGCCGGGCGCGAGATGAGGGACTGGCCGGGTCCGACGCGTACCAGCGAGCAATCGACACGCTCCTGCTTCTCCTGGCGCCGGTGGCGCCGCACCTGACCGAAGAGCTGTGGGAGCGGCGAGGGCGGCCGTACTCGATTCATCGGCAGCCCTGGCCGGTGGCGGACGAGGGCCTGGCGGCCGCAGACATGATCGAGCTGCCTATCCAGGTTGACGGTAAGCTGCGCGACCGGCTCCTCATCGCCCCTGACACCTCGGAAGCGGATATTGAGCGGCTGGCGCTCGCATCGGCGCGGGTGCAGGCGTACCTCGACGGGCGGCCGCCGGCCCGGGTGGTCCACATCCCCGGGCGTCTGGTCAACGTGGTCACCGCTCGGTAAGACCGAGATAACCGGGCGCCGGCTAGCCTGCCGGCCTGCTTCCGAGGCCCGGCGTCGAGTGCCCGGGCGTCGGGTTTCGGACGCAGACCAACTCGTGCTCGCCTCCCCAAAACGGAGGCGCATGACCCGATTCGACCTTGTGACGGTGGCTGCCGTGGCAGCCGCGGTGGTGCTGTCCGGAGCGGCGAGCCTTGCCCTGGTGGCGGGCGTTGCCCTGGCGCCGGCCCATCCGTCGTACGCCGCAGACCCGTGGGCGACTCCCGCGTCCTCGGTCCGCGATGGCGCAGCCGACGGCGGCGAGCTGGTGGTGGACATCGAAGGCGGAGTCATTTCGCCTGGCATCCACCGCCTGCCAGCCGGTTCACGAGTTGCTGACGCGCTGGCCGCGGCGGGTGGGTACGCCGAGGGCGCGGATCTGGCGGCCGCTTCGCGCAGCCTGAACCTGGCTGCCGCGGTCGTGGATGGGCAGCAGATCTACGTGCCGGTGCTGGGTGAGGCACCGGCCACGGGCGGTGCCGGGAGCGGACTCGTGAACCTCAATCGAGCCAGCCAGTCCGAGCTGGAGGCTCTCCCGGGAATCGGTCCGGTGACCGCCAAGAAGATCATCGACGCGCGCGCCGAGCTACCGTTCGCGACGCTGGACGACCTGGTGGCCCGCGAGGTGCTCACCGCGCGCCAGTTGGAGCAGATCGCCGACCTTGTGACCGTCCCCTAGCGCGGTTCTGATGGACCGGCGCGGCGCCTGGCTGCTGCCGGGGTTCCTGGTGGGGGTGATGGCGGGCATTGCGACCGCGGACGCGGCATGGCTGGGCACGGCCGTGTTCGCGGTCGTGGTCGGTAGCGTCGCGGGGGGCGTTGCCCTGCGCGTCATCGCTCGCCCCATGCTTGGGTCGGCCGTGTTCGCGGCCGCCGCGCTCGTTCTCGGGATGGTGCTGGGCGGCGTCCGCGGACTGGCGACCACTCCACCCGGCGGCCCCGGAAGCGTCGACACCCTTGCCACGGGCGCGACCTGGCAGATATCCGGGACCGTTGCCGATGAGCCGGTACCCCGCGGCGACGCGATCGACATGGTGCTGGACGACCTGCGCCTGGCCAACGACTCTCTTGTCGGGCGGTTGCTCGTCCGCATCCCGCGATCCGCGCCGGTGATGAACGGCGACCGGGTCGCCCTCGAAGTCAGCGTCCGGCCGCCCGATCCGGCGGACGCCGAGGGAACCGCATACCGCGAGCGGCTGCGACGCCAGGGCGTCGGGGCGGTCGGTCAGGCGTTCGAGGTCACCGTCATCGGGCATCGGTCCGATCCGCTGACCGACAGCTTCGGGACCGTCCGGCGCTGGCTCCTGGACGGGCTGGTCACAACGGTGCCCGAGCCGGAGGCCTCGTTGGGTGCCGGCATCCTCCTCGGCGTGAGGGCCGGGATCGATCCGGCCGTGCGCGATGCGTTTGCGGTGGCTGGGCTGTCGCATGTGGTGGCCATCAGCGGTTGGAACGTCGCGATCGTGGTCGTGCTCATCGGCGCGCTGACGCGCCGCCTGCGACGGCATGTTGGTCAGGCGCCCCTGGCCATGGTGGCCGTGGTGGCGGTCGCCGGGTACGTCGTCCTGGTGGGTGCCTCGCCCGCCGTCGTGCGGGCCGCCCTCATGGCCGGTGCCCTGCTTGTCAGCCGCCTGGGTGGGTCCCCCGCGCACGCCGGCTCGGCGCTGATGGCGGCGGTGGTCGCCATGCTGGTCATCTCGCCGGCAGCCCTGTGGGACGTCGGATTCCAACTCTCGGCGCTGGCCACCGGCGGGCTGATCGTGCTGGGCGGAGCTCTCGAGCAACGGCTGGCGCGATGGCCGACCTGGATCCGGACGCCGGTGGCGCTCACGGTTGCGGCCCAGCTGGCCACCCTTCCCGTCCTGCTGGCCACGTTCGAGCAGGTGTCCCTGGTGGCGCCGCTGGCCAACGTGGTGGTCGTCCCGCTCGTGCCCGCCGTCATGGCCGGCTCAGCCCTGGCCGCGCTGGTCGGCGGGCTCGCCGCCGCGTTGCCGCTCCCCGGAGTGAGCGATGCGGCGGGATGGTTCGCCGGAGGGGTGGCGTGGCTCCCGTTGCGCGCCCTGATCACCGCCGGAACCACGGCCGCCGAACTGCCCCTGGCCGCTCTGCCAGTGACCGGAGGCCCGTGGCTCACCGTGGCCTGGTATCCGCTGCTGGGCGTGGTGGCCCGGCGCCTCTCGCGCCAACCGATTCCAGGCCCGCCATCGGTGGCGCCGCTGGAGGTCACCGGTCGTCCCGGCCTGCCCCAGGTGGCGCTTCCCGAGGCGGCGGCGTTCGCTACCGCCCTGACCTGGGTAGCCCGCCCCCGGCGCGCGGTGGCCGGCCTTGTGCTGGTGCTGGCCGCGGCCACGCTCCTGACCGGGCCGGACGGCCGCCTGCACCTCACCGTGCTGGACATCGGCCAGGGAGACGCGATCCTGATCGAGGCACCCGGCGGGGGCACCGCCCTGATCGACGCCGGCGTGGATCCGGATCTGACCCTCCGGCGGATCGGTCAGGCTCTGGCGTTCCACGAGCGGCAGATCGAGGTCGTGATCCTGACCCATCCGCACCAGGACCACCTCGGCGGGCTGAGCGAGATCCTGCGCCGATACGAGGTTCGCCTCTTCGTGGACGGCGGCCGACCGGCCAACGGTGAGCCGCACCGGCGGGTGTTGGCCGCCGCCGGGCATGAGCGGGACGCCCGCGTGACGGCGGCGCGCGCGGGGCAGGTCATCTCGCTGGGACGCGGTGCCGAGCTCCAGATCTTGTTCCCCGCGGCCGAGGACGTCGCCCGTCCCCTACCGGATCGCGACATCAACAACGCGTCGATCGTTGTTCTGCTGACGTATGGCCGCTTCAGCGCCTTGCTGACCGGGGACGCGGAGGCGCCCGTCGAGGCGCTGCTTGCCGCGCGAGGGCTGTTGCGGCCGGTCGACGTGTTGAAGGTCGGCCACCATGGGTCCGATTCGGGAACGACCGATGCCTTCCTGTCTCTGGTCCAGCCATCCGTGGCCGTCATTTCGGCCGGCATCGACAACCAGTACGGTCACCCCCATCGGTCCACCCTGGAGAACCTGGAGGAAGTGCCCGGGCTGACGGTGTATCGCACCGACCTGGACGGCGACGTCGAAGTCGTCACCGACGGGCGGGCCTACTGGATCGTGAGCGGCCGCGGCCAGACGGCCCCGACGCCGGCGCGGGACAGTGAGACGGTCCGGACGGGTAGGATCGAGCCATGGCCGTGCCCGACCGCTCCGCTGCCCGCCAGGTGCTCGCCGCCGGCAACCCACCTGAATGGCTGGTCGTCCATTCCGAGGGCGTGGCCCGGGTGGCAGCCGAGGCGGCGCGGATGCTGGCCCACAACGGGGTGTCGGTCGACCCGCTCCTGGTCGAGGCGGCGGCCCGGCTGCACGACATTGACAAGATGGAGACGCGTGCCAACGGCCGCCACGGACTGGCAGGGGCCGAGCGCCTCACCGACCTGGGCTACGGGGAGCTGGCCGACCCGGTCGCCTCCCATCCCTTCTACTGCCTGCTCGACCCCGAGCGATTTCCGCGTAGCTGGGCCGCCATCTGCGTGTCCGTGGCCGATCGGCGGGTTGGGCAGCACTTCAGCGACATCGGCGAACGGCTGGATGACCTTGCCACCCGCTACCCGGACGATGCCGAACCGATCCACGCTGCGCGTGAGCCCGCTGAAGCGCTTGAGGCCAGGCTGGCGGAGGCCGCAGGGCTGACGCGCCGCGCGCTCGAGGTCAGGTTGCGTGACGCATGGGCGGATGGCGACCGATGACCGGCAAGGTGCTCCTCGCGCACGGCGATGATGCGTACTCGATTGACCGGGCGGTGGCCGCCTTTGCCGTACAGGTGGGGGCGACCGACAGGGTGGTGCTGACACCGGACCACGCGCCCGACGAGGCTCTCCTGACGCGGGCCGCCCTGGAGGCGGCGAGCGTCGGGCTGTTCGAGGCCCACTGCGTGGTCGTGCGGCAGCCGCTCCGCGCCGCGGGGACGTCAGGAAGCGCAGCTGACCGGCTGTTGGCCCTGGTCGAGCAGCTGCCCGATGGGGCGGCGCTGGCCTTGGCTGAGCTGCGTCCCTCCCGGGACGTGGGCCGTCCGCCGGCCCTTCTCAAGCGACTCGAGGCGGCCGTCAAGTCCGTTGGTGGTCGCGTGGAGCCGTGCCTCGCCCCACGCCGCGACGAGCTTCGGGGCTGGGTTACCCGCCATGCCGCCGAGCTGGAGATCGCCATCAGACCCGCGGCTGCCGCAGCCCTGGCCGAACGGATCGGCGGAGTCTGGGAGAACGACGTCGAGCGCAGCGAGCAGACGCGGGTTGCCGACGGCGAGCTGCGCAAGCTGGCATTGGCCGCCGACGACCGACCGATCGAGGTGGCCGATGTCGATTCCCTGGTGTCCGACACCCGCCCGCCATCGGTCAATGCGGTGGCCAACGCGGTCGAGCGACGCGACCCGACCCGCGCGGCTGAAGCCCTGCGTCGAGCGCTGGCCGAGGGCGAGCCGGCGTTGCGAATCATTGCCGCCCTCGAGGCCCGCCTGGTGGATCTCACCGTGGCCCGCGACTTGCTGACCAGCGGCGCGAGTGCGGCGGAGATGACCAAGCGCCTCCGTCCCGGCAACCCGTCGGGCGCCGAGCGGGTGACCGGTGCCGCGCGTCGCTACACCGCGGACGAGCTGGAGCAGATGCTGCGCGGCCTGTTCGAGGCGGACCTGGCGATCAAGGCCAACACGGCGGAGCCGGAGGCGGCGGTGACGGCGTGGCTAGGCGAGTACGTGCTGGGCGCTGTGAAAAGTGGGCCGGTAAAGGGCTAGCCGGAGACGGGCTAGGCGGCCCCGGCGCGCAGGACCCGGTCGCTCTCAATCGCGAACGTGCAGCGCGCGTTCGACAGGCCCAGGATCCCGATCAGCTGATGGTCGATGTACAACTGCTTGCACGGCAGGCACAGGGCGCCGGGGAGGGCGAAGAACAACCGCTCCTCGACGCTCTCGTCGCGAAAGGACGTGTCGAACACCGAGGTCAAAAGGCTCCCGCCGCAATAGCGGCAGGTCTCGACCGCGGTCGTTTCGCGCTTTCGCGAGGTGCTCATGACGCCGAGGATGGAGTCGGCTGTGCAGCACCTCAATAGGACCCCCGTACCCTGGCCTGGTACCCAGCCCGTATAGGGAACCGCGGACCCTCGTCCCGCGACCGGTGCGCCGGAGCACCGCCGGCTGGTACTCGGGGCGTACTCCCGCCGGTCAGACCAACCGGACTACGGCCGGGGCGGCGCTCCACAGCTTTTCGAGCCCGTAGCGCTCGCGCTCGTCCGGCGTGAACAGGTGAACGATGACGCTGCCGTAGTCGATGAGGACCCATCGCGCGCCGGCGCGGCCCTCGATTCCGAGCGGCCGGACCCCCTGGGCCCGCAGCTCTTCGGCCAGTGCGCCAGCCAGGGCTGTGACCTGGCGGTCGGAACGGCCGGTGCCGATGACGAAGAAATCGGCCAGCGAGGTGAGTTCCCCGGTGCGCAGCATGACGACGTCGCTGGCCTTGTGGTCGGACACGATCTCCACGATCCGATGCGCAAGCTGGGCCGGATCGAGCTCCGGGTGGAGCGGGGTCACGTTCGCGGTCGGCTGCTGCAGGTCGGTCCTCCGGGTCAGGGGCTACGGCTGGTACAGGCGGCGCTCGAAGATCAGATCCTCGACAGCCCGCGGCACAAGGTAGCGGATGGCGCGGCCGGTCGCCACGCGGCGCCGGATCTCGGTCGCGCTGATGTCCAGCGCCGGCCCGCCCAGGAGGTGGATACGGGCGGCCGCCTTCCCGAAGCGGCGGGCCAGGTCGGCGCGAGGCGGCAAGGGCGTCCCGCCGCGCGGGCCGACGGCCCACGGGGCCAACTCCAGGAGCCGATCCGGCTCGCGCCACGAGTCCACCTGGGCCAGGCTGTCGGCAGCCATGACCAGCACCAGCTCGACATCCGGATGGCGCCGGCGCAGCTCGACCAGGGTGTCAACCGTATAGGACGGCCCTTCCCGCTCGAGCTCGACCAGCGACACGTCCAGCCGCGGGTCGTTGGCGATCGCGAGTCGGGTCATCAGGACCCGATCCGCCGCATGGCTGATCGACCGTCCTCGCTTGTGGGGCGGGTGGGCCGCGGGGATCAGCAGCACGCGGGACAGGCCCAGCTCATCAGCGGCCAGAGTCGCCAGCCACAGATGACCGATGTGGGGCGGGTCGAACGTCCCTCCCAGGATGCCGACCCGTTCGACACCAGCCGCGACGGGAAGCCCAACCGGCACCAGCTTGGTCCGGGCGCGCGCCCTGGATGGGCTGGCGTTCACGCCTCGTCGCCCCACTCGAGCTCCTGACGGCCGATCCGGACCACGGTCCCGTTTTGTGCACCGCGGCGACGGAGCTCGGCGTCGATGCCCAACCGTTCGAGGCGGCGCTGGAAGCGCTCCCGCGACTCCTCGTTGGCGAAATCCGTGCGCGCCGCGGTTCGCTCGATGGCCGCGCCGCGGATACGGAGCCCATCAGCCTCGGCCACCACCTCCCAGCCGTCCGCGGCTGGGTCGAAGCGGTGGATGCGGCGCGCCGGCTGGGGCCCAATCTCGGCCTGGCGGCGGTCGGCTTCGAGCAGCGCATCGGCCAGGGCGCCGCGGAGGGCATCCAGCCCGGTCCCGTCGTGGGCCGAGACCGCCATCGGGTCGTACCCGTCCTTGCGCAGGGCGGCGCGCACCGCTCCCCAGCGGGCGCTGGCCTCGGGCAGGTCGTATTTGGTCACCACAACCCGCAGCGGCCGTTCGAGGAGGGTCCGGTCGTGGTGCTGGAGTTCGGACACCACCGCATGCCACTCCCCCACGGGGTCGTCGGCCGCCCCATTGACGACGCCCAGCAAGACCCGGCAGCGCTCCACGTGGCGCAGGAACTCGTGACCCAGGCCGTGACCCCGGTGCGCGCCTTTGATGAGCCCCGGAACGTCCGCGATGACCGCCGAGCGCTCGCTGTCGGGGCCAGCATCAATTGAGATCACGCCCAGGTTCGGGGAGGTGGTGGTGAACGGGTAGGGGCCGACCTCGGGCCGGGCGGCGGTGAGGGCCGCCAGCAACGTCGACTTGCCGGCGTTGGGGGCACCCACGAGCCCGATCTCGGCGATGAGCTTCAGCTCGAGCTCGACCCAGGCCTCCTCGCCGGGGTCGCCGCGCTCGTAGTGGCGTGGCGCCTGGTGGGTGGACGTGACGAAATGGACGTTCCCCCGGCCGCCTCGGCCGCCGCGGGCGACGACCAGCCGGTCACCGGGTGCCAGCACCTCGCCCAGCACCTCGCCATTGGGGTCGCGGCGGACGACGGTTCCGGGCGGCACCCGGAGCACCGCGTCGGTGCCATCGCGGCCATGCGCCCGCCGGCGCGCGCCACGCCCACCGCTGGTGGCTTTCACGTGCGGTGAATGACGGTATGCCCCCAGGGAGGTGAGGCCGGCCTCCGCCATCAGAATCACCGATCCCCCGCGACCGCCGTCGCCGCCGTCGGGGCCGCCGCGCGGGACGTGCGCCTCGCGCCGCATGGACGGTGAGCCATCGCCTCCCGAGCCGGCGGTTACGTGGATGCGGACCCGATCCGCGAACATGCCCCGATCATACGGAGCGAACGAGCCAGGAGCCGGTCTCGTCTACAGGAAGCGGAGCGGGTTGACGAGGACGCCGTTGACGATGACCACGAAGTGGACGTGTGGTCCGGTGCAGATGCCGGTGCAACCCACGGTCGCGATCTGCTCACCCCGCACCAGGCCCTGTCCCGCGCTGACCAGGACCGCACCGAGGTGGTTGTAGCCGGTCACCCGGCCATCGGAATGCTGAATCGTGACCCCCAGGCCGCCACCGTTGTCCTGCCAACCCGCGGAAACCACGGTGCCGGTATCGGCGGCGATAACCGCTCCACCATAGGCGTGGGCGATGTCCACGGCCTGGTGACCGCCCCAGAAGTACTGCGATACGTATCCGCCGGGGACGGGCCAGGTCAGCGAACCGTCACCCTCCACGTAGCCGGTGGGACCGTCCCACGGCAGCGAGGTCCCCACCGATCCCGACCGGACCGGAGGCGGCGCCGGCAGCGGGATGGCGGCCACCGGCTGGGGTGCCGGAGTGGCGAGGAGGCGGGTGCCATCCATGGCATCCGGGGCCCCCGCCGCCACGCTCGGCGGCTGGAGGTCGATGGTGATCTCCCCGTCCTGGAAGGCCGCCATTTGCTCCGAAACGGCTCCCCTGGCCGTGGTTACCACCCGAATCCTGCTCTCATCCAGGTTCAGCGCGCCCTGGGCGCTCAGGGCTCCCAGCGTCGCACTACCACCCACCAGCACCACCACCAGCAGGTGGAGGACGCCACGGGCAAAGAAGGCACGAACGGCGCGGATCCGGCGGCGCACCGGCCGGGGCGATTCAACCAATAGCGCTGGCTCCTGCGCGTGTTCTCAATGAACAACTCGACGCCAGGGGGCGATCCTGGCGGACCGCAAGGGCACGGGGTATCGGCGTCGTGCCGGCCGATCCTAGCAAGCGAAACAAAGGCGGGTCAATCCCTACGACGGTCCTATGGCCAATTGCAACGGCGGCACGCCGAGGTCCGAGAGAATCGTGTTGCCCGCCTGCAACGTTATCCAGGCGACCGCCCGGACTCCCGATAGCGGAGCTGGCAGCCGAAGCTCGAGGTCCACCGACTCGCCCGGCGCCAGGGCCGGGGCCTCTACATCAAGGCGCGCCAGTTGCGGCGGTCGGGCGAGATACGGTTCGTCCGTGGGGGCCCATCCAGCGAGCAGTTGCACGCCCGCAGGCCACGAATCGGAGCCGGTGTTGGTAAGGCGGATGACGGCCCGTCCGGGGTCGCCCACGACCAGCGGCCAATACATCGGTCCGTCTCCGGGCTCGACCTCGGGCGGAAGACCAGCAATGCCACCCGGAGCCAGAAGGTCCAAGCGGACCGCGAGGGACCGATCCCGGAACCAGGCGGCGAGGGCATCGACCAGGGCCCCGGCGATCGCCTGCTGCGCATCATCGGTGGCCAACAGATCGGCCTCGACGGCCAGCGACATCGACCCCACCTCGGCGAGCACAGCCGGCATGAGGACGCC
>Ga0209899_1000267_pt1 | contig 10136 bp, 9 predicted proteins | sample GWRWS1_0_10_FD_187228 | JGI IMG/M metagenome (GOLD analysis project Ga0209899, IMG submission 187228) | Riverbed sediment microbial communities from areas with vegetation nearby in Columbia River, Washington, USA - GW-RW S1_0_10 (SPAdes)... | ecosystem: Environmental > Aquatic > Freshwater >...
GTGGCGAGCACCTGCTCGACCTCGCTGGTGCCGATGCCGAACGCCAGCGCGCCGAACGCCCCGTGGGTGGCGGTGTGGGAGTCGCCGCAGACGACCGTCATGCCCGGCTGGGTGAGGCCCAGCTCCGGCCCGATGACGTGGACGATCCCCTGGTGCGGGCTGCCCATGCCGTGCAGGGGGACGCCGTGCTCGGCGCAGTTGCGCTCGAGCTGCCTGACCTGCGCCCTGGCCAGGTCGTCGGCGATCGGCAGCGACCGGTCGTGGGTCGGCACCGAGTGGTCGGCGGTGGCCAGCGTCAGGTCGGGCCGGCGGACCCTGAGGCCACGCGCGGCCAGGCCGCTGAACGCCTGCGGGGAGGTCACCTCGTGGACCAGGTGCAGGTCGACGTAGAGCACGGTCGGCAGGCCGGGCGGCTTGGCCACCACGTGGTGGTCCCAGACCTTGGCGAGCAGGGTACGGGGGGCTGGCATGGCGTGGTCCTCTGGGTCGGCTGCAGGCCGCCATGCTAGCCGATCGACCTCGGTCGATTGGTGTTCCGGCGCCGGAGGTGGGTAGGGTTCGCGCGAAACGCTCCGCTTGGGCGCAGAGGGGGGATCGTGGCGTGCGCGTGATCGCGAGGACCTGGAGCAGGCTCCGGCTTGACTGGGAGATCGGCCTGCACCGGCTGCCGTTCTTCACCCAGAAGGTCGCCGTGATGCTGCTCGGGGCGCTGGTCGCGAGCCTGGCGCTGCTCGGCGGCGTGGTCAGCCTGGTCGGCCCTCCCGGCGCCGACGGGCCGACCCACCTGGTGCCGGGCGGCACCGGCCGGTCGCCGGCGACCACCCGGCCCGCGCCGGGCCAGGGCGGCGGTCAGGGCGCCGGCGGCGCCGCCACCGCCCCGGTGGGCGCACCCGCCCCCGTGCCGGCGGGCGCGCCCGCCTCCGGCCACGCCCCGGCCGGCCCCCAGGCCACGCCCGGGGCGGCCGGGGGCACGCCGGCCGCGCCGCCGACCACCGCCGCGTCCTCCACCACCACCGGCCAGGGTGGGCTGCCGCCGCTGCAGGACGTCGTCAGCTCGGTCGTGTCCACGCTGCTGCCCTGACCGGGCCCGGCCGGGGTGCCAGGCGCATCGGGCTGCGGTAGCCTGGCGCCGTGTCCAGCACCCCCACGACCGGCCCGCCGGCGGCCAGCACCGACCGGCACCGCCAGGGCGACCGGCGCGGCCTCATCGGCCTGGTCGTCATGGTGGTCGCGATCCTCGCCTTCACCGCGGTCAGCATCGCCATCGAGCTGGCCAGCAACCGCGGCAAGTCGTTCAGGGGCAGCGTCGAGGTGCTCGGCGTGGTGACCGGCGCCGACAACGAGGTCCGGCTGCGGTTCCACATCACCAACACCGGCAACCGCAGCGGGCGGCCGGACAAGTGCGAGGCGATCCTCTACGACATCAAGGGCGAGCGGGTCGGCGTCGCCGAGGTCCGCCTGCGCCAGCCGATCGCGCCGGGGGAGACCCACGACGAGCCGGCCATCGGCACGGCCGCCTCACCGCCGGTCAACGGCCGCGTCCACTGCCGCGGCCTGGAACCCGGCTGACAGCCGGTCAACCGCACCCTGGGGGTACGGCCACGCCGAACCGCTCGGCGAGCAGCCGGAGGTCGTGGTGGTCGGTGGTGCCGAGCGGTCAGGTCCCGCTCGGCGTCCGCACCTGTGCCACCACGTGGTCCACCGGCAGCCTGGTCCGCCGGCGGAGGGTCGCGGGCAGGTTGCCCCGCAGCCAACGGGAGATCCCCGGCGGGAAGGTCGACAGCACGATCCGCTCGTAGCCCGGCCGGGCGAGCAGCTCGTCGCCGACCGCCTCCAGCGGCGAGTGGCTGCCGATCCTGGCCTCGGTCACGCGGACGCCGGCCTCGGTGAGCCGCTTGGCCGCCTCCTCCGCGCGGCGCCTGGCGAGCTGCTTGGCCTCGCCCTCCTCCCAGTTGTGCAGCAGGTGGTCGGTCGGGGTGGCGGGCACCAGCAGGGTGAACTCGGCCGCCGCGTCGCCGGCGGCCAGCTCCTTGACCCGCTCCAGGAGCTCCGGGCTGCCGGCCGTCTGGTGGGCCACGATCAGGTACCGCGCCATGCCGTCCTCCCTCCGCTCGCGTTGGCTCGGTTGTGCGCCGGCGCGGCCGGTGCTGTCAAGGGCGACCGGCCGGCTGGTAGCCTCGGTCCGCCATGGGACCGTTCCACGTCGACTCCGAGATCGGCCCGCTGCGCAAGGTCATGCTGCACGCGCCCGACCTGGAGCTGACCCGCCTCACCCCCGGCAACGTCGGGGATCTCCTCTTCGACGAGATCCTCTGGGTCGAGCGGGCCAGGGCCGAGCACGCCGCGTTCGCCGGCGTCCTGCGGTCCCACGGGGTGGAGGTCTACGAGCTGGCCGACCTGCTCGCCGAGGCGCTCGCCGAGGAGGCCACCCGCAAGGAGCTGCTGGACCGGGTGGTGACCGTCGACGCCTTCGGCGCCGGGCTCGCCCCGGAGCTGCGCGCCTGGTTCGACTCGCTGGCCGCCCGCGAGCTGGTCAGGTACCTCATCGGCGGGGTCATCCCCGAGGACCTGCCGTTCGCGCCAGAGGGCCTGGTCGGGGCGAGCTTCCACCCGACCACGTTCGTGCTGCCGCCGCTGCCCAACCAGATGTTCATGCGCGACACCTCGGCGTGGATGTACGGCGGGGTGTCGATCAACCCGATGGCGTTCCCGGCCCGCCGGCGCGAGACCATGCACCTGGAGACCGTCTACCGGCGCCACCCGATGTTCGCCGCGGTCGACTTCCCGGTCTGGTACGGCGGCGACGGCCTCGACCACTACCCGGCGGTCGTGGAGGGCGGCGACCTGCTGGTGATCGGCAACCGGACCCTGCTGGTCGGCATGGGCGAGCGCACCACCCCGCAGGGGGTCGAGGCGCTCGCCAGGCGCATGTTCGCCGCCGACGCGCTGGACGCGGTGGTCGCGGTCGAGCTGCCGAAGGTCCGCGCCTACATGCACCTGGACACGGTGCTGACGCAGGTCGACCGCGACGCGTTCGTGGTCTACCCGGGCCTTCGCCAGCGGCTGCGGCCGTTCCTGGTCACCCGCGGCCGCGGCCGCCACCTCAACGTCGAGGCGCAGGACGAGCTGTTCGCCACCCTGGCCCGGGTGCTGGAGGTGGCCGCCATCCGGACCTTCGAGACCGGCGGCAACCAGATGCTCGCCGAACGCGAGCAGTGGGACGACGGCAACAACGTGCTGGCGGTCGCGCCGGGGGTGGTGGTCGCCTACGAGCGCAACGTCGACACCAACCAGCGCCTGCGCGACGACGGCGTCGAGGTGCTGACCATCCCCGGGTTCGAGCTGGGTCGTGGCCGCGGCGGCCCGCGCTGCATGAGCTGCCCGCTGGAGCGCGCCCCAGCGGGCGCCTAGCCGGGCAGGAGGCCGGCGCAGAACTCCAGCAGGTCGCGGTTGCCGTCCAGCAGGTCCCGCTCGGTCATGTCGTAGGGGATGCCGCCGACGCCGAGGTCCTCGATCGGCACGCCGTCGGCCGGGCCGCTGCGGATCGCCCGCCGGATGGAGAGGGTGAAGCCGACCCCGGCCGGCGGGGTGTCGAACCCGAAGGGGGTGTCGGTGAGCGCGTCGCGGAGCTGGCCGTGGTGCCAGACGTTGGCGCCGCCGGCGCCGGTGCCCTCGCCGACGCAGACCAGCGGGCCGATCTGGTTGTCGGCGAACCCCGCCGCGAACAGGTCGCCGGAGGAGTAGGTGTTGGGGTCCACCACCGCGACCACCGGCCCCGGGTAGCGGCGGCCGAGGTCGTTGCACCACTCCGGGTCGGTGAGCGGCAGCGGCTGGGAGTACGGCTCGCCGGTGGCGATGGCGGCCTCCAGCGACGGCGCCCACTGGTGCAACTCCAGCCGGTTGAACGGGCTGGCCGCCATCGCGCGGGTCAGCGGGGAGGCCAGCAGCGAGAACCGCGTCGGCGTGACCCGGTTGTCGGTGAACAGTTGCAGCAGCCGCTCCGCGGCCCAGATGAGCCCGCCCGGGTTGGCGCGCAGGTCGACGATCAGGCCCCGCTCGGGGAGCTGGTCCAGGAGCCGCACGACCTCGGCGACGAAGGCGTCGTCGTCGGCCACGTCGAAGCTCCAGATCCGCAGGTAGCCGACGTCGCCGTGGGAGGTCGGCAGGGTTCGGGCGGCGAGGACGTCGTGCATCGGGGTCGGCAGCCACGGGCCGGACTCGACCACGCCGCCGGCCTGCTCGGCGTCCCAGAACGCCGGCGCGAACATGAGCTTCTTGGCGCGGCGGACCGCCTCGGCGGCGGGGTTGGCGGCCACCCGCAGGCTGGCGGCCGACCGTGGCCCGACCGCGGTCGCGGCCACGCCCGGCCAGACGACCCGCCACGGCACGCGGACCTCGCGGGTGGCGCCCCGCCGGGTCCGGTAGCCGATGTCGACCCGGTGCTCGTCGGGCGGCGGGCCGTAGTCGAGCGCCCGGAAGGTGAGCGACTCCAGCGCGCGGGCGCGCCTGGCGTCGGGACGGCCGCCGGTCTCGCGGTCGGCGTACAGGTCGACGGCGCGGCCGAAGGGGATGCCGTTCCACCACTCCAGCTCCACGCCGGGCTTGAACGTCGGCTCGTCGATGCCGGCGTTGGCGGCGATCCTGGACAGCACGAACCTCGGCGCCGAGTACGGCCCGTACTGCTCCACCAGGAACCCCAGCGTCGCCACGCGGTCGCGCAGCGCCACCGGCCCGACGTAGCGGGTGTGGGCGTCGCGCAGCCCGGCGACCAGGCCGGTCAGGGCGATGTGGAACTCGCCGTCGCTCATCTCCACGCAACGGCGCCGCAGCAGCCGCAGCGCCTGGACCGGGTCGATCGCGTAGCCGGCCCGCTTCTGGTGCAGGTGGCAGTAGGCGCCGCCGAGCGCCAGCTCCAGGGTGTCGATCACCTGCACCCGCTGGCCGCCGTCAAGGGCCGCCGGGATGCCGGCCAGCCGCAGCGACTCGCGCCCGCCCGGCGCCGCCATGAGCGCGTCGGTGAGCTTGGTGCCGAGCTGCGCGGCCAGGGCGTGCCCGGGGATCGTGGTGTCGGTCATCGCCGTGCGCTCCTCACCCGTAGAAGTCCGCCAGGCGGTTGAGCACCCCGCCGTGGAAGCCCTGGTTGGGCAGCGCGCCGACGAAGCGGTCGTCGTGGGCCAGGCCGTCCAGCTCGGGGACGACGATCTGGCCGAGGTCCTTGGGCAGGCCGGCGACCGGGCCGAGGCCCGACGGCATGTCCAGCGCCAGCCGCAACGGCGCGTCCCGGTGGTCCAGGCGGCCCGCCCAGGCGGCCAGCAGCGCCCTGGCCGCCTCGATCTCCCGTTTCGGGTCCTCGCGCACCTGCTCCAGCCGCGCGATCACCTCCTCCCACGACCACGGCGTCGCCGGGTCGCGGGGGCGGTCCAGGGCGAGCGCGCGCTGCTCGCCGGCGACCTCGACGGTGGTGGGCGCCTGGGCGCCCGCCGCCGCCATCAGCGCGGGCCGGCCGTACCGCGGCCGGCCGGCGATCACCACCAGCTCGACGTCGCGCTCGGTCGCCGCCACCAGCGCGGCGAACGGGTCGGCGCTGGCGGACGCGCGCACCACGGTCACGTCGGCGACCGCGCCGGGCTGCAGCCGGCCGATCCGCTGGGGCCAGGCCCGGGCCAGGACGTCGCCGGGGTTGGCCGTGACCATCCGGACCAGGTCGGCGTCGGTCAGGGCCCAGCCAAGCTGGTCGGCGACGACCCGCGCCGCCTTCAGCTCGCCGAGGACGTTCTTGGTGCCCGACGGTGCCCAGTCCGACCCCAGGCACACCGTGAGCCCCTCGTCGATGGCGGCGGGGACGTCGGTGGTGGTGCCGTACAGCCACAGGTTGGAGAACGGCGACCACGCCACCGCCCCGGCGTTGGCGCCCCACGCCTGGAACGCCTCCCGGCCGACGGCGTTGCAGTGGACGGCGACGAAGCGGTCCTGCAGGCAGCCCGCCAGGGTGGCGGCGTGGAACTCCTTGGCCACCACCGACCCGACCTGGCCCTCCGCGCAGTGGTAGATGAAGCTGGACCCGTCGTTGCGCATGCGGTTGGCGCGGTCGGCCAGCGTCGCCGGCGGCAGCGTCAGCGTGGACGCGTAGACGAGGTTGCGGTTGCCCGTCCCCCAGGTCTCGTCCTCGGCGTTGCGGACCAGCCAGCCGTCCCGCGGGCGGTTCTTCGGCGGCGACCCCTGGATGGTGGTGACGCCGCCGACGATCGCCTTGGCCTCGACGTAGGCGAGCAGCTCCTCGGGGGCCGCCGCCACGAACGCGGCGGCCGGCCAGGTCACCTGCGCCGCGTAGGTCGGCGCGTCGGTCCAGTCGTTGTGGTGGCGGAAGGGCGTCTGCTGCGCCGGCTCGACCCACAGCGGCAAGGTGTTGTAGGCGAGATGGTTGTGCAGGTCGACCAGGCCGGGGAAGACCAGCGAGCTGCCGACGTCCACGACCGGCGCCCCCTCGAACCCCGGCGGCCCGGCCTTGGTGCCCCTGGTGACCGCCTGGACCACGCCGTCGTCGCCGATCCACACCCGACCCCGGAAGCGGGCGAGCGGGTCCGGGCTGACCGCCGGGTCCGACGCCATCGGCACCAGCCGGCCCCTGATCACGAGCGCCACCGCGCACCCCCTCGTCCGATGCTTGACTTCCCGGGGAGCCGCCGGGGAAGGTGGCGCCGCCGGTGCCTGCCCGACCGCCGCGACCAGGAGGCCCGTCATGGCCAGCCACCAGTTCGACCCCGGGTACGTGCAGGAGCCGTTCCGGTCGCTGTGTCAGGACTATCCCGGTGAGGAAACCTATCCCGCTGAGGACTTCCGGGTCGAGTGGGGACCGGTGTTCCACCGTGGACGCCTGGACGGCAGCGCCCGGGTGGTGGTCATCGGCCAGGACCCCGCCCAGCACGAGGTGATCACCCGCCGCATCCTGGTCGGCGCCGCCGGCCAGCGCACCCAGGGCTTCCTCGCCAAGCTCGGCATCGAGTCCAGCTACGTCCTGGTGAACACGTTCCTGTACAGCGTGTTCGGCCAGGGCGGGGGGGAGCGGCACGCCGACGACCCGGCCATCGCCGCCTACCGCAACCGCTGGCTGGACGCGCTGCTGGTCGGCAGCGGCGTCGAGGCGGTGGTGGCGCTGGGGCGGCTGGCGGGCCGGGCGTTCCAGGCGTGGAAGGACACCCCGGCCGGGCAGGGCGTCGACGTCGCCTTCGAGCGCGTCACCCACCCGACCGCCCCGGAGTCCAGCGCCGGCGGCGACCCCGAGCGCTACGCCGAGGCGGTCGCGGCGATGCTGCGGAACTGGAACGGCGCCCTGGAGCGGCTGCGGCCGGCGGTGCGGCATCCCGACGTCGACCGCGACCTGGTCCCCTACGGCGAGGCGCTGGCCTCCACCGACTACGGCCCGATCCCGGAGCGGGACCTGCCGGCCGGGCTGCCCGAGTGGATGCGCTCGCGGGCGTGGGCCGACCGCCGCGGCCGCACCCCCGACCTGAAGCGCGCCAGCATCGTGGTGACCGTGCCCAGGGCCGCCCGCCCCTGGATGTGATGGCCGCGGGCGCCGGGCCGGGCCGGTTCACGGCCCGCCCCGGCCGCCCCCTTCGTCGCGGCCGCCGGCGGGCGCATCCTCCCGGGCGTCGCCCTCGGGCTCGGCCGCATCGGCGTCAGCCGCCGCGGGCGCGGCCGCCGCGGGCGCGGCCGGCTCGGGCTCGGCGGCGCTGGGGCGGCGCCGCTCGCGCAGGGCGAGCCAGACCGACCCGCCCACCACCACCGCGAGCGAGACGTAGGCGTTGCGGGACAGCCCGAACAGCCGGTAGGTGGTGTCGGTCCGCAGCAGCTCCAGCAGGAACCGGCCGGCGCCGTACAGGACCAGGTACAGCAGGGCGAGGCTGCCGGGACGCAGCCGCCGCGTGGCGCCGACCCGCAGCAGGATCGCGACCACCACCAGGTTGTAGAGCGACTCGTACAGGAACGTCGGGTGGAAGGTCTCGAACTCGCGGTACTGCTGCGGCCGGAAGTCCCGCTCGACCTCCAGCGCCCACGGCAGGGTCGTCGGGGTGCCGAACAGCTCCTGGTTGAAGTAGTTGCCCCAGCGGCCGAACGCCTGCGCCAGCGGGATCGCGGGGATCGCCGCGTCCAGGGCCCGCAGCACCGGCAGGTGGTACCGCCTGGCCGCCCAGATCCCGGTGAGGATGCCGAGGGTGAGCCCACCGTACAGCGCCAGCCCGCCCTTCCAGATGTACAGGACCTCCAGCCAATTGCCGCGGAAGTCGCCGGTGTGGGTGGCGACGTAGCCGAGCCGGCCGCCGAGGAACCCGGCCGCGACCGCCCAGATCGCCGGCCGCTCCAGCTCGCCCGGCTTGCCGCCGGCAGCCACCCAGCGCCGGTTCGCCAGCCAGAACGCCGCCAGCACGCCGATCGCGATGCACAGCCCGTACAGGTGCAGGAACAGCGGGCCGATGTGGAACCCGTTGGTCGGCGGCGGCGGGATGAACGCCAGCGGGGTCACGGCTCCAGCACCCCGGCGACGGCCTTGTCGACGGCCGCCAGCACCTCGGCGTCGAGCGAGCGGCCGGCCGCGCCACAGTTCTCCTCGACCTGGCCTGGACGGGAGGCGCCGACGATCGCCGAGGCCACGTTCGGCTCGCGCAGCACCCACGCCAGCGCGAGCTGCGCCAGCGACACGCCGGCCTCGTCGGCGACCACCAGCAGCCGCTCGACCGCGTCCAGCACCTCGTCGCCGAGCCAGCGGCCGACGAACGCGCCCATCTGCCTGGACGCGGCCCGGCTGTCCGGCGGCGGCGGCTCGCCCTTGCGGTACTTGCCGGTCAGCACCCCCTGCGCCAGCGGCGACCAGACCACCTGGCCGACCCCCTCACGGGCGCACAGCGGCAGCACCTCGGCCTCGATGCGGCGCTGCAGGATCGAGTACTCGGGCTGGTTGGAGACGAGCCGGTCCAGGCCGAGGTCGTCGGCCAGCCGCAAGGCGTCGGCGATCTGGCCGGCGGCCCACTCGCTCACCCCCACGTACAGGACCTTGCCCTGGCGGACCAGGTCGTCCAGGGCGCGCATGGTCTCGTCCAGCGGGGTCTCGTCGTCGAAGCGGTGACACTGGTACAGGTCGATGTAGTCGGTGCCGAGCCGCCGCAGGCTGGCGTGGCACTGCTCGACGATGTGCTTGCGCGACAGCCCGCGGTCGTTGGGGCCGTCGCCGACCGGGAAGTACACCTTGGTGGCCAGCACGTAGGAGGAGCGGTCGTAGCCGGCGAGCGCCTCGCCGAGCACGGTCTCGGCGGCGCCGCGCCCGTAGACGTCCGCGGTGTCGAAGAAGTTGACCCCGAGCTCGTAGGCCGTGGCCACGCACGCCTTGGCGACGTCGGCCTCGACGCCCAACCCGTAGGTGAGCCAGGAGCCGAGGCCGATCTCGGAGACCCTGACCCCACTCTCGCCCAACCGGCGGTACTCCACTGCCGCGCCCCTTCCTCAGCTCCCGTCTGCCTGTCCGCCGTCGTCGGGCTGGCCGCGCGCGTTGCCGACCAGCTCGCCGCCGCCCTTGACCACCAGCTCGTCGCGGAGTGCCCACAGCACCGGGAAGAACCGGTAGCGGGTGGTCCGCTGCAGGTAGCTGATGGCCATCCCGCCGGTGCCCCGCGCATGGTCGCCGATCGCCCGCTGGACGAGCGCGACGTGCTCCTGGCGCCAGCGGGTCCAGCGCTCGTCGTAGTCGACCAGGGCCTCGCAGACCAGGTACAGGTCGGTCCACCTGCCCGGATCGACGTACAGCTCCGCCCAGCCTGCCACCTCGACGATGCCCAGGCGGGCGCCGGCGGCGGCGTGCGCGTCGGCCAGCGACCGCTGCGCGAGGCGGCGCGCCAGCGCCGCCGGCAGGCCGCTGCCGTACTCGACGTCGAGCGCCTTGAGGTAGGCCGGCTCGCGCAGCCCCGACAGCAGCTCCAGCTCGCGGAACTGGACCGACTGGGAGCCGCTGGCGGTCCCCAGGTAGCTGCGGAACTGCTGCAGGTCCCAAGGGGGCAGCGTGTGCAGGCTGCGCATCTGGTCCAGGCCGTGCTCGAGGGTCCGGTTGACCCGGCCGAGCAGCGCCAGGACCCGCGGGAAGGCGT
>Ga0209899_1000268_pt1 | contig 10136 bp, 7 predicted proteins | sample GWRWS1_0_10_FD_187228 | JGI IMG/M metagenome (GOLD analysis project Ga0209899, IMG submission 187228) | Riverbed sediment microbial communities from areas with vegetation nearby in Columbia River, Washington, USA - GW-RW S1_0_10 (SPAdes)... | ecosystem: Environmental > Aquatic > Freshwater >...
CGGGTCTTTAACTATGACAAGGGAGCACGCGCAGAGCTCCGGGTGACGCCGGATACCGCTCACGCTCTCCAGGGCTGGGTGAGTCCAGACCCTCTCGCAGAGTTCCAATTCCAACACGGGTTTGTCAGAAACTCGGTTACTCAGTATGCCGTCCTCATGAATCGCTATCGGCGATGGCTGGCGATGCCCTTTGAGGACTGGGGGTACGGTCATCTGGGGACTCCCCGCTTTACCGATCTACTGGTCACGCACCGGCTTTTTGTCGCAGAAGGGTTTTCGCGAAGTGTCGCGACCGGGGTCGATCGGTTAGAGAAGGATATGGCCGTCTGGCGGATGGTTCTGGCCAAGGCTGAAACGCTGCCCACGAAGGTGATGGCGGCTGTGATGATTGATGATGATGTGATCCTCTTGTCAAAGGTGCTCAGCCAGCGGAACCTCAGCCAGATAATGGTCCGGCGACTCGGCAGGATTGTGCGGCCGCTTGACCGAACCGAGCGCTCGATGCGGTGGCCGATCCAAAATGAATTCGTCGTAGGGATGAGCCGGTCCAAAAGGCTGTTTCACGAAGTAGCCGCGGGTGGTCCGGAGGAATTGGAGACGAACAGGCAATGGATCGCGATTAGGGCAGGGCTGAACCCTGATGCGTTTGACAAGGTGGGCCAGCCATTCTCCAGCAAGATGTTGGGGGTAAGCCTCCAAACACAAAGCGCTGTGAACACCTATGCCACCTATTATGACGCCATCACGAAGGCTGCTGACACCTCGCACGGCCCTCTGCCGAGGCTCCAAGACGTAGCCCGCGCATCGCCGCGAACGTTCGTGGACAGGCTGATGAATCCCTTTCACGAGGAGCCGAGGTGGGAGCCATTCCTTCAGCGGATTATGGAGACCGATGCTCGGCTGCGGTTGGCTGCCCTGCAGCTGAAGGTACGCAAACCGCCGCGCCCGCAGGATCTACCGACACGCATTGCCCAGGCCGGAACCGCTTACTTTGATCCCTTCACCGATCTCCCGATGCTTTGGAGCCCGACTCAAGGGAAGCTCTATAGTGTTGGGAAGGATGGGCTCGACGATGGCGGGGATAGTACGTTTGATATCAGTGTGCCGACCGGCTTCGCGTCGAACACCATGCCATCCGTCACTCCCAAACTGGGTATCAAGGTAAACTCCACTGCACGCAGGCGGTAAGAGGGTGCCCTGTGTTCCAGGACGTGCCTGGATGGTGAGAAAGCTAGGTTGGTCTCATCAAAGAAGTGTGATTTTGTCGCATGTCGGTAGAGAATGGAGGAACGTTCCGTAGGCGAGCCAGAGGAACACCCCCCATACGAAAAGTTACGAGCATCCCCGATGACGTATCCTTGGCCGACTTGGATTTCCAGGTCTTCATGAACTGAAGCCAAAACACGATGGTCGTGAACGAGCCTGCCAGAAACCCTACAGCTGTAATTGGGTCCTTTTACAGAATATCCTGCCTGCTTTCAAGCTTCCTCATAGGAACTTGAAGATGCGCTGCTCTTAATCCGTTGCTTCCCCATGGCGGCTCCACTCCCTCAGATCCACCCGTCCCCCAAGTGAGGTTTGTTGCCTAAACCCTTTTATTTCCAAACAATTCTCCGCGAGCCTCAGCTAGGCCCCCTCTTCTGGGGGAATACTTTCAGGTAATGGCAGAGCCGGGCAACTGCCCTATACTTAAGACTGTTATGCAATCCTCAATGTGATAACAACGAACACTTGGCGCATTAGCTCATAAGCTATTGCTGCGCGTGCCGAGGGGCTACATGCTGAAGATGCCTACGAAACCGGTCGACATCCGGAAATTCGATTACCTTCTCGCCAACAATATCATCACCAAAGCCGAGCTGGAGGCTGCAATTGCAGATGCCTCAAAGGGGCCACAGGATCTCGAATCGGTCCTGATCGATAAGTACAGAATCCCCAAGGCGGATCTCGGTGTCTCTCTGAGCGAGTTCTACCAATGTCCATTTATCGAATATAGCGAGCGTACGCTCGTAGACCGGGAGTTGCTCAAGGATTTGAGCCTGGACTATCTCAGAAAGAACTATTGGGTACCGCTGCGCCGAGACGAGCATTCCATTGACATCCTGATTGACGATCCGCATGACATCGACAAGGGTCTGGATATTAAACGGGCATTCCCTGGGCTAAGCATCCGGTTTGCCGTCAGCCTGCGTCGCGATATCGAACAGTTCCTGTTGGCAGCGACTACCAATGCTAATGCGGATGGCTGGTCTATTAACGAAATCCTTGGCGTGTTGGTGAGCGAGGCCAAGCAGGAGGAAGAAGATTCAAGCGTCGGACACGTTGATGAAAACGATAGTGCCATCGTCCGCTTCGCCAACCAGATCATTGCCGACGGCTACCGCTTGGGTGCTTCCGACATCCACCTTGAGCCGCAGTCCGACCGGAAGGAAACAGTCGTTCGATTCAGGGTGGACGGTACCTGTTTTCCGTACATGAAGATACCCGCGAGTTACCGCCGGGCCATTGTATCCCGGTTGAAAATCATGGCGAGCCTGGATATTGCGGAGCGTCGCAAACCTCAGGACGGCAAGATCAAGTTCAAGCTGGCGGGGAACCGGCAAATTGAACTCCGCGTGGCTACCGTTCCGACTGCGGGGGGGAACGAGGATGTGGTGATGCGCATACTGACCAACAAGGCCCCGATGCCACTTCAGTCTATGGACTTTTCGAAACGGACACTGAGCGAGTTGCAGAGGATCGCTGAAATGCCTCATGGCATCATCTTATGCGTCGGACCGACCGGATCAGGCAAAACTACAACTCTGCATGCTCTTCTCGGTTATATCAATACACAAGAACGGAAAATCTGGACTGCTGAAGACCCGATCGAGATTACGCAAGAAGGTTTACGCCAGGTTCAGGTCCAGCCGCAAATCGGCTTTACCTTTGCGGCGGCCATGCGAGCCTTCCTCCGGGCTGACCCGGATGTGATCATGATTGGGGAGATGCGGGACAAGGAGACAGCCGATATCGCCTTAGAGGCGTCCCTCACCGGTCACCTTGTGCTCAGTACTCTCCACACGAACAGCGCCGTAGAGACTGTGATCCGCCTGTTGGACCTGGGATGTGATGCCTTCCATTTTGCAGATGCAATGCTGGGCGTCGTTGCCAAACGGCTCTGCAAGCTGATCTGCAAAGAATGCAAGGAGGGATATCACCCGTCAAAGAAGGAGTATGACGAGTTGGTGGTTGGCTATGGTGCTGACTACTGGGAAAGACTAGGGATCGAGTACGATGATACCTTGACCCTCTACCGCGGACGAGGTTGCGACACCTGTAATCACACCGGGTTCAAGGGCAGAATCGCTTTGCATGAGCTCTTGCTGGGCACCGAGGAGATGAAAGAACTCATCCAGTCCAAAGCAAGAAGCAAGGCGCTACTTAACCTCGCCCTCCAACAAGGCATGACCACTCTGCTACAAGACGGAATCGAAAAAGTCCTGCAGGGTCATACCACGCACAAGCAGGTCAAAGCGGTGGCGATGAGATAAGTAACCAGTCTTGCCCCTGCTGGCATCGCCGTGCGCCTCGCAGTATTTCTTCAAGAGCCGTTTCCTGCCTCGAGGGTCTTGACAAATTGTCGCAGTCGCTCTTGCTCCTCAGCCCTTATTCGGATAAACTCGAGTCCAAACTCCCGCCCTTCTGACCATCGCGCTGCTGACAATTCCACCTCTATCGGCAATTCTTCTTGAGACGTCTGAATGCGCAACTGAAGGTAGGAGCCTGGTTTGATGCTCGTGTCGCTTCCGACCGCACAACCTTCCAGCGAGAGATTGAACACGACGCCCTCTCCAGAGATGCTGTCGCCTTTAAAGGAAATAGGCAGTTGAACCGCAGCGCGTAGGTGCTTGCGCGACTCCATCGTATCCCCACTCAGTAAAGTGACGAAGTAAGTCTAGCCCGATCAATCAATCCAGGCAAGAGAACCTGTAAAAAGGAGCTAGGAACCCTGGAAGAATATCTTTGTAGGCCCGGGTTTTCACCAAGAAATTGATTCCAGTGGCCATCTTGTTCAACCGAGAGATGGGTTCAGGGCGCTTGGCAGCAGGCCTCTCCGATCTGTTATAGTGACCTAGATTCTTTGCATTTCCGGATGAAACAAGACCACTGAAAGTGAGGTACGCCATGACACGCGTGCTGGGACTGTGGACGCTCGGCTTAGCTCTGATGTTCAACGGGTGTGCATTCGTAGAGCCCAAAGAATCCGCCTACCTCCGAACTGCGCAGAATCATGCCACACAACATGAGGTCAGGCAGCAACTGGGGCCGCCACGGGTGGCCAAGCCATTGGAAGCTGGAGGATCGGTCTGGGTCTACCAGTTTTGGGCCCATGAGTACGGTGATCGCGTCAAAGCATCGGGGGCTTGGTGCGACGAATATTTTCTGACATTTGACAGTCAAGCCGTTCTCCGACGCTGGGACCATCAGGTGCACCGTCACGGCGGTGAGCTCATGCCGACTTGGTGTGTAATTGGCACCCTCAGTCCGGCATCGTGAAGAAAGCGGTCTCACACTAACGCCATTTACTCCCCTAGCCTCCTGTGTTGACCTCGACTCTTGGCTCCCGCGAAGTGGCCAGTCCCTGGCGTGCGCCCCACGAAGGGGGTTCACCCCCTTTTTATCCCCCGGTCGCAGGTTCAAATGAAAGTGATATGGAGCGGGCGACGGGATTTGAACCCGCGACAACTAGCTTGGGAAGCTAGGACTCTACCACTGAGCTACGCCCGCCCTTCTTATGCGAAGACACTTCGAATCCTACGCTGGCCGCTGAAGCCAAGTCAAGGGACGCACGATCAGTTTCGGTCTCGATAAAACTCAACGATCGCAAATTTCCTTCTGCCGATTCGTACCCGGTACTGGTGGCCTGGGATCAGTGTGAAACTGGCGTTGGGATCAGTCTTCTTCTGTTTGTCCACCTCGATGCCACCTTGGACGATTAGCCTCCGCGCTTCGCTTTTACTCGGTACTAATCCTGTTTTGGTCACCAGGTCCACCATGCCCAGGGCTGGCTCGGCGGGATTGGCGACATCGGCCTGGGTCAAAGTCACGTACGCATCGGGCTGCACGGGAAATTCGCGTTCGCGGAATTTCTGCTGAAAATCCGCTTTTGCCTGGCCTGCAGTTCTCTGCCCATGATACCGCGTCACGATCTGCTCGGCCAGCGACAGCTTCGCCTCCATAGGATGCGTCGTCTTCACCAGGGCCAGATCTTCGGTGGTCAACAGCTCATAATACCGGAGCATGAGCTGGTCGCTGATAGACATGAGTTTGCCAAACTTGTCTGCCGGCGTATCCTCCAGGGCGATGTAGTTCCCAAGACTCTTGCTCATCTTCCTGACCCCATCGGTGCCTTCTAAGAGCGGCGTGGTCAAAACCACTTGCGGCTCCTGCCCGTAGTCTCGTTGTAGGTCCCGCCCCACGAGCAGATTGAACTTCTGGTCTGTCCCGCCCAACTCCACATCAGCTTTGAGCGCCACCGAGTCGTAGCCCTGGATGAGGGGATACAGGAACTCATGGATGCTGATCGGCTTCTGCTCGTGGTAGCGCTTGTAGAAGTCTTCCCGCTCCAGCATGCGCGCTACATTGTAACGCGCGCTGAGCTGGATTAACTGCTCAGCCTTCATGGAATTCATCCACCGGCTGTTGAAGACCACCTTGGTCTTCTTCGGGTCGAGTATCTTGAAGATCTGGCGCTCGTAGGTTCTGGCGTTCTTGATCACCTGTTCTTTCGTCAGCGCGACGCGAGTCTCGGACACACCGGTGGGGTCCCCAATCATTCCGGTAAAGTCGCCGATCAAAAAAATGACCTGGTGTCTGAGGTCCTGGAAGTGTTTAAGCTTATGAATCAGAACTGTATGGCCAAGGTGCAGATCAGGGGCGGTTGGGTCGAAGCCGGCCTTCACCCGGAGGGGCCGGTTCTCTTTTATTGACCGGGCGAGCCTGGCTTCCAGTTCATTCCGCAGAATGACCTCCACAGCGCCGCGAAGGATCAAATCCATCTGGCGAGTAAGTTCGCTCACAGCCGACCTTTATCTTGGGGAACCGGTACTCCTGGCAACCTAGTTGTGGCACTCGATGTCGTTGTCGGATTGCCGACTAAGATCAGCGGACGTAAGCTGTTCAGTCGCTTCTCCCCGATTCCTTTCACTTCAAGTAAATCTTCAACTCTGCTGAATGAACCTCTCGCCGTTCTTCGTTCCACGACTCGTCTTGCCAAGACCTCTCCGATTCCAGGGAGCCCTTGCAGTTCCTCGACCGTTGCGCGGTTGATATCCAGCCGCTTGCCGACTTTTGTTGCGGGGATGACGACGGTCTGACTAGTTCTCTGTGCCTCGTTGATGGCGCGGCCGGACGCTGCCCGGTCCGGACCAGAAGCGTGCTCTGTAGGGCCTTGCGGTCCTGCCGTCTGCTCTTGTAGAGGGGGTGGCGGATCAGTGCCTGGCTCATTTGGAATCGGCCAACCGATCCATAGGACCAGAGCAGCGGTGGCTCCCAGCATGGCGGCCTTGATGAGCAGTGACTTGAGCGTCTCACCCCTCACGTCATCCCCGCTTGCGCGCGAGATGAATCGCCAGTCCGTCTACATCCTCGGCCGCTTCCATGATGCCTTCGGATAGGGTCGGATGAGCATGGATCATCTCGGCGACGGCCGAGGCGGTGGCTCCCAGTTGCATGGCCAGCGCAGCCTCGTGGATCAGGTCGGCCGCGTGCGCGCCGATAATGTGCACGCCGAGAATGGCCCCGGTCTTGGCGTCGGCAATGATCTTGAATAGACCCGTCGTGTCCCCAACGCCATGGGCCTTTCCTAGTGCGATATGTCGGAACCGTCCGATCTTGATCTCAGCCTCAGACTTCTGGCTTCGCTCCCGCGCCTGATGCTCGGTCAACCCGACGCGACCGATCTCCGGCAGGGTGAAGATGCCGGCTGGAACCACGTCGTAGTTGATCTGACGCTGGTGTCCCAGAATGTTCTCGATCGCGACTTTCCCCTGCGCAGAGGCCACGTGCGCCAGCATGGCCTTGCCGACTACATCCCCAATTGCGAAAACGCTGGGCAGGTTGGTCTCCAGCCGCTCGTCGACGAGGATTTCCCCTCGCTTCCCTACCTGAACCCCGACCTTCTCCAACCCGATGCCCTTTGAATTGAACCCTCGCCCGATCGACACCAAAAGCTTCTCGGCTACAATCACAATCCCATTTTCCAAGATGGCCTTGACCGTCCCATTCTGACACTCGAGTTTCTCGACTGTGGTGCCGGTGTGGATTGTGATGCCCCGTTTCTTCAACTCACGGTCCATGAAGACTGCGATCTCCTCATCCTCGAGGGGAAGGATGCGGGGTAATAGCTCCACCATGGTGACCTGCGTACCGATGCCGCTATAGAGGGAGGCGAACTCGCACCCCTCGACGCCAGCGCCGATGATCAGGAGGCTGGCTGGAATCTCGATCAGGTCCAGTGCCTCCTTGCTCGTGATGATTTGTCGTCCGTCGACTGGAAAGAGGGGCAGGTTGGGCCAGGACGAGCCGGTCGCGAGAATGATAGCATCCGCCTGCACACGGGCCTCGGAGCCATCTCGCTTGGCCACGCGGAGCGTTCGTTCATCGAGCAATGCTCCTGTTCCTTCCAGATGCTGGACTCCCCAAGTCTTGAACAGCGTCACGATGCCTTTGACCAGTGTCTCCACGACCTTGTTCTTCCTGGACACCATCCGCGCTAGGTCATAGCCCACCGGACCGTCCAGTCTTAATCCAAGCTCACCCGCTTTCTTGGCCTTATCCCCTAGTTCTACGACCGACAGCAAGGCCTTGCTGGGAATGCAACCCCAGTTCAGGCAGACTCCACCCAGCGCCTGGTTCTCCACGACGGTGACGCGGGCCCCGAGTTGGGCTGCCCGGATCGCTGCCACGTACCCGCCAGGCCCTGCGCCGAGGATGGCAATGTGTTTCTGGTCCGTCATTTCTTCGCGGTGGAGAGAAAGGTTTCGTACTGAGCGGCGGTCATCAAGGTCTCCGCCTGAGCCGGGTCGGACAACTCGATGACTGCCATCCATCCTTTCCCGTAGGGATCTGAGTTGACCACCTCCGGATGGTCCTTCAGGTCCTTGTTGACCTTGACGACTGTCCCGCTTACAGGAGTATAGATCGTGCTTGTGGTTTTCGTGGATTCGATCTCACCGATCTGCTGCCCTCCTGTCACCATGGCGCCCACTTTGGGTAACTCAATGAAGACGATGTCACCGAGCGCGTCCTGGGCAAAATTGCTGATCCCAACGGTGGCCTGTTTCCCCTCCACCCTGACCCACTCGTGTTCTTTGTGGTAACGAAGATTGGTTGGCTCCATAGTTTCCTCTTCACGGCTGCCGCAGAAGCCCTCCAGCGGCGTTCTCAGTCGCTCGGACTCTCCACGTACTCAAAGGCGTGTGCTCCGGGGTCCTCACTCCTTGCGGCCTTGCTGGAAGTCTTTTTGAGCAGCCTTACCAGAATCGATACGAACTTCCTGAAAACAGTGGCGGGATCGTAGTGCACGATGCCTTCTTTGTCAAGGAATCGGGGCGGAAGTCTTCACGTACATCACACCGATATCCTTGGCTAGTGCAGCGCGATCTGTCCTTGGATCCAGTCGGTCCCCTAGCTGGGCGAGATGCCCCTCTGGAAGCGGCGCTGTCACCCAAATCCGGTCCGCTCGTCCCAACAACTCGATCAGACGTTCGACGATGTTCGGCGTCACAGCACGCTGAACACTGATCAGGTAAGAGTCAAATCGACTCCGCTTCGCCTCCAGGAGATCTTCCCCATACTGCATCAGCGCCTCAGCCGGGGCGGTGACAGTGTTCGGATGGACCTCCAAGGCAAACAGCAACCTCGGCGAGTGTTGGCGCATCGCGCGCCGGAGCTGGTCCATCACCTTCAACGTCTCTCGGGCCTTCCATCCCGTCCATCGCCAAAACTCCGGTGGGTGTTCCTGCCGAGACGCCGACGTTCCATGGTCCGTGCGCGGCAACAGTTTTCCAGGGTCCAACGTGCGGCCGAAGTCCCGTTCGAATCCAGCCAGCCCGTATGAACTCAATCCTTCGGTCGGGCCCATCGGCGCATCGGCACGAAACAGCACTCCGTCGATCCCAGTGTCTGCAAGGTCTGTGAGGAAGCCGGTGAGGTATTCCTGAAATGCCGGGTTCAGCAGGTCCAGGTTTGACGATGGCTTGAGTCGGCGATTGACCGAGTCATAGAACCAGTCAGCCCATTCGCGTCGGGATTCCAGCCAGTTCATCCGTCGCAGCGTGATGGCTCCGAACACCGACAGGCCGTGTCGATGCGCCACCGGTATGGCTTTGCCGATGAAGTCTTGGAGCAAGTTCGCCCGTCCGGTTCGAAAATACACACCAGCGGGTGCCTGGGTCTGCCGCGTGGCGGCTGACTTGCTCCTCTGCCTTATCCCCTGTTCCGTTCTGTGCCTGGTCCCTACCTCCAACACAAGCGTCGTGATGCCTGCTTGCGTGAGGGACTGTAACCAGTGGTCCAGGTCCGGGATGGCAGCGAGGTGATGGGATGGAATCAGAATGGCGGTGCGCCCGTTCGAGTTGATTGCACTGGGTCCGAGGCGTTGCTCTAATTCGATGATCCGCTGCTGCGCGGTCAGGCGATCACTTTCTTCACCCAGAATGCTCGTCCTAGCTGGGTCCGCAATGATATGGTACTCGGCCAAGGCTCCTTTTAGATCACCAAGCTGTTCGTACGAGCGAGCCAGCCACCAGCGCGCTTCCAGAAGAAACTGAGACTCAGGGTAGGTGTCGATCAGATGCCGCAGGAGATTCGCCGCGATGAGGTAACGGCCGTCTGCGTAGTGCGTCTGGGCGTTCTGGAGGAGTCTGCTCTGAGCCTCGATGGCGACAGGAATCCGAGGAGTGATGCGCGCAGCGGGAGACACCGGCGGCTGAGCGCAGCCGGCTGCTACCAGGATTGCAGCTAGTAGAACCAGCGAGGAAGGAAGCAACTTGAACTCACCGCAAACCCAACTCTGTGTCGGAAAAGAAATACCCGATCTCGAAGCGAGCCGTTTCCGGAGAGTCGGATCCATGAACGGCGTTGAACTCGAT
>Ga0209899_1000273_pt1 | contig 10105 bp, 6 predicted proteins | sample GWRWS1_0_10_FD_187228 | JGI IMG/M metagenome (GOLD analysis project Ga0209899, IMG submission 187228) | Riverbed sediment microbial communities from areas with vegetation nearby in Columbia River, Washington, USA - GW-RW S1_0_10 (SPAdes)... | ecosystem: Environmental > Aquatic > Freshwater >...
CTCACCTTCCGCCATATTCTCATCCGCGACGTTGCGTACGCCACGATCGCCAAGCAGACGCGGGCGGAAATGCACACGCGCGTGGCAGCGTGGATGGACCGCGTGGCGGGTGATAGGGAGGCGGAGTTCGCCGACTTCCTCGCGCACCACTGGCTGCAAGCCGTGCATCTCCGGCGCGAACTGGGGCTGTCCGCGGACGAGTCCGCCATCGGCGAAGCCATCACGCACCTGATGGCCGCCGGAGATCGGGCGGCCGGGGTGTACGCGAACACCACGGCCCTCGATCACTACACCAAGGCCCTCGACCTCAGTCCGTCTGACGACGTTCGCCTCCGGCTGCTTGAGGGGCGAGGGCGCGTCTGGATGCTGCTGGGGCAATATGAGCGCGCCCGCGAGGACTTTCAGGCGGTGCGCGATGCGGCGCATCACAGCAGCGCGCGGAGATGGGAAGCGGTGGCCCTTGATCACATCGGGCACACCTACCGGCGGCAGGATCAGATCTCTCGCGCGCTGGAGCACTTGGAGGCCGCGCTGCACCTCAGCCGCGACGTCGGCGACCCCATACTCACCGGCCGCATCCTCAACCATCTCGGCTTTACATATTTCAGCGATGGCAAGAACGACCAAGCCCTCGAAGCGCACACCGGGGCCCGCACGCTGCTCGAGTCCGCCGGCAGCCCAGGCGACCTCGCCGAGAGCTTTCACGGTCTCGCTGAGAACCTGTTCTTCCAGGGGAAGTTCCAGGACACCCTGGCGTGGTTCGCGGAGTCCATCCGCATTTGCGATGCGATTGGCAACCGGTCGCTGGCCGAGGAGAACCGCTTCATGCGCTCGTTCGCGCTGCTCAAGCTCGGCCGGTACACGAATGCGGAAGAGGAATCCGAGCGCGCCATCCGCGTCCTGGAAGAGATCGGTGACGTGTGGAACCTCATCCCCGCCCTGGTCAGCGCCTCATTCCTAGGATCCGCGCTCGGCCAGTTCGGCAAGGCGCTGCAGTACGCATCAAGAAGCGCAGGGCTTGCCCATCAGCTTGGCGCCATCCGCTTCCGCGTGTACAGCCTTCTCGCCCTGGGGGTGGCCCACCGCGAACTCGAAGACTACCATGCGGCGCTCGATGCCGACCGGGAAGCGGTGCAGCTCGCCAGGAAGGTGGGCGGCGCGTGGCTGCCGTTTGCGTTGGCCGCGCTTGCGGTCGACACGGCGGCGGTGGCCCGCCGCGATGAAGCCCGGGAGCTGATCACCGAGGCGCGGCAGGTGCTCGCCGCGGGCCAATCACGACTCGACCTCCCGCAGCAGGTGGGCCTGCTGGAAGCCCAGATGCACTATTTGCTCGGCAACGCAGCGGAAACCCTCCGATCGGGGATGGAGCTGCTGAAACTCGCGGAGCAGACCGGAACGGGAGACCACTGGAGGTCGGCGGCGCTGTTGTTGCAGGCCGAAGGGACGGCCGCAGCGGGTGATGCGCCGGCGGCCATCAGGCTGTATGAGCAGGCCGCTGTGGAGGCTGAGCGCACCGGTCGGCTGCCCGTGTTGTGGCGTGCTCAGGCCGGCCGCGCGCAGGTGTTGCACGGGTTGGGGCGGCATGAAGAAGCCGCGGCGGCAGCCCGGCCGGGCAAGGAGATCGTCGAGCGTTTGGCGGCCACGATCGCGGATGAACGAGTACGTGCCGCCTTCCTGCAGTCTGCGCCGGTTCAGCGGGTGTTCGCGCTGGCAAGGGAATAATCCGGAGCCCAATCGTCGCTGGAGGGAAGTCCCCCGCAGGCGTGAATCATCACAGTGACTCTCCCCGGATTCTTCCAGGACGGCGGAGGTGGCATGTGGTGTTGTGGGGCGCGAAGTCCAGCAAGGTCGTCTTGCTGAAGAAGGTTCCGCTTTTCGAGGGATTGTCCGATCGGCAGCTCAATCAGATTGCGCGTCTCGCGGATGAGGTCGAGGCGAGGGCCGGCCAGAAGCTGGCACGCCAGGGGGAAACCGGCCGAGAGATGTTCATCATCGTCGAAGGCGAGGCGGTGGTGAAGACCCGCCAGGGGCGCACTGTACGCCTGATACGCGGAGACTTCTTCGGGGAGATGAGCTTGCTCGACGGCAGCCCGCGCTCGGCGACCGTCGAGGCAACCACTGGGATGCGCCTCCTCGTGATTGGACAGCGGGAGTTCTGGGCGCTGGTGGCCACCGCTCCACAGATCACCCGCAGGATCATGAGCGCTCTTTCACAGCGCATCCGCGAGGCAAACGCCGCATACTCCGCCTGCTCCTGACCTGCAAGGACCGGCATCCCGCCGCGAACTCCATCCTCCCGGGAAGCGAACACCTGTCTCCATCGTTCCATAAGAAGCCTTGTCCGGGACTGTAATCCCCCGGTACACTGGCGTTACACTCCTATGGTGATCGACCAGCCCCTCGTACGCTGCATCCAGTGCGGGCAGGAGAACCCTGCCGAGGCGCGCTTTTGCATGCGCTGCGGCACCGCCCTGGCCCGGCGCTGCACGAGCTGCGGCGCCGCCAACCGGCTGGACGCCCAGTTCTGCCAGCGCTGCGGCACGCCGCTTGGGGGGACGACGGCGACGGAACGCCGTGTGGTGAGCGTCCTCTTCGCAGATCTTGTCGGCTCGACGCAACTGGTCTTGAACATTGATCCCGAGCCGATGCGTGCGTTGATCGCGCAATACTTCGCCGCGATGCGTGAGGAGATCGAGCGCTTCGGCGGGGTGGTGGAAAAGTTCATCGGCGACGCCGTGATGGCCGTCTTCGGGCTGCCGAACGCGCACGAGGATGATGCCGACCGCGCGGTGCGGGCGGCGGTGGCGATGCAGCACCGCATGGCGGAATTGAACGCTCAGGGCGGACAGAACCTGCACATGCGCGTCGGGATCGCGACCGGTGAGGTGATTGCCGATCCGGCTTCGGTGAGCCGGGGCCAGTTCATGGTCACCGGCGAGGCCGTCAACCTGGCGTTTCGCCTGCAGGCGCAGGCGCCCACGGATGGCATTGTGCTGGACGAGCGCACGTTCCGGGCGCTGCGGGTCCACGGGGAGTTCAAGCCGCTGCCGCCCGCGGGGGACGGAGACTTCCCCTCTCTTGCGCGCTGGCAGGTTGTCATGATCTCGGAAGGCGCGCCGGCGAGACGTTTGTGGGCGCCACTTGTGGGGCGCGACGACGAATTGCAATTCTTGCTCGCCCTCTATCGTCGAGTCGCGGACAGCCGCCGGCAGCACCTCATCACCATTACGGGGACGGCGGGGGTGGGGAAGAGCCGGCTCGTCGAAGAGTTCGAATCCCTCGTCAGAGCCGAACCCAATCCTCCACGCGTGCTGCGGGGCCGGTGTCCCTCATACGGCGAGGGGCTCACGTATTGGCCGCTGGCGGAGATGGTGAAACAGGAGTGCGCCATCAAAGACAATGATCCGCCACCGGTAATGCTGGACAAGCTCCGCGCCGCCACCGAACGGATCACCGTTCCTGTCATGAGCGCTGAAGAATCCGACAGCGTGACGGCCGACCTCGCCGCTCTGCTGGGACTGTCTGTAACGCGGCCCTATGAAGCGATGTGGCGTGAACGCCTGGTCGCCCTCAAGCAGGTGGTGGAGAGCCGTCCCGCGGTGGCCGAGGCGCCTCCGGGCGAGGGCCGGCGGACCGGCGTAGACATCCTCGTCCCATCCATCCGTGCGTTTTTCGTCGCGCTCGCGCGGCAGGCGCCGGTCATCCTCGTCTTTGAAGACCTGCACTGGGCGCAGGAAAGCCTGCTCGACGTATTGGAACGGGTCGGCGTTCGGGGTCCGGATGTCGCCATCCTCACGCTGTGCCTTGCTCGTCCGGAACTCCTGGAGCGGCGACCCGACTGGGGCGCGCGAATGCCGAGCTATACGAGCCTCTCGCTGCACCCGCTCCCCGCCGAACAGAGCCGCTCGCTGCTCGGTGAGCTTCTGGACGGGGAAGACGTGCCCGCAGATGTGCGCGAGGCCATCCTGAACCGTGCCGAAGGCAACCCCTTCTTCATTGAAGAGATCCTCCGGCGGCTGGTTGACGGAGGCGAGCTGGTCCGCGATGAGAGAGGCTGGCGGCTCGCTTCCCCTTCCGTCGAGATCCGGATCCCGGATACGATCCACGGCATCCTGGCCTCGCGTCTGGACCTGCTCACGCCGCTGGAGAAGCGGGTGATCCTCGACGCCTCGGTGGCCGGACGCATCTTCTGGCTCAACGCCGCGGCGGCAATGGGAGACATGGCCCCGGCCGAGGCGGAGGCCGCGTTGGAGCGGCTGGCGGACCGGGATCTCATAGAGGAACGGCAGGCCTCATCGCTCGCCGGAGAGCGCGAGTTCGCATTTACGCACGCGTTGATCCGCGAAGTGGCCTATTCCATGATGCCGAAAATGGCACGCAGCGCGCGTCATCTGCGCTTTGCGCGATGGCTCCAAGAGGTCAGCCGGCGTCCGATTGAAGAGTCGCTGGACGTGCTGGCCTACCACTTTGAACAGGCGTGGCGGAACGCCTTCGACACGGGAGAACGCGCCGAAGATCTGGCGCGCCAGGCGGTGGCAGCGCTGAGCAAAGCCGGCGCGCGCGCGATGCACCTGCGCACGCTGCCCGAGGCGCGCGGGCTGTATGAACGCGCGCTGGCCATCGTGCGCAACGCGGACCTGACCGGCGACCACGCGCTGTACCTGGAACTGCTCGTCGAGTACACCGAGGTCATCAAGTGGATGCCGGCCTACAAAGCGGTGCTCGAAGCGACGGACGCCGTGCTGAAGCACGCGCCCAAGATTGGACGCGACGACCTTGTCGCGCGGGCGTGGCTGAACCGCGCCTATGCGGAGTCCGACAAAGGGCGTTTGAAGGAAGCTGACGAGGCGCTGCGCCGGGCCCTGGAGTTGTTCCGCGGGCTCGGCGACCGCCTGGGCGAGGCGGAGGCGCTGGAGGTGCTGGGCGGCGTCACCAGTGATCTGCGCGGCAGCCTGCAGACCGCCGAGGATGCCTATCGCCAGGTTATCGAGCTGTATCGGGAGATGGGCGACGGGATGGGGCTGGCCCGCACGATGACGTGGATGGGGCGCGCACAGGTGAACGCGGGCCGCCTGGCAGAGGCGAAACCGACGTTAGAGGAAGCGCTGCGATTGGGACGCGCGCATCACGAGCGCATCAGCGAAGCGAAGGCCCTGATGGGCCTGGCAATCATCGCCCATCTGCAGGGCCGCTCCGCTGAGTCGGTGACGCTGCACCATCAGGTGATCAACTTCTGGCAGGAGCTCGGGAATCCCATCGAGGAGAGCGGCGTCCGACGCCATCTGGCGCTGCATCACCTGCGGCAGGGGAAGATTGCGGAGGCGGAAGAGGAAATTCGCAAAGCTCTGGCGGTGCGCCGGCAGCACGGAATCAAGTCCGAATCTCCGATGATCCTGCGCAGTATGGCTGAAATCGCGCTCGCCAAGGGTGAAGTGCTGGCCGCAGCCGACCTCGCGGAGCGCGCGGTGGCGGAGCTCACCGACTACGACGACATCAGCTTCGCGACGCACCGGGCCACGCTGGGGAAGGTGCGGGCCGCGCAGGGACGGGCCGAGGAAGCCGAAGAGCTGTTCCAGCGCAGCCTTGAGCACCTGGAGACCAAGGACTACCGGATCGATTTCGCGCTTGTGTTGATGAAGTACGGGGAGTCGTTGATCATGCTCGAACAGCCGGAGCGTGCCCGCCCGATCCTGGAGCGCGCCCAGCGCGAATTCGCGGCGATGGGTGCGACGCACTTCGCCGACGTGATCGAGCGGACCCTACGGCAACTTCCCTTCCCCGCGGCTCTGCAGCCGGAAGCGCTCGGCGGCTAGCGGGTCGGCCTCCCCTTCCCCCATGTTGTAAATCGGCAGGGAGGCGTTTGTGTTCGTGAGGACCACCTGCACGCGTTCCTTGACGTTCAGCCAGACCGACACCTGCCAGCTCACCATCACGCTGCCCCCCAGCGCCTGCGCGACGAGGTAGTAATACCGGTCGGCCGGCAGGTTCGCGAACTCGAAGCGCCCCTTCGCATCGGTGAGCGTCTTCGCGTAGGCGTTCTTGCGCTGCGTCTCAGGGTTGATCATCAGGTACTCCACATAGAGATGCGCGAGGCGCGGATTGAACTGGCCATTGGCTTCTGCAGCCTTCTTCTTCACACCATCGATGTCCACGGGACGGACGAGCAGGTACACGCGGGCCTTCGCGCATGGAACAACCTCGCCGCGACCCTTCAGGAGACCGACGTAACCTTCAATGGTCCCATTCAGGGCAACAGCATTGCGGGCGAGATCAGCAATGGGGGACCGCTTCCGGAAGATCGGCACCATCCCTCCGGTTTCATCTCAATTCCTGCCCTGTGGCGCTGATCGATAGTCGGCGGCATCGCGACAACGCGGGAGGAAGCGCTTGCCCTACCGAGTAATTCTGATGTCATTCCCGTGGAAGTCGCCGCAGTTCCCCCAACGACATCGACCGGATTGCAGCCATCACAGCGGCGGCGTCGGCCCGCGCCGACATTGTGGTCGCGCGTCAAACGCAGTCCCTCCGCCGTCTTCGGCCTGCTCGTCATCGGGCTCCTCATCGCCGCGGCAGTCTTCGCGCCGTGGGTGGCGCGCAACAATCCGGCCGAACAGTTTTCTGACGGGCTGACGATCGACGGGCGGCCGCTTCCACCCAACGCGCGGTTCTGGCTCGGCACCGACCTGCTGGGGCGCGACCTGTTCTCCCGGCTCATCTACGGGGCGCGGGTGTCGCTTCTGATCGGCGTGGCCGCGAACGCCGCGGCGCTCTCCATCGGGACGCTGTTTGGGACGGTCGCCGGATACTTCAAAGGCTGGACCGCGACGGTCTTCATGCGCTTCACGGACATGATGATGGCCTTCCCCGCCCTGATTCTGGCCATCGCGCTCGCGGCGATCCTGCGCCCGAGCCTGTGGATCGTCGCGCTCGTCATCGCCATGGTGAACTGGGTGTGGATCGCGCGCATCGTTTACGGCCAGGTGCTCGCGATCAGCCAGCGCGAGTTCATCGACGCCGCGCGGGTACTCGGCGTGCCCACCTCACGGATCTTCTGGAAGCACCTGCTGCCGCATCTCCTGCCCACGCTGCTGGTCTGGGGGACGCTCGGCATCTCGACGACGGTGATGTTCGAGGCCTCGCTTTCCTTTCTCGGCGTGGGGGTTCGTCCGCCCACACCGTCATGGGGCGGGACGATCAACGAGAGCCAGTCGTACTTCCTGGAGGCGCCGTGGCTGGTGGCGTTTCCGGGGATCGGTATCCTGCTCACCTCGCTCGCCTTCAACCTTGTCGGGGATACGCTGCGCGACGCGATCGATCCGACGCTGCGGGGGCGCGCATGAGCGGCTACATCCTGCGCCGGCTCACGCAGTCGGTCTTCATCCTGGTCGGGGTGACCCTCATCACGTTTGTTCTGCTGTACGCGCTGCCGGCCGATCCCGCCCGCATGATCGCCGGGCGCAGCGCCACGGTGGAGACGGTGGCCAGTATCCGCGCCGAGCTGGGACTCGACCGGTCGATCGCCGTGCAGTACGGGCGTTTCCTCAGCCGCCTGGCGCGTGGGGACCTCGGCCGCTCCTACGCTCAGAAAGTCGAGGTGACGGAACTCCTGGCCTCGCGTCTTCTGGCCACGTTCTGGCTCATGGTCGGAGGCATCTTCTTCGAGCTGTTGATCGGCCTGCCCGCAGGGGTGCTCGCCGCGGTACGGCGGCGCAGCGCCCTGGACCGCTCGGTGATGCTGAGCTCGTTCCTCGGCGTCTCCGCGCCGCAGTTCGTGGTCGGCCTGCTGCTGCTCTACGCGCTGGCGTACAAGTGGCCGGTGTTTCCGCTCGGAGGATACGGCACTCCCGCGCACCTGATCCTCCCGGCGGTCACGCTCGGGATCGCGGGAGGCGGCTGGTACGCCCGCATGATGCGCTCCTCGATGCTGGACGTCATCCACCAGGACTACGTGCGCACCGCAAGGGCGAAGGGCGCCGGCGAGTCCCGCGTGGTCGTGAGGCATGCGCTTCGCAATGCCCTGCTCCCCGTGATCTCGATGATCGGCCTGGATTTCGGCACGTTCATGGGCGGCGTGGTCGTCGTCGAATCCGTCTTCGGTTGGCCCGGCATCGGCCAGCTCGCGTGGCAGGCCATTCAGATCGTGGACATTCCGGTGATCATGGGGGTGGTGATGGTCTCGGCAGTCGCCATCCTGTTCGGCAATTTGCTCGCGGACCTGGTGTATCCGCTGCTCGATCCGAAGATCCGGTACGGCTGATCGGCCGGACATCTCGCAAGGGGGTGAAGGTATGAGAGGCAGAGTGGCAGGCATCATCGTCCTGATGCTCCTGGTCGCCCTCGCGGCGCCCACGTGGGGCCAGCGCGGCGGAAAGACGATGATCGTCAGCTTCAAGGATGACATCAGCACGCTCGACCCGGCCATCGGGTATGACTGGCAGAACTGGTCGATCATCAAGTCGATCAGCGATGGGCTCATGGATTACGAGCCGGCCAGCACGACGCTGGCGCCGCATCTGGCCGAGTCGTTCAGCGTGTCGGCAGACGGCAAGACCTACACGTTCAAGCTCCGGCGCGGTGTGCGATTTCACAACGGCCGGGAGTTGGTGGCGGGCGACGTCAAGTACACGCTCGAGCGTGTGCTGAACCCGAAGACCCAGAGCCCGGGCGCCGGCTTCTTCAGCGGCATCAAGGGCGCCAAGGCCTTCAGCGAGGGCAAGGCCGCTGAGATCACCGGGGTCAGGGTCGTGGACAAGTCCACCGTCAGCATCACGCTGGATTCCGCCAACGCCGCCTTCCTGCACACCATGGCGTTGAACTTCAGCCATGTCGTGCCCAAGGAAGAGGTGGCGCGGCTCGGCGCAGACTTCGGCCACAAGCCGGTTGGCACGGGCGCCTTCATGGTCAAAGAATGGGTGCTCGGCCAGCGCCTCGTGCTGGTGCGGAATCCGAACTACTTCCTCAAAGGCCGTCCCTATCTCGACCAGGTGGTCTTCCAGGTGGGCGTGGAGCCCAACGTCGCGTTCCTCAAGCTGCAGCGCGGCGAGGTGGACATTCTCGGCGACGGCATCCCGCCCGCCGACTTCGTCAAGGTGATGGGCGACAGCAAGCTCAACAAGCTCGTCGCCGTAGGCGATCAGCTCCAGACCGGCTACGTGACGATCAACACGCAGGTCGAGCCCTTCAACGACGTCCGGGTGCGTCGGGCGCTCAACATGGCCATCGACAAGTCGCGAATCGTCCGCATCATCAACAACCGGGCGGTCCCGGCCAACCAGATCCTGCCGCCGCTGATGCCGGGATACGACAAAGACTATAAGGGCTACGCGTTCGACCGGGAACAGGCGAAGAAGCTGCTGGCCGAGGCGGGGTATCCGGGCGGGTTCCGTACGACGCTGTACGCGAACAACACCGATCCGAACCCGCGCATCGCGCAGGCCATTCAGCAAGATCTCGCTGCGATCGGCGTAAAGGTCGAATTGAAGACTCAGGCGCAGAGCACTGTGATCGAGGCCGGCGGCCAAAAAAGCCAGGCGCCGCTGATCTGGTCCGGCGGCATGGCATGGATCGCCGACTACCCCGACGCGAACAACTTCTACTGGCCGATTCTTTCCTGCGCCGCGCTGGGCCCAGGCACGTGGAACTGGGCCTGGTACTGCAACAGGGACGTCGAAAAGATGGTGACCGACGCCGACGCCCTCGTACAATCGGGTCAGGCGGCCGCGCGCGCCGCGAGGTTCCGTCAAATCTACCGCAAGATCATGGACGACGCGCCCTGGATTCCCATCTTCCATGAGAGGCGCTACACGATGCACAGCGCGCGGCTCGGAGGGGTGGCCGGCATCTTCGTTGATCCGATTCACATCCCGGTCCACTACGACGAAGTCCAGGTCCTGGGTAAATGACGCATCGCACGATTCACCGGGACCGCCATCACTTTGGGTGGAACAACGCGAACGAGCCTGTCCTGCGCATCTCGCCGGGAGAGACGGTGGCGTTCGAGATCGTGGACGCAAGCGGCGGGCAGCTCACCCGCTCCTCCACCGTGCGGGATGTCGCCGGTCTGGACTTCGCGCGCGTAAACCCGGTGACCGGACCGGTGTACGTC
>Ga0209899_1000276_pt1 | contig 10081 bp, 10 predicted proteins | sample GWRWS1_0_10_FD_187228 | JGI IMG/M metagenome (GOLD analysis project Ga0209899, IMG submission 187228) | Riverbed sediment microbial communities from areas with vegetation nearby in Columbia River, Washington, USA - GW-RW S1_0_10 (SPAdes)... | ecosystem: Environmental > Aquatic > Freshwater >...
GGCCCTGGACGACGGTTTCGACGCCGACGACACGGGCCACTTCAGCGTTCAGCGGACGGCTAAACACATCCTGCGGCATGCCGACCTGCAGCACTCGCCCCTCACTAATCACGGCCATCTGATCTCCGAGTGCCAAGGCCTCAGCCCAATCGTGTGTCACCACCACTGACGGGATCGCCAGTCGCTTGAGCAAGCCTCTGAGTTCCCCGCAAAGACTGGAGCGGGTGGGATCATCAACCGCCGAGAGCGGCTCGTCAAGCAATAACAAACGTGGATGGCGCGCAATCGCACGGGCCAGCGCCACGCGCTGTTGTTGACCCCCGGACAGTTGAGCAGGCCGTAGATTCTCCACACCCTGTAACTGAAGAAGAGTTAATACCTCTATGACACGCCGATGTCGCTCGCCAGATGTGAGCGAGCCCAACCCAAATGCAATGTTTCCCGCAACGGAATGGGTCGGGAACAGCGCATAGTCTTGTGCCATATAGCCAAGCGCCCGCTGCTGTGGGGGGAGCCTCACACCAGCAGCCGTGTCGAGCCAGGTTTCCTCCCGGAACTTGATGAGCCCGCGTTCCGGCCACTCCAACCCGGCCAAGCACCGTAGCACCGTCGTCTTCCCGGCGCCGGATGCCCCAAAGAGGATCAGGACGGTCGGCGGTTCAAGGGCCTGGCTAAGACGCACGTCGATCGTCAATCGGCCCGGAAAGGACTTCGTGATGTCAACGATCATTTCTGAGGCCATAGGACCCACACCTTCCGGTTCATCGCGTACACGGCGAGCAACACACTGTACGAGATCGCCAGGAGAAACAGCGCCGTCTTGGCAGCTCCCACATAGTTGAGGGCTTGCACCTCATCATAAATGTCGATGGAAACAGTACGCGTCTCCCCTTCGATATTGCCGCCAACCATCAGGACCACGCCGAATTCCCCTAAGGTGTGCGCAAAGCTCAACACTAGGCCGGTCACAACCCCAGGCACCGATAACGGAATGATGAGCTTGAAGAAGGTCTTCACGCGGGAGACCCCGAGGGTCCAGGAAGCTTCAATCAAGCGGCGGTCCACCTGCTCGAACGCCGTCGCGAAAGGCTGGACGGCAAAGGGAAGACTGTAGAGAATCGAGGCAAAAAGGAGCCCTTCAAAGGTAAAGGGCAGCGGGTGACCGACAAGGTTTGTATAGAGCCGTCCGAACGGGCTGTGCGGCCCGATCGCGACCAAGATATAAAATCCCAACACGGTCGGTGGCAGTACGAGCGGGAGCGCCACCACCGATTCGACCAGGAACTTCCAGCGCCAGCGAGAGAAGCTCAGCCAGTACGCAATCGGCAGGCCGACCACCACCAGAATCAAGGCCGTGAGGGTCGCTAGTTTTAGCGTGAGCGCAATCGCTGTCCAATTCACGACTGTCCCCACCTTCCAGCCTGAAGCACGCCACTGGGCGCGTCATGGTAGAAAGACGCTCCTAGAAATGTCAACGGCGCTCCTACTTGCCGATCATCACTTCCGTCGCCTTGATCGCAACAGTCACAGCATCATTCATCTTAATCCCCATGTTCTTGACCGAGCCTTCAGTGATGGCCGCAACGAATTCCAGGTTGCCGACTTTCACTGTCACCTCCGCCATGGCTTGTCCCTGCTTGATACTGGTCACTGTCCCCTGAAATTGATTCCTGGCGCTCAGCTTCATCGCAACCTCCCTTATCAGTTGAGAGTGGATTTTTAGTGATGTGCCTCTGTTTGCGGTTCGCTGGTCTTGCAACTCCCCGCCTTGAATTGATCGAACCCGATCATGAAGCCTTCAGGGCCGCCGACCTCCAGGCGCGAAGCCCGGCAGTCGCCGCGTCGCACGTCCGGCTTGAGCCGAAAGCGCACAATTGTATTTCGCTCCGCGTCGTCGCGCCGAGCCACTGGTGACTTCCGGTAGGCCTGTTCCAACTCCCGCTGCACTGCTGCGACATCCGGGACCGTGTAATTGATTTGGACCCATCCGGTCGGCCGTGCGGTTTTCAGATCCTGGCGCACGACGATCAGCACGTCACGATAACAGTAGCCGCGCAACCGATCAATCTGAGGGTGCTCCATAGTCTGGACCCTCTGGGCCTGCAGGATGGTTTCAAACAGTAATTCGTAGAGTGTAATGTCAGCCGTTTCGATCTGGACCCCTTCGAAACCAGGTGCGCTGCTCGGGGCATTGTCCGGAGAAGGCTTTCCCTTCTGAGCAAGCTCTTCACTTGAGGCTGTCCTGCAGGTAGGGAGAGAAGCGGTCGGGGCAATAGAAGCCGACTGATTCCCAGACTGATGGGTAGGCTCATCCCCGAACGCAACTTGGTCGAACAAAATCAGGCTGAGGATCAAGATAGTCATCATGTCAGTGTAGGCTATGAAGCTGTAAATCATCGAAATACGTGACAGCATCCGATTTCGTCCATAGGCCGATACGACCGTTGGTGAACGTCTTGTCGGATAGCTTCAGGACAGTGCGGCCATCAAAGAATACCTCCAACCGCTGGCCCTGGGCCACCGCGCGAAGCCGATGCCATTTGCGAACCGGGATCACCTGGTCGAAGTTCATGAGCAGATGTCTGACTCCCTTGACAACCCGATAAGCCCGTATGTTCTGTTCAAGTGGGTTCGCTCGTGCCAGGTAATAGTTCCGGTCATCCGCCGCGCGCCAGATCAGCCCTCCTCCCATATCGCCTTTGCCGCCCACTGCCAGGAACGACACCTGGACATCAAGATCGGCCCCCGTTACATCCTCAACAAAGACAGTCTTGTAGGCATGTTCGGCGCCGGTATTCATCTGCTGCGCAAACACACGGGATGGGCTTGGGGCTTCCTTGAGTTCCATGATTCGCCAGTCGCCTGCTGGTCGACCGTCGAACAAGGTGCCAATGATGAAACCCTTGGGAAGCGAACCCACAGGCTCTGAATCAAAGTTCCATACTTGGTTGCCGGCCTTTTCCGATATTGCCACCTGTGTGAGACCAACAGGCGTTGTGTCTGTTGAGCCGATCAACAGTCCCAATACGACAATCCAGCCAAGGGGCACTACTCTCATACTCCTAGGCACGGCTAATATGACTGCACATCAAGACAAACCTAGCCGGTCTTACACCGAAACTGAATAGCCCAGCGCCGGTTTCTGATCTCGTCCTCGGTTCCCTCCAGGGACACGCTGTGATAGCCCCGGGTCTCCCCTTCTTTCATGATCGTGTAGCCAGACGGACATTTCTGCTTCATGACTTCAAACGCCTGAGACCGGAAAGGCGAAAACATGGCTCCACCCTGCTCTTCTTTGAACAGATAGGTCACAACCCCGTCTGTCCCCGTCACCTGGATCAATTTCACCGCATCAGAACAGCCGAGACAAGCGAAGAAGGCCACTGGCAGCACGACGTTCATATATCGTCTAGCTCGGCAACGTAAATCCATATCGTCGCATAATCTCCTGTCCTTCGGATCCTTTCACAAACTCGAGAAACTGCTTCGCGGCCTCTCTGTTTTTCGAGTTCTTGAGGATTACCGCGCCCTGCTCCAGAAGAGGATGAGATTCAATTGGGATCTCCCAATATTTGCCAGCCGCCTTCATTGAAGGCGCAAGCGCCAGCGAGAGCGCGACAATTCCAATGTCGCAGGCACCCGACTCAATGAATTGCGCGGCCTGTGAGATGTTCTCCCCCAGCACGAGCTTGTCCTTCACACCTTCATGAATCTTGAAATGCCGCAAGGCAGTCACGGCAGCTCGCCCATAGGGCGCGTGCTTGGGGTTTGCAATTGCGATCTTCTTGATAGAGGGGTCCAGCAACACTTCCATCCCAAGCTTCTCCACCTCCAGGGGAGAACGCGCCGGGGTCCATAGGACGATGCGTCCAACGGCGTACTTATACAGGGAGTCAGGCAAAGCATGGCCAGCCTCTTCTAACTTTTTTGGGTACCCAATATCAGCAGAAAAATACAGATCGAACGGCGCGCCATTTTGAATTTGCGAAAAGAAGTTGCCGGAGGACCCAAGCGACAGTTTGACATGGTGGCCGGTCCGTTTCTCAAATTCGACCACCAGCTCCTTGAACGCAAAGTTCAAATCTGATGCGGCTGCAATCGTCAGATCCTCCCCGCGAGCCGGCGAGGACGCATAAAAAGGCACTCCGACGACCGTCAAGACCGATACGAACGCAATGGCATTTAATATCCGCTTGGAGAGATAGAACACCCGCGAGCCTCCTCTGCATCACCGCTACCGCATGATGACTTTTCCGGTCTTGCTCCAGTACCAAAAGAGGGAGACGTTGGGATAAATCGAGTCAATCGCATTGCGGCCTGCCACGGTAAACAAGCAGCCAGCCGCCGCGACCCAGTTGTCAAAAAAGCGCCACTGCAGGGCCGGTTCCACGCCGATGACGTCAAATCCGCTCAATCGCCCACTATTGATCGCGTGTCCGTCGGCGCGCCACGTCAGACCATGGAGCGTGCTGACCTCGATGTTGTACCCGAATCCTTTCTTGTCGTCGAGAATGTGTTCAACAATGAGGCGCGTGTTGAGGACATCACCCGTGTATGTAGTGGTGTTGGCAGGCCCCTCTCCTGGAGCGGAATACGTGTAGAATACGGCGGCGCTGATGCGGAATGGCTGTAGGTTCTTCCGGAGCATGAGGCCCTCGGTGAAGCCCAGTTCGCCAAATCGGGTATTCGGCAACCGGCCCAACGGCGAAAAGCCACCTGGTGGCCGCTCCGTGCCGCTTATCCATTTGCTGGTCGGCAGCACGACCTGCGAGAAGAGCGTAAAGGATGGTCGCCACGTGTCTGGATTCTGTACCACGGGCCGGTATTTGAGGATGATTGATGTGTCGCCCAAACCGAAATCGGACGTAGACTGTCCGTTCTGGGTCTCCGCCCAAAAGGCGTTGACACCTGTCGCTGCGCCGAGTTCGAGGTGATTTGTAATCCCATAGGTCGCATTGATAGACGGAGCCAAGGAGTACAGCTGGACCGGACCGGGCTGGCTGTTGGTGGCAAACTCCAATTGATTTCCAAAACTTCGCTCACCGAATTGTGTGAATAGGAACTCCCGGAGCGAAAATTGGCCCTTAGGCTGAATGTCCACAGCCTGAAGCAGTATTGGGCCGTGAGAGAACGGATTCCAACTCTGCCGGTACTTTTGGATCTCCTCCTCGGTCGGCACCCACTGCCAGGCTTGAGTCGTCGCAGGGAAAAGCAGAACCACCAGCGCAATCCGCCCAAGAAACGGAACCCATCCATGCCACCTTGCGTCACTTCTCCCCTCACCTCCCGTCGGACATTCACGGTGAGTCGTGAGGATCATAGGCTCACGTAGAAAAAAATGCTGTTACTGCACGCGAATCGCGTTTTCCACCAGCGTGCCGTCATCTACAACGAGCAGCACACCCTCGGCCAAGAAGGTGCCGTTGACCGGCGGTAGCGGCCCGCTCCGCCCGCTGCCGACTACACCGACCAAGAGGATCTGCAAGACTCGACTCAGCAGCATGCTGACCTGTTCCAATCCGAAGCCGGGCCTTTGTATATAGTATACTTGTCCTATATGTCAAGTATAATGTCTCAGCTCTGAGTATCGTCTCCTCATTCCTGCTCTCGTCGAAATGGATGGTTCGAGTGCGGAACAGAAGAGGAGAGCGGCTGGTCCTATGCGAAGCGGACCGAGATCACGTTAACGGGAATGCGGAGACTCTCCTACCTGACGGGTGACCCATAACCCAGGCGCTTCAGGACGCTTTGCGCTTCGGGAGCTTGGGTGAAGGCAAGAAACCGTCGGCACCGTTAAGCCGGATCATGCAGCGATCAATTAGGGCTCCGCTGAGGCCAGAGCGGTGAGGCTGAGTAGACCGACCTCAACAATGAAAGCGATCTGCTTTTTCATTCCTGCTTCCACCAAACCTTTGGCGCGCTGATCTCTAGGCTGACTGTTTTCCTCTTAATTCCTGTATCTTACCGGTCTCGCGCGTGTCATAGCCCCCCAGTGCCTCGATCTCGGTCCGGAACGGGCGGCTTACAATTGTATCCAGCAGTTGGGTTAGGCCGGGATGTGTCTTTAGATACGGCGTGGGAACCACCAGATCGTACCTCTCTTCCTGCAGGGGGAGGAAGTCCAGCCCGAACAGTCTCGCGGCAGACCAAACACCGATTCCCACATCGGCTTGACCTTCTGCAATAACCCGTGCCACTTCGAAGTGGGAGGACGCGATCCGTTGATAGCCTCTGATTCGACTGGCTTTGATTCCCGCCGCGACCAGCTTCTGGTCCAGTAAGAGTCGTGCTCCTGAACCCTCCTCACGGTTTACCAATTTGACATCTTTCCGCGCCAAGTCCGCCACCTCTCTGATACCCTTGGGATTGCCGGCCCGAACCATGAATCCTTCCTCCCAGGTCGCAAAAGTCACCACCGTAAACTCATTGCCTTTGAGATGCCGTCTGAGATACGGCAGGTTCGATTCCCCCGATCTCGCATCCACGATATGGAGACCGGCCACATGCACCTCGCCCTGTTTCAGGGCCTCGAGCGCCGCCGCGCTGCCCATCGTCCATCCCACGACCGCGGTCTTGTCTTGTCGGCGACGGAGATGTTCCCCAGCCAGAAAGATCGCCGGGTCACACCCCGCGACCGCGACGTCTCCTTCCACTACCCGACGGTCTCGAAGTAACTGAACCCGAACTCGCGCACCCGCCTTCGCGGTCCGCCCGGTAGAGCCGGCAGACCCTACAATCAGCCCATCAGCGGGCACGGTGTAGTTCAACACCCCGCCAAGCGTCGCCACCGGCCTGACGACGACCCGCTCGCCGACTCGCGCCACCTTGACCCGCACGCGTGCCGAATCAGCCGAGCTTGACGGGGGAGCACCCAGCAGATCCCCTTCGATCACCTCTCCAGTGGAGACGAGGCTGAACAGATCCTCCACCCGGCAATCAAGCGCTCCTGCCAACCGAAGCGCCACCGCGGTAGTCGGCAGGTATAGGCTCGCTTCAATCGCGTAGATCGCCTGCCTGGTGATCCCGGCCATATTGGCCAGCACACCCTGCGAAAGCGCTTTCGCGGTTCGCAGACTCCTCAGGCGATTCTCGATGTTGCTGGCGGGCTCCGCCTTGTTCTTCTCGCCCATAACGGTTGACACCGCTACCATAATAATATACAGAATGTCAAGTATTATGTCGCCTCTCTTGAACGAAACGGAACAGCCTGGACGCCTATCCGCGCACTCGCTGGTGTCCTTGCCGCGCCCTGTGGTACGTTACGCCATGATCGCGTCTCCCCTCACGTGGTTCGGGCGCTTGACGATCGGGCAGAAGTTCATGTTTTCCTTCGGGATTATGCTGGTCACGCTGGCGCTTAGCCTCGCAGCCATCCTGTTCTATCTCACTCGCATCAACAGCTACGTGGACAGGCATCAGCGGATCACCGTTCCGGCCATTGTCACGGCCGCAGCGATGCAACGGTCCGCGTTTGAGATGACTCTTACCCTGCATCTTTTTCTGGAGCGGCCGTTCCCATCCAATCTGGATGACACAATCAGCCAACTAAACCAGCACACCGCTGCATTGAAGCACTCGCTTGACCACTATCGCGTGACCCATGCGGCGCGAACACATCCGGTCCTCTATGGGATGCTAATTGAACACCGACAGGTGGTTCTTGTTCAGCAAGAGGATGCCGCGATTGAGCAGATCGATATGGTGCTCCACGAATTAACCTCGAACTGGGGCGCTCTCCTGCAAAGAGGACGCAGCTCCACAGGCGGTCCGGGCACGATGACACCCGGAGCAGCCGACCTACTCATCAAGCGTCTGAAGGACGGACTCGACCAGCTTGTGGACACCCACGTCAAAATCGATATGGAGATGAAGCGAGAAGGCGACTTGCTGCTCGGGCGCGCCAGACTCATCGCCTTGACCCTCGTCATACTCTTAGCCATCGTGATCATGGCCACGTACGCGTTGGTAACCCGCCAGATCGCCGAACCGCTTAAGCATCTCTCTGCTACGGCAGACCGGGTGGCTCGCCAAGACCTCTCGGCTACGTTCGAACCCTGGACTTCGAGCGACGAGGTCGGCCATTTGACCCGATCCCTCTCAACCATGCTGGCGACGCTTCGCGAACGCACGCTCGCTCTGGAGCGGAAGACCAAGGAACTGGAAGCGTTCACCTATTCAGTGGCCCACGACCTCAAGGCGCCACTCCGCGAGATCGAAGGCTTCTCCTCGCTACTACAGCAACAATTCGTGACGAACCAGAATCCGCAGGCCCGGCACTACGTGGAGGTCACCCACAACTCGGCACTTCGGTTGAACAGCCTTATTGACGCCTTGCTCAAGTACTCGCGTCTCGAACAACAAACCATGCCGATGGTGCGCTACAATCTATCGGAATTGATTGGAGGGCTTGTGACCGAACGGCTCCACCTCGTCACAGGACCACAGCCGAACATCACTGTGGACCTCACCGCGCAGGACCTGTTCGGTGAGCCGATCAGCATCCGCCAGGCGCTGATGAATCTGCTGGATAACGCGATCAAATTTTCGCGCCAGACTGCAACGCCTGAGATCAACATTAGTGCCAAGGAAGCGGCGGGTGAAACCCTGCTCTGGGTCAGGGACAATGGGATCGGGTTCGATCCGAAGGACTCCGAGAAGATCTTCGGATTGTTCGAACGTTTGCACTCGCCGCAGGAATATGTCGGCACCGGCGTCGGGCTCGCCATCGTGAAACTCGTCATGGAGAAACACGGAGGACGAACCTGGGCAGAATCTTCCCCCGGCAAGGGGAGCGTGTTCTACCTCGCGTTTCCGAAGGGGCCGCTCCCATGAAGGTCCTGGTCATCGATGACGAGGAATACGTCCGGCTGGTGCTTGAGGACGCGCTCAGGCAAGAAGGGTGTGATGTGACAACAGTTGCGCAGGGCCAGGCCGGAATCGAGGCTTTACAGGCGACAAGCTATGACTGCGTCATCACCGATCTGCGCATGCCCGGTATGGACGGCCGACAGGTCCTGCAGTGGGTGCGGGAACACCAACCGGACGTGGACGTGTTCGTCCTGACGGGGCATGGCGAGGTGAAGTTGGCCGTAGAAGCCATGAAGGCAGGAGCGTGGGACTTCCTGGTCAAGGAAACCCCGTTCGACGGGATTCAAGTCACTGCCGCCCTGACCAAGTTGCAGGCGGTCCGTTCTCTCCGTCGAGAGAACCTGGCTCTACGACTCGGAGCGGTCTCACGCCACGTTCCGTCAGTTCTGCCAGGGATCAGCCCAGCCTGGAAGAAGCTCATGGAAACCGTCGAGAAAATCGCCATGGCTCAGGCACCTGTTTTAATCCAGGGAGAGACCGGTTCTGGCAAGGAACTCATCGCCCGCTCCTTGCATCAACTGAGCCCTCGGCGCGACCGGCCGTTTCTTGCCGTCAATTGCGGAGCAGTCAGCGATCACCTCCTCCAGAGTGAGCTCTTCGGCCATGAGAAGGGTGCCTTCACTGGCGCCACTGTGTCCAAGACCGGTCTCATTGCAGGAGCGGACGGCGGAACGCTGTTTCTCGACGAGATCAGTGAGATGAGTGGCCCCATGCAGGTCAGTCTCCTGCGTGTGCTCGATCGCGGCGAATACCGCCAGGTCGGCGGCACAAGAACGTTGACGGCCAATGTCCGCTTCATCGCTGCCAGCAATCGCAATCTTCAGGAGCTCATGTTGGCCGAACGATTTCGTGATGACCTTCTCTATAGGATCAATACGGTCCTACTGCAGGTGCCCCCGCTGCGCGAACGGCCCGAGGATATTCCTCGGCTGGCCGAACACTTTCTCCAGACCTTTCACCGCTCTGGCACGCCGATCCACCGCCTTTCCCCGGACGCGCTGGAACGGTTGGCCGCCTACTCATGGCCGGGTAATGTGCGCGAACTGCGCAACGTGGTCCAACGCTTGAGTCTGCTCGCCGGCGAAAAGGGCCCCGGTCCGATCGGACCGGAGGAACTGGCCGTGGTCCTCCCAATGACTCAACCGATTCAGGATCGTGAAGATTCGACATCACTTGGTTCTCTCGAACAGGCTGAGAAAGAACATATCCTTCG
>Ga0209899_1000277_pt1 | contig 10075 bp, 9 predicted proteins | sample GWRWS1_0_10_FD_187228 | JGI IMG/M metagenome (GOLD analysis project Ga0209899, IMG submission 187228) | Riverbed sediment microbial communities from areas with vegetation nearby in Columbia River, Washington, USA - GW-RW S1_0_10 (SPAdes)... | ecosystem: Environmental > Aquatic > Freshwater >...
AGCCCTCGCATCCGGCATGGCGCCAAGGGCCGTACTCGAGGGGTACGCGCCGGCGTTCGCGCGGGCCGTCGTGCTGGCGACGGAGCACGGCGTCTTCGAGGCGCTCGCGGCGGGCCCAAGTTCCTCGGACGCCGTCGCGGCGACGTGCCACCTCGACCCGCACGCCACCAAGAAGTTGATGGATCTGCTCGTGGCCATGCGGTACCTCAAGACAGGGAGCGGCGTGTACCGGCTGGCTAGACACACTCGGCGCTGGCTCTTGGCGGATCGGCCACGCTCCCTCCGAGACGCTGTCCTGATGGAGCGCGTGGAATGGCACTGGATCGAAGGGCTGGACTCGTTCGTCCGGGACGGCCGCAGCATCGAGGTGCACGATGGCCTGAGTTCCGATGATTGGGCTCGCTATCAGCGAGGGATGCGCGCGCTGGCGGGGATGCTCGCGCCGTTGCTCGTGCGCGCGGTGCCGGTGCCCAAGGGCGCGCGTTCCATGCTGGACGTCGGCGGATCGCATGGGTACTTCTCGGTTTCCCTCTGTCGTCGTCACCCCGATTTGCGCGCCACCGTGTTCGACCTTCCGTCCGCGATCGCGCCCTCCGCCGCGCTGCTGGAGGCAGAGGGGATGGGCGATCGGGTCGTCATGCGGGCAGGCGACGCGCTGACCGACGATCTGGGTAATTCCCTCCACGACCTAGTCTTGCTCTGCAACGTGGTTCACCACTTCGACGACGAGGGGAACCGGACGTTGGCCGAGAAGTCTGCTCGGGCCCTCCGGCCGGGAGGCGTGATGGTCATCGCCGAGTTCTTCAGGCGGGACCGTGGGAGGGCAGATCAGTGGGCGGCGTTCTTCGATCTGTATTTCGCGCTCAGCAATCAGGTCGGGACCTGGACGCTTGGGGAGATAGCGTCGTGGCAGCGCGTGGCCGGCTTGGTGCCCCGAAAGCCGATCCGGCTGCGTCTCGCTCGCGGGTTCGGGCTTCAGGTGGCGGACAAACCCTCCTAGGTCAGCCATCGGCGACCGCCGAGCCGGGCCGGTGCGAGAGGGGGGCGTCGAACCCCCACGCCCTTTTCGCGCGGAGTCTCGCAACCATCGCGTTCGACACGTCGATCCCGTGCACATGCACTCCGCATCCCGCGAGCGGCAGCGCCATCCGACCGGTCCCGATCCCGAACTCGAGGGCGCGTCCGCTCCCGGCGAGCTCCACGAGGAAGTCGACGGCCGGATCGACGACGTCCGCGTCGAACATCTCCGCAGCGGACTCGTCGTACCTACCGCGATGCGCTGGTCGAAGTAGCCGTCGTCGCTGTGCACGGCCAGGAACTACTGCACAGGCGATGGGCTCAGCACGCCGACGTGAACGATCGTCCTGCTCCTGAGCCTTGGACTGAGCGTGGCCGGTCTACGCACAAGGAGCTCTGTCCGCGGATCGGAGAGGGTCTGAGTCGGAGAAGGTCACGCTCGCGTGCCCCAGCGTTCACGGATGTTCCTAGAGCCATACGGGCGGAAGGTCAGGCGTGCTGAGGGGGCTGATCCGAGCTGCTGGCCCCGAGCTCCAGGTCCGCACTTGGTACCCACGGCCCGTCCATGATCACCGCCTCGTCGTCGCCCGGCCAGGGCGGCAGGGCCGTGCAGGTGAAGACAAGGGGCACATCCCCGGTGCAGCGATACTGGAAGGCAGTGCCGAGCGGGATATCGATGCACACACCGGGGATGAGCCGGGTGATGCTCTCACGGCCGTCCGTTGCCCTGCGCCAGATTTCTCCCTCGCCCGAGAGGACGAACCAATATTCGTCGATGGTCCGGAAGCGGCAGGCGCGGCCCACCATCCCCGGCGGCACGGTCGAGTGGATCATGTTGCCGTGCGGCCCGTCCATCAGGTAGCGAACAAAAGCCCCCAAGGGCGAGCGGCCGCGCTCCGCGGTTTCGACGGTGGTGGTCTTCACGTAGCACTCCCGTCACGAGACAGGTTACGCTTGCCGGTCTTCGACTGCTGCGTGTCACCGCAGGCTCGGTGTTTCTGCTCCGCGCGGGTCGACGGCGAACCCTGCGGTGCCCGAGTGTGCGTGACTGTACCTTGGACCGTACGAATCAGGGAACGCCGGGACGGCGAGGCGCGTCGACGACCGGCTCGGGCGCATGCCACACGGCCTCGACGTTGTTCTGATGCAAGTCGTTGACGAATGCCGCGTAATACCGCTCGGAGTACTGCGTCCAGACCCCGGGCTCGCCGCGGACGGTCGCGCCGTTTGCGACGGCGGCCGCGAAGAATGCATCCACGGCGTCCCGACCCTCGGCGGAGAACGCAACATGCGCCGCTGTGGTCACGGGCTCCCCACGGCAGATCGTGAAGTCGTCCAGTTCCTCGGCCCCGTAGGAGACACAGTCGTCCTGAGGGTAAAGTTCCTCATAGCCGAGTGGGGCGAGGGCGGCTGTATAGAGCCCCCGGCTCGCGTCCAGGTCTGCCACGACGAAGAGCACGTGATCGACGACGACGCGGCGAACCGTCATTGGTTCACGCTATCAACGCCGGGCCTGGGTCGCTACTGTCGGGAAGCCACGCGCCCACTGGACGGCTGCGCGGGCCGAGGTTGCAAGGAAGCATCGAGTGGGGCGACACCTCGCCGTAATGCGCGAGTGTTCAGAAATGTCCCTCGACAGGAGTGCTTGACTACGGATGAGCGCGCGGGCTCTCTTAGGCCGAAGCCATCGATCCCTCTGTAACTTCCCCCTTGTGCGCCGCGAAGGCCGCCAGGACTTCATCTTTCTCACGCGCAGGGACCCCGAAGTGATCGAGCGTGCGTCCCAGCTCAGCCGCGACCTCATCGAACTCTTCGGGGGTGATGTGGAGCTCGCGATGGGCCTCTTCCAGCCCGAGGGGGGTGCTTCCCGGCTTCGTGGCCGTGAACGAGAGGGGTCCACCGGCGACGTTGCAGACCCACAGCGTGCGCATGAACTTCAGCCCTGGCAGCCTGCCCAGCTGGTCGGTATGCCACTCACGAAGCTCAGGGTTCTTCGATGCTTGGCCGACGATGGGGTTCTGGACGACCGCATCGCTGAAGTGGTCGATCACCGCAGCGATGGCGAACACGCCACCCAATCGTTCGTACAGGCTCGGCTCTGCCATGCTCGTCCCCTCCTCTTCGTTCCACATGCCCGTGCGGGCCGCCACGTATCTGGAGAGTCTACGGGCGGCACCTGGGATCGGTTCTTGTTTCGGGCGACCGCGGAGAGGAACGCTCTGCTGCATGAGAGTCCTGTCCCTGGACCGAGTCAGTGTACGCACAAGGAGCTCTGTCCGCGGCTCGAGAGGGTGTCGGAGCTCCCCACTGCGTTCGACCTTCTCCAACAAGGCCGCCCAGCTGCTTGAGGAGCGCATATAGGTTCGAATAGCGTCCCCTCACCTCCACTTTCAAGGCCCTATTCGAACTGAGGCGAGAGAAGAGAGGCTCGAAGACCTCCGAGAACTCCCATGTTCGCCGGACCCATTCGGATCAAGGGGAGGGCAAGCGCCCACAAGAGGGTCTGCCCGACGCTGGGCTATGCTCGCAAGTGTGGACGATGAACTGCTCGAGCGAGCGCGGAAAGCGGTTGCCTCTGGGGTATTTGCTAGGCCAGCCCCGCCCGCGGTTCTCAACCTCAGCGTCGCTCTGTGGCAGGTCGAGACCTGGTGGGCCGGGACCGCACTGCAACACCGCCGACTCAGCGAGGCAACGTCGCCGGCGCACGCCATGGCGGACGTCTCTATGCTCGTGTTGGCGCTCCGAAACCTGCTGCGTGCCGCGTACCTGGCAGAGAAGGCGTGTCCGGATGGGCGAATCCGCGCGGCCATACTCCGTTTCGAGGCCCGGCTCCCGGGTCTCACCGAGATCCGTGATGTGTTGGAACACTTCGACGAGTATGCGGAGGGGAGCGGCCGATTCCAGAAGCGCGAGCCTGACCAACCGCCAGGCAACCTCATCCCTCGCGTCGCATTGCCTCCTGGAGGGTTCCTTCTGAAAGTTGGCCCACATGTGCTTGGTGCAGGTGCGACTGGGCTCGCGTCAGACGACCTAGCTAGGACAGTCATCCAGGCTCTGCGCGAGGCGCTCGCAGGGTCCAAGGGCTGAGCGTTTCCGTCGCCACTACCGGCTCCGCGACGCGGACGTGCCGGATGGTGGCTGACTGTGTCCTAAGGTCCCGGCGACCGCCGGAGCAGCTCAGCCGAACACATGTTCGCTATCATCACCCCGAGATGGCAAGAAGGCGCAAACCAAAGCGGATCACGGGCCAAGCCGGCCGAGAGGCAGGAAGGCAAGCGCGACCTTTCCCAGCGCACGCAATCCTCGCGAAGCACGACGATTTCCGGTCCCGCTACGCCAAACGGGACGATGCCCTGTCTCAGCTTCTGGCGCGCGCCACGGAGACAGAGGCTACCGCCGATGGGCGTGGCCTCATCAAGGGTGTCCTGTCGGAGCAGGACCATCAAGATCTCCGCAGGCTCCTGGGGGAGGGTCGTGAGAAGTACGGGGCCGAGCTTCCGCTACGGGTGGCTGAATTGAGGGAACTCCTTGCCGGGCTCCACCCTTTGGGTGTCTTGGCCAGGTTGATGGCGACCAACATCATCGGCTTCTGGGGCGAGTACTACGAGCCCACTTCAACCGGCTCAGAAGCCAGAGTCGAATTCGTTGCCGGTCTTCTCTCAGGGACGGAACTCTCTGAAAGGGCGGATGATCCCCCACCGGCGGATGCCATCCAGGAGGTCATCGACCTGACAAATGAGATCTTCGAACTCGCCTCGCTCCTGAACCTCTCAAGGGAAGCCACCGAGGGCGGTCCCGAGTCCGAAGTCCGGTATGGGGCTCGTGCTCAATGGCTCCACGTCCGGGGTGCCGCCTATCCGCAGCATGCGCTGGCGCTGGCGCACGCCGTCTTTGACGAGTACTCCGAGCGCATGCGGCAGCGTTTGGGGTTCACCCTGGACGACCTGGTTGCCGTGGAATCCGGGGTCACCGAGCTGGTTGAGACGAGGTACAACGCGCTACTGAAGGTGGCTTTCGAACAAGCACCAGCGACCGCTGCCGCCGTGAAACCGGCCGCCCGTGCGCAGGCGGAAGGAGGCCCCGCCCTTACCGATCTCGAACTTGAGCAGTGGGCCTTCATCCAGCAGTGGGACAAGGAACTCACGCATGCGCTGACATTCCACCCGGATGAGCTGGAAGGCGGTCAGGGTGTGGGCGGAGCCCAAGTTGGACCCTGCCGTCCTCGACGCGTACAGACCCAAGGCTGTAGCGACCCGTGGCTACACCATCGATGACCACCCGCACCTCGCCGCTGGTCCACTGCGCGAAGTCTTCCAGGCCTTCCGCAAACAGGTGCTCGCGCTCGACCCAGCCGTGACCGAGGAGTTTCTGAAGCTATACGTCGCCTACAAGGCAGAGACGAACTTCGTGGACGTGGTGCCGCAGGCAAGACGGCTGCGGCTGTCGCTGAACATGGAGTTTCCCGAGATCAGTGACCCTAAGGGGATCGCCCAGGATGTCACCAATCTCGGCCGCTGGGGAAATGGGGATGTCGCGGTAGGGCTGTCGTCGCTCGACGAGATTCCCTACGTGATGGGGCTGGTCCGCCAGTCGTTCGAGAAGCAGTTCGGCGACGGGGGAGACACGTGAAGTATCCTCTTCTCTGCGCCAACCTCGACAAGGTGAGGAGGGGACCCTCAGGAGCACCCTGATGTTCCTGCCGATAACCACAAAGCGATGAGCAGCAAGACCAACTTGGGCGACGAAGGTTGCTGAGACACTTGCAGGGGAGATCCTATCGTTGGATGCCTCTGCGGGATGCATTGTTGGATCCTTGGGGCTTGGCGACCCGGGAAGACATCTAGTGAACCTGATCCGCGGAGAGCTGTCCCAGGAGCTCGCGCTTGTGGTTGACGACTTCAACCTGTGCCGTCTACGTGAACCCGGCCAGATCGGACAGCTCTGACAGGACGCGGTCGACCTCGTCCGCCGTGTTGTAGTGGCAGAACCCGATCCGCAGCGCCCCGCCGGTCTCCTGAAGGCCCAGGCGCTCCATGAGCTCGAGCGCGTAGTAGTGGCCGTCCCACACGAAGATGCCCCGCTCGCCGAGGATCTTGGCCGTCTCGAACGGGTGCCGGTCGCCCACCCGGACGGCGAACGTGGGCGTGCGCTCGGAAAGGCGCGCCGGGTCTTCGATGCCGTACAGCCGGACCGCGGGGATGCTGGCCACGCCGCCCAGGAACCGGCGCGACAGGTCGGTCTCGTACGCGCCGATGACGTCGAACGCGGCGGCGACGGCGTCGCGGCGCCGCGGCCCGGCCGGGGTCCCGTAGGTTCGCCCCACGTCGGCGACGTACTCGACGGCGGCCACGAACCCCGCGTACCCCTCGTGGTTCTGCGTGCCGGTCTCCCACCGGTACGGCACCTCGTCGCTCGCGGGGCGAACCTTGTACGTGCGGAGCTCCTCGAGCACTTCGCGCCGGCCGAACAGGACGCCGAGGTGCGGCCCGAACGTCTTGTACGGCGAGCAGACGAGCAGGTCGGCCTCGATCGCGCCGACGTCGATCAGCCGGTGCTGGGCGAGGTGCACCCCGTCGCACACGACGACCGCGCCCACGTCGTGAGCCCGCCGGGCCAGCTCGGCTGCGGGCGTGATCGTGCCGACCGCGTTCGAGGCCAGCGTGAACGCGACGATCCTGGTTCGGGAGCCGAGCGCCGCGTCGAACGAGTCCAGGTCCAGCGTGGCGTCGTCGTCTCGGATATCCACCCACCTCACCGTGGCGCCCGAGTCCTCCGCGGCCATGACCCACGGGCGGATGTTGGCGTCGTGGTCCAGCGTGGTGACCACGACCTCGTCGCCGGCGCGGAGGGTCCGGGCCATCGAGCGGGACACGGCGAACAACAGCGTCGTCGCATTCGGGCCGAACACGACCTCACTCGGGTGGCACCCCAGCAGGTCCGCCCCGGCCCGGTGGGCCTCCTCGATCAGGCGGTCGGTCTCGGCGCTCGTGGCGAAGGCCCCGTGGGCGTTCGCGTTGCTGGTCCGAAGGTATGAGGCCATGGCCTCGATCACCGTCTCCGGCACCTGCGAGCCACCCGGGGCGTCGGCGAACACGCAGGGGCGGCCGTCGAGCGTGCGCGCGAGGCCGGGGAACCGGTCGCGGAGCGGCGTGAGGTCGGGAGCCTCCATTGCCGCATACACTCCCGCACCCGACGAGCCGCTGGCAACCAGGACGGAAGGTCCTAGAGCGCGTCCCAGCCGAGCGGGAGCTCGGCGATCGGCCAGGAGGAGTCCGGACGCCAGGTCGTCCAGTCGCGGTCGAACGGCGGCTCGCGGTGGAGGATGCGCCGGACCGCGCGCTCGCCCTCGGCGCGGAACGCGTCCGCCTGCGCGGGCGTGAAACCGCCGCGGGTGAGCGCTTCCTCGAGCTCGTCTTCGTCCTTCCAGCGCCAGGACCCGTCGGGCTCGACGATCGCGTCGAGCACGTGATCGACCGTGTCGAACCCTATCGCGGTGCGCCGCAGCGGATCCTGGAGGTTCACGTACCAGTGACGGACGGACCAGTCGGGATGGAACATCAGCAGGACGGCGTGGGCCACGCTGGGCCAGGCCCACGACAGGATCGGCCCTCGCATCCAGACGCGCGCCGCAAGCTCCCAGTCGCCGCCATCCGGGATACGCAGCAGCTCGCCCCCGCGAGCGGCGGCCCACCACCGCACGCCATCGGGCAGGTAGAAGGTCGATCCGGCGTCGGCGTCTTTCACGACCACCTCAGGGCGGGCCGACCACACGTGGCCCCGCCAGAGTTCCCGCAGGACGACGACGTCGCCGACGCTCCACCGCCGCTCGGTCGGCACCGTCAGGCCAGGCGCGCCGCGAAGGCCTGGTCGGCCGACGTGAGGAGCGCCTCGGACCTGGTTCGCAGGGAGTCGACCTCGGCCCGCATCGCTGCAACGCGCTCGGCGTTCTTCATCCCGCCGGCGTTGATCTCCACGTTGTAGATGGCGCACCGGGCGGCGGCGTAGAGCATCTGCGCGGCGGACACGCCGTCCGAGGCGGCGTTCACGTTGCCGATGTCGGTGGCCTGCCAGGCCAGGTCCATCAGGGCCACGGCCTGCCGAACCACCTCGAGCGGCACCTCCGCAGCGGCCTCGTACCCCCGCTGGATGGCGGCCGCCCGTTCCGCCTTCTGCTGGTCGGTGTCCTTCGGCATCTTGAAGGCCGCCATCACCTGTTCGAAGGCGGTTGCGTCGCGGTCGGCGAGGACCAGGAACGCCGTTCGGGCCTCCCGCGCCTGCGGCGCGATCTCGCGCATCCGGTCCCACGCCTCCTCGTAGTTCTTCTTGTCGATGGTCAGGCTGCACACCATCTCGATGAGGGCCGCCCCGGCCGCCCCGGCCAGGGCCGCCACAACGCCGCCTCCAGGGGTGGGGGAGTCGGAGGCCAGCGCCTGCAGGAACCGGTCGATCCGCTGCCCGCCGATCGGGTCCGCAGCTCCCTCGGCCCGGCTCACCAGCCGCTCCAGGATCTGTTCGTCCGCATCGAATCCCTCCAATCGCAGGTCGGCGATGTCGTCGTCGGAGATGGCGGCCTGCGGGACCAGGCCGACGATCTCGCTCGAGAGCACGTCCATGTCACTCTTCCCCGCCTCCGTCCTCACGGCGTCGAAGGCCGCGCGCAACCCAGTCACCTCGTGGTCGACGAGGTTCATCGAGACCGTGACGCAGCCCCGCTCGGGGACGAAGAACCCGATGGCCCGGACCGCCGGGAGTCCCCCCGAGGACTCCCGCACCGCCTTCGCGATCTCCTTCGCCGCCTCCTCGTCGGTGCCGGACAGGTAGGTGTTGAAGGCGATCAGCGGCATGCGGGCTCCTACGGCGGTCGCGCCGGCCCTGCCGATCTCGTGCGGCCCGAAGTCGGGGAGTCGCTCGCCCCTTGCCACCGCCTCCCTCAGCCCCTCGAGCTCGCCCTTCCGGACCTCGGCCAGACTGTGCCGCTCGGGCACCAGTGCGGCGCGGTCGTACAGGTACACGGGTAGGTTCAGAACGTCGGCGAGCTCCCGGGCGAAGTCGCGAGCGAACTCCACGCACTCGTCCAGGGTGATACCACGCACCGGCACGAACGGGATGACGTCGGCCGCGCCCATCCGGGGGTGGCTTCCGCGGTGCCGGTCCATGTCGATCAGCTCGACCGCCCTGGCGGCGCCGGCCAGGGCGCTTCGGCGGACGGCGTCCGGGGTGCCGATGACCGTGCAGTCCAGCCGGTTGTGGTCAGGGTCCGCCTGGCGGTAGACGAGGTGCGCGCCGAGGACCTCCAGGGCATCGCAGATGGCGTCGATCACGTCTCGGCGCCGGCCCTCGCTGAAGTTGGGGACCACGGCGACCAGGGCTCCGCCCCCGTTCCCGTCCTCGGCCATCTCCCCTCTCCTTGCTCGGGAACGATACCCACTGCCGGCGCCGCACCCCCGCCGGGGCCATTCAATCGGCGTTCATCGCCACTCTGACCTGCGGAACCGTCCGGCCTTGACGGGTGTCAGACCTCGGGAGTACAGTCACCCTCCCCGAACATACGTTCGATTCCGCCGGGGGTGAGATCGAGGCAGGCCGACGTGTCCAAGCGATACCACGAGGAGGTGCGGGTCGAACGGGACGCCGGGATGCCCGCAGCATTCGTGTGGCGGGGCAGACGCTACGAGGTCGCCGACGTGATTGGCCGGTGGCGGATCGAGGGTCGGTGGTGGGCCGACGGCCGCGACCGCGAGTACTGGCGGGTCGAAGCCAGGAGCGGAGCGGTGTGGGACCTGTACCACGACCGGTCCGCCGACCGGTGGCACATGGAGCGCCTGTGGGATTGAATCCGACGCATGACCGGCGGAGGCGTCTTCCCGCTGCACCTCGCCGATGTCCGCATCCCAGAGGGCGATCCGCGCTCGGGCAAGCCGTTCCCGGTCGTTGCGCATGCCGTCGCGCACCGGGACGGGGTGTTCCTGTTCGACACGGGGATCGGTACCGGCAACGCGGAGATCGACGAGGTCTTCGCGCCGCTGTGCACCTCGCTCCAGGACGCGCTCGCGGTGCA
>Ga0209899_1000279_pt1 | contig 10071 bp, 7 predicted proteins | sample GWRWS1_0_10_FD_187228 | JGI IMG/M metagenome (GOLD analysis project Ga0209899, IMG submission 187228) | Riverbed sediment microbial communities from areas with vegetation nearby in Columbia River, Washington, USA - GW-RW S1_0_10 (SPAdes)... | ecosystem: Environmental > Aquatic > Freshwater >...
CGGAGCACCGTCCCGAAGAATGCCTCCAACGGAGCAAGAGCGAGGCGGGCTTGGCGGCTGATGAGGTCCGCCATTGGCGGGGTGGGCACCATCATCCCACGTGGTTTTTGGTGACGGAAACCCTTCGGGGAAAACAATTGGACGCCTGCGATGACGTGACCGCAGAGACGGGCAGGTAGTGCGGTGATCTTGTCCAACGCGTATCAGTGCGGGACGACCTCACGTATGCTGCATGAACAGGCCAGGCGTTTGCAATGCAATGAGCTGGCCTGCCTGTATCATTGGAAACAGCATAACCGATTGGCACCATTGAACATAGAGAAACGACTGTTCTGAGACAGTCGAATTAGCGAAGCGACGATCTACGTTACCATGATGCATATTATGATCCGAAGAATTGCCGTTAAGACAGCTTTTTAAACACGTTCCTAAGGTATGGGGCGTATGAAGTCATCAGGCAGAGGCCAGGGCCGGCAAGCGTTTGCGCTTGCCGGCCGCGTGACAGCCCTTGGGACAACATGGCTCTGCTGGTTGGTGGTGGTCATGTGGGTCGCGGGCTGTCCCTCCCTGCCGCCGCTTCCCCCCCCCAGCGCTCCCGGAGCGCGTGCAGCCCTCGGGGCAGGGCCCAAGTGCCGAGTATACGCTTGGCCCGGGCGATGTGCTGCGCATCACGGTCTATGGCCACGGGGATCTGCCCCAAGAGGTCGTGCTCTCGGCGGACGGCTCCTTTACGTACCCCTTCATTGGGCAAGTGCGGGCCGCCGGCCTGACGGTGCCCCAACTGACCGCCGCCATGGCGCGCCGTCTGGAAGAGGGCTATCTCGTTGCCCCGCAAATTACGATGGCGGTGACGCAATACAGCAGTCAGCAAGTCTATATCCTCGGGGCGGTGAAAGTGCCCGGCGTCCAGACGCTCAAACATAACACGACGCTGCTGGAGATCATTTCGGCCGCCGGGGGGCCGACCCCAGAGGCGGGTGCCGAGGTCATCATAACACGCGCCAAGCAGTATGAGGAGCCGAGTAGAGCAGGCCAGAGCACGAGCACGACGGCATCGGTGCGGGTGAACCTAGAACAACTCTTGGCAGGCGCAGTGCCCCAGCGTCTGGAGATCGAGAGTGGTGATACGGTTTATATCCCCAAAGGGGAATTTTTCTTCATCTCTGGGGAAGTGCAAAAGCCGGGACGGTATCCTTTAGAGCGAGACACCACCGTGGCGAAGGCGCTCATTCTCGCTGGCGGCCCGAGCAAATTTGCGGCTACAAAGCGCGCCACCGTGCAGCGCTTCGTGGCAGGACAGCGTCTCGAGTATCGCGCTGACATGCACGATATTTTACAAGCCGACGATATCCTTGTTGTCCCTCAAAGCATCTTCTAAAAATTCAATTCGAAAAAAAGATCCCCGAGGTGGGGTATTTTCTCTCCTCTGCCAAAGTCCTGCTGTCTCATCTCGCCTTGCAGAGGCTGGTGCTAGTGATCGATGGGGGTGTTGTGGGCCGCAGCAGCGGCCCAGGATCTATACAGGCCGAGCCCTGCCGCTGGCGTGGCTGGTGCGCCACGGGCAGCAGGGACACGTTCCCGCCGACTCTTCCCCATGGCCTTGGTCGAACAGGTGTTACAGCTGAGGCCTGAGGGCACTCAGGTGGTGGGGCTGGTCGATGGCGCCTATGAGGTACGGACCTGCAACACACGTATGGAGGAGGTGGGTAGGGCCTCCGTGTGCTGCACGGGGTGTCGCCTGATGGCGTCGTGGGAGGACGAGACCTTTCGCCTCGATACCGTGGGATGGTGCATCAAGTTGGGTCGCCTGATGGCGTTAAAGGCGGGGTGATTTACGTGTGAGGTGTCTGGTCCCGTAGTATCCGGGAGTGACAACTGATATGCTCTTGGTACCGCGAGAAATTCCCAGATCTGTCCCTCCTATTTTTGTTCCCTTTTAAAGGATCATTTTTGGGACTCTATAGCATACAATGCCGGAGGTTGAAGCTTCGTGTGGGAAGCAGAAAAGCTTCAATAGTACAACGACTTTTTTCCCTCCTTCGTAGGAGCTGCTGACCACACCAGCCATGAACTTGACAGCGGGTTTTTTTTGTTACTATACTTATAGCTCACTCTAGCAGCTGGTTTCACAACCCTTATACGAGTTGTTTCAGGAACAGAGGTATCACCTTGACCGAGACATCGAAACAGTTCGAACCAGCGTTTTTTCTCTAAGTAGTTGGTTTCAAAACCCCCACCCCGGTGGTTTTTGCAACTTGGGAGGAACGCTCTAACAGCCACATGGGAGAAAACTCAGGGTAGACATTCTCTGATGAGCGTTGTTGGCAGAAGAAACTCGGCAGGCAGCAATCATGGGGGTCATTAGTCTCAGAGGCATGATCAGGTAGCAGTCTGTTTCAAGAGAGTTCGAACGGACAGTAGTAGCTCGGGTGCTAGAGTAATATGGCGGGAAAAGCGCAGGGCTAGTGATTGAGCTTTGCAGGGCAGAGATCACTAGCCCCCTGAGTTTGGGAGTCTCCCCCCATGCCTCGCATAAAAATAGCGCAAATTTCCGCTAAGGGCAAGATTTTTCACGCTCAGGCGCCCCTGGATCCTGCTTGGGAGAGCAAAGAGGGTCTGGTGGCGCCTTTTTTTTGCGCCGCCAGACGAAGTAATGTCCCTGTCCCAAGGGGGGTCGGGGCATGGCCAACTGCTGCGTACTGAGTCAGCCTCTGGCAAAGTGAGGAGAGAGCTCCACCGCAGGTGGCCCTGAGGCAGGAATGCTCGTGCCCTCCCGCTAGAGCTGGAAGCTGTAGGCTATGGCGTGGCACGACTCAGAGACCGGGAGCAAGGAGCGTCGCGGTCGGACGTGCGAGGTGATTGGGCTATACGCAGCTAAAGGCTATCACCCCAGCGACTATCGCCGTCCTTGGTGCGATCTGGAGTGGATACGGATGATCGATTATGATCATGCGTGCCAATACGTGCAGCGGCTGGCGGACGTCATCTTTGGTCCCGGACCCGAGAGTCAGCGTTGGGCCAAGCGGATGCGGGAGCAGTGAAAACACGGGCCAATGGAGTAGCGCGGGTCTTACCGTCGGCGGCGGCTTTGCGGCACCATCGCGATCTGGGGGACCAGGCCAAGGTCTATGCGCCAGTCTCTGCGTATCTGCACAAGCGCAGTCGTTGGATGCGCTTTCAGTCCTACAGACGTCAGCCCTGGCCCATCGGCAACGAGACCACCGAGGTGGCCTGTAAAATTGTCTTTGCGCAGCGGCTCAAACGCTCGGGGATGTCGTGGACGATTTCTGGTGGCCAAGGCATCCTGGAACTCTGTGTGATCTGGTGAAGTGGTGTCTGGGATGCGGCCCATCAGTGGTATTTGACTTCGCAACTCATGCCAGTTACCCAAATGGATATAGCCAAAGGCACTCAACGTTGGCAACAGGCGGACTAGCCCTTTGGGAGTGGAGCGATCACACCCCTGTCGATACGTGCGCTGCACCTCATCGCATTGCTGCACCTCGGCTCGACGCACCTCCACCTACGCGTTGGCCTCTGGGTCGTCAGGATCCGGTGTCTGCAACGTCCTCAAGCAGAAAATACCCCGTCGGTAAGTCCTGAAAGACCGGCATCATGTGTTGTAAGAACATCTCGTCAGCGCCTCCGATGATCTCGCGCATGTCTCCATGGGCGTTCCATTGCCTGTTGCAGACGATGCACGCTGCTTGTGGAAAGCCCAGTTTGTTAGGCAAGTTGGCGAATGCTTTGTTTGGCGTTGTCACAAAGGCTATTGAAAATCCGCAGGCTTTCCCCAAATCCCCTGGCGGTCTGTGCTCTGAGGGGTGACTGAACTCGTGGCGGAATGCAGCTTCTCAGGGTACATAACCGACGCCAAACTGTCTCACTTTAAGCTGATGCCCAACTTATAATTGTCGTTGTAGGGTTAATGACTTGGAAAGCGTAAAAATATGGCGAACTATCCAATTAGTCCTCAAGTAGAAATAAAAAATAGGCAAGGTTATGAGTATGTAGTTATTTCGGAAGACGAAAAATCTGCAGGTTTCGCTCTTAAAGATTATCTCGGTATCATAAAAAGAAGAATGTGGCTAATAATTTCTCCATTATTTTTAACGATACCTATCGCATTGCTCTTCATTGCATCAGAAAGACCAATGTATAAAGCCACTACGAGACTTATGATCGAAGAGGTTGGTCCTGCTAGAATCATACTCGAACATGAAGTGCCTACACCTCTACCCTCAAATTTTTTTAGCACGCAATACGAACTTATTAAAAGTCGTGCGATTGCAGAGGAAGTTGTGCAGACACTCCAATTGGACAAAAGAGATCCTGAAGAAATTCCTCGGTTAGGACAGATACTAGATGCGATAGCAGATTTTCCTGGAAGCATTATTAATAAAATAACCAATACTGTATTAGAGATGCTGAACGGTGAAGGAGCTACTAGGAAGGACAGTAATACACCCTCTCTAACAGCTGCTAACGCTAACAATCCCAATTTGGATAGAGCAATTGCACGCTTCCAGAGTCGCTTGACAGTAGAGCCAGTGAAGGACAAAAAGGAAATGTCAAAAACTAATCTCGTTGACATTTCTCTTCAAGGTTCTGATCCATTAGAAGTTGCGAGACAGACAGATCTGGTAGCAGAGGTGTATGTCAGGAGAAATCTAGATAATAAATTAGATTCGACAAGAAAGTCTATAAATTGGATGAAAAGAGAAGTAGATGCATTGAGGGAAAAGATGAAAAAGTCTCAACTATCTTTACAAGAATTTAATGAAAAGAAGAGACTTGTTTTCAGTGGAAGTAGTGAAGAAAATAGTATGGATCAACAGCAATTATCTGCATATAACTCTTCATATGTAGAGACACATACAGCGCGTATAAAGGCCCAGGGGATGTTAGATGATATAGACCAATTGTCGAAAAAAGGCATAGAAGAAATCATAGAGCATCCACTATTTCTTGAAAATCAAGCAATTAGACTCTTGCGAGCAAAATATGTAGATTTTAAAACACAATACAGTGGTCTCTCAAGTCTTTATAAAGATCAACATCCAAAAATCATTCAAATAAAATCTGAAATAGCAAACATAAAAAATAGTATTGATGATGAAGTTAAAAAGATAAAGAATAGTATGCAAAAGGACTATAAGTCTCTTCTCGCAAAAGAAGAAAACATAAAGAAATCTTTAGGGAATCAGCAAAAAGAGGTTTTAAATATCAATAAAGATTTTGCGAGATACAGTGAGTTAAAAAGGGATATTGATGTTGATAAAGATTTCTATACTATACTCTCAAAGAGATTAGCAGAAACTACACTTACGGAAGCATTGGGAGCTAACAATGTCAAGATTATAGAAAAGGCACAAATACCAACTTGGCCTCTTCCCCCACAAAGTCTGAAAAAAATGTTGCTTGGTATCATAGTGGGGTTTGGTTTTGGTGGGTGTCTTGCCTTTATTGCCGAGTACTTTGATAAGCGATTTAAAACTATTGATGACGCTGAACGCGAGCTAGAAATACCATTTTTGGGTTTCATCCCACGATTCCAAATAGACGGACGCAAAGCTGACAAGCTGATCACCTTACAAGAGCCCAGCACAATTGCCTCAGACGCATACAGGACTATAAGAACATGGGTTCAGCTATCGGCGTCAAAGAGTGGCCATACTCTGTTGGTCACCAGTGCAACGCCCGGAGAAGGCAAATCTACGACGGCAGCAAATCTAGCCATCTCATTTGCCCAACTCGGGTTGGAAGTCTTGCTTGTTGATGCCGATCTGCGACGTCCAGTGTTAGATCGTATCTTCAACTTAGAAGGATGTATTGGTCTTGCTGACATTTTAACGACCAGAGTTGATTGGAAAGAGGCTGTGCAATATATCGGTATAGACAACCTCAAAATATTGCTTGCAGGTGCCCCACCTCGCAACCCGTCAGAATTATTAAGCACAACTAGGATGAAAAATTTAATGCAGACCTGGAAGGAGTGCTTTGATATTATCATCTTTGATTCGCCTATAACGCTTTCTATCCCTGATGTAGCCATCTTAGCATCCGATGTGGATAAGGTTCTTCTAATCCATTCCCCAGGAAAAACAGGAAAACGACAGGTTGCAGAAGCAAATAGACGTTTAAAGAATATTAATGCTAATATACACGGGATTATTTTTAATAATGTTGGGTTAAGAGATCTAAGGAATTACTATGCACAGGAACAAACATATAGTAGTTATTACTCTTCACATCAAAGTATGAAATTTAGTTCAATATGGAACAGATCGAGACGAAGAGTTGAGAAACATAAACCAATATTCAGGCAACTAGATAGGGGTAGAAATTAATTATGATTAAAAGATCAGTAGATATATTCCTATCATTGATAGGAATATCTATTACTATCCCTCTCCTACCATTTATAGCTCTCTTTATCAAAATGGATTCGAAAGGACCAGTGTTTTTCCTCTGCGAGAGGGTAGGCAAGGACGGTAGACTATTTAAGATGTACAAATTCCGCACGATGTACGAAACACCAATGCAGATAGGAGCGAGTCTCTCCCCTGCAGACGACCCTCGTGTCACCCGTTTTGGCCGTTTTCTGCGCCGAACCAAGCTGAATGAATTGCCACAGCTCCTGAATATTCTCATCGGGGAAATGACTTTTGTAGGCCCGAGGCCTGAGGCGCCTGATCTGGCTGGACTCTACCCATCTTATGCCAAGGGGATTTTTGGCGTCAAACCAGGGCTTGTTGGCCCAAACCAAATTTTGGGGCGTAATGAGGAAGAATGGTATCCTCTTGGAGTTGACCCTCAACAATATTATATTGAGTCGATTTTACCCAAGAAGTTACTCGTCGATCTTGAATATATCGAACAATCTTCGATCTTCAAGGATATAAAGTACATCTTTCTCGGTATAAAAGAAACCATTTTCAAAGTTCTAAGTTGGAAACTCATTCTGCAGAATAAATCCCAAATTTACTTGCTTTTTATAGACATTTTTTTTGTCGTCTCTTCTTTCATGTTAGCCAGTATTCTGAGATTGCAGGGAGAATTCAATGAAAGTTACCTGGCTAGCTTTTTACCACTTCTGCCGACCTTTGTGCTCATCCGTATCGCTTGTTTCTTCTATTTTGGGCTCTATAGCACGCTCATAAGGCACATTTCCACCGCTGATATAATTGGAATCTTTAAAGGAGTATCTATTAGTAGTGCTCTCCTTATTAGTCTGACTTTTTTCTTTGATGTTCGTACTGGCTCTCGACTGGTTTTCTTTATTGACTGGCTCCTTTTGATTTTTCTCATGACTTCCTTGCGCTTTGGCCTTCGACTGTTTTGTGACTGGCTAGGCAAGCGAGGCAACCATGCCATAGGGAAGAAAAAAGTCCTGATCTTCGGAGCGGGAGAAATGGGTTTTCTTGCCTATCAATTCCTCATGACCCAGAAAAAAATTGCTTATGATATTGTCGGATTTCTTGACGACGATCCTACGAAACGGCACAAAACTTTGTGTGGTAAAAAAGTCCTTGGGAATTCTTTTAATATAGAACTCCTCGTAAAATTATATAAAGTCGATGAGATTTTTTTTGCTGTAACTAATATAGCATCTCGTAAAATGATGAAGATCATCCAATCATGCCAAGAGGCCAAATTACAATACCGATTCCTCTCGACTTTATATGATAGTACAATACCAAATTCCTCCAATTCTTCCTTCGTTGAGACAACTATTGCCGATCTTTTCAAAACGCAAAATATAGAGATTGACCGGCGATCCGTCCGAAGGTTGCTGGAAGGGAAGAGAGTGCTCCTCACAGGAGTGAGTGGAGCTCTAGGAGTGGAGCTGTGTCACCGGATCCTTGGTTTCTCGCCTCAGAGCTTGATCATCATTGAACGTTACGAGTCATACCTGACAGCGCTTATGTTACGCCTCCAGCATGCTTTCCCCGACGCAACGATCATTCCAATTCTTTGTTCACCAGCAGGTATAGACAACATTGGTGAGGTCTTCCGAGACTATGGACCTCATATCGTATTCCACAATGCCATGCGGAAGTATCCGCCTTTTTTCAGCTTCCAGACGGAAAGCATTCTTCGGTCTAACTACCTTTTTACTTTTGCGCTCGCCAAGCATGCTGCTCACTGTGGGAGTGAGTATTTTGTGCTCGTTTCTTCTGAGGAGGCTGCAAACCGAGGCAATCTCATTGCCGATTCATTGAGAGCTGCGGAAATTGGTCTCAGGCAGTTTCTTGCCTCTCACAAGACGCAATTGGTCATTGCCCGGCTTTGTGACATCATCGAGAACCGGGGTGGTATTGTCTCAATCCTCGAAGAACAAATTGCGAATCGGGAAGTCATCACGCTTCCGCACCAAGAAGCGAAACGCTACTTTCTTTCCAAGCACGCAGCCGCGAATTTTATCCTCGAAACTCTCGCGCAAGCTGATACCCTCCCACTGCCAGAGGGCATCTTCATCTGTAACCATGGAGATCCTGTATCGCTCCTAGAAATAGCGGGGAAACTAGCAATACGCAAAGGCTTGCAGCTCGGACAGGATATCCCAATCCGGTTTTTGGATAGTACCCCTCAAGACAATGGACAAAGCACGCAGGGATCACCCTCCAACCAACAGTTGCGGGTTTCTACTCCTAACACGAGTATTGGCCTACTTAGGGAAAACCTCTTGCCATACTCCTCTGAGACTACCAAGGTGATTGAAGACTTGCTGAGCATTCAAGAGCAGGAGTTCGATCATACATGCTGGGAACAACACACGCGTACTCTGCTACGCCTGGAAAACAGGGCGATGCTGAGTCGCTGATACATCGCATTGCGAGTGGGCGAGTGCCGTTTGCGGTGTATGTATAAGGAAGGTATCAAACTTGAGGTTGTTCATGTCATCAGACAGGCGGGTTCTTCTGGTTGGAGGCGCGGGTTATGTTGGGTCGGTGCTCAGCTCCCATTTACTGGAGAATGGTTACCCGGTCACTTGTTTAGATCAAATGATCTATCAGCACTATCACACTGTCTGGCCCTTTGTTGGTTGTGAGGGCTATCGTTTCATCCGCGGAGACATGGGAAATCCGGCGGATTTGGAGCGAGCCCTTGAGGGCGTTCGTCATGTAGTGATCCTGGCAGGGCTGGTGGGTGACCCTATCACGAAGAAGTATCAGCAGGAGTCCGAGGCCATTAACCTGCGAGGTATCAGGACACTTCTCGACGGACTCGAAGGCAAGAACCTCGAGCATGTGCTCTTTGTCTCAACTTGCTCTAACTATGGGCTCATCCCTGGAAATGTCGAAGCTACCGAGGACTATGAACTCAAACCACTGAGCCTCTACGCCAAACACAAGGTGGAAATTGAGCAGTGGCTCCTCGGACTCAAGGGTAAGGTCGACTACTCGGCGACTGTACTTCGTTTCGCCACCGCCTTTGGGCTTTCACCGCGCATGCGTTTTGACCTGACAGTGAGTGAGTTCACGCGGGAACTTTATCTGGGGCATGAGCTTCTGGTTTTCGACGCTCACACTTGGAGGCCATACTGCCACGTGAAGGATCTCTCGGAAGCCATACGCTGTGTTCTTGAAGCCAAGCATGATAGAGTGCACTTTGAAGTCTTTAATGTAGGTGGAGAAGCGAACAACTTCACCAAACAGATGATCGTTGACGAGATCCTGCGCCAAGTTCCCGAAGGCAAAGTGAAATATCAAGAGCACGGCTCTGACCCGCGCAACTACCGCGTCAGCTTCGAGAAGATTAGAGAACAGCTGGGATTCTCCATCCAGTATTCCGTTCGGCGGGGCGTGGAGGAATTGCTAGGAGCTTTACGCGAGGGATTGTTCGACAACGTGGAGAGCCAGAGGTGTTGGTTTGGTAATTACGAAATTTTTGTAGGTAGCCGATGAAGTTCGCTCCCCACCTCCTGGTCAGGGGTGGTTCTGGAGGGGGGGGCGAAGCGCGAGTTGTACATTGAGATGGTCAAAACATCCAACAATCAGGGTGGGAGAGGATAATGTACGACAAAACGAAAGCTGAGCAGTTCTGGACTAGGCGAGTGTCTGAGGT
>Ga0209899_1000281_pt1 | contig 10054 bp, 6 predicted proteins | sample GWRWS1_0_10_FD_187228 | JGI IMG/M metagenome (GOLD analysis project Ga0209899, IMG submission 187228) | Riverbed sediment microbial communities from areas with vegetation nearby in Columbia River, Washington, USA - GW-RW S1_0_10 (SPAdes)... | ecosystem: Environmental > Aquatic > Freshwater >...
TTTCTTCATCCCGCCGCTCAGTTCGGCCGGAAATTTATGCCCCATGCCGGACAAACCCACCTGCTCCAGCTTCTCCTCGACCCGTCTCGCCACCTCAATCTCTGCCAGTCTCAACTTTTCCCGAAGCGGAAAGGCCACGTTCTCGAAGACGGTCAAGGAGTCAAACAGGGCTGCGCCCTGGAAAAGCATGGCGAACTTCTTGCGCACGTCGTTGAGGGCTCTCCCCTTCAGGCGGGAGATCTCAATCCCATCTACCCAGACCTCGCCGCGGTCCGGCTGCATCAGGCCGATGACATGCTTGAGCAGCACGCTTTTGCCCCCACCGCTTCCCCCGATAATAGTCGTGAGCTTCCCCGCCGGAATGTCGAGGTCCACCCCGCGCAAGACCGGTTGTCCCCCCAGCGTTTTTTCCACACCAACGAGTTTGATCATGACTGATTCAATGCGTCGCTAAAGTCCGAAAGTCATAAAGTCGTCACGTCAAAACCCTGCTCCAGAGACGACTTTCGACTTTTGGACTCGATGACTTTCGACATTTTATAAGAGGACTGACGTTAAGAAATAATCCCAGACCAGGATCAACACCGAAGAGAGCACCACGGCCTCCGTCGTTGCTGCTCCGAGCCCTTCCGCACTCAACCTGGTGTTGTACCCTTTATAACAGCAGACCCAGCTTACAATCAGCCCGAAACTGATCGATTTCAAGATGCCGCCGTACACGTCTTTCCATTCCACGGCAGACTCAATGGAACTCCAGTAGGACCCCGAATTTCCACCCAACAAGTTTACGCCGATCAGGTAGCCGCCGTAGATCCCCACCACATCGGCAATGGCCACGAGGAGGGGCACCCCGATCAGTCCTGCCACAAGTTTCGGAGAAATCAGGTACTGCAGAGAATTGACGGCCATGGTGTCCAGCGCGTCGATCTGTTCCGTAATCCGCATGATACCGATCTCGGCCGTCATGGCCGAGCCAGCGCGCGCCGTCACCATGAGGGAAGCCAGGACCGGCCCAAGCTCGCGGATCAAGCTCAGAGCGACCACCGAGCCTAGCACTGCTTCCGAGCCGAATTTCCTTAGTGTGTAGTAGCCCTGCAGGCCCAACACCATCCCGGTGAAGGTCGCAGTGAGGACGACCACGAACGTGGATTTAAAGCCGATGAAATGGAGTTGTTTCAAGATCTGGAACGGCCGGAGGGGGGGCCTGAAGAGCCACGCGAACGTCGCCACCAAGAAGATGAGCATCCGTCCCATCTCCTGGACCACGAACAGAGTCCCGCGGCCGATGCGTGCGATAAGCCCGATCAACACCAATGGGCCCGCCTGCCCGAACCGATCCTATGCAAGATCATCCAGAAACCTTCCGAAGAAAGTCGTGATCCGTTCAGAGGCAACGAGGCTCTGCGCACGGAGACGGAGCAGCCCGACAACGCAGGACGGACGCGCGAGGCACGTGAGCGCGCCACGGACCCAACCGGCCGGCGTGAGAAAGAGATTGAAGTCGAGGGCTAGATCTTCATCAACCAGGTCGGACACCGCGCGAATGACCACGAAGGGCACTTGCCGTTCACGCGCGGCCGCGCCGACTGCAGCGCTTTCCATATCAAGCCCTAAGGCCCCGGTAGCCGCAGCCACTTCTCCTTTTTCACGAGCACGCCAGACAACCCGCGGGACCGTCACGAACCGACCGGCGCGAGCAGCCATGCTTATCCCGGACGCTGCCTTGATCGCCGCGGCGCTGAATTCCGGCGAACAGGGAACGGACTCGCGCAGGTCAGGTGAACAGGCCTTATTCAGATACATGATGACGTCCGTGCCGATCAACAACTCGCCGACCCGGCAAGACGCGAGCGCACAGGCGAAGCCGGATGAGACCGCGAGGTCCACTGGCTGGGCCACCAAGGCCTCGCGGCAGACCGCACGCGCCCTCTCAAGCCCCACCCCCATCTGATACAGCCAGATCCGGCAGTTCCCCCGTCGGCCGATCACGCAGCGGGCTCCAGCCAGGCGTCGTTCTCCCTCGACCAGCATTACCCGACGGACAGCCTTGAGCTCCCACCTGGTTGCCGTGAAGATTCCGACCTGTATCAACCGGCTTCCTCAGGGGATCTGGGATCGCTCCCAGCACAGGATCATGTCGCTCGTGAAACGTCCGATCGGAAACGTCCCGTTTCACGAGCGTTCAGGCACAACTCATCAGCTCTCGTTTGCCCGCGAGTTCTGAGGTTGCGATACATGGCGAGAGCCCACAGTGGAAAATACTGGCAGTACCAGTGGTAGCGGAGATAGAACACGCGGGGGAAGCCGGTCCCGGTGTGCCGGTGTTCAACCCATGATCCGTCCTGCCGCTGATGACGCAGCAGATAGTTCACTCCACGGACCACGCTGATGGAGTCCGAGACTCCCGCGGAGAGCAATCCGATGAGGGCCCAGGCGGTCTGGGAGGGCGTGCTGTCTCCCACGCCGGCCACCGTTGGGTCGGCATAGGATAAACAGGACTCTCCCCATCCACCGTCAAGATTCTGTTTGGATTCCAGCCAGGCCACCGCCTTCCGCACGTAGGGCATGGTCATATCCTCGCTGATGGCCCGCAACCCGGCCAGGACCGACCACGTGCCATAAATATAATTGACGCCCCAGCGACCATACCAACTACCATCCGCCTCCTGTTCCCGTCGTAGGAACTGCAGGGCCGGCTCCACAGCCGGATGCGTACGGTCATAGCCGAGCGCCCCCAACATCTCCAGGCAACGGCCGGCCAGGTCGGCCGTGCTCGGGTCCAACAGCGCCCGGTGATCGGCGAACGGAATCAGATTAAACACTGTTCGATTATTGTCCTTGTCATAGGCCCCCCAACCGCCGTCCGAACCCTGCATCGCCATCACCCACCGATACCCCCGCGCAATCGACTGGTGCTGGGCGTCACGGTTCGCTAGTCGGAGTTTGGCCAATGCCATCAGGACCACTGCCGAGTCGTCCACATCGGGATACATCTCGTTTTCAAATTGAAAATACCATCCCCCTGGTTCCGCCTGTGGAGCCGAAACTTTCCAGTCACCGTCCTTGGTCGTCTGGCACGACATCATCCATCCGGCGGCTTTCACCAGAGCCGGATGATCTTGAGGCAATCCTACCTCGATAAGCGCATTGATCAGCAGGGACGTATCCCACACAGGGGAGAAGCAGGGCTGCAGGTGGAGGGTCTCCGCCTGGCCCTTCCCGTCATGAACGACCTCATAGACTTCCAGCTCTTCAATCTCGCGCAAGGCTTTGACGACCAGCGGGTGATCAGCCGTGTAGCCCAGGCACCGCAGGGCCACGATCGAGTTGGCCATCGCCGGATAAATGGCGCCAAGCCCCCCACTCCCCTTGAGATGGTCCAACAACCAGTTCGCAGCTCTCGCGACCGCCGCCTTCCGCAACGCTTGGAGCGGCAGCCGACTATACAATTTGAGAATTCCGTCCAGTGTGATGAATAGATTTCGCCAGGTCCACCAGGCCGCATCCTTTTTGAACGGGGGGACCTCCCGGTACCGGACTCGAGCGCGCGGCACCAAGAAGAGTTCTTCGATCCCCTGTTCCGCAGGAAGACGATAGACCGGCCTGTGCGCAAAGACGATCAACAACGGGATCAAGACCGTCCGGGACCAATAGGATACCGTGTAGAGGCTGAAGTAGAACTGTTTGGGCAGCAGCATGATCTCGGGCGGCATGCTGGGGATTCCTCTCCAGTCATACTGATCAAAGAGCGCAAGCGTGATCTTGGTGAACACGTTGGCCGCCACGACTCCGCCTTTCGCCAGAATCGCGTCCCGCGCTCGCATCATGAACGGCTCATCCGCCGGTACGCCCGACAGTTTGAGCGCAAAGTAGGCCTTGACCGACGCGCTGATTTCGCATAGCCCGCCGGAATAAATCGGCCAGCCCCCGTCTGGTAGCTGCGTGGCCTTCAGGTACCGCACCGCCTTGCGTTCCCGCTCCGGATCCACCCGATCAAGAAAACGCCGCAGCATGAGGTATTCGGCTGTCAGCGTACTGTCGGCTTCCAGTTCAGCCACCCAGAACCCCTCCACTGGGTGTTGTCGCCCCAAGAACCAGGCCTGGCTGCGACGGATTGCCTCATCGATGGATTCCGACTGCCCCATCGAGCCGCCGACCACGCGACGCGTGGTCGGCTCAGCTGGAACAGTCGGACGGGGGTTATGTGAAACCAGCCGCAGAGGAGGCAGGAGTCTGGTGCCGGAACCCAGCTTGAGCCGTCCCGGCACCGAAGCGAACAAGCTGTCGGACAGACGGGTGATGAGACTTTTAATCTTAATCAGCTTCATATGGTCTTCTATATCACCGGACAACGAGACAAGAAAACGAAGGAAGGGACAACCGCCTATCCTTGGCAAGATGCAGCCGGTCGGCCTCGGAAAACTTCATAGCCCGCTTATAACAAACCCCCCCTAGGCTGTCAAGCAAGCGACGCTTCAACCCCTTGAACGACGACACTTTTCCTGTGTTGGAACTTCCGGGGAGATCAGACCGGTTGGAGTTCGGCCAGACGAACTGAGACCAACTTCGAGATGCCCGGATCCTCCATCGTCACACCAAAGAGAGAATCCGCGACCCCCATGGTCCGCTTGTTGTGGGTAATCACGACGAACTGAGCCTCTTCTGCCAGCTCTCGCAGGACCTCGGCAAATCGCCCGATATTCTCTTCATCCAACGGGGCATCAATCTCGTCCAGAATGCAGAAGGGCGTGGGCCGGATGAGAAAACTGGCAAAGATGAGCGCCATGGCCGTCAGGGTTTTCTCTCCACCGGACAACATGGCGATGCTCTTCAGACGCTTGCCCGGCGGCTGGGCCACAATATCAACACCTGGTTCTTCACTGGACCCGACTCCTTCTTCCTGACCCTCCTCTGGCTCGGTCAGCACCAACTCCGCCCGCCCGCCCGGGAACAGCCGGCCGAACACTTCATTGAACTTGCCTTGCAGTTCATTGAAGGTGTCCATGAACATCTGTTTGGAGGTCCGATTGATTCGAGCAATGATTTCTCTCAGCGACCCAACGGAGTTGGATAGGTCCGCTTCCTGAGTGGTCAGGAAACGGTGTCGCTCTTCCAACTCCTGGTGCTCGCCGATGGCGGCCAGATTGATCAGTCCCATGCGCTGGAGTCGCTCACGAAGGGCCTGCAGTTGTTCTCGAAGCGCGCGCGACTCGTCTTCTCCGCCGCCCCGCTCTCCGGTCATCTGCCCCTTTCCCTCGTCCTCCGGCTCCTGCGCCAGAGCTGCTGACAGGGAGAGTTCATAAGTGCCTGCGAGGGTCGCTTCCTGCGTTGCCAGTTGGGTGTTGATCTCAGCCCGACGAACTTCCAAGGCCGTTCGCGCCTCACGACTCGAGGCCATGGTCTCGCGGACCACACTCAGCTCTTGCTCGACCCGTCTCGATGATGCCGTGTCCCCCGTCTGCGCCTCCTGGGCCGACACGAACTCCGCTCGGATCTGGACGGCGCGACGGCCCAATTCTTGACACTGGGTCACGTTCCGATCCCATGCGGCCTGGCTCTGCTGGGTGGCCGTCACGAGCGCGTCGATCTGTTGATCGAGGGTCTGGATGCGCGCGCTCCGCTCTTCTTGTTCTTTGACGAGCCGAGCCAGGTCCGCTTCGCCGTGTTCGCGTCGCGCACGAAGCGTCGCAACGGCCAGGTGGGCTTCTGTCAGACAGCGTTGCAGCTCGAAACCTTCCTCCTCCATTCCAGCGAGGGCGGTGCCCTGTTGCGAAAGGCCGGCTTCCTGAACTCGTTTCTCCTCCACCAGGCCGGCCAGTCGGTCGCGACCGGATCGGATCCCCTCCTCGAACTGAACTCGCTCCTCTTCGACCATGCGTCGTTCTGCACTGATGGTCTCGATGCGTTTATCCAGGCCCTCCACACTCTGCCCTTGGCCTGCCTCGTCCTTGACAAGCGCGAGCAGCCGCATCTCTGCCTCGCGGATTGATTCGTCAAGGCGCTGGACGGTGGCTCGCGATCCTTCGCATTCGACCGAGACCTGCTCACGACTCCGCCGGCCATCCTCGACAGCCCGAGCCAATTGCACCAGCTGCGCTTCCAGTTGTTGGACCTCACTCCGACGCTGGAGCAGGCCTCCGGACGCTCCGATGGCCCCACCTGTCATCACGCCGGCTGCATCCAGCACCTCACCAGCCAACGTGACCAGCGTGGGTCCTGTGGGAGCGGACCACAGACCGCGCTCCCAGAGTCCGACGGCCACCTCGAGCGTCTCCACGATCACCACGCCCTCGAACAAATAGGTCAAGACCGATCGCGAATCATCTGGGGCCTGCACAAGGTCGAGCGCCTGCCCGATGACTCCGGGCTCCTGCGCCATGGTCGGCCACCACCCTTGTCCCTGCCGAACTGAGGCGCCGACCCGGGGACGCATGGGGATAAAAGCGCCACGCCCAAGATCTTTGGTCTTCAAAAAGGCGATGGCTTGACGTGCCTGGGCCGGACCATCCACGAGCCAGGCGCGTACACGCTCACCCAACAGAGCCTCGATCGCCCGTTCAAGTCCGGGAGGCACCACGAGCCACTCAGCCACTGCCTCGCGTACACCTTGACAGTCCCTGAGGGACGCGGTCTCTCCCTCGCCTTCCCGGCCATAGCCCATTTCCTCGCGAATGACTCCCTGCAGCGCCCGCACGCGCGACTGGGACGCCGCCTGCTCCTCTTGCTGCCGACCGACCTGCTGCTCCGTGTCACGGAGCCGATCCTCCAGTCGCTGGGTTTCCTGCGCCGCTGCGTCTCTGTCACGCTGCAGATTCCCCCGTAGCCGCTCGGCTTCCTCCCGACCCTGGGCGAACCCGCGAAGCCGCTCGAACGAATCGGCTCGCTGGGTGCCCACCGCGGCCTGCTCCTCCGCCAGTCGGTCGGCGCGACGACGCGCTTCTTCACGCTGGGCCTCCAGCCTCGCCAGGTTATTTTCCTCGTGAGTTGTCCTCACCGTGATGTCCAGGATCCCCTGCCGCGCCCGTTCCTCCTCTTCGACCGCCGCGGCCCGCCGAGCGACCAGGGCCCGTTCGTTCTGCTCGAGTTCAGAGAGCGCTCGCGAGCCTTCGGCGATGTCGGCATCGATCCGGGAAAGCTTTGTCCGAAGCTCCGCAAGATCCGCCGCGACCTGCTCGTGTTCTCGCCCTAGACGCGTCGAATCGACCAGCCCCTGGGCACGCTGCTGCTTATAGAGCTCCAGCCGGCCTCTCTCCACCTCCGCAGCAGTGACGGCTTGCGCCTGCTGGTGCTCCACGCGCGCCAGTTCCTCCCGGATCTGACTGACGGATGCATCACCGGCCACCAGCCTCAACCGGACGGCCTCAAGTTCGGTGTTCAGTCGTGCCTGCTCGGCAGCCTGGCCCGCTTCCTTCGCGTCGAGTTGCCCCAGGTCGGACTCGACCATCGCCTTGCTCGCGAGCAACGCGCGGCAGTCCCGAACGAGCAGCCGGACCTCCAGCACCTTGGCCTCTTGCTGGAGGCTCTGATAGGTGCGGGCCTGCCTGGCCTGACGTTCCAGCGAGTTCAGTTGTCTGCGCACCTCGACGATGATATCCCGGACCCTGAGCAAGTTCTGGCGCGTCCCTTCAAGCTTGCGGAGCGCCTCGGCCTTTTGCTTCTTGTACCGCACGATGCCGGCGGTCTCCTCGATGAGCTCGCGGCGATCCTGCGGAGAGGCATTCAAGATCTGCTCGATGCGGCCCTGCTCGAGGACCGTGTGACCCTTGGTTCCCGCTCTGGTATCCAGCAAGAGGCTCCGGACATCCTTCAACCGGCAGGGCGTTTTGTTAATGAGATACTCGCTGTCGCCGTTTCGATAGAGCCGCCGCGTGACCATCACCTCGTCATATTCGTTGAGCCGATTGGGCAAGGTCTCGAGTCCCGCGAGCCGTTCCTCTCCGACCCCGCCGATGACCAGCGAGACTTCAGCCATGCCCAGGGGTTTCCGGGCTTCGGTGCCATTGAAGATGACATCCTCCATCCGCTCGCTCCGCAGGGTCTTGGTACTCTGTTCCCCGAGCACCCAGAGAATGGCGTCCACCACATTGCTCTTCCCCGTGCCGTTCGGTCCCACCACCGCCGTGATGCCCTTCGGGAAGGCGATCCTGGCTTCTGCAAATGACTTAAAGCCCGTCAGCTCCAAGGATTTCAGATACATGCCCTTCCCTCCAAGGATGCTCGTCCAATCGCCCTACTGCTTCAGGCGGTCGCGGCCCTTGTACCACAGCGATTTGCAAAAATCAAAGAAAAATACTGTATGCAGGGGTTTTGAAGGATACGCCTACAAGCTATTGGGGAACGAACGGACAGGCGGGAAGTGGAGGGTTCTGAGAAGAGACTTACGACCCTGAATGCTGTGAGAGTGACTGGACGCTGACCAGTTCCTTGGGCAACAAAAATTCCACATCCTCTTCAATCACCGTCAACTCTTCGACTTCACTGGCTCCAAACCGTTTCAGATAGGACACCACTTCCGTCACCAGGACCTCAGGGGCAGAGGCGCCGGCTGTGATGCCGACTGCCCGCGCTTGTCTGACCCACTCCGGGTTAATGTCATCCGAAGAGTCAATGAGGTACGACGGAATGCCGCAGTATTCGGCCAGCTCCCGGAGGCGATTCGAGTTCGAGCTGTTCGTCGATCCGATGACCAGAATGACATCCACCAGCTTGGCCAGCTCCTTCACCGCATTCTGACGGTTCTGCGTCGCATAGCAGATGTCCTCCTGGTGCGGCCCCTTGATCCCTGGGAATCGGAGGTTCAGCGCGGCGACAATGTCCCGGCACTCGTCCACGCTCAGGGTGGTCTGCGTCACATAGGATAGATGATGTGTGTTCTCCACCTGCAGCTTTTCGACATCGCTCACCGAGGACACCAGGTGGAACTTATCCGGGATCTGTCCCAGCGTGCCGATCACCTCCGGGTGTCCGGCGTGACCGATCAGAATTAGCTCATAGCCCTGCGTATGATCGCGGTTCACCTCGTTATGCACCTTGATGACCAGCGGGCAAGTGGCATCAATCACTTTAAGGCCCCGACGATGCGACTCTTCCCAGACTTCCTTGGCCACCCCGTGGGCGCTGAAAATGACGATCGCCCCGTCGGGGACCTCGTTGAGTTCTTCCACGAAGACCGCGCCCTTCTGGCGCAGAGAGTTGACGACGTGACGACTGTGCACAATCTCGTGGCGGACATAGATCGGCGCGCCGTAGGCCTTGAGCGACAGCTCTACGATTTCAATCGCCCGGTCCACTCCGGCGCAGAACCCTCTGGGATTCGCCAGATAAATCTTCATATTCTAAGCTCTCCCCCAGAATTCTAGACGTAAACGCTACCACCATACGTGAGAAGGGGTCGAAACGTCAACTGTTAGCGATCCTGAAGGGATTGAGACTTTCGACCAATCCATCACTCCATTTCATTCTTTCTCCTCCTCTTACCTCCCCTAATTTCCTCAAGAGCGCCTCGGATTGAAGGGAAGGGCACGGAAGGTTCGTTTTCGTAGATTCTTCTAAGGGGGGTGGTCTGGCTGATCCCCAACTGCCCGCGCTCAATTTCATCCCTCGCTTGATAGGGAGCGGCCAGGCTGTCCTTCACTGCGCGCATCGAACGAGCACATTCTGATCGTGCGCGTTCTGCGAGCAAGAAGGGCGGTCTGGCTGCTCCCTATCTCGTTTTCCTTCTGAGCGTGCGCACTCTGCGAGCACAGGGGATCAGCCACGCCGCCCCTTCCTTTCTGTTCCTTCGTCAGCCGAGGCACTCTTGACACACCCTTTCCTTCGCTTTACGCTGTCCTCCACGATGACGACGAAGGCCAGCAAGAAAATCCTGATCGTGGAGGACGAGAAAGACATCCTCCAACTGGTCAAGTTGTACTTGGAAAAGGAGGGTTACAGAACCTGCACCGCCACGACGGGCCTTGAGGGGCTCAAGCAGGTGAAGACCGAACACCCTGACTTGATCATCTTGGATCTGATGCTGCCCGAGATGGACGGCATCGAGGTGTGCAGGAGGATT
>Ga0209899_1000283_pt1 | contig 10042 bp, 8 predicted proteins | sample GWRWS1_0_10_FD_187228 | JGI IMG/M metagenome (GOLD analysis project Ga0209899, IMG submission 187228) | Riverbed sediment microbial communities from areas with vegetation nearby in Columbia River, Washington, USA - GW-RW S1_0_10 (SPAdes)... | ecosystem: Environmental > Aquatic > Freshwater >...
GCGCTTGACTCAAACGCTTAGATTGCGCCTACCTCCAGCGATACCCGAGGTGTAACCGGGCAAACTGTCAACTACTTTTGCCCTTTCATGAAAGGTGCCGGAATTTCTCTTCAATCTCGGTCAGGCGGTCGGAAGGCAATGTGCGGCGAACCCGAAAGCGCAGTTGTTAGATGGCGTCGCACAACTGACCCGGCCCGACGATGACGACGACAGATAACGCAGCCGTTGCGGGATGATGGTCCGCGCAGTTAGACCCTACAAGTGAGGAGACAGGCAACATGGAAAAGAAGCTCCCTGGTGGGCGTAAAACCGGACGCCCACTGCACTTCATCTGGATGTGCGACTGCTCTGGTTCGATGGCAGGCGAGAAGATCCATTCGCTCAATTACGCCATCCAAACTGCGATTCCCGCCATGCGTAGTGCGGCGGACGAAAACCCCAACGCGGAAATCTTCGTGCGCTGCATCACCTTTTCCGACGGCGCGCAGTGGCAGATTTCCCAGCCCACGCCTGTCGAAGATTTCGCGTGGACCGATTTGACCGCCGATGGCGTGACGGACATGGGCAAGGCCCTCTCTATGGTTGCCGACCAGCTCAAGATGATCCCCACCACCGAACGTGGCTTGCCGCCCGTGCTCGTCCTGATCTCTGATGGCCAGCCTACGGATGACTTCAACGGCGGTTTCAAAGCTCTCATGGACCAGCCCTGGGGCCAGAAGGCGGTGCGGATCGGCATTGCCATCGGCCAGGATGCCGACCTCAGCGTCTTACAAAAATTCATGGGACATCCAGAGCTGAAGCCCCTCCAGGCGAACAATGCTGAGACCCTAGTGCGCTATATCAAATGGGCTTCCACTACTGGGCTGCAGGTAGCCACAGCACCACGTCTGCAAACGGCGGACTCCGCGGCGCAGGCTATGTATGTCCCCATCCCTACGCCGCCAGATCCCGTCGACGATGACGTGGTATTTTAGGGAGGGGCCGGAGGATGGACGCGAGGCATAAGGCTGAGTGGCGTGTCCTGGGCAAGTCCGTCCGAGGTGCGTCACATGTCCGCACCGGATTACCGAACCAGGACGCGATTGGCTGGCTGCCGGAGTCTGGCAGCGGACCGCCACTGCTGCTGGCCATCGCCGATGGCCATGGTAGCGCCCAGCACTTTCGCAGTGCGCAAGGCGCCCAGCTTGCGGTGACGACAGCCATGACGGCCTTGCAGTCCTTGCTGGATGGCCAGGCGGAGATCGCCAACCCGGAGGCCATACAGCATGCTGCCGAGGCAGAGGTGCCGCAACCCGGCCCTGGAGGTCGGCTACCAGGCGGCGCTCTGCGGACCATCAAACGTGCGGCCGAGGAACGGGTGCCGCAACGGCTCGTGCAGGCATGGCTAGCCGCAGTGGCGGCGCATGTGGCTGCACATCCTTTCACCGACGCAGAGTGGGCGCGCCTGGTCGACCAGAAAGGACCCGAGGCGCGGCGCGCCGTGGAAGAGCACCCCGTCCTCGCGTATGGCACCACGCTGCTGACGGTGCTGGTGACGGAGGCGTTCATTCTCTATCTGCAGCTGGGGGATGGCGACATGCTCACGGTGTCAGAGCACGGGGAGGTCACGCGGCCGTTGTGTCACGACGAACGGCTCATGGCCAACGAGACCACCTCACTCTGTCTGCCGCAAGCCTGGAACGATTTCCGGGTGGGGTTCCAGGAACTCACAGCACAGCCCCCGCCACTGATTCTGCTCTCCACGGATGGTTATGCGAACTCTTTTGCGGATGAGGCGGGATTTCTGCAAGTGGGCTCCGACCTGTTAGCGATGCTTCGTGCCGATGGTCTGGAGCAGGTGCAGGCGAGTCTGGAGCAGTGGCTCACGGAGACGTCGAACGTCGGCAGCGGCGACGACATCACGCTGGGGATCATCAGCCGGGTCGAAGAGGAGCGTGTCGACGCCAGCCTGCCGCCTGAGGTATCTCCGGCCAGCGCGTCTGCGAGCCACGCCGACCCGCAGGACGATGGCGACGCAGAAAAAAACGCCTGCAGGACTTTGAGCGGACGCTGCGAGCCATCACAGCGCAGCACATCCGGATCGCGCAGCGCCTCTCCTGGCTGCAATGGGGATGCATCGCGACCTGCTGCGTGGCTCTCGCCGCGCTGGCGCTGAGCAGTGTTGTATGGGTGCGCTCCGTGGACGTCACTCAAAGTCACGCACAGCCACCAGCGCTACAGGCGCCTCCTGAGACCCGCCAGAGCCCATCAGGCCCTGCGGGGAACGAAGGTGCTGACCGCATCCAGCGCGGGACGGCACTGCCAGGCCCGCCAAGGGACCCGTGGCCCTGGGAAGAAGTAGACGGCCGGTGAGCGCGACCAGGGAGGCGCGCGCCGAGAGATGACATGTTCGCCGCAGGCGTGCGGAGCCAGAGAAAGGAGTAGGTCCAATGAATGGGATCCTCAAGGTTCGACAGACCGTACAGACCACCTGTTCGGACATGCCATGCGTCGTCGAAGCATTACTCGGCGGCGGGGGCCAGGGGGAGGTGTATCGGGCCAACCTGGATGGCAAGCCCGTAGCCCTCAAGTGGTATTTCCCCGCCTCCGCTACGCCTGAGCAACGGGCAGCGCTAGAGATGATGATCACGCGCGGGGCGCCCAACGAGAAGTTCCTCTGGCCGATGGAACTGGTCTCGATGGAAAATGTGCCGGGATTTGGGTACATCATGCCGTTGCGCGAGCCGCACTACCAGGGCATCGTGGCGTTAATGAAGCGGCGGGTGGAGCCCAGCTTTCGCGCTCTGGCTACGGCAGGGCTCTCCCTCGCCCACAGCTACTTCCAACTGCACGCGCAGGGCTTGTGTTATTGTGACATCAACTTCGGCAATGTCTTTTTTGACCCCAAGACAGGCGATATTCGTATCTGCGACAACGATAATGTGATTGTGAATGGCGGCACGCCTTTTGTGAATGGCACGATGGGGTTTATGGCGCCGGAGGTGGTGCGTGGGGAGGCGCTCCCGAGCCGACGGACGGATCTGTTTTCGCTGGCCGTGCTGCTCTTCTATATGTTTATGCTCCACCATCCGCTCGAAGGCAAGCAGGAAGCGGCGATTGGGATTCTTGACGAGCCGGCGATGAAGCAACTCTACGGGACTGCCCCCGTGTTCATTTTTGACCCCAACGACCGCTCGAATGCACCGGTCCCGGGCTACCAGGATAATGCCCTGATTTTCTGGTCGGTCTACCCGCAATTTCTGCGAGCTCTGTTCACGCAATCCTTCACCAAAGGCCTACACGACCCACAAAACGGCCGCGTCATCGAAAACCAGTGGTGCGCCGCCATGGTGCGCTTGCGTGATGCCATCGTCTATTGTCCGCACTGTGGCGCCGAGAACTTCTACGATGCTGCTACGCCACAGCTCGCGGGCGGTCAGCTCCCAGCGTGCTGGTCATGCACGAAAGCCGTTCAGTTGCCGGGGCATCTGCGCTTGGCGCAACACCCCGTGATGTTAAACCGCGATACCCAGCTCTTCCCCCACCACGTGGATGACCAACGGCTGTACGACTTTTCGCAGCCCGTCGCGGCGGTCACCCAGCATCCAACAGACCCGCGCATCTGGGGGCTCAAGAACGTGTCGAGCACCAAATGGGTGCTCACGACGGCTGACGGCAAGATGCGCGATGTCGAGCCGGGGCGTAGTGCGGCCTTACAGGTGGGGACGAAGATTCACTTTGGCAAGGTCGAGGGCGAAATTCAGCGCTAAAGGCTGCGGAGGAGACCCGCTGCCCCTGGGCATGGCGCAGGTGGGAGAGACCTCAGCCAGCCGGGGGGCGGCATACGGATGCACCGTGCGGCGGCACCAGGAAGCCATCGCCCGGGGGCCGGCGCCAGCACAGAGGGCCTAGAGGTCCGGGGGAACGACAGCAATGGCCAGAAAGAAACGACCAGGCGGTGCACTGACAGGTGGGCCGGGACTGGCATCCACAAGTCAGTTATTCCCTTTTCTCTCGACTGGCGCGGCCTTGCGGGAGAAGGCCTATCTGGTGCCAGCCGTGGCCACAGTCATCTTTGTCGTGGCGATGTTTGCTACGCGAGGTGATCCATTCCGCTATAACCTCATCCTGGGCGGCTTTCTGGCGGGGGCAGGCTACTACGTCGTCTATCGCCTCTGCGGCAAGCAGAAGCCCTGGTGGCTCCTGGTGGGTGCAATGCTGACCACCGTGCTGGTGCTCCGGAGTCCCCTCCTGCCTCTCTTCGGCGTCATTTTTCGTGACCTCTTACCTGGTGATGTCCAGAGGACTGCGCCAGGGAGCTTTGTGGCGACATTCGTCAGGCATTTCTTCGGTGCCGGCTTGATGGAAGAGCTGATGAAGGCTCTGCCTGTTCTGGGGGCCTATTGGCTCGGACGCTCCCTGCGATCCCCCTGGCGGGAGCGCGTGGGGATCTGGGAGCCACTGGACGGCATTCTGGTGGGGACAGCCTCAGCGGTCGGCTTCACCCTGTTTGAAACCCTTGTGGACTACGTCCCTGGCGAAATTCAACGTGTCGGCTCACGGGCCGGCATGGGTGTGGGGCATTTGCTTGGTCTGCAACTGCTGATCCCACGCATCGTGGGTTCGCTTTGTGGCCACATGGCCTACAGTGGCTACCTGGGGTATTTCATTGGGCTGAGCATCCTCAAACCTGCCACGCGCTGGCACGTGCTGGGTGTTGGCTATCTCAGCGCTGCGGCCTTGCATGCGTTCTGGAATGCGTCCAGCACGGTGGGGCCCTGGATGAGCGTGGTAGTCGGTAGCCTCTCCTATGCGTTCCTGGCGGCGGCCATCCTGAAAGCGCGGCAAATCTCCCCCACCCGTTCCCAGAATTTTGCGACGCAGGTGCTCGGGGCGGCCGCGCCGGCGTTATCCGCCCGGTTTACCCTCCACCTTGCAGGCCGGGCGCTGGCGCTGTATGCGGACACGCAGGTGTGGGAACAGGACCTCCCTGGCCTCCAGGCGCAGGCCGGGAATGGTGTGGTGGCCCAGGTCAATCACCATCCGAGCGATCCGACGATCCTGGGCCTGCGTAACCTGTCCCGTGGGAGCTGGACGGTGACGGCGGCTGGCAACACCCGGCAGGTCCACCCTGGTCAAAGCGTCAAACTGGCAGCCCGCACTACGATCAACTTCGGACCACTGCACGGGGACATGCGCGACTCCCGCTGAGGGAGGAGTAATTGCTGAACGACGGAAGGGAGAGCACATGCAGACGTTTCCAGACACCGCGTGGACACCGCGGCTGACGCGCGCCATGGCCGAGGCGCGGAAGACCGTGCAGTTTGGCGTTTTCGGCGGCATCGGCGGGGCGTTCGGCAGCTGCATCAGCGAACTAGTGCGCCCTGCGCTTGGGCGCACGGCATTTATGCTGTCAGTAGTGCACGTTGGTATATGGTTTGGCATCATTGGGGCCTGCCTCGCGGTCGCCTTGCTCGCTGGCCATTCCTATTATCTCAAGCGGGGGGTGCAGCTTGGTGCAGCGGCCAAACATGGTGCCTTGTTTGGGCTCCTCGCAGGGGCTGTAGCCGGCGCGATAGCACAGGGGGTCTATAGGGGGATCGGCCCGACCGAGGTGTTGCGGGTCATGTGCTGGGGGATGGCGGGAGGGTTGCTGGGCTATGGCCTGAGTTTTCATCTCCCCAATCTTGGCCGCCAGCGCGGTTTGCTCGGAGGACTCATCGGGGGCCTGCTCGGGGGAGGCCTCTTTCTCGTCTGCACCGTCGGGCTGTCCAACGAGGTTGCCGGCCGCTTGGTAGGGGTTACCACCATTGGGGTCTGTATCGGTTTGATGATCGCGCTCATTGAGGCAGCCCTGCGGGAAGCCTGGCTCGACATCAGCTACGGTCCCAGAGAAACCCGCACTATCAGCCTGGGACCTGTGCCTGTCAGCCTCGGGAGCGATCCAGCCTGTACCATCTATGCTCCAAGCGCGCCCCCTGTGGCGGCGCGCTACACCCTGGAAGCCGGCCAGATTCTCTATGAAGACGTGGTCGCCGGTCGCCGTGCGAGCGTGTCCCCAGGAGAGCGGCACCAGATTGGCTCGCTCACCGTCACGGTCTGCGGCGGGACGTCAGCGGCCACCCCAGTTGCGCCCGCCGCAGGGCGTCGGCCGGCCCAAGCGCTCACGCTCCAGCTCGCGTCGGGCCAGACCCTGCCGCTGCAGGAAGGCACCCGCTTGCAGGTCAAGGACCTGCCGGGCCTGGAGGCGCCCGCAGGCGACGGGGTTGGGGCTGAGGTAGTGCGCCACCCGCACGAGCCAATGGCCATGGGCCTGAAGAACTTATCCCACCGCCCCTGGGGCGCAACAGGGGCGCAGGGGGTGCGCCGGTCAGTGGAGCCTGGGCGTAGCGTCAGACTAGAGGTAGGCACGCGGATCAATTTTGGGACAGTCGAGGGTGAGATCCAGTAGTGGAGAGGAGGGGCAATGGAGACAGTACCCCGTCAGCAGTTGTGTGCACTTATGGCCACGTATGGTCGTACGTTGCTTGATGAGCCTGGCCGCTGTGAAGGGTTGTTGCGGGACGTCTGCGGGGCCTATCGCCGTGAGGTCGCGGTCCTGGTAAGTGCGCTCAAAGAGGGCGTGGCCACCACGCTGCTCACGGCCTCAGAAGGTGTCCCCAAGGAGGTGTTGTTCGCTCGTCTGACGCAGCGGCTGGAGGAGCACTTAGGATTGAAGACGGAGGTAGCGCGCTGGGCGGTCGAGTCCTGGGCGCTGGCGCTGGGTAAGTGCTCGCTAGCAGAGCTGGCGCCGCCGCTAAAAGTGCACCCTGAGCAGGGAGCAAACTCCCACCCCTTCTCTCAGGCGTCCGAGGCGAGAGAGCCGGCAGCCTCGCAGCAGGCACCTCATCTCCAAGCGAGACATGCTACGACTGCGGTCAAGAAGAAGAGGTGGTTTGCAAAGATCGAATCGCGCGAAGATGCCCTCAAGGTAGTGAAGGAGGCCTCGGCGGTGTTTTTTGTCATGGCGGCAATCCAGACTGCCTGGGTGTTCATAGTTGACTCCAACGTTCCACTCGATGCAGCCATATATGCTGCCTGCGGATTTTTTCTGCGTCGTTCGAACAGTCGAGTCGCTGCAGTCATCTTGCTGATCCTCGCTGTGGTGGCAACGCTTGTCACATTCACAAATTATGCCGGCGCTGCGCTTGGAGGAGGACAGAACATCGCTGTTGCGCTGGTGGTCCTCGGGGCCGCCGTCCGTGCTGTTGAAGCAACGTTCAAACTTCATGGTCGTTATGCAGCTGTAACTGGCGTCAATCAAATGAGTCATGCCTAACACCCGTGTCCAGTGGACGCCCGCTGGCGGGCGCCGCTGATGTCGAACGTGGGCACCAAGCACAGCACAGAACGAACAGGGTGTAAGTCCCCATACCAGGTGGAAATGCACGAGGTGGAGGAGAGCCAATGGAGGAAGTACCCCGCCAGCAGTTGTGTGCACTCATGGCGCAGTATGGGCGCTCTCTAGTGGAGGAGCCTGGCCGCTGTGAAGCCTTGTTGCGGGATGTCTGCGGGGCCTACCGCCGCGAGATCTTTGTGCTCGTCAGTGTGCTCAAGGACGGGGTGGCCACCGCGCTGTGTACGGCGTCGGCGAGCGTGCCCCCAGCGGTGCTGGTGGCGCGTCTCACGCAGCGCGTGCAGGAGCATCTCGGGTTATCCGCTGAGACGGCGGGCTGGGCGGTGGAGAGCTGGGCGCTCGCCCTGGGGAGGCTCTCGCCCCAGGAGGTGGCACAGGGTGCCGGAGCGCGAGACGGGAGCGAGGCGCAGGACACGCCGTCCCCTACCCCGGTTACCCCTCCACTGCCTACCCCGTCGCCGGCTCCAGCGGCTGGGGCACAGACCACGGTGCCGCCCGCCTCTGTGCCCATGCGCCAGAGGCAGAGGAAATGGCCAGCCCTCCTTGGCATCGCCGTGATCACCGCCGTGATCGCAGCCATTGCTGCCGGAATAGGGCATGACCAGCACGAGCGCACAGCGCAAGAGGCACGCCAGACAGAGGCAAAGCGTATACAGGAGGAACGGGAAGCTGAGGCACGCCGGCGGCAACGCGAAGAAGCGCGACAACGTGAAGAGACGCGCGGGCGCAGCCGCGAAGACTGGGCGCGAGCGCCGCAAAACCCTCCAGAAGACAGCAGCGAGAATGAGTCGTTACGGATGGATGGACGATGGAGACTGCGATGGCAGCCGGTTGATGGGGCGCTCCATGACAGTACCCTCGACATGCAAGGCACGTCCGGAACCCTACTCACGACCTATCAGCATCCCTTCAGAGGTCGACAACATGTACGGCAAACGATGCAGCTGAAGTCTCTGCCAGTCGGCGCCGTTTTGGCAGGGTCCAATCCGATAGATCGTCAGACGCGCCGGCCAGTAGGTGATTATGCGCCTGACAACTTTCTCCTCATCCCACAGCCAGATGGTGTAACACAGGTGGTCTTGTGTGATGCGCTGGCCCTCCGGAGCCAGAATCCTGCCCTCTGCGTGCCTGTCGCCGTCACGCCGGAATGAGACACCACAGGCGCCTAGGGCGATCGCCGCGTCTGGGATCGCCTGTGGGGCGGTGGAGGGTAACCTTGAGATACAGGAGATGTCTGATGGTGGCACGATTTCAAGCCCTCTCACAGACCATACACAAGCCGCTCCTCTTTGCCCTCTGGGCGGCCGGAGGCGCGCTGCTGGGGGCCCTCCTCGGCGAGGGATGGCTGTTGGCCACCCACATGCCGGCCTCCGCCCATGCCGTGAGTTTACTCATTGACTGTTCAGGCAGCATGCTCGGGACCAAACTGCTGGACGTGCAATCGGCAGCCTTACAGTTCGTGCGCCGCCGGGATCTGACGCGGGATAGCATCGCGGTGGTGCGCTTTGCAAGCCAGGCGCAGGTCGTGGCGGAGCTGACGAGTACGTTGCCGACGCTGGAACAGGCCATTCAGCATTTAATGGCGGGCGGCGGTACGAACATGGAGAGCGGCCTGCAGGTAGCCGCCGCGCAACTGCGCCACACCGCAGCCCAACGGCACATCCTCCTCTTCACGGACGGCGTACCGGATTCCCAGGCATCGGTGCTGCAGGCGGCCCAGGCGGCACGCGATCGTGGCATCCGCATTATCGCCGTGGCGACGGATGATGCCGACACCGCCTTTTTGGCGCAGCTCGCCGGCGACCGCGCCCTGGTCTTCTGGGCCGCCGCCGGGCAGTTTGAAGAGGCCTTCCACCGGGCCGAGCGCGCCATCTATTCTGTGGCCGAAACGTCGCCTGCGGCCAGCGCGTCCGGGTTTACCTCGCTGCTGTGGCGCATGAGCGGCTGGACGGCGTTGCTGGCTATAGGCATTGGCTTGGGACTGCTGATTGGGCAGAACGTCTACCTGCGTCGACAGCGGCTGACGCTGCGCCAGGGCGTGCAGGGGATCGGCGGCAGCCTGGCGGCCGGGGTGGTCGCGGGCGCGGTAGGCCAATTGCTGTTTGCTGGGGTTCCCAGTGCCACGGCTTTCCAGGTCAGTGGCCGGCTGGTGGCCTGGACGCTTCTTGGTGCCCTGGTAGGCCGGGGGATGGCTGTCTTCGTGCCTAATCTCGACTCTCGTCGGGCCCTCGTCGGGGGTGGGGTCGGTGGTGCCCTCGGTGCCATTGGCTTCTTATGGGCCGCCGGCACGGTCGGAGAGGTGGCGGGACGACTTCTTGGTGCCGCCATCCTGGGGGGCTGCATTGGGCTGATGATCGCCTTGATCGAAGCCGCCTGTCGTGAGGCGTGGCTCGAGATCACCTACGGCCCCAGGGAAACCCGCCTGGTGAGCCTCGGGCATGAACCGGTCAGCATCGGTGGGGATCGGGCGTGTACCGTCTATGCGCCGCACGCTGCCCCTGTGGCGGTGCGCTATCGACTGGCGGGTGGCCAGATTCTGTGCGAAGACGTGGCGGCAGCCCACACCGTGCGTCTCCTTCCGATAAGCGTGCTTGACATCCCGGATGTGATCCGAGAAACCAGGCATCCTCATCTGAGCCAAACCTCCGTCATGTATTGCTGAGCGTA
>Ga0209899_1000285_pt1 | contig 9994 bp, 7 predicted proteins | sample GWRWS1_0_10_FD_187228 | JGI IMG/M metagenome (GOLD analysis project Ga0209899, IMG submission 187228) | Riverbed sediment microbial communities from areas with vegetation nearby in Columbia River, Washington, USA - GW-RW S1_0_10 (SPAdes)... | ecosystem: Environmental > Aquatic > Freshwater > River...
TCGAGGCGAGGATCCGGAGCGAGGAGAGGTCGTGCGAACGCACCGGCTCCTCGCCCGAGGGGATCAACGCGCGCACGAGAGTCGGCGAGACCCCCAGATGCGTGATCGCGTGACGTTCGACCATCGACCAGAGCCGGTCCGGGCCGGGATGGTTCGGCGCGCCGTCGAACAGGAACACCGTCGCGCCGAGCGCCGTCGCGCCCACGATCTCCCACGGGCCCATGATCCAACCGAGGTCGGCGAACCAGAACAGCAGGTCGCCCGGCTGCACGTCCGTCTGGTAGGCGACCTCCTCCGTGATCTTCACGAGGAAGCCGCCGTGCACGTGCACCGCGCCCTTGGGTCGGCCGGTCGTCCCGCTCGTGTAGGCGATGAACAGGGGGTGCTCGGGATCCAGGCGCTCGGTCTCGAACCGGTCCGCGTGCGCCGCGAGCAGGTCGTCCCACCGCAGGTCGCGCTCGAGATCCCAGGGCGTGTCCCTGCGGCCGATGCGATCCACGACCACGACGTGCCGAACCGAGCGAGCGCTGGCCACCGCTTCGTCGGCGGTCTCCTTCATCGGGACGACCTTGCCGCGGCGCGGGAAGCCGTCGGCCGTGATGAGGACCTTGGCCTGCGCGTCCTCGAGGCGCTTCGCGATAGCGTCGGCGCCGAACCCGGAGAACAGCGGCAGCCACACCGCGCCGAGCTTCGAACATGCCATCACGGCCACGACGGCCTCCGGCGTGGGTGGCAGGAAGATGCCGACCGCGTCGAGCGCCGACACGCCGAGCGCCGCGAGTCCGTTCGCCAGCCGATCCGAGCGTTCGCGCAGCTCGCGGTACGAGACCCGGGTCGTCGCGCCCTCCTCGCCCTCCCAGATGACGGCCACCGCGTCGGGCGTGCGCTCCGCCCACCGGTCCACGCAGTTGTGGGCGAGGTTCACGGAGCCGCCCCCGAACCACGTGGCCCACTCGATCCCGCGCGAGTTGTCGAGGACCTGCGTGTAGGGTTCGAAGAACTCGATCCCCAGGTCCTTCACCACCGCGTCCCAGAACCACGAGACGTCGCCGACCGACCGGGTGACCAGCTCCTCGTAGGTGGCGACGCCGTGCGTCCGCATGAATCGCGTGACGTTGGCCCGCTCCAGGTACTCCTGCGAGGGTCTCCATACGATCGTCACGACGGGGTCCTCTCGAGCTCCGTGGCCTGCGATACCCTTCCACCGCGAAGCGTATGTCCGACCGGAACGACCTGCAGCAAGGGCGCGAGAGGCACCCACACGTTCGGCATGCCTTCCTCGCGGCGACGGCGTCCGTCTCATCGCTGGTGTTGGTGGTGAGCGCGCTCAGCATGGCGACGTACTTCTGGGCGCGTGAGAAGATCGACGTCATCCCGATCGACGCTCGGTCGCCCGGGTCAACACTGGCGCCCGACATCCTCGACGACCCGTGCACGACGCGCCCGTGCAACTACCTCCTGTTGGGCAGCGACTCGCGGGCGGAACTGCCGCCGGAGGAGTACGGCGTCGATGAGCAGGTCGGGGTCTACCGGTCCGACACGATCATCGTCGTTCGCACCGACCCTCGTGAGGGCCGCGCCGTCATCCTCCACTTCCCCCGGGACCTGTGGGTCGAGATCCCCGGTCGCGGCCCGGGCAGGATCAACACCGCGTTCGGGGATGGTGTGGAGGGGGGCGGACCGCAGCTGGTCGCGCGGACGATCCGGGACCTGACCGGCCTCCAGATCAACCACGTGTTGTACGTCGACCTCGAAGGGTTCCGGGGGGTGATCGACGCGATCGGGGGGATCCCGATGTGCGTGGACCGGCCGCTCTACGATCAGCTCGCCGGCCTCGACATCCCGAAGGCGGGCTGCGACACGTTCGACGGCCGGACGGCACTCGCGTACGTGCGAGCCCGCCACCTCCCCGGCGACTGCATCCCCGACTTCGCCCGGATCGCCCGACAGCAGCAGTTCCTTCGGGCGTTGCTGGCCAAGATCCTCACGCCCGGTCAGCTGGTCCATCTGCCCTCGACCCTGGAGGCGGTGGTCGAGAACATCCGGGTCGACCCCGGGCTGCGCGACCTCGCGGAGCTCCTCTACCTTTCCGAGCAACTGAAGGGCATCAGCACCGGAGACGCCGACTTCCGGGTCGTGCCGACCGTGCCAGACAGTCTCTACGTGGATGGCGTCTTCACCAGCATCGTCCGTATGGTCCAGCCCGACGCTCGCGCGTTGTTCCGGAACCTCCGCCAGGGGCGTGCGCTGGGCGAGCTCGGAAGGGAGCAGCCGAGCACACCGCCGTCGCCCGCGAACATCCGCGTCGCTGTCTACGATGACGCATCGAACGGCACCGCGAACCGGGTGTTCAGCGTGGTGGAGCGGAGCGGCTTCGACGTCTCGCCGGGGATCCTGGACGCGGACGCGCTGGCGCCGGCGGTCGAGGAGGCCATCCTGCTGTTCCGACCGGGTGCGGAGGACATGGCCAGGGTCGTCCAAGGCTTCGTCCCAAACCTCGAGATGCGCGAGGTGCCGGACGGCTTCCTGGGGGAGGCGGACGTCGGGCTCGTGATCACGCCGACCTTCCAGCCGGAGCGACCCGGCGCCGAGAGTGGGGCATCCCCGCCGGCCTGCTGAATCGGGGTCCGAGGGGACGCGCCCGCTACTTCCTGCGGCGGCTTGCCTCGGCTGCCGGGGTCGAGGCGCCGGTCGCGAAGCCGCTCAGCAGCGCGTCGAACTGGGGCAGCGTGCGCGCGTCGGAGTAGGCCTCCTCGAACGCTCGTCGAGCGTTCTGCGATATCTCGGTCGCAAGCTCCTGGTCGTCGCGGAGGCGGCGAAGGGACTCCACGAGCCCGTCGACGTCACCCTGGCGAACGGAGAAACCGCACCGGTATGTCGTGATCGCCTCATCGACGTTGGTGCCCGTTGGCCCGATGTACACGATCGGGACCCCCATGGCCAAGCTGCCGTGCAACTTGCACGGGCTCATGATCCCGAGCGAGCCCTCGTCGAGTGAGATGAGGGCAGCGTCGGCGCCGGCGAGGACGCTCGGCGTCTCGTCCTTGGGGACGTAGTCGCGTAGAAGGACCTTGTTGAGGTTCTGACGCTTCGCCATCTGCTTCAGCTCGGGGTAGCGAACGCCACCGCCGACGAAGAGGAATGCCACGGACTCGTCTCGCAAACGAACCGCGGCTTCCACGATCGAGTCGGTCGGGTGGCCGTAACCGAGGTTGCCCAGGTAGAGCATGACGAATCGTCCAGCCAGCTCCGGTTCGTCGTAGGCGCTCCACCGTGACGGCTGGGAGCCGGGGGGAAACAGCGCGAGGGGCTCCCAGTTCGGGATCACCGACCCGGCGGGGCGTCCGTTACGTGCGTACTGAGACAGAAGACGATCGAGCATCGGCCGGTCCAGGGCCACGACATGGTCCGCGTGCCGGAAGAGCCACCGCTTCGTCACCCGCAAGACCCGCGACGCGATTCCGCCTCGCTTGATCGTGCCGTACTCCTCGGCGGCGTCGGGGTAGACGTCGTGCGACCACAGAACGATGCGGGTTCGGGGGTGGAGGAGCCGGTGGGGGATCGCGGCGCCCTCGGCGTAGGGCGGAGTCGTCAGGGCGATCACCACGTCTTGGCGAGGCAGCACAGCCAGACGAAAGACGGCTCTCACCAGGAACGTGACGTAGTCGCCCAATCGCCGCACGGTGTTCGCCTTCCCCAGCGCCGGCGTCCACACCCGGATGACCCGCGGAGACGGGGACGACGCAGCGGCTTCACGCCGGCCGCCGCGGGAGTCACCCGTCGAGCCTCCCAGGTACGAGCCCCTGCCGCAGATCACCGTTACCTCGTCGCCCAGGCCCGCTCGGTGTTCCGCGAGGGAGGCGGCGAAGTGTGCCGATGGCGCCAGGTCGGGGGGGTAGAAGAGGTTGACGATCGCCAGACGCACGATAAGGACCTCCGCGCTGCGAGACGCTGGACATGTGGGGCGCGCCTCGGCGTGGCTAGAGTATCAGCCGTGGTTGCGCGCGATGAACCCGCTCGATCGTCAGGTCGACGGAGGCCACCGCGCCTGCGTGTGGCCATAACCTTCGAGCAGTCGTGGCACGCCGTTCCGGGTGGGATCGCCACGTCGACGGTCGAACTGGTGAGAGCGCTTGCAGCGGACCATCACCTCGACGCGGTCGGTGTGGCCGCGCTGCACCGTCGGCCCGCGCCGGAGACCTTGACGCCGCCCGTGGTAGTGCACCACCTCCCGCTGCCGCGCCTGGCGCTGTTCGAGATGTGGCACCGGCTGCGGTGGCCACCCGTCGAGCTGGCTACCGGCCCCGTCGACGTGGTGCACGGAACGATCATCGCCGTGCCCGCCAGCCGGGCCCCCCTGGTGCTGACCGTCCACGATCTGGCGTTCCTCACACATCCCGACCATTTCACCCTGCGGGGCAACCGCTTCTTCCGGCGGGCGCTCCAGCTGGCCCGCCACCACGCTCAATTGGTCACCTGCCCCTCGCGGGCGACGTTGGAGGAATGCCTGGCCGCCGGGTTCGAGGCCGACCGGTTGCGACTCGTGCCCTGGGGTGTTCGGGTCGAGGAGGCGACCGCCGGGGACGTGGAGCGATCCCGGCAGCGCTACGGGCTGGCCAGGCCGTATGTGTTCTTCTGCGGCACGGTGGAACCTCGAAAGAACCTGCCTCGAGTGATCGACGCCTATCGACTGCTCGACCATCCTGACCTCGAGCTCGTGCTGGCCGGACCCCGAGGGTGGAAGGAGGACGTGCGGCCGCTCCTCGACGGGCTCGGCGACCGGGCCCGGTGGCTCGGCTTCGTACCCCAGAAGGACCTCGGGCCGCTCTACGCGGGCGCAACGGTCGTGGTCTATCCGAGCCTGCGGGAAGGGTTCGGACTGCCGGTGCTTGAGGCCATGGCGCAGGGGACGCCGGTGGTGACATCGGCCGGCACAGCCACGGAAGAGGTGGGTGGCGACGCGGGTCTGCTCGTCGACCCCCTGGACGTGGACGCCATCGCCGGCGCGATCGAGCGGATCGCGTCCGATCCGGACTTGGCCCAGCGGCTGGGGGAAGCCGGCCGGCGCCGGGCCGCCGCCTACACGTGGGACCGCACCGCGAAGCTGATGCGGGCGGTGTACGCCGAGGCGGCAGGCTCGACGCCGTGAGGCGAGTGCACGTCGGAGTCAATCTCCTCTACCTCAAGCCGGGCCGGGTCGGTGGCAGCGAGGAGTACATCTGGCGGCTGCTGCGGTCGCTCGAGACCGAGGCGGTTCGTGACGTCGAGCTCACCCTGTTCGTGAACCGTCGGTTCCGGGAGGCTCACCCCGACCTGGCCGCCGCCTACCCAAGCGTGGTGGCGCCGATCGTCGGCGACTTGCCGCCGATCAGGATCGCGGTTGAATCCTCCTGGCTCGCCTTCCAGACGGCCCGCCGCGCCCTGGACGTCGTGCACCACGTTGCCAACACCATCCCTCAGGTCCGTACCCGTCCGGCCGTCGTGACGATCCATGATCTCCAGCCGATCGTCCGGCCTCAGGACTTCGGCCGGATCAAGGGCGCCTATCTCCGAACTCGGCTCGGTCCGGCAGCTAGAGAGGCTCGCGTGGTCGCGACGCCGAGCGACTACGTGCGCCAGCTGCTGATCGATCGGTTCGGCATCGACGGTGCGCGGGTGGTTGTGGTCCCTGCCCCGATCCTCTTCCGATCGATCGCGAGCGACGAGGTCAGGCCGCGTGATGCCGGGATCGAGGCCCCGTTCTTCGTGTATCCCGCCATCACGCATCCCCACAAGAACCACGTCACGCTTCTCCGGGCGTTCGCTCGGGTGGCCTTGGTCCACCCGAAGGTCTGCCTCGTTCTCACCGGGGGGCGGGGGGAACGGGAGGAGGCGGTTCTGGAAGAGATCGGCCGGCTCGGCCTGGGCGGCCGGGTGCGCCGGGTCGGCCGGGTCCCGCGTGCCGATCTCGACGCTCTCCTGGGCCGGGCGGTCGCCCTGACCTTCCCGTCTCGCCACGAGGGGTACGGCCTGCCCGTGGCCGAGGCCATGGCCCTGGGGTGCCCAGTGATCGCCTCGCGCACCACTGCCCTTCCCGAAGTGGTGGGCAACGCGGGCCTCCTGGTGGACCCCGACGACATCGACGGTTGGATCGCCGCCATGCTGCGTGTCCTCGACGACGCCGACTTCCGAGCGGGCTTGATCGGCGCAGGTCATGAGCGGGTGAGGTCCCTGACGCCGGCCGAGGCCGCGCGCCGATTGGTCACGGCGTATCGGCTGGCTGCGCAGGGCGACTAGACCTCTCGCCGAGCCGGCCAAAGTGGGTGGTACGCTGCCCGCCCCATGGCCGACACTGCCGATCACGGGGGGACGGGCAGCGACGCCCGCCTCGCCCTGGAGCGCGAGCTGTACTGGGCCGAAGACGCCACCCCCCGAACCAACCTCAGCACGCAGGAGCTCCGGGTGGCGCTTCACGAGTTCGCCGCCGTGATGAGGGCGGACGAGCGGGCGATCATCCCCCGGGACGAGCCCCTGCTCGGCTCGGCCAGGCGGTGGCGGCGCCAGTTCAAGGGCGGGATGTACTACTTCCTCAGGCCGATCACGCACCGCTACGACCGGCTGCTCGGGGACCTCGCGACACTGAACCGGATCCTGGCCGACCGCCTGGCCGACGCGGAGGCCGACGTGCAGCGGCTCCGGAAGATCGTGGAGGGACGGGAGGCCCGGCCCGAGGAGGACGGCTGATGCGTGTGGCCGTCTGCCACCCACAGACGCCGTTCGTGAAGGGCGGGGCCGAGACCCACGCGGAGCAGCTCGTCCGGGCTCTTCGGCACGCCGGCCATGAGGCAGAGCTCGTGTACGTGGCCGGCAAGTGGTACCCGGGGATCGAGCTGGTCCACCAGATGGCTGTGTGGCGGAGCCTCGACCTGTCGGAATCGAACGGTCTGCCCATCGACGCCGTGATCCCCCTGAAGTTCCCGGCGTACCTCATCAAGCACGAGCGGAAGATCGTGTGGCTGATCCATCAGCACCGCACGGCGTACGAACTGTGGGACCACCACGAGTACGCCGACCTCGCCCGGCAGGAGGACGCGATCCTCGTTCGCGAGATGATCCATGCCGCCGACCGGATCGCGCTGGGAGAGGCCAAGCGGGTCTTCACGAACTCGAAGAACGTAAACGAGCGGTTGTGGTCGTCGTTGCGGCTTCCTTCCGAGCCGCTCTACCATCACTCGCCCATCTCCGAGGTGCTCATGACTGCGGAAGCTGGGCCGCACGGCGACGAGATCGTGTTCCCCAGCCGATTCGAGAGCCTGAAGCGACAATCGCTCGCGGTCGACGCGATGCGGCACGTGCGGACCGACGTGCGCCTGGTCCTGGTGGGGAAGGGTCCGCAGGAGGACGCGCTCCGCCGCCAGATCAGCGACCACAAGCTCGAGGACCGGGTGTCGATCGAGGTGTGGCCCTCCGATGCACGGCTCGAGCAGCTTCTCCTCGGCGCCCTGGGCGTCTACTACGGTCCGTTCGACGAGGACTACGGGTACGTCACGATCGAGGGGTTCGCCGCCCGGAGGCCGGTGGTCACGCTGGGGGACAGCGGCGGGCCGCTCGAGTTCGTCCAGGATGGCGAGACCGGCCTGGTCGCCCCGCCCGATCCCGTGGCCATCGCGGGCGCGTTCGACCGGCTGTACGCCGACCGTGTCCTGGCCGCACGCCTCGGCGCCTCCGGCCGGGCTCTGATCGAACGGGAGGTGCCGTCGTGGTCGGAGATCGTGGCCCGACTGCTCGCCTGATCCGCCGGCTGGTCCGGGTCCGCCCGATCACGAGACCGCCCGTCCCCCGCGTCGCCTACCTGTCGCCGATGCCTCCGGCACCCAGCGGGATCGCCACCTATTCGAAGGCCGTGCTCGAAGGGATGGACCGGATCGGGCTCCGGCACCGGTACCCCATCGACGTCGTGTGGCCCATCAAGCCCACCCACGACGCCACGATCCCCGCCTACCGGATCGGCATCTACCACCTCGGCAACAACGTCGACTTCCACGCGGACATCTACCGGCTGGCGGTGTACAACCCAGGGCTCGTCGTCCTGCACGACCTGGGGTTGGACGATCTCATCCGGGCCCTCGTGGGCCGGGGCGAGCCCCTCGGCCACCGGGCCAGGCGGGAGGCCGTCACCCTGGCCCCGCGGATGTCCCTTCCCGAGGCCCTGGCCAACGACTCCCTCCGTCGGCCATGGTGCGCCCACGTTGTCCGGCACGCCCGAGGCATCATCGTGCACTCGGAGTTCTGCCGGCGGTATCTCCTCGACTTCGGGTGCCGGACGCCGGTCTTCGTCGTCCCCCACCCCGTGGTCGAGCGCGAACCCGACATGCGCCGCGCCGAGCCACGCGGGCGCTCGTTCCGTCGACGGCTCGGCCTCGGGGACGACGACGTCCTGGTGGTGGCCCCCGGCGACCTGAACCGGGCCAAGCGGCTGGACGCGGTCCTCACGGCCATCCGCAGCCTCGACCCCGGGCCCCGGGTTCGCGTCGCGCTGGTCGGGCGGCGGATCCACGGGTACGACGTGGACCGGATGGTGGCGGCGAGCGGGATCGGGAAACAGGTCACGGTCGCCGCCGACGTGTCCGACGACGACTTCCGGGCCTGGCTGTTCGCGTCGGACATCGTGGTGGACCTCCGGCACCCCCACCGAGGAGAGGTGAGCGGGTCCCTGATGCGGGCGATGCAAGCGGGACGGCCGTCCATCGTGAGCGGGGTGGGGACCTACCTGGACATCCCCGAGGACCTGGCGCTCCGGGTGGCTCCCGGCCCACCGAACTCGGCCGAAGTGGCCGCCGCGTTGCGTCGCCTGATCGAAGAACGCGACCTTCGGCTGGGGATGGGAGAGCGGGCTCGCGCGCACGTCGCCCGGCTGGGCGCGGCAGATGCCACCGCCCGAGGCTATGAGGAGGCCATCGACGCGACACTCCGGCTGGCCCTCGACCCGGGGCGGCGAGCCCTGGCCCGGTGGGCCGGGGCGCTCGCCGACCTCGGCGTCACCGACCGACACCTCGACCAGGGTTTCGGCCTGTCGTACCCGCGGGCTCTGGAGGAGTTCGGGCACAAACCCGGCCTGTAGACTTTGCCGCAGCCCCCGCATGCAGCCTCTTTTTCGGATGAGAGGGACCGTGGCCGCCGACCCTGAGACCGCCGTCCGCACCTCCGAGCCGCCACACCTGCGGATGGGCCAGCGTCTGCGCGACCTCTACGCGCACCGCGAGATCCTGCTGAACCTGGTCCGCAAGGAGCTGAAGGTGAAGTACACGGCCTCCGTGTTGGGGGCCGTGTGGTCGCTCCTCAACCCAGTGGTGTTCCTGGCCGTGTTCACGTTCGTCACCAGGGTGATCGGGAATCCCCTTCCGGACTATCCCGTGTACCTCCTGTCCGGGCTCCTGGCCTGGAATCTGTTCTCCGTGTCGCTCACGACCGGGGCCCGCTCGGTCATCGACAACGCCAACCTGGTGAAGAAGATGTCCTTCGCTCGGGAGATCCTTCCCCTCGCCGCCATCGGCGTGGCACTCGTCGATTACGCACTCCAGACGGGCGTCCTGTTGCTGCTCGTGATCGTGACGGGGTACGGGCTCCACGTGCCGGAGCTGTCGCTCTTCCCGCTCGCGTTCCTCACCCTGCTCGTGTTCACCGCGGCGATGACGTTCTGGATGGCGGCGCTGAACGTCCGGTATCGCGACGTGCAGCACCTGCTGAACGTGGGCCTCCTGGTGTGGTTCTGGGTGACGCCGATCGTGTACGCCGGAGCCCTGGTGCAGGAGGACCTGGCCGGGCGCGGGCTCCTCGGAGTGAAGCTGTTCGACCTGTACTTCCTGAACCCGCTGGCGGCCATCGTCGAGGGGATGCATCGAGCGCTCTACGGGGTGGTCGTACCCACCATGAACGGCGCTCCGACGCCGGTGCTGGTCGACTCGCGCATGGGGTGGATGGCCGGGGTCCTCGCCGCCGTCCTGGTGGGCTCGGT
>Ga0209899_1000286_pt1 | contig 9987 bp, 5 predicted proteins | sample GWRWS1_0_10_FD_187228 | JGI IMG/M metagenome (GOLD analysis project Ga0209899, IMG submission 187228) | Riverbed sediment microbial communities from areas with vegetation nearby in Columbia River, Washington, USA - GW-RW S1_0_10 (SPAdes)... | ecosystem: Environmental > Aquatic > Freshwater > River...
GGCTATCGCGAGGTCACCTTACTTGCCGACAATGCTTTCTTGGCCTCGGTCGAGTCGCGGTTCCCGCTGTGGCGCTGGGCCAGCGGTGAGCCGATGTTCCAGCTGGCTCCCTTCGCTGACCTGGGCCACGGCTGGAACTTGGGCGCGAATAAGGCGTTCTTCACGAGCACGGGCCTCCCCCAGACTCTCGCGAGCGTGGGGGTCGGCCTTCGCTGGAACGTCCTGCCGAGGGATCGGGCGCACTTCGAAGTGTATTGGGGCCAGAAGCTCGTCCATGTCCCGCAGGTGGGGAACACGTTGCAGGATCACGGCATCCATCTTGGGTTTGTTGTGAATGCGTTCTAACCCCCCTCACCTTCACCTCTCCCCAGGTGGGGGAGAGGGCTGGGTGAGGGGATGATATGATGACGGGGTTCAGGGTGAGGAGAGAACCATCTTGACGAGATCCTCTCATCTCACTTACCGTGCAAGGGATCTTCGCCGCGAGCAAACCGATGCCGAGCGCTTACTTTGGAGGCATCTGCGGAGCCGTCACCTGAACGGCTTCAAATTCCGCCGCCAGCATCCATTGGGACGGTTCATCGTGGACTTTTGCTGCTTGGAGCGTTGTCTTGTGGTGGAGCTAGACGGCGGGCATCATGCAAGGCAGACTCAGACCGATGCAAGGCGCACGGCGTACTTGATCCAGATGGGATATCGGGTGATCCGCTATTGGGATCATGAAGTGTTGACTCATCCTGACGCTGTCCTACAGGATATCCTTTGTGCCCTTGAGGAGTCTGCCCCTCACCCTTCCCCTCTCCCCATCAAGGGAGAGGGTTTAACGAGGAGGACTCTGATTGGTCTCATGGTCGCGGCCCTGTTGCTGGGTGGAATGGTTCAATCAGCGCTCGCGGCCGGGCCGCCTGCTTCTTCTGCAGATGCGCTCATGAAGCAAGGAGTGCAATTCTATGAACGCGGGGCCTTTGACCAGGCGATCACGAGCTGGAAGGACGCGGCGCAGCTCTACGAGCATGAAGGGAAGATCAAGGAGCAGAGCCAGGCTTTGGTCCAGCTTGCCCTGGCCTCTCAGGCGCTCGGGCAACTGAGGCAAGCGCTGCAACAACTCGAACTGGCCTTAGCCCTCGCGCAACAGACTGGCGATCGGGCCTGGACTTCGTCCGTCTTAGGCAGCCTTGGCCGCGCTTATCTGGCGACGCGCCAGACGGACGCCGCCCAGCATCACCTGGCGCAGGCCTTGGACCTGGCGCGGTCACAGAAAAATCCCGGGCTGACCGCTGCCGTCCTGAATGACCTGGGCATCCTGCGGGTCATGGAGCGACAGGATCAGGAGGCGCTGAAAACCTTCACGGAAAGCGCCTCGCTTGCCCAGGAGGCAAACCAGCCGGCCATTGCGATCCGGGCACGGATCAACGCAGCCCGCGCCGCTCTGCGGCTTCGCCGCTTTGAGGACACTCGAACCTGGCTGGATCAGGCCTATGACCAGAGCAAAGAATTGGCACCGTCTCACGACAAGGCTTTCGCCTTGATCAACCTCGGCCTCACTTACCATGAGCTTCGACCGGCTCTGCCCGAGCTAGCCCAACCGCTGCTGTTGCGGGCGGCCTCGCTCCTGCAAGAGGCCTCCGCGGTGGCCGAGGGTCTCGGGAATGCTCGAACGCTCTCGTACGCGCTCGGTCATTGGGGCCATCTCTATGAGACGGAACATCGTTACGAAGAGGCGTTACCGCTCACCCGGCGGGCCGTCTTTGCCGCCCAGTCAGCAAAGGCGCCAGAGTCGCTCTACCGGTGGGAGTGGCAAATGGGCCGCCTGTTGACCGCGCTGAGTAAACTGGATGAGGCGATCGGGGCCTACCGCGGCGCAACCTACGCCCTGGAACCCGTTCGCCTGGAGGTCGCGCTTGCCGCTCAGATTCCGGGCTCCACCGCACCGGAATCAGTCCGGCCTCTCTACACTGAGTATGCCGACCTCTTGCTTCAACGCGCCGCCCTCATGGAGGAGAGCGCCGCGACGCAGGATTATCTCAAGGCTGCGCGCGACGCCGTTGAAGCCTCGAAAGCGGCCGAGTTGCGCGATTACTTCCGGGACGAATGTGTCGACGCGGTGCAATCGCGGATCAGTTCGGTGGAAACCGTCTCGCAAACCACCGCGGTCGTGTATCCGATCATGTTCGCGGATCGGACCGAGTTGCTCGTCAGTCTGCCGAACGGACTGAAGCGCGTGGTGGTGGCGGTTCCCTCGACACAGCTCACGAAGGAGGTCCGCACCTTTCGTCGTCTGCTGGAGAAACGCACCACGCGTGAGTATCTGCCTCATGCGCAGCAACTTTATGACTGGCTGATTCGTCCTCTTGAGCCGAGCTTTGCGAGCTTCCGCATCGACACCCTGGTCGTGGTGCCAGACGGCTCCCTGCGAACGATTCCGCTGGCGGCCCTGCACGATGGCAAGCAGTTTCTGATCAGCAAGTATGCGGTTGCGACGACACCAGGTCTTTATCTGACCGACCCTCATCCGCTTCGCCGGAGCCGTGTGAAGGTGCTCTCCGCAGGGCTGACCGATGGGGTCCAAGGGTTTTCAGCACTGCCGAATGTCAAAACGGAGCTACGAGCCCTCGAGGATATCTATGGAAGCCGTCCGATGCTGAACCAGGCTTTCATTTCCTCCAGCTTTAAGAAAGAGATGCGGGAGAAGTCCTTCACCATCGTGCACATCGCCACGCACGGCAAATTCGAGAGCCGCGTCGAAGACACCTTCCTCCTGACCTTTGACGACAGATTGACGATGAACCAGTTGAGCGACGCGGTGGGATTGTTCGGTTTCAGGAAAGAGCCGCTGGAGTTGCTGACTTTGAGCGCCTGCGAGACCGCGGTCGGTGATGATCGGGCTGCACTGGGACTGGCCGGCGTGGCGATCAAGGCCGGCGCCCGCAGCGCCCTGGCCACGCTCTGGTTCATCAATGACGAAGCCTCCTCCCTGCTGGTGAAGACATTTTACGAGCAGCTTCAGGATCCCTCGGCGTCTAAGGCTGTCGCCCTTCAGCGAGCGCAGGTCGAGCTCATCCAGGACCCGGCCTATCGGCATCCCAGCTATTGGGCGCCGTTTCTACTCCTCAATGACTGGTTGTAGCCTGCAGGATGTTGAAAAAGGCCTCCAGCTTTGTTCTCGCATCGCTCAAGGCCTCAACGTCTTGGGTACCCGTTGCTTCGGATATGCAACGGGTCACGTCCTTTCGCTCGCTGCGGCCGCGTCTCGGGAAGGGGCGCGTCTTGGCGCACCTGGGGTGGGCGGGTGAAACCAAGGCCTTTTTGACCATCCTGTACAATGGCCTAGTGGTTGTACCGTGAGCGCCCTAGGAAGACTTCCACGCTCCTTGCCGGTGATGAGCCTGCTGGCGGGGTTGCTCGTCGCACTCTTCGTCCTCGGCCTGCGGGAGGCCGGACTCCTTGAGCCTCTCGAACTGCAACTCTATGACTGGCTCGTCCGATCGCGCCCTGAGCCGGTCGGACCTGACCCCCGCCTTGCCCTGATCGCGATCACCGAGGAGGATATTGATAACCAAGGGGGGCAGTATCCCATCTCTGACGCCACCCTGGTGACAGCCCTGGATCGTCTCATCCAGCAACATCCGCGCGCCATTGGGTTGGACATCTATCGGAACTACCAGGTCCCGCCAGGACGGCGGGAAGAACTGGAAGGTTTGCTCGCCAAAAATCGACACATCATCACGGTCATGAGAGTCGGAGGCCTTCACGTGCGCGGGGTTCCTCCGCCGTCGGTCTTGGAAGGTACTGAGCAAGTCGGGTTCAGCGACGTGCTGGTGGACGATGATGGGATTATCCGGCGCGCTTTGCTCTATCTGGAGTCGAATGGCCAGGTTGTCACCGCATTCGGGATGCGACTGGCGCAGCTCTATCTCAAGGCGGAAGGAATCAGTCCGCAGCCGGATCCGTCGGATCCGGGGAAGCTACGGCTGGGGCCGACGACCCTTGAGCCGTTTCAGGCCTCTGACGGAGGGTACATCCGTGCTGATGCGCGTGGATACCAGATTCTATTGAATTTCAAGGGCGGAGGAGTCGAACCCGCGACCTTCAGCCTGACGGCCCTTCTCTCGGGGCAAGTTGCTCCCGATGTCATCAGGGACAAGGTCGTGCTGATTGGCGTGAGGGCCGACAGCGTGCCGGATGATATCTACACGCCATACGGCTACATGCGAGGGGTGACCTTGCATGGGCAGATTGTCAGTCAACTGCTCCGGGCGGCACTCGATGGCGATGCACCGATTGCCACGGCCAGCGAGCTTCAGGAGATCCTCTACACCCTGCTGTGGGGCCTGCTCGGCGGGGCCTTCGGCTTGTGGGGGCGCTCCTCCGGGCGCTTTGCGCTCGGGATCGCAGGCGGTCTTGTTCTTCTCGGCCTCACGGTGTTCTTCGCCTTTTGGCAGGACTGGTGGATTCCCTCCGTCCCGCCAGCCCTGGCTTGGGTCCTCTCCGCATCCCTCGTCACAGCCTCGGCCTTGAACCAGGAACGAAAGGAACGGGCCGTATTGATGCGCCTATTTTCCCGATACGTGTCTCCCGAAGTGGCGAAGGCGATTTGGCAGCAGCGTGATCAATTTCTGGAAGGGGGCCGACCACGTCCACAAAAGATGATCGTGACCGTGCTGTTCACTGACCTCAAAGGCTATACCTCCGCTGCTGAGAAAATGGACCCGCGCGCCCTCATGGACTGGATGAATTCGTATGTGGAAACTATGGCGCAGGCGGTCATGAGGCATGGAGGGGTCATTGACGACTATGCCGGGGACGGGATCAAGGCCAACTTCGGCGCTCCGCTGCCCAGGAGTACCGACCAAGCGATCAGCCAGGATGCCGTCAATGCGGTAAGCTGCGCGCTTGTCATGGAGCGTGAGTGGCGCCAACTAAACGAGCGATGGCAAGCTCAGGGGCTTCCGACTGTCGGGATGCGAATCGGCATCGGCACTGGCGAGGTGATCGCAGGCAGCTTGGGCAGTCCCGAGCGGTTGAAGTACACGACGGTCGGGGATACGGTGAATATCGCCGCACGATTGGGGAGTCATGATATGGACCAGCTCGCTCCCGCAAGCCAGGCCGACCAGTGTCGCATCCTCATTGACGAAGCGACGCTCCAGTTTCTCGGCGGCCGATTCGAAACGCAACTAATCGGGGAGATGAGTCTCAAGGGGAAGGAGCACCCGCTTATCACCTACCGAGTCCTGGGCCGAGTCGAAGACTAGGCCAGAGCGCGTAACGGGAGGGAGGCGTGGCTCGGCGCCAACAGGGCGGCGAACTCGCTCGGTTGGTTGATGGTGAACAGTCCGTTCTCCATGGAAATCAGTCCTTCCGCCTGCCACAGGCTGAGCTGTTTGTTGATGCTTTCCCGTGACGTGCCGACCAAACTAGCAAGTTCTTGTTGGTAGAGATGGACGTTGATCCGGATGCCGCGCGGTGTTTGGACCCCATAGGTTTTCGCAAACTTCCAGAGTTTCTTGGCTAGGCGCATGGACAGCGGGAGGAACGAGATCTCCTGAACAAGTTCATTTGCCCGGCGAAGCCTCGTACACAGGATCATGAGCAGCTTCGTTGCGGTTTCCGGGCACGTCTCCAACAGGGCTACAAACTCTTGCCGATTTATGATCTCCAGCTCGGTTGTCTCGAGGGCAGTCGCGCTGGCTTGGTGATCCGTTCCTTCCAAGGCCGCCATTTCTCCGAACACTTCTCCCGGGCCAAGGATGTCGAAGATGATTTCCCTGCCATCCTCCTCGCGCGGCACGCTCACCTTGACCTTGCCGCTCCGGACGACAAAGACCTCATTGGCTGGGTCCCCGTTGTAGAAGATTATCTCTCTCGCCGGGACCTTCCTGACTCCGACGCAGACCGAGGATCGCTCTCGCTCAGGAATCGCCAGCGAGGCAAACAGACGGTAGGCATCCTGGACGCGACCGAACTTGCTCGCAGCCACCTCGTCATGAATGAACCGTGTCATGGACATGAGACACCTCCTGCCGGCGCACGCGCGCCGGTAGCGCTTCAGCCGTGAGGTTTCATCCAAGCACTCACCCCTCCATCAGGTGGTGAACTGATTCTTGAGGATCTCGTGTTGATCCACTGCCCGCTTGATCACCGGCAGCAGCCTGTCCATCGTCACCGGTTTCACCAGGTAGTCCTGCACACCCTGTCGCAGCAGGGAAGTGGCCAGGTCAATGTCCGGATAACCGGTCAGCACCACGATCGGCACGCAGGGATGCTGCGAGCGGAAATACGCGATCGCGTCGGCGCCATTCATCTTCGGCATCCGGATGTCGCAGAGAATCGTATCCACCATGAGCGGATTCTCGCCCTCGTTCAGCCTCTTGATCGCCATGTCTCCGTCTTCAGCCTCCTCCACCTCGTAGCCGGCCTTCACGAGATGCTGCCTGATCGGCTTCCTGACTCCCGCTTCATCATCGATCACCAGAACTCGTCCTTGCCTGCCATTGACACGCAGTTCAAACATGGGACACCTCCTGTTCTATCGGGCCGGTTTCCACCGGAAAAGTGATGGTGAATGTGGTTCCCACCCCTCCCTCGCTCTCGACATTGATCTGTCCCCCGTACTTGGCCACGATCCTGTAGGTGATGCTCAGTCCTAGACCGGTTCCCTTTCCAGGCTCTTTGGTCGTGAAGAAGGGGTCGAAGATCCTGTTCAGCAGGGCTTGTGGAATGCCGCATCCGGTATCTGAGATCGAAGTGACCACCGAATCGCCTTGGAGCCGAGTCGCCAAGGTCAGCTTGCCATTTCCCTTCATCGCCTGCACGGCATTGCTGACGAGGTTGATGAACACCTGATCAATCTCCGTCCGGCGGGCCCGAATGGGAGGCACGGGCTGAAACTCCGTCACCACTTCCACCCGCTCAAAGTGGGGACCCCGCCGCACCATCCTGACCGCCTCGGTCAGCCGTTCGTTCAGGTCAATCTCGCTCTCCCCATCGTGCGAGGTCTGCCGGGCGTAACCGGCGAAATCACGCACGACAGTGGCGATGTGTTGGGCGTAGCCAACAATATCCAGCGAGTACTCTCTTATCTTCTCCTGCTCATTCTCTTCCAGCATGATCTCGGCCATCCCCAGGATCGCTTGCGCCGGGTTGTTGATTTCATGGGCCATCCCTGAAACCAGCGTACCGAGGCTGGCCAGCCGCTCGGCTTGCGCGAGCTGGTCCTGAAGCTGTTTTTCCTCGGTGACATCCCAGATCACGAGCCCGGTCTGCGGTCGCTCGCTTCCGCGGATAGCGACCGGGAAGAGGCGATAGCGGTACACCCGTTTCTGGCTCTGGAACTCCCGGTCCTGCTGCCAATAACCGCTTTCGGCGGTATGGGGCTTGAGCCCCTGCATCAGTCGGCTCCGCCTGGCCTCCGCCAGCGGCAGCAACTCGGATACCGAGCAACCTACCAGCATGGCGCGCCCTCCTCCGAAGTATTGGCAGGCCAGAGCGTTGCTATAGACGACCCGGTCATCCTCGTTCACGATGAGGATGGCGCCGGGCAGGCTGGCCAGGATCTTCTCAGTTGCGTCGTAGGCCTGCCGGAGCGCTTGTTCCGCTTTTTTCCGCTCTTCCTCCACACCGATGGCCGATGCCATGATCCCGATGAGCTTCGTATCGTCTTCGTTCGGCATGAAGTCCCTTTGATAGACGACGCAGAGGGCGCCGACATAGCGGCCATCACGCCTGACCGCCTGGCCGAAATAGGTCTGCAGATGGTAGGGGATCACATTGGGATCCGTCTGGGCGTACGGAGTCTCTTGGAGGTGACGCACCAACAGCGGGTGGCTTCCCCCTTGTTTGATCACGTCACAGCAGATATGGCCGTCGGGCTTGTCCACCGGGTTGAACCCCGGTGGTGTATGCCATTGCCCGATCGAATGCAGCAGCTCTCCGTCCAGATAACTATAGAGCGCACAGGCTCCGTCCAGCAGTTCGCCGCAGAGCCCGGTCAAGCGGTTGATGTTCTCGTTGGCGTCCTTGCCGAAGCTCAACAAACACTCATTGATCTTGGCCAGGCGTGCCGCGTGTCGTTTGCGCTCGACGAACTGGCCGATCTGGCTGCCGATGGCCTCCATCATGTCAATCTGCGCGTCATCCGGCCGGCGGGCTTCTCGGCTGAAAAACTCGAGGACCCCCAGGATTTCGTCTCCGAGCAGGATCGGAAATCCAACTGCCCCGTGTGCCCCCGCCTTCAGCGCAACAGCCCCACGAGGGAAATTGGCCGCCGTGTGCACGTCGGCGATCCAGACTGGTTTCCTGCCGGTCCAGACCCGGCCAGGGAGCCCAAAGCCGGGTGAAAATGTGAGGTCATGGCTCGCCGACGCAAATTCGGCGAACTCCGCGGACGCGCCGTACCAGCAGTCCACACAGCGCAGCACGTGGGCTTGCTGGTCCACCTCCCACAGCGCTCCGAGGTCCCAACACAGGCTGTCACAGACGGCTCGAAGGATCTTGGGCGTGGCCTCAAGCAGCGTGGCTGATTCTTCCAGGGCGCGGGTCGTGGCGTACTGCGCGTGCAGACGCTGCTCCGCCCGCTTGCGGTCCGTGATGCATTGCAGTGAGCCAGCCATGCGCAGCGGGCTACCTACTTCGTCCCAGATCGCCTGTCCTCGAGCCCGGTACCAGCGGTACTCTCCCTGCTTGGTGCGCAGCCGGTACTCCACATCGTAGGGCTCTTTGCCTTCAATGTGGGCGGAGAGGGCCGCAAAGACCCGTTCCATATCGTCCGGGTGGAGCTGCGCGATCCAGCTGCCCAACACGTTGTCGAACTCCTGTTCGTCGAAGCCGAGCATCGCCTTGAATCGAGGGGAGTACCACACCGGGGTATGGGGAGAGGACCAGGGTTCGCCGGGCAGGGGCCGTCCATCCCACAAGCCGTCGCTGGAGCCCTGCACGGCTAATTCCAGGCGCTCCTCGCTTGCGCGCAGGTCCTGCTCCACTTTCTTGCGCTCAGTAATGTCGTCCGCGATCCCGGCGATACGGTACACGTGCCCTGACGTGTCGCGGATCGGGAAGGCTCGATCCCGAATCCAGCGGATCGAGCCGTTAGGCCGCACGATCCGATACTCCTCGTCGTACGTTCCGGTGACCTGTTTGGTCAGAGCAGCCTGGAGAACTCTGGCCCGGTCATCGGGGTGAATGGCCTCAAGCCAGGAGCGTGGCGAGGCGTACAGGCTTTCGCAGGTACGGCCCCAGATGTCCTCGTAGCCGGGACTGACGTAAATCATCCGGTTCTTCTCAGGATCGCTCATCCAGAAGACTTCCCGGATGGTCTCTGCCAATTGACGGAACCGCTCCTGGCTCTCCCGTAAGGCCTCTTCCGCCCGCTTGCGCTCCGTGATGTTGCGGATAATGCCGCTATAGAAGGTCCCCGTGGCGGTCTTCCAGGTGCCGAGGGACAGTTCCAGGGGGAACTCGCTCCCGTCTTTCCGCAGCCCATACAGTTCCACCGTTTTCCCGATGATTCGTGCCTCACCGGTTGCCCTGAGCCTCTCCAGACCCTTTTGATGGGCCTGGCGGTAGCGGGCCGGCATGATGAGTGTCAGCGGCTGGCCCAGTACTTCGTCCTCCGCATAGCCGAAAAGCGTTTGCGCGGCCCTGTTCCAGGATATGATCAGGCCGCGGTGGTCGGCGAGCACAATCGCGTCTGGTACCGACTCCGCCACGGCGCGGAACCGTTCTTTGCTTTCGCTCAATTCACGTTCGACGTACTCGGCCCTGGTCGTCAGATGGTTGACCTCCACTGCGCGGCGCAAGGCGGCGGTGAGCTCATCCGTGTCGTAGGGCTTGGCCAGGCAGGCGAAGGCGCCTCGCAGGAGGGCTCCAACGTTATTCTCGACGGTTGTGTGTCCAGTCAGCACAATAATCGGGAGCTTCGGATCCAACTCCTTGATGGCCTTCATCACGGACAGTCCATCCGGATTCACCAATTGAATGTCCAGCAAG